>Ga0210059_1000065_pt1 | contig 81932 bp, 55 predicted proteins | sample Ectturendosymbi2_FD_188042 | JGI IMG/M metagenome (GOLD analysis project Ga0210059, IMG submission 188042) | Ecteinascidia turbinata endosymbiont from Florida, USA - Sample 2 (SPAdes) (version 2) | ecosystem: Host-associated > Tunicates > Ascidians > Unclassified | place: Key West, Florida...
GACACATCGCGTTTTTTGTGCATAATCAAGATCTACGCCGGTTCTTCTGAACAATTTATGAAATCGAAAATGTCAATTTGCTTGAGCTGGAATTCACAACTGTGAGGTCATTGTTTGATAAGTTTTTATGGCTTCCGCAACGAAGGCATTTACAGCACAGTTAGCCAGGGTTGCAGAGTCGGAGGTAAAATGTCCGACTCCAACTCCGACCTTTCCAAAATTACCGGCTCCTGACTCCTTAACATACGTGAAGTTTGCCTGTCAACAATGGCAAAGAAGCGAGCTGAAATTGTTTTTGAAATAAGCATTTTGCTATTGTCGCTAGATACATGAGTTAAGGTTGGGATTAATCTATTTATTTGAAGATTATTTACCAATCATAAAAATTGATTCTGGCCACTATCAATGAATTTTTATGCGTGGTCTTTTCACGGTAATTCCATGATCACTCAGAACCATCTGGGCAATGTCGATTGAGCAATGACGTGTAAAGCGGTTGTGATTACGGGTAGCTGTGTAATCACTAAGCAACGCTCACTGTTGCTTAAGAGAAAGCGTTCTTCCGATGATGCACGGTTCTTCAAGCTGAAGGAAGCTAAGTTTGTAGCAATCAATGGAAATCGTCGTGCACAGCAAGAATTCTCTGTTTCAAGAAAAGTTTCAAAAGAAATTGTATCATTTCAACAGGCACATGTTTGGATTCCTATCTTAAGAATGCGATGTAAAAATGATTCAACTGGACTTCCGGAGTCGGATAACAAAATCCGACTCCATCCAAAATCCTCCGACTCCGCAACCCTGGAGTTAGGGACGAAAACCTGTCAAAACCAACAGACACAGTATGCTGCTGAAATGCAAACCATTTTGACATCAGCTACAACGCCATAAGCAATTCTTTTTCAATGCGCTGTTAGTTACTACACATGCGCAGTGAGCATGATTGGCTTTGCGCAAAACCTGTGTGGGTCCATTAGTCAAATCGTCGTGAGAAGTAATTAGGCATTTGGGCGATGCGCTAAATTGTGCGCAGTGTTCATGAAACGAGGAGAGGAAATGATAATAAGAACATCGGTGTTAATGAAATTAATGATAAGGTGCCAGTGTATGTGAAAATGTATGTGTTGTGCCAAACTCATTCGAGGCGGATTCTGATTGTATGCCTGATTCGGGACTCAACGTTACGCCCGCTGTTACATCTGGTTGCCACATCAAGTTTGTGGCGAGTCCTTGTACGTGTGGACTAAACTTGCACTGTTTTGTTGAAAAAAAATCGTAAAGCGTTTGTTTGCGCGTGATGCATGAGTGTGTTGTTTCCAGACTGCTGCTCGGCTATTCATGAAAGCAGGGTCAAGCAACGAAGCTGTTCAGCTGCTGCTCGCTGCCGAGCGGTGGGGGGACGCACACGCCCTGGCACAGACGTGCATGAAACCTGATGAGATCACCGCACTCTACATCAACACCGCTCAGCAGCAAGAAGCGAAAGGGAAGTTTAGAGAAGCCGAAAGGTAGTAGCGCAATACTTACAATCAGCTATAAACGCGTGATAATTTGACTGTTGTTTTTAAAATGCTTTCAGGGGGGTGTGTTGTTGTTGTTTATTTCTTATTATTGAACGACTTACGCTGAAATTTCAGTAACAGTGTTTAACTTCGCAGATTGTATTTGACTGTTGACGAGCCTGATCTCGCGATAACGATGCACAAGAAACTGCGAAGATATGATGACATGATAAGGTTGGTGCGAGAGTATCATCCCGATCTTCTGCAGGACACTCATCAGCATCTCGCGAAGGTCTGTGTGTTCAGTAGTGGTAGTTTTGATCGCATTTTGGATTTGTAACTGAATCTTTTTGTAATTTAAACCTGACGCATCAGTTTTATGTAAACGCTTTACTCAGATTGACGGCCACTAACTAAACAAATCACAGCCTTGGTTGGCATATATAGGCAACGTGTTACTCTTCACAGTTAGCGGCCAAATGCATGCATTGATTAGCTCTTATTGCAGAAACCCAAATTAGTGTTCATTTATTTCACGCAGACGCTCGTTTTCCCGCAGTCGCGATCGTTCTATTGTTTATGTTCTGCTTATACCAATGTGTACATGTGTTTGAAAGGCTTTGAGATCAAAAAACTCTATTTCGTTTTCGACGCAGTTGCTAAGTTTGTGTCTCGTGCGACTCATTGCGGGTTGTTTTTTTAAAGCAATTTGTGGGTAAACCGAGGTATTTCTAATAGAGATCGACCGATATATCGGCCGATGTTTGGGTTTTACCGATATATCGGTATCGGCCAAAACGGCCGATATTATCGGCCTCAATAGGAGTTGACAAAACACTGTTATATTCCTCACGCATCCAGACAACTTGCGCAAGAAAGCACAACGAAGCAAGTCAAGACAATTATCTTGCAACAACGCTAGCAGGTGCGGTTTCATAAACAAACAGACAAGATTAACCATGGAGCGTGCGTCGGCCGTCACAACCGAAACAAAAGCATCAACGGGAGGTTTCGCAATGCTCGAAGCCACCACGTGCAGGTGTTGTGTACAAATAAACTCCCGTTGCACTTGCGGAAGTTTTCGCAGCACGAAAAGTTTGACTGGTACTTAAGGTGCAGAAGTCCAATCGATGCCTAGTTTAGCGCAGATTAATTTAAATAAGCTTGCATGAAAAACGAATTTAAGCAACATTTATGGCGTTATGAATATGATTACAAACGCAATCGTTACTCATTAGTGACGATAACTGTCGCTACGAAGCAGTTGCACGTAACATCTTAAAACGATTCTACTTTTCTTAACATGATGTATTAGGCTATAAGCGCCCTGGTTTATACTGCACGCAAGCTAAAACATCGTATTCGTGGGTGAACTTAATCGGCAATTTCCACGAGGCATGATAATGATAACTGTGATCTCACAATCCAAGCTGTTGCAAACGTGAAACCAGCGTTTGTGGATGTGGCACACAAGCTACGGGAGCGCTACTCCAACATCCGATAGTAGCGCGGTAGTCAGTGTTCGTTGTTGCATCACTATTGCTGTTGTCCGTTTGTTAAACACAATCAGCAAAAGCAGTGTTTGCAACAACGCAAGTTAAAAGCACATTGTTTGTAATTGGATCAGAACTACCGGGGCATTATTGCACAATCCTCGGATGGGTAATGCGCACATGTGCACCTTAGCTATTGTTATGGCGACTTGTTCTTATGGAATTTACTTCTGGCGGAGGGGCGGTAATCGGTTATAACCTAGTGCTGCTTTTGTTTAGGCTAGGTTGCAGATGACCGGCTAACTCACTGTAGGCTACTTGGTGAACTTAAACTGTTGATATGGAACTACTGAGAATAGACAAATCAGTTGAGGTATTTCATTTCGTACCAATGCCAGTACTTCAGTTGCAGTAACTAATGAAACTAGTTTTTCTTTTTTAAGGACATGCAGTTATTTAATGTTACATTACATCAAAATTCCAAATTGGGTTCTTTAGGACTTGAATTGACTTTTCAGATTGAAAACCCACTGAGTTGCAGAAGAGTCTGAAAGGTTGATTTGTGAAATATATACAAAAACAAAATTTTACAAGATTTATGTAGTACAGTAACTGTTAACAGACTACTATCACAAACCAAAAAAGTTACTGCTGTTTTGGAAGTATTTTCATTTTTGGCAATGGTTCATTAAATACAGTGTTGTACTAATTTTAACTTCCTCAACTGGATGCTCCATTTTGTACTTCCTTTTCATTGTTCAGCATCTTTCAACTTTCAAGCACTGTTTTTGCTTTTTCGGGTTTAAACACTGCAGGCAGTTCTCTTGCATTCAGTGTTTTGTTCTTATTGCTTTGTTATTTTAACATTCTTTTTTTCTTCATGGCACTGTGTTTGTTCATTGTAAACAGTGTACACTACGCTAACAAGTTGGGCTAATCAAGTATTGAAAATGCTGCAATTTCAAAAATTCTTGCTTATAAATCCTGATTTTTAAGGTTTTGAAAAAAGGTAAGGTATAAAATACATCACATTTTTGACAATGAAGCAGAAAACAATGTTTGAAATTTTTTGAAATATTGGTATCGGCCCATGAATGGCCGATATATCGGTATTGGCCTCAAAAAAGCCATATCGGTCGATCTCTAATTTCTAATACAATGAAGTGTACGTGGTGAGCAAGCTTAACGTTTGTGGTAAGAGCTCACCTACAGCCCTTGCTTTAGTGGCACCTTAAGGTTTACGGTATCTCTGTTGATCGGCAAGACCGGTTCTCCACCGACGATTAGACTGACCACTCGTTAGCTGAATAGCCTTTGCAGATCACCCCAACATCAACACCGACACACACACGCCACTATAGGCATGAGTGCTGACGCCTTTAAGCGAAGCCACATCATTCTACTTCGCCGCCGTTTGCTGTGGAAGTAACTTACAAAGCGTTGCAAATCTTTTCTGAGGTGTTGGCCGTGTTGGCAACGAAATTACTCACAAACCACCTGCAGTGCATTAATGTAATATGCTGATGGACTTCTCGTTAGCTTTATGTGAATCAAACTATACTCCATTTTATCGGGACAGATCTTCTGAGCTTTTTGAAGGTTTTACCGCTCCGTCTATATTATTACCAGCTTCTTGGAACGCTTAACTTCCATCACCGGTAGCTGCGGAACCATGAAAAGGTTATACCATTTTTAACGTCTTCAGCAAAACTGTTGAAAACGCAGGCAGAAAAAGGAAAATCAACTGAAATCGAAAAATACTCCCATACTTTTAATTGTGGCAACAAAAGCTCCAAACGCCTGTCAATGACTTTGTTACAGTAGTGCATGCCACACTATATTGAACCTTGCTTGTGACGACGCTTGTGAGAGCAACAGCCGTGTCTGAGAGAATCTTAGTCATTAACTAATGTTGCTAAAGCTACAGGTTTGTAATTAAATACTTGTAAGTTCAGGCATGATTGTGTGCTTCCTGTGCACATTTTCTACCTCTCCATAAAAGTTACATCACCATCTGAAGTTTCACGCAGCGACCCCTTTGAAAAAATTCATATTTGGAAGGACCATGTTGTATATTTGGAAGGACTATGTTGTATATTTGGAAGGACCATGTTGTAGAAGCCTGACTTGAATGCTCGTCTAGGTTTTTTAGGGTCAGATTATTTTCTGTAACTGTATAAATGTCCGAGCTACTGTGAGTGATCAGTTATTACAGATGCAATGTGAACGGAGGTCATTTACATTTGGTGAATTTAATGATATTCGCACAGGATTTTAGCTTTCTTTTTGAACGTAAAGTTTCGCTTTTTTATTCAAAACACTTTTACAGGAATTGGAAAACGAGGAAATTCTTCATCAGGCCGAGCGTCATTACGTTGAAGGTTCGGACTGGAAAGCAGCCGTCAACATGTACAGACAGCGGGTTAGTTTTCATTGTTCGCTCTTTTAGTTTGTTGTAAGTGTTGGTGAAAATTAAGTTGCGATTGATGATTTTAGGCAAAACCATCCCAAATTTTCGTAGGTCTCTGTTCAAGAGCTAAATTGAAGGTACGCCAATCTTGAAAACATATATATTTTTTGTAGAGAGTTTCATATACGCGGGTCTTGAAACTACTGCCATAGTGCCTTTGGTTGCCAGGGTTTGATGAGTGTGTTGACAATTTTGCAAGTGTTTGATAGCAATGGAACCACAAGTGCGAAGTCCATATCCCATTGATTAACTCCTCAGTAGCACAACCCCAGTCATACATAAGTTTTCAAGTTCTGATATTTGGTGTGAAGATCTGATGTACATGTGTTTGGGTACGCACGTCACTCTATGGCCTATCGATTTTAGCGAAGACCATTGCGTGACCTGGGGAAAATTTTGCCGTCTGATGTGCTTCGACATCTAAAAAACTTGTGTTCATTCAGGATATGTGGGAAGACGCGTACAGGGTCGCGAAATCTCATGGAAACCAAACTGCTCACAAACAAGTAAGCCAATCAATTGGATTAGTGTGTGTTTATCGCCTTGAGGATTACTTTGAAAGTGCTGTCAATCGTTCCAGAGTATCAACTATATGTTTTTGTTACATTGCAGTATTTTCTCAAAAACAAGTGTTCATGACCGATGGTCTTTTATAGACTTCAGTTATTGTGCATGAAAAGTGGTGGCTGTGTTCTTCCAAACCTTTTGCTGCAAACTAAAAATGTAATCAAAATTTGGTTCCGTAGGGTCTTTTCTACAACAGGAACTTGACATTTTACTGTTCCAAATAATTTTTTCACGTAATTGAGTTATGTTGATGGAAACATGCACAAAATTGTCAAACCTCTTTTCACGTTTTGTTGTGTCCCAATTTTTAAGTTCAACTCGCGGTATACTGAGTGAGGCTTGTGCAAATCGTTTAATCATGCAAACTCTGAACCAGTGAAAAGTTCTTCATTCAAAATTTCATCAGAAGAATTGCTTCTTTTTTTCATGAAGTGCGAATGACTAAGAACTTCTACAGTTTCGCAAAGGCACATATAGCACGCTGCGTCTGAAGGAACTACGCAAAGACAAAAGCTAAAAGCTGCTGGTTTTCCATCGTTTATCTATCAAAGAAAAAATCAACAGCGAGTTATTTTTGCAGGTCGCGTATTTGTGGGCGAGATCTCTGGGAGGAGACTCGGCTGTGAAGTTGCTCACCAAGTTTGGTTTGCTCGATGCGGCCATTGATTATGCAGCAGATAACTGGTAAGATCAAAGCAACTGTCGTCAAAGTTGGATATTGTTGGCGTTTTTCTTCAAGTTGCAATGTTTTTGCAGTGCGTTCGAATTCGCCTTCGATTTAGCGAAGACTGGCATGAAAAACAAAACGCCGGACATCCATCTCAAATATGCGATGTATTTGGAAGATGAAGGTGGGTTGTGAAAGAAGGGAAGTCCGTCCAAATACTGGTATACTTAAATGAGACGTTTTCCCTTGCACTCACTGTTAATAAGGAACTTCTGGCCAGTGCCTTGCGATGTAACGTCGCTTGGGAAACCGACTTCTTTTCAAGCACGTTTCGTCAAGTCGTATCCTGCTGTTTGTCGGTCTTAAGCGTTCGAGACAGGGGTCTGGGATAACGGTCGCCCCAAAGTTCTGCAAAATTTGTAAAAATCACGCGAATCAAGACAGTGCTTACGAATTTTCCGGGAATGTTAATGATTGAAAAAATCAGGACAGAGTTTTGAAAACTGTGAGAGGCTGACGTTGTTAGCAATACTCTGGTTTGGAAAAAATGACCTTTTTTGCTCTTCCCTTCGTATTTGGGTATAGTTTAAGGGAATTTCGTACGAAAAACGGTCGGTGTCAGATATCGAGGAGGGCAAGCGGTTTCCGCCTCCATCGAAATGTGTCTATGGCCATAAGCAAATGACACAGGGTGACAAAAGAGACAAACGTTTTGGAAGATAACAAAACCTTGCCGTTTAATCCACAAATTTTCGGACAACTTTCAAAATTGTGTTCAACCTAAATGCATAAAAAATATATCAAGCTATCTTGAATCCTGGCAGCTTTTCACCTCTTTTGAAACCGACTGCTTGCTGAGACTAAAAAGTAAAACGTTGTTTACACCGAGTAGCGACAGGCAATCTTCATATTTTCATTATATGACGTAGAGGTGTCTTACACAAGTCAGTGCTTGTTGGAAGATAGAATTCTTAATATATTTTCTTTGTTTCCTTCTTAAACATGTCATTCATGTCTTTGCAAAAGTGTGGAATGGCGTTGCTGTTGACGAGTGGTTGATTGGTATGCCTTTAATTCATAGTTCGCTTTGCACAGGAAAGTTCAGCGAAGCAGAAGCGGAATTTATTAAAGCTTCGAAGCCAAAAGAAGCTGTTCTGATGTAAGTTGGAATGTCTTCCATGCCAAGTCAGATATAATTAATCCCCGCGAATGACTTCTTAGTCCAGTGTGATGTTTGAGTGACAACACAACACAGGCTGCTTTTGTTTCATTCTTACACTACTTTAAAGAACCGCTGTTGGTGGTTATAATATGTTCATGAAAATTTGTTGTTTCAAAACGTGATTGTTTCATCGCGTAACAAGCAAGCTGCATTTACCATTCGGCGACTTCAAATTGGTCAAGTTCCCTGCAAAGTTTTAACCAATTTCGAAACAAGAAATTTGCTGACCGAGCTGGCTGAGAATGCGCGGATGAAGATCTCTTCGGACTTCGTATTTTAAATACACGTATTAAACCAGCGTCTGTAGTAAAATCAAACTTTTGTGCAAAATTAAATACAAAAACTCGTCAATCAGAAAACAGTACCATGATGCAAAAATTCCAGTGCCTACACTCGTGAAATAATCTGGCAGAGTGCATGCGCGACACGCACCACTAATCGCACCTTGTTATGTTGGCGGGGCATGTCATTTTACGTCAAAAGTTTCCGACCAATCTCATGCTGCTGTGGAGTGTGGGCGGAACTACAAGAAGTGGTATACTCGTGGCGAGTCTGGCAACTGGACGGAACTGAACTTCTTCCGAGAATCTGAAGCGTAGACTTGATTCTCAGCCCTTGTTACGTCACAGCGTTTGCCTAAGATACGCTTCTCTTGTTTCGACAGGTATGTGCACAACCAGGACTGGGAGAGTGCACAGCGTGTGGCCCAAGCACATGACCCAGACTCTGTGAACGACGTCCTCATAGGGCAGGCTCGAGTCGCGTTTGAACAAAAGGTTTGTTTCTTCGGTTTGATGCACTGATGCTGCATTTGTCGATAGCGTTAATTTCGCTAGGGGGCATCAGAGATGTAGAATCAACAGAAAGTCGCGGGAACGCACCCAAAAAACCAGCCATTTTAAAACAGCTTCCAACTCATATCGAAGCAAAACACGAAAAAGATGTGGGAACGCCGTTTCCACGCGTTCACGCCTCACTACACCCCTGGGGGCCATTCACAAACATTTGTGCATGAACAACTGTTTTCTGCTTATACAGATATGTTCTTGTTCCAGAACTTGCAATTTTCAATTAACTGTTCCTGCGTAGGAGCATTTCTTCGAGGAATGTAATTGCGTACAATCGCTTTAATCATTGGCTCTGGATGTGTTGATACCTCAAATGTCAGTTATACTGCTCACCTTGGCTTTGTACCTTGCAAACCACTCGAAATAAATGCTGCGATTCTTCCTTAAAATATGTCTGTACTTACCGCTTAAACCGATTCGCACACAAACACAACTTTGGGTGATATTTTCTTTTGTCCCTACAACCCATTTGAGGTGAAAAATACAAAGACAAAATTAGTCACCTTGCGCTGCTAGTTTTGTCTACATTCGTTTTTGCTTCATGTAGCCGCTGTTTTGCAAACAGTGGTGTTGGTGTGTTGTGGTCACTTCAGCTCGGTATTGGTTCGAATCGCAGATAACAGCATTGTGCGCGGTCCTTGTTTCGCGTGAGAACGTCGTACTGCTCAGCGATTGGGACGATCGAAATACAATCTGCCGAATAACCCAACAGCTTTTGCTAGGTTTTCTGACCAGCATGCACTGAGACATCAGCCTTACTCTGTTGTGCTTCGTTGAAATTATGCCGTCCTTACGAAAATGGAAGCCTGTTTATTGTTGCAGTTGAACTGTCTCGCCACCTTTCTCTCGAGACGCAAATCTCTGTTCTGCTTTGCAGGAGTTCCAACAAGCAGAAGCTTTCCTGCTGAGAGCGCAGCGAGCCGACCTGGCAATCAAGTACTATCAGGAAGCCGACATGTGGAAAGACGTTCTACGTATTGCTCGCGAATACCTCCCGAACAAGTTCGAAGTTCTGCAAGCCGAGTATGAAAGGAAAATGACGCGGAAAGGAGCCAGGTGGGCGTTGTATGTTTACTACAGATTGCGAAAACTTGTCATTGAATGATGTATGTGCTGCGTGTTTGGAGAGAGACCTGTTTGACACTGCTAAGTGCTGCTTTTGTTAGAACGAACAGAAATTGCAAGTTACACTTGGCTTTTTTTTCAGTGGTGCAAACGATATGATGAAGCAAGCTGTTGAGTATGAAGCTCAGGGTGAATACAACCAAGCAATCGCTTGTTACTGCAAAGTGTCCACCGACATGACATCTGACACCAGGTTAGTGTTCAAGCACTGCGCATCAATGTCTTGGATGTATCGCCGAGTGCGATGTGTTTGATGTTACGCCAGTATTAGAAAACTTGTCGAAAACTGTCTTTCCACTGCGCTCTCTTTCTGGTTTTGACGTAAAAATTTCACGATCGTTTTCAAAAGAAAACATTGAAGATGCCACTTTCTGTTTTCGTTGAGTACTGCATTGTACGAGTCCGTTTTGGTATATGTAGTCAACGAATTGATTGGTCCGAATTTTCCTTACCATTCGTGTGTAGATAAAAGCTTTACATGACGCCAGATGCTGAGGCGGATTTCTAAACTTTCTCAGGATGCTCGACAAGTGCTGGACAAAAGCGGCAGATTTAGCTTTGAAGTTTTTAAATACTGACAAAGCAACAGCGGTGATCGATCTTCTCGGCCCAAAGTTCATGCGAATACAAAAACACGAGAAGGTACGTTGACTGCTACGTCACTCACGTTTTGCATTCACTTTTCCTCTCGGGAGGATCACGGTGTGGCGACAGGCCTCTAGGAGGTCTCAAAATACCTGACATTTCTCAGCAACCTCTGATATTTTTGCTGGCTCCACACCAAGACAGGAACAAGCCAGGTCAAAGATGTAATCACTCCTCCACTTGATCCTCGGTCGGCTCATAGTCCTGGGCCGCTTTTCCGTGGTTGTAGCTAACAGGACTCGCCTCGCCAACCTTGCCTGGGGTATAATGGTCACGTGGCCGAAACATCGTGACGTTGATCTCTCTTTTCGGCTCGACATTTAGGTCTTCACGAGTTTCACAGCTGCGCACTTTAGGCGCGAAGTGTCACGCCGTTAACTCTTCGCAAAAAGGGGTGGGGTGATCACCTCAGTTTGCCAGTTTTTTGGTGCCCGTCGCCGGGCAACTTGGCACACACGAGCCAGTCGAATAATTCGTTCTCTGTTCAAGGCTTAGAGCAGGGTTTCTCAACTTATGGCCCACTAGTGGGCCATGGAAAAATTTTTGACGGGCCACGGCCTGGTATTGCTGGAATGGAGTACCTTTTGCCAGATGAACCTTTTAAATTGAAAACGTAGGTAGCAGTACCAACGTCATAATAAGCTCTTTCTCGTCATGTGTTAGAAATTGCTGCGACATGGATTTTTTCACGTAGCCCAGTGTTCTAACTTTTAGGGATTTTGTACCTAGATTGGGAACTTTTGACCCTTTTAGAGATTTTTAGGGATTTTCGGAAAAGTTTGAAAATGTGTAAAATGAATCATTTCAGTTTATTTTGTAAGTCATGTTTGGTTCTATTTTTAACACTTACCATGGCGCTCCGATATGCTGCACCACCACAGATTTAGAGATTTTTTATGTAAAATAATGATTTTTTGGTACTATTCTTGGGATTTTTGGAGTTGCATTTGTGAGAGCCCTGACGTAGCCTACCACATTGTGCACAACATACAGTTGCTGAAGGTGTTTTTAGGCAGAAAGGCGGCTCTCGTTGCCAGGAAAACGAAGTATGGAAGCATGTCTAATATGGAAAATGGCTTGATCTATGCATTATCATGTATTGAGCTTCGCATATCGATGCTTTGTAACAACAGACTCAACGTTGGCATTGATTGTAGCTCACGTTGTGTTTTTAAATGTTGTTTTCAGTTGTTTTTATTTCTGTTTTGTGCATGTGCAACATTTGTCGCATTGGAGCAGTTGTACAGTCGGTGGGCCACGGACCCTCTGTTTGTTTAATGGGGTCACGTGCTTGAAAAGGTTGAGAACCTTTGGCTTGGAGCATTTCCGATCGGATTTCATCGCAACCTGGTTTGAATTTGCAACATGTCTAAATCAGCAACAACGAACTAAGTGTTGTCTTGTTCACTAAATTGCAATTTCGATTTGTAGCTGTAGTGAACTTCATTTTTCCCTGCCGTTTTAGCTCTAGTCGTCCTCGTTTTTACGAGTGTCCTGCCTACGAAAGTTGCCTCTGATTTGATCTGAACTCATCGATTTATATCTACGTTTCCATCAGGCTGCTGAATTTTACGTGCAAGTTGACATGATCCAAGAAGCAGTGGATGCGTTCATGGCGTGCGGTGAATTCCAGAAGGCGCGAGGCGTGTGCAGAGACTACGCTCCACAACTCGAGCAATACGTCGATCAAAAGCACAAGCAACATTTGAAGCACCATGGCGACCCTAACAGCGTAAGGAAGTGTCTGGCGTCGAATTGCGTCGTTTCGGTTTTACGTCTCTCGGTACTTGGCGTCCAGCGATCCTGTTAAGTCAGTGTTTTCGATTCAAGTCAAATCAGGACACTTCGATCCTGCGTTGACAAACTCCTGAATCAAGCAGGACGCCCTTTTACGCTCCAAATATTGTGTGAAACACTTCGATTTAAACCCTATCTTCCTTGATATACAATGAAGTTCTGTTGTTTAACTTGATATGACTTGCACTCGAGTAACAGTGGCTGTAACAATCGAATACCGAGTCTTGGAGAAGCAATTTTCAAGAAATCTCTGCCCAGTAATGCATCACTGGCCAAGTCGGCATGGTTGCAGTTACAGTAAATTACTGTAGATTTGCGCATCCATTTTGTTGGTTTTGTTTTCTTCTTTCAGTAAACATTCTGACTTGTTTTGAAGCATTGAAAGGCATTTGGAGTCTGTTCGAAATGTTTAATAATGCGACTCATGAAGTCGAGTGTGTTGTTGTCATTAAAAACGTGTTTCGACTCTTGTCCATAGCCACGAAATTACCGGTCAATTCATGTGATTCTTAGCAAGTAGTAACTTTTGTTTGTTTAGTTTAAAAGTTGTGTCAGTTGCGCCTCGAAGTGGTTCAGTTTTTCCAGATTTTGCGCGCAACAGATCACGTGACTGAGTCGCCGGGTTCTGCAAATGTGACCTGTTGACTTCTTTTGTCAGATGATTGACGTTGACGTCATAGCTGCGTTGGACATGTACGTTGAACGAGGACAATGGGACAAATGTCTGCAAACTGCTGAGCAGGAGGTGAGGCTTTCGATGATTTGCAAAACTTCTCGTGTGAGGTGCTGTAAGTTTAGCTTCATCGTTATGGAACTCGGATGTTGTCAAACTTCAGAGAAACAGTGTTTATTCCACCAATCGAATAATTAAATAGAACTTCTTGAAATCCAAGCTGTTGAAATGCAACACGGCATGAGGTTATCTTCAGAGAATAACTTGTGCAAACGGATCAGGCTTTGCGCGAAATTTTGTGAAATCAAGCTTTTTGGTGCTACGACATGCAACATGGTCCGACGTGCGCAACCCTCAATTCTCGTGTGCGATGCTATTCATTCGCAAACGGTGATGGTGTTGAGTTTATTTGGCGAAAATTAAGAATTTCAAAGACGAGAAAGAAACCATAGCAATTGCAAAAACGCCAGGGCACCGAAACAACCGGAAGGTTATCGAGTCGTTGCTCCTTGACTGGTGTATAAGGTCTGCAGCAAGCCAAATTTACATCGAATCGTATAGCCTGTGTGGGAAAGAGCTGCCAGATGATCAACACAGTTGCGCAGGGAATGCTGGGTCGCAACCAGTCCCTGTAGGTGGATCAGGTGCTCAGATCCGTAAGGATCTGGGAGTGGCAGAGAAAGTATAAACCCAGCTACAATGAAACTCTGCCCGGGTTGTCATAACCTTTTCGCATCTAGCAAGCTCTGCAAATGTTTGCAGCGGTTGTAGGATGAGGATGAGTCATCCAAATGCAGCCATCATGTGTTTGTGAGCGTGACGTCGATGCGATGGAAAAAAATGTTTTTCATGATGCAATTTTTGTCGTAGGCCAATAAAACTGCCACGGATTGATGTCGAGGCTTTGTACTATTAGTGATTTTGTATCTGTACCATTCCAAATGTTGTGTGCGCATTCTGACTCGCCATTGGTTGTTTCAGAGCCATCAGGTCCTGCACAAATACGTTGCCTTGTACGCCGCACATCTTCTTAAAAACGAAAACGTCATCGAGGCACTGGAGTTGTATCTGCAGCACGGTACGCGCGTCACTTACAGTAGTTGTGAAGTCGCTCGAGTCACCTGCATATTGAAACTTTGCTTTTGTCACTTGTGTCGCTGAGTATGGCTTCGCTTCTTGACAACCACGCTGGCTTTCCAGGCGCGCCTGGCAACATGCAGAACTTCAATATTTACAAGCGGATCGCCAACGACTTGATATCATCGCCTGACTGGGACAACTATAAGACATGGGCTAGTCTTCGTGATGTGCTGTTCGGTTTGGTGAGTATGAGGGTTTTGCAAAATGAGAGATATTTATAAACTGCTCATATCGTCTTGATGAACTACAGAGTGATCGCCCAGTAGTATTTTGTTGCCAAAGACAGCACTAACATGCTGGTTAACCGCATTTATGTTATTCTTTCCCGTCTTACAGTTGAAATACATGTATTGATTGCCACTGTTTTAAACAGCTGTCTTCACAGGGTGTCTCTCAATGCTTGTTTGACAGAACTTGTCAAGACGGATTTTTTGTAAAACCGCCGTTAAGAACTTGCGATTTTGTTTTTCGCCCCCAAATTAAAATTTCGGACAGTTTTTGTGCTCCTTACATATGAAGCCTGTAGAAAAAGCGTGCAGCGAGCGAGTTCCAGTGTATTTTGCGTTGTATGAAAGTTACGGTATATTCTGCTTCAGGTTGCGCTTTTTTTAACTGTAAGCACGCCTTATTTCTTCCGGCTTTTCACGTACTGGTTATGCACGCACAGAGCAATATAGCAGGAAATTCATGGCCGTTTTCACGGAATCAGGTATTTCGGTTTCACAAGATCTTTACATAAAAATGCCTTGGCGTGAAAATGCTTTTACAAGACTCGTTTGATTGCTAAGTTACAGATACACGCCCTTCTGAAAGTTTTTTTTTTTTCTTTCCTGATACAGACACAAAACTTGCAACTCACCCAACAGACCGGCTCCGAAGATTACGACATGTTCTCTATGCTTTTGTTGGTTGCGCATTACTACGCTGTGCGCGCCGCGTGCAGAGAAGAAAGCGGAATGGTAAGTTACGCAGTACTCTTCAGCTGGTCACGTTTTCAACCGAACACCTGAAATTTCCCAGGCGTGGTGGGAAGGAAATTATTCATTTGACTCACGCTTCAAAACCTGTGCCAAACTCTTTTTGCGTCGGTGAAATTAAAACGGTAAATGTGGTTTTCTGATGGACCTGTCCTCTGTTTCTTGCATGTGCTTAATTAATTGCGCCAGGGATCCGCAACTTTTGTCTCTGGTTCAACACTTTCTTGGACATGCTGCGCCGGATCGATCATCTTCAAAAACTGCTTCTTTCGCCTGCTAACAAGTAGAATGGGAGAATCGATCTTTATTTGGTGAAAACCCTTTCCTCACCGCTCTTACGATGCTCGCTTTCTTTTGCTCAGGCTGATATCCTGGCCAAGATCAGCACTTCTCTTCTGCGCTACACGGCAGCCATTCCCGCTGATAAAGCGTTCTACGAAGCTGGTTTGCATTGTAGGGCCGCAGAAAGACTCAACATGGCGTTTGTATTTTGGAATAGGTAGGGCTGTGTTGGTTTCTTCACAGAAGTTTCAAAAACGCTACGTTATTACCCAGTTGAATGGTTGCAACAGTACTTTGTTTATATGCGCGCAAGTGGACTTCGAATTTGCTCATCGAGGTTAGACGTTTGAGAACTGGGTTGTGTAGCTGCAAGTTGGCCTGCACCGGTGGCAGCGAAATAACAAAATGTATTTCGTGGCGTCAACACTCGCCGCTGCAACGAATTTCCTCGAACTGCAGGAGATTCAGAGACCACGTGACTCCTGCTGCTGCCGGAAATAAAATTTTGACTCCGGGTCCGAAAAAAATGCGCAGAATCCCGCCGGAGTCGACTCCGGATCCGTGGCCACCTCTGCTCCATACATGCACGCAACAGTGATTTCAGCGTTGCATCATTGGTAATATCGACCAATGGCATGCTTAGAAAGCGAGTGGTGTCACCGCTGATGTAAATTTTGTTATTTCGCGTAGCGGCAATGTGGTGTTTTAATGAATCCAACCGCTCGGTCCTGCGCACTTCATAAGATCTCACCTGAAATTCACTTCCTTTTCCGGCCCCATTTCCTGTTTTTGTTGATCGTTGTTTGCCTTTCTTGCTATTTGCGTAAGCGTTCAAATAGATGTGGATGGGTATGTAAGGCTCCGGCCATGCATCTCATGCTGCACAGTGTTGGTTCTACCAGGCATGGGTTAGCTCGGCCAAATCAAACCCACTTTCATATTCTTTGACATGAAAATTTAAACAAACGTCAAATTCTGTGCATTTTTCTTAACGACCGCGGTTTACGCGAGATTCGTGATGCAGCACTTTGTAGCGTTTTGTGACGTGTATAAAAAATTCCACTTCAATGTTCTTTTTGATTGTATGAACAATTTTACACAATTATTTGCGAAAATAATTCGAAAACAGCCATAGCGCAACCTCAGGGACAATTCTACGACTAAGTCCTCATTACCATTTTCAGTCTTACGTTAGAGCATTTTAAAACTATTGGTTAGATCCAAACTGTCGCTTGACGAAGACACTCGCAGCCTGTCTGACTCGCGCTATTATAGTAAATATTCAATCTCAGGCGGCACAGTTTCATCGCTTTGGGTCTCATCAGCGGAGAAAATAAAGATTTATATATTTTTGTACACTAGGTACTTGGATCTGTGTGAAGCTATCGAGGAAGGCTCGTTGGACATGCTTGACAACTCGGATTTTCAAGAAACAGATATTCCGTTTGAAGTGCCGCTTCCCGAAAAGCAATATCTCCATGTAATTCACTATGAATGAATACTTTCAACGAACAACAAGTGTTGTTCGTTCCTATTTTGACTGCGTCAGTGAAAGTGTCCCCATTTTGCAGAATGCGTGCAAACTGCAAAGAGCATTCTTTTAGATTTGTACAGTGTACACGTGTGTGTGTGTGTGTGTCGCGATTCTTTTTAGTAAGACTAGATCTTTCGTGAGTCTCCCTAGCTGAAGACTCTTATTTGGCCTGCAATTGATTTCTGGGCTCAGTGAACGTATTGTTGACTGAAAAACATTGGAGAGTTGCTGCTGAGCAAGTAAGTGAGCAACTCACGGCATATGGTAACACGCCTGGCTTAAATCAGTGACTCGACTTGACTCAAAGCAGAGGTCACCAACCTTTTTGACAATGAGACCAGGGGCCTAACGAGGTTAGATGGCGCCCGGGGCAAGAAGCAAGTTTGACGCCCCCATGTTCGAACCTGAGCTCTTTCGAAAGCAAATGTATTGCATTGAAGAAAGTACTTGTAACATTGTTGGGATTTTTCCGCGCCCGCCACAGTCATTCGGCGCCAGGGGAATTGTGCCCTCCTTGCCCCCATCGTTATGACCCTGACTGAGACCCTGTTCATAGGAGCCGATTAATGCGCAGGGCTGCCAGTTTGATACACACTTCTGAAATGAAAGGTTTGCTCAATCCAAGTTAAATTATGTTGTTATAATGAATGGTATTGATGTATTTGAAGAAGCTGATCATGTTAATGATATATTCAGAGCAGGCCCTCGGGCGACCTCGTGTTTGCTGGCGCCATGTTGGTGACTCCCCTGACTCAAAGCATAACGCCAGTGAGTCGAACTGGAATGCGCTGAAATCATGGCCTTGGCGTTGAATCGCAATCCATAGCTAATGCTGCTTCTATGTTAACGACGTTGCGGCTGAAACAGACATAGTTGTGATACGTGCTTTGTTTTATGGACTTCTTTCCCTTTGCAGAAAGATATGCCGATAGTATGCGTGTGATGCAAAGAAGTATACTACGCGTTGAAAAAAACATACCTTGTTTTTCTATGATGCTGACAAAATTTTATCAAACAACGTGTCAAAGCCGGTTCCTCTCTCTGCAGGAGGCCGGCCGTGAAGAAGTAAGGGATTGGGTTCTGGCCGTTTCGGTCGACCATAAAGTCGAGCAAGTGTTGCCGCTGGACGAGCGCGAAACGTTCCAAGGAAACCTGTTGGCGCACAACACCGGCATCCGGGCTCTGCCGTGCGTTGTCACAGGTGATGTCTTGTCAAGTCGTGATTACCGTTGCCTGGAGAAAGAACGACCGTATGAAGCTTTTTCATGCTTTTCGCGTCTTGTTACAACTGATGCAGAGGCTCCCAGTCTGTGGTGCACTCGCTGTACGTCTTTAGTGGCAGGCGAGGCTATTTTGTTCGGAACGCGGTCACTTTTCGCGCGGAATGCAGGTGTTTGCCCATTCTATATAATAATTTACCACGAAACCAAAGTGGTATGTTGGGAAACGTATAACTTCGCATTCCTATATTTGCTGGCAGTAGTAATAGTGAAATAAAATCTAAGGAGATCATGTTGATTAACTGATTGCGTCGCAACCTCAGCACTGCAAATGGTGTTGCTGGAAGTAAATGATGTCACCACCATTTTAACGTTTTTTTCACATAAAACCAAAGTGAACGAGTCACCTTCACCTGATACTCCTTTATCCACGAACTACAGCCTCAAGGATAAAATACGAAGGTTTTTAAACCCTTATTGTGGCTATTATCTACTTCCAGTATTAGAGCAAAACTGTGCCAAACTTTGAGCTGTTTTACGATTTTCCAAACCAATTATAGTAGGCTGCCTTTTTGAAAACGTACGAATGACTAAGTTTTTATGTATTTCAGTTTGTGTCTGTACAATGTCTCGCGTTTCGAGTTTTTTTTGCGATGTTGGCGAAAATGTTTGTAGAAAAAAGTTGACAATGCGATTCTACGGTTTTTTGTTCCAAGTGAAAATGAAACTTCATTGCGAAGCACGGCGCAGCTTGCTTAACACGCGATCCCTGCCACAAAACTCTTCATGTTCTTGACCTTGGGAATGTGTCAGGGCGGTACTTCAGCCCTCATTTTCAGAAACTCATTTTCATCGCGTATTATTTGACACCTTCAGGTTATCCCGTTCTCAGAAACAAGATTGAGTTCAAAGGTCAAAATCGAGCTGCCAACCGTGATGATTGGCAGAAACTGACCATGGCTGCCAAGATGACGTCTTCGTGGGCATTACAGGATGTCCTACGCTTCCTGAACCAATTCACAGGCGGAGCAGTTTCCGCTGCGAGCACTTACCGCCAGTGAAACTGCCTCTCTGTGCGCATTTCCTGCTCACCGGAAGGGACCAGGTTCGAAAATATCGCACACTTTGCATCAAATAATTCCGAGGTCGTCACTGTTGCTGACTTTGCAGATTAGTTTTATTTTCGTTTTGTTCAATATTTTGATGGTCGTAGTCGATGTGTTATGTACGTCTTTAGCCTACGTCAGTTCGCTTTTTTTGCGACATTTTTGAAAATAATACAATACCAAGCCTAGAATAATTTTGCCGTGGTCGTGTAGTGTGGAAGGAAACGGAGTCTCGTGCTTCACGTTCAATTTGTTTTAGTTAACTTGAAGTATATCTTCCGAGGTCGATGTAGAGTCAGTTTTTTTCGAGATTTTGCGACTTTTTTGCCTACTTGTTTTGAAAAGTTAATGTAGCATTAACATTACTGACAGGTACGAAAGTTTATGCGGAAAAAGTAAGTTCCAATTTCAATAGGGATCTTTTCTATTTCAAGATGGTAAAATCTAGGGCCGCAATCACCAAAAAATATTTGAAGGGAAAAGAAAAATCTCAAATTTACGATAATCAACAAATTTGTTAAACTTTCAAACATTCGGTAAGCAGGGTCTCTGTAACTCGGTTCCGCCCTCTTTTGTTACGGTGCTGGTTAAATTTGGCCACTCATGTAACGCGGTGTTTCCTTAGCAACTGCGAGCGACAAACCAATTGATAACAACACAAATGAGGCTTCCAGGACTGAAAAAAAATCAAAACCTGTCGCCGAGTTTTCGTTTTCTACATGAAAAATAATAATTCGTACGAGATAATGTCGACCTACTTATTTTTCGGTAAAAACCGCAGAGTACAGTGCTGGCAAGACAACCCGAGGGGTTTGCGTCACGAGCAGATCGCACGAGGCAATAGCGGGGAACGTGCTGCATTTTGTGTTAAATCGACGTGGTTAAAAATGCGATTAATGGCGGAGCGCTTCTTTATTCTTGTTTGAAGATGCTGGTGATGATTAAACGCAGCTTCGTGTACTGTTTCTAAATTGTGAACTAGCCTGCATATCTTTTGAAGAAAATGGCGTACTTCATTATTACAACAGGGTTGCTTCACAAAATGCATATGATGAATAACCTGGCCAGTGCGTAGCACGTACTAAGGACTTCGGCAAGAATCGAATTTTTGGATCTTCCAGTCGAGACTAGAATTGTTATGTCGGTTCAGCACTGGACAAGCGAATTTTCCGGTCGTGAGCTTTTCTGCAGTAAAAATTTATCAATTTGGTTGAAATCCTTGTCAGAAAAATTGTAACAATGCAGACGCAGTTGACAATGTTCGCAGTCCCGATACATTGTCAACAGCCAAATCAGGTCTTGCAAGAGTAACGTTCAAATATCAATCCAGAATTTTCGCTTCATGCCTTAAAAGTCATTAATGACCTGCTGAAAAGCGCTAAAGACATGTGTGGATTGGAGGGTATCAGGATTTTTATCTTAGAAATCCAAGCTTGCTTTACGCAGCCCCAGAGTAATTGAGTAATTACCCCTTTTTCTCTTTTGCATTGCACTTGTTTCGGCTCACAAAAACCGAAAACAATCAGGAGTGATTATTCTGCATTTGGCGGTACCATTCAGGATCTGGCGATACAGATATTTCCACTCTTCCTTAAACGTTCTTCTGACAGAAGTCGGGAAATGTGATGCAGTGTTCGCGATGCGTGGTTGGTGATTGCTCGCAATCGTTATCAGTTGAGATGTCCGTGTAGTGGAGCACTGGTCTTGCCTCTCAACTGAGCGGCCTAGCATTTTGTGTTGCCAAGCAGAAGTTAGGTTGTTGAACAGCCTTTCATTCGGTCAAGTTCATCGACAGACTTTTCATGTGCAGAATTAAAAAATTCGTTTTGAAATGCTTTGTCAACGCAGCGATATGACTAAATACTGACAAAAAAGCATGTGCCAACGCTGGACAATCTGATCACTAACGACAACACTGTCAGACCGCTTCAGAAAGCGCTTGGGGGCGGTGATAGTTCTTTGGTAAAGTGTTCGCCTCTCAGTTGGAAGGTTTGGTGTTCGATCCACGTGCCACTGAGTGAATCGCGGTAGCGCTCCTTGGGCAAGAGCGTTCATCTCAACTGACCGGGTAAGAAGTAAATTTCAGGCTTCGGCCTGCCGCCAACTGCGATCACCAAAAATAAAAAAGCGCTCAGACCAAGTGGCGTGTCGAGTCACAAACCCGTCAAGTCAGTCATCTGAAATTTTTCCCAGTTCCGTTTAACTTGTGACCTTGGTCAAGTCAAAAAGTTCTTCGAGTCACAAACTGTCCACTCGAGTTATTTTCGGGTAAAAAATCAAATAATTTCATCTTTTGTAACTTAATTTTAATGCACGTTGAGTGTCATTTTTGTTCTGAAGCATTTTTGGGCGCTATTTTATAGTTCATAACTACATTGTGCTTCACTGCATAATTCTATGGCTACCATGCGTCCTCCTTTTTCAAGAAAAAGAAAATGTCCTCCGAGGATAGTAATAAATGGGAAAATGTCCTTTTGGCCTTTCGTATGTATTTTGAATATATATTGTAGTGCGACTTATGCTTACTGTTTTAGCGTGATTTCGAGTGGCTTATATTCTGGGACGGACAAAGTGTTCTGATTAGAGAACCTTGGTGGCTGGATTTGTGGACATGTTTTGGGATTGTTACAATGCGAGTAGCTCTTCGGATGCCAATCAACACGTTTTCCAAACAAATGACGCAACGAGCGATTCTCCTTCCACGCGTGTCCTCCCATTGGGTGATGGAAATACGGCAGTCCTTCAAAGCTCCATAATTATGATGGTCACCGTTCAATAGACAACATTGAGCACGATTTTGGAGTTGTATTACTGTCTTTTTCATCCTATGAGCAGTTCTTTCAATCCACTGGTAGGCCGCACGAGAACACGGGACAAGTGTTGAGCAGCCATTCGATTGTCTCGTAATCGAGAACCGTCTCGTAAGTGTTGTCCAACCACTCCACATTCCATCGGTGATGCGCCCACAGCGCCGCGCTTCAGTTGTTGCCCTCAGATGAACTGATGAGTTGTTGCGCGGCGGGTACAAATGGGTGTCCCGATTTGAGATTCCGTGCATTCCCAATCGGTGGACAGTTGAGCGCCGAGTGGAGCAGATGTCCAGGCTCCATGGCACAGCGTGCAAGAGACACTGTAGCTCCTTTGCGACGAAGCTCAGCAGGTTGGATGCCCGCGAGGAAATAAGATTGTCCGCTGGAGTAGGACGCAGGCTTCCAGTCACAGTTGTCAAGGTGTCGTTGATGACAGTCAATGAGACGGGTGTGAGGTGAACACTACGACACCAGGCAGGAGCGCAGTACTCATCTGTTTAATGGACCAGGGCTAGGGTGGCTGTTTGCCTCGTTGCTGCCCCAGCAAGCCGCCTAAAGAGTGCGACGCGTGATGCCAGCTTTTTGCAAAGTCACTCGAAATGTCGGCACTACGTGAACGTCCTGTTCAACGTTACTCCAAGGTATTTAGATCGGAGTAAAAGGGCGGGTTTCAACGTTGTAGTTGACTTTCAGCCCACGTTTAGCTTCCTTGTTGAGATGGAAGACTGCCAACACTGCTTTTGCAGCGCTGAGCTTCAAATTCCAGGTCTGGAGATCAGGCCCGTAACCAGCTTAGAACACCGGGAGAGGCGAAGAGTTTTCAAAGAGGGCCCAAATTTTTTGAACTATGTCCAATATTTTCAAACTATATGCAACACATTTTTCCATGGGGTCGAAAATTTTTCCAGGGGGGCTTCGCCCCCTGGTTACGGGCCTGCTGGAGGTAGGCTAATCACATATGATTACCATGTCTTTGCTTAGCACCCCTTTCACTGCTTGCCAGTCTCCATCAGCTTGCATGATTGCTGGATCGTCGGCGTATGCCTATACTTTATGGAGACGGTGTTTGGCAAGTTAGGAGATGTAGATGTTGAAAAGGAGGTGTGCCAAAACGGATTCCGGTGGGACGCCATTCTTGAGGCGTCGTAACCTGCTGCGCTTGTTACCAGTGCAGGGTTGCCAGAACACTTGAAATTTTTTCATGAGGTACGCTCAGTGGCGTGAAGAGGTCTGGTGATGCCCTGGACGACTGCTTGATTGTATGCCCTCCTAACAAATTCTAGCACTGAGCAGTGGAGTGGCGCATAGTGGTCAACTTTACTGGATATACGCTGTTTGTGACGTCACTATACGACGTCATTTTGACGTTTGGCGTTGGTTTGGCGAAGTTTGTTAACACAGCGTGCTTATTATTCTACACGCACTCTCCTTTTTGTTTTCGTTTCCTGCAATGTGTCACTGTAATACACAAAAATCAATCAGCTCTCCGAGTTAGGAGACCGGAGCACTCAACGCTGACACAGAGCAGTTCATAACTGCAAAAATATCCGGCAACGCGTTAAAACAGGAAAGTAGAATACACTCAGTACTACGTCAGGGAAGTTCACAACTGCAAAAATTTAAGGCTGCGTATTCAAAGAGTGCTGTAAAATACATTCACGTTAAGATGGGGACAGTTCACAAATTAAAAAAATGGCTGCGCGAACGTCTCGTCGAATTGCAGTCGAGCAGAGAAGTTATGCGGATGGGATGGAGGACACCCAGGGTTGACAGTTTGAAACTTGCTGAACTAGCCTACACAAGAATTGAAAATGCGCAGAAAGTACGCAAGAAAACTTACATCTTCATTTATGTGACTGTTATATGTACAACTGCTGTGGGGACAACAAATATGCGTTTGTGTGAGCCGTTATGATCAATCGGCTCAGAACCGTCGCCAGAAAGTGCTCACTACAGGGTTTTACGCCTGTGCAGGGAGTCTTGATATTGAAAATTTGTTAAAATCTCTACTGATTTATAGGATTTCATATTTTGATTTTGGGGGCCTTGGGACTTCGTCTGGAGGGGTGAAGCCCATCAAAGCACCCCTGTGGCGACGGGACTGAATCCGCCTGAAGTGCCAATTAGTGACGAAGTTCGAAATGATGCACATATTTTAAGCACAGGTGTGAAGCTGCATCAGCAAACACCCAGGGTTGCCACATCAAAAAACGAAACGGGAAACTAATGATGCATCTAAGTCAGCTAAACCAAGCAAGTTGAAATAGGACAATTTTGAAATTTGGCTCAGAAAATCAATGAAACGGTCACAATTATTTTTCAATCCTTTTCTGTGAATTTCCTTTGATAGCTTGATCTGGACAAAGTCACGTCAAGAACAGTTTGATTGGGTGTGCGCCGCACACCTAGAGTATAGGTCCCTGGTGTTGAGGAATGTCAGGATTACTGGAGTTTGAGTACGTAATAACTGTAAGCGCCCTGCAGGTCAGCGCTTACATTGAGAGCGCAAGGAGAAGCGCATACCCGGCCAAAGCATAACATCCTCGATAGTTAAATCACTATCGGAAGCTTCCTTTGGCCTAATGGGTTAAGGCGAAGTAAAATAAAAAAACTAGTGCTGATAAAGAACACAAGTTTCGAAAAATGAAATCCATGCAGCATGTGTTAGTAGCCTTACAATAGGAAAAATCATCTTGCTACAGCATTTTAATTTTTGCAGTTTCACTTTTTGGATGCCCACCTTGCCTTGGATGCCCGGGGCCGTCGTCCCGTTTGCCCCACCCCCTCTGCACGCCACTGGATACGGTGGGTGACTTTCAGAAAGCTTGATTTACGTATGAGAAAGTCAGGCTATGTTAACCATGTCCGAAATTGAAACATAAACAAAACCTATTATGACGACACAACCTTTCTTCAATAATTTACTTTTACTACGCAACTGTTCAAGGTGGAACAAATCCATACATTTCTCTGTCCATTTACAATGTTTATTCTTGATTCTTGAATATTCAACGTAATCGATAGTTCTTAAATGAACAATTTCAAAAATATTCAAGAATTTTCAAGGACGCCGGAAAATAGTCAAGGACAACAAGATGTTTTTCAAGAATCAAGGACATGATGCGTTTTAATAGCAAATTCAAGGACAGTCCTTGGCGCTCAAGGACGTCTGGCAACCTTATACCAGTGGTAAGATTGAAGCTGTGATTGCCAACCAGATCCATGATCATGAGGACCACGTGCCTGTCAGGTAGCAATCGCAGTAGCTTGTATAACTGTATTGGACACTTTGTTGAAGCTCTGTAGCTACTTTGAGCATGACTTTGCATTTGCCAACTTTCTTTTGGATGCCAGTTTCAGTTAAGCGTTGAAATAAATGAGCGGTGTTTGTAGAAATGAAATTGCCGGGTTAATTGAAAAGGAAAGCTTGGTAAAACGTAAAACGTTTGACAAAATGTCTTTGTTTTGGCAAATATTTTGGCTGATATAGGCCTGTGGTGCGTGTTTTACATTTGCAATGAAACGTTTAGATCGTTTTACAAATAGATGTTAAATGCCTGTAGAATAAGACATTCGATATTTCACAATCAAAATTTTTCTCTTAAAGCTGTACACTGTGCAACATATTTCTGCAAAACAAAGTCAACTTATTCACAGACATTCCTTTACAAGAAGAGCAAGACATGAAGATCTTTCACCAACTACGAGAAGTCTACCAAATCTTGAACTGCAACCTTTGTATGCAAGCACGAGTTTTAAACAAGCTCAAAACAGACTCAATTTTGTTTCTCAGTCTCATTTTAAGGCGATAACTTTGACTGAAAGCCCTGCACTAACCGACATTTTCGTGGAATTGGTTTCATTGCACTGGAAATACAAACGTGTTCGGTCATGCCAAAGCAAAAGTGTACCACTAGATTATGTTGTTTGATAGCAATGTTATAAATAAAAGCACTACACCAACTGATATGAATTGATTTTTCAGTTTTGCCTTGAAGTATGTGAAATCTGAAGCTATATATCACAAACAAATTTCTGTATCAGGACGGATCTCGAAATTTGGCCTAGGCGTAAGGATACAGTTACTGTATCATTAAACCATCTTAGTGAGGGTTGGACACAGGGACGCCGGAACGTCGGTGGGGCAGAAAAAGTTGAGGGCAATGGAAACTTACGAAAAACAAAAAAATGATTGCCAATTATCAGGTCCGTAACTAGGAGGGGCGCAGGGGGCTTAGTCAACACCTGAAAAAATTTGCCCCTCCCTGAAAAATGTGTTGGACATAGTTTTGGGCCCCTCTGAATAAATTCTTCGCCTCCCCTGGTGTCCCAATTTGGTTAGGCCTGCCAATTATGCTTGCTACAGTTCACCAATAATGTTGTCTTCAAAAATAATAAAACAAACTATAGACAACTTGTTTCATTTTGATCTTGATAAATCATAAAATTACCTGTGAAAAGACACCTTTACCCTCGCTGTCCTTCATTTGAAAGGTCAGGGAGGCAATGCCACCGCTCTCCGGCGTCCCTGCTGCTTGCCGCTATCGGCAGTCACAGCCTCGCTACATTACCTGTCAAGATGTCTGCATTCAAGAGTCACATGCGACAAAACGCCTAATATCGTAATTTGAAGTGAACATTTGAAGATTTGTAGCCATGTTATTATTACACCATAAAGACCAAGAGTAAAGCAATCCCCTCGAAAATTTGGCAACATGCCCCTGCAGGCAGTAGCACAGCCAGCCCAAAATTTTGTAGGGGCAAAATTTGGTGGGGTCCAGAATTTTTGATTTAAGGCGAATAACACTATTTTGTTTGTGATACCGCCTCTCAAAGCACAAAAGACTATATGTTCTAAAAATTTGCGGGGGACATGGCCCCCTAGGCTCCTCAGCTACGCCTATGCCTGCAGGTAAAGGAGCGGACATGAGTGAACTGCAAGCTCAGCACTGCATGACACCAGAACAGTGAACCTGGCTCTTTCGCAGTGTGAGTGTTGTACCGGCAAATAAACTGCTATTGCAAGAAATAGATCAATTAATCGAAATCGAGATGCTAACGTCAAATTTTCTAGAAAGTTTTAGTTCTTAGCATGGCGTAGCCAGTGCGGCCCCATGCCCCCCCAAATGTTTAGAAGATATAGTCATTTTGTGCTTTGAGAGGCAATATCCCAAACAAAATAGCGTTATTCGCCCGAAATGAAACATTTTGGCCGCCACAAATTTTTGGGTTGGCTACGCTACTGTTCTTGGTCCCACTTTCCAGAGGGGCAAATTCCCATTTTGATCTCAGGGCACATCCAGCCAATAAGTTTAGGGAAGCGATTTCAGTAATATTTGTTAGTCAAGTCTCATCACCTGTGGCGTAACTAGAGGTTTGAGCCAGGGGGGAAAAGTTTATCTGAAGGGGACCCACTAGCCAAAACTCTGTAAAAAGTTAAGAAATAATAGTGACGCTCTGGATGTCGTGGATGTCTATACCAGCTAAAAAAACTGAAAACACCCCGAAAAATGCAAAAAACAACAACCTAAATAATACTAAATGACAAAATGTCAACCAAAGGGGGCCCAGTTTTTACATTTAGCTGCCAGGGTGGTGGCTTGCCCCCTTGATGGTTACGCCACTGCTCATCACGGATTCATTACTGTAAGGGAGATGAAGGATACTTCACAAGACTTCTGTGACAAATCAATAGATGACACAATGGCCTTGCATTGCGAATGCTGTTTTCCGAATTGTACACAGTCATGGTAAATAAGGTTAATTCGTAGGTTTTAGGGAAGCGATCGTCCCACCTGGATTCGCCCCTGTTTTTAATGCCCTTGCGGACGCCCACAGCTTTGACGTACCACGAGTTCAGAACTGTTTGCTGGAGTTCGGTGTAAAAGCACACCCATAGCCATAATGGTCATTGTTTTCGCATTTACATGTTTAGCAAGAATGTTGACCTCAAAACTAATAACAGAAATTATAGAAAAACATTCTGAATTTCAGGTGTGCCCGAATAGCTGTAATAAATTTGTTTCTAATTGATGTTGATAAATCATGAGATTACTTATGATACTGGTTTAAGGGCACTTGTGTCCCCGTTGTCCCCCCTTCAAAGTACTGGGAGGGCAGTGCCCCTGTATTGTACCCCCGTTCCGTCGTCCCTGGTTGGACATAAACATAAAACAAACACCAATGTGTGTGTGCTGAAAGGAATGATGGCAGCAGGGACCGAGTTTATGGAGGGATGGGGAGGACATGTCCAGTGGTGGGATTCAAACTTTTTATCAGCCGGTTCTATTACAAAAGTCACATTTTCCAGCCGGTTCTGTTACAAAAATCATATTTTTCAGCAAATAAACTAATTATTTTTAATTAATTCCTAATTAACATTTCAAAATAATGGGTTAAGCAAGCATCATTATGTCAAAATTAGCATCAAAATTCATGATGTTGTTCAGGATTGCCTATATTGCTGTATTATATACTTGTAGATTATATAGTTAAAAACCCGAAGGCTGAAGGTATATGATCTCTATGTACCGGCATACTGAATACACACGCTTCAATGTTGCGCTTTTTTGAGTTGTCTTTACTTTTCTTATAACTTTTTTGTATTTTATTGCTTGTAGATTTTATGATTATTTATCTTTTCCAAATTTTAATAATACAAATATTTTATTATATCTTTATTATCTGCCATTAAATCCTGTTATGCTATAAAAAAAAACACTCTGCTGATGACAACAGGGTGAAAAAAAAGACAGATAATTAAATTGATGATAATCAGGTCGCCATTTGGAAATAACAGAAGTAAAAATTGCAAAATTTGTGTTTAATTTCAATAAAACACACCAAATCTTTATCAAAGAAAAAAAAGTTTATTGAAATTAAACACAAATTTTACAATTTTTACTTCAGTTATTTCCAAATGGCGACCTGATTATCATCAATTTCTTTATCTGTCTTTTTTTCACCCTGTTGTCATCAGCAGAGTGGTTTCTTCAAAGCCATTTCTTGACCGGGCTCCCATGAACTAAACGGGAGACCTTCCAGATTAATTATCATAAGAGTAGCTACATTCTCAACAGACTCCTTTTATCTGAATATATGATATTCATTTTCTAAAACCTTCTTTCTGCCTCTGCGGAACTAACAGCAATAGCACTGATAATAGTTTTAGCTTTCTGTACACTTGAAGGAACGTCAGCCTTTGCAAGGTTGCTAGAATTTTGCAAGACATTTTCCACATAGTCTCGAAATTCATTGATACTGATTTCATGATGAAAAACTTTACTAAATTCCCTCAGTTTTTCTTCTGCAGCTAACCAAGGTATAACTACTTCCTCAATATTCCAAGAATTGGGATCAAGAAAATTAATCAGATCATGAAATATGTCATCTTGTTCTGTCACAGTTCATCAGCCTCTTTTTCATATTTTCTGTTACTGTTTCAAGTAGCTTTTGACGAGGAAGGCTAACGATTTTGTTATTTTCAACAAAATGAATATCCTTAAAAGAATCTGAAGCGACTATAACATCGATTTTTTTCATAGCTTCCCTTGCTTTCTTTAAGCATTTCAAATACCTTGACGTTTTTTTTATTAGCTGCTCAGCTTATGTCAGTGTTAAATTTCTGGCTTGAAGTGCATTAGGTAGTAATGCTTGAAGTATATCTATCATTAGTACCAAATTCTCCAAGAAATACTTGTTGCAAAGACGTGCAGCCATACCTGAATGTTTTGCTTCACTAGGAAAATATTTGTGCAATGCTGGATATGCACGCCAGACAGCAAGCGCAGATCTTAGACTACAAGCAGCTCACCTTGGTCCAAGAACTCTACCGATCTTCAAAAGCTTTTGCACAAGCATTTCTGAAATTTTGAAGAGTTGCATTTGGTTTTGGTTTGATTGGTGAAAAATTGTGTAGATTGTATCCATAAATATTTTGAAATGATTCACCTGTTTTATGTCATTGACATAATCGTTCAAGATTAGTTGCAAACGATGATTTACGTTATGCCAAAGGATTATGTTAGGATAATCATTTTTAAGTCTAGTGCCTACCCCGGAATTGCGACCAAGCATTACACTTGCTCCATCAGAATAGAAATCAATCAAATTATTTTTCAAATATTCAATACCAAACCCTCCATCATGCAAACTCTTTAACAGAGACCCGTATATTTGTTCTGCTCCTTGTCCTTCCAATTCGACCAAGTCAAAGAAAATTATTGGTGAGACATCACAATCTTTAATCTTCAAAAAATTTATGAGAACTGGTTTAATAGATATGGTTGAAGCTTCATCAACGATGACACAAATTTTTAGGTTTGTTAAATGATTTTGGTAAATATTTCGTTCTTGATATCCTTTGCAATGAGATCAACTATTTTTACAGTAGTTTTGCGAGAATGAAGTGCAATACCCATATCAACTCCATTCCATATTTGAAGTTCAATCTCATCTTCAATATCAGAAAATGGCCTGCATCTTTTTGCCAAACAATTCAATGTCCAGAATTACTACAAGGTGTTGCCAACCACAAAAGCAAAATTACCACAATTATAAAAATTAACACAATGTATAACTATTACGTGCAAAATTGACCATTGCACATTTTGAAAGAAACACACGTGAGCTACTTGGATCTCAAAAATCGGGGTATCATATCAGATAAGATGCAAAAACCCACTGACAGCAACCAGTAATGCTAGCCGGTTCGCTGATCTCATAAAATTCCGTGAGACGGTTCTATAGAACCGGTGCGAACCGGCTGAATCCCACCACTGGACATGTCCCCCCAAACTTTTGGACAGGGGGGGACATAATATATTTTGTCCCCCCAACATTTTGTCATAAAAAGAAAGGTAGTTGTGCAAATTTCATGTTGCTTTGCTGTTGGAAATGTTACCTCAGCATAAAACCAGAGAATACATGAAAAACATGAACATTATCACTGGATTATCTGTAGACACAGTATACAGATTTTCTGGGTAAATTGAATATTCATCATTGTTGAAAATTGTGTTGGTTAATTTGAATCGAATCGATATGCACATGAACTTCGCTCCATCACGAATTTCTGCGCTAGTCTGTAGCCCGCAGTCAGAATACGGTTGCCACAAGGCGCGTAACCAGTGAGGGCAACGGGGCAATGCCACCCCAATTCCGAAGTTTGCAGGTTACTAAATTATTTGAAGTATAAGCCAAAGAAATATTTCAGTGCAAATCAACGAAATTGCCTCAAGGAACCGATCCTATTTCAGCTTTTAGTAGAATAGAAACTTGTATCTGACCTTTTGTAATCATCAATGACCGCAGGTAAAAACAATTGGAGCAACGCTTTTCGCAACTGTTTTTGCCACACCACCTTGCTGTATCCCACCTAATGGTTATGCAAGCTTCATTTCAAGACCATCGCAAATTCCTCTCTGATAACCGTGGGTGTTACAAATACAACCTATCCTTGTTTCCAGTGCCAGCGTAGCCTTAAATCAATATCGCAGATTTTTGTTTTGCACAGTTTTAAAACTACATGCGTGAATATGCGTTGAGATAAATTGTATGTCTTGAAGCTCAAACTTTCGCTAAGAAACGATTCAGTTCCAAACACTTCTTCATTGCGCCATAGTCACTGTTTAGCAAAAATAGCATTCCTTCTAGATATTTGTTTGTGATGACATGTATTGTGACGGTTCAATCACAATCATGTGGAGCCTTAACGTTTTCATCAATGATTTCCCTTTACCTTGCCTGCGAGTAAACAATCAGTCTTGTCAAGATATTAGACTCCGACCTGCTGTTCATAAACTCAGTGTTTCAACCTTTTTCTGATGTTAATTGCCACTCCATCCTACAGTGAATTATTTGAAACAATTTAACCGCAACGAGAAGAGTCAGCATCAAAATCTAACGTAAGTAGCAAGATGCTTTTTATTTTGCAAGTGCTGAGGGAATTGACACTGCCGTTACTTACAGATACTGAGATATCTTGCACAGGAGTGGATATTAAAATTTAGGGGCAAGCTCTCAGAAAGGGGGCCCGAAACATCGCCATTGCGAAAGGTAGATGTGGGATTACGTGCTGGATAAATGGGTTAAATTTATTTCACATTTCAATTTATGAACTAAATTCAAGAGCATAAGATACATAGGAAAGGAAGAAAAATTTGTACAGTTTTGCAGCTACACAATCGAAATCTGCCTCCTATGGCACATTTTCCCATAAGTTTTGCTTTTATTTTGAAAAACATTACTTGCTTCAGAGATTCTTTAAATGTGGCTCTAGAGTAGTACATAACTTTTTTAACTAAACAATGGTGCAAAGCTCTCAAGGGGGGTACGGCATCTCTGAAAAAGAGGAGCCCAAGACGACTGCCTCATTATCCTTCCCTATATCCATCCTTGAGCTTACAATCTGTCTTGTTGGCAAAGCGCATGTGACTAAAATGAAACTAAATTTGAAATTTTTTCCCGTTAGGGCTTGAAATTCCGCAGCAGTGGCGGATCCAGCGGGTCAGTTTGGGGCAACTGCCCCCCCAAACGGCTGCGGCGCCCCTTGAAATGGCGCCCCTCTGATAAAAATGCGCCCCTTTTTGGTGCCTATCGAAGTAAAAACAAAGACAAAAAATACTGAGTTGAAACCAAACAAAGCTTTACACTTTGTTGAACTTTGGTATTTATGTGACGGACTTTGAGCCAGTTTCTTACCAACTAGAATCAACAATGCTATTGTTTCGTAATAAAACTCCTGTTCCCTTAATTCTTTTCCGCGTGAGAACTGCCCAGCAATCACAAACACGATCTCTTTCGTTCGCTAGCACAGTTCTGGACTTGCCTTTGGGCTGTGCAAACCTGGTCTGTTTTAAGCTTAGTTTTGCAATGCTTGGTGGCAACTTTGAAAGGACAAGCAGTAGTGAAGATCGGAAGGCAATAAATATGGAAGACTTAGAACTGACGCAAGGTTTTAGAAGCCTGCAAAACGAAAAACCAGCTTCAGGTCTGCTAGTATCAGCGCAGTCCGTGAGTCCGCTCCGCAGTACGTCTGCATCCTAGTTTTGCACACCAAGGTAAGCAGATGAATTTCTTGTCTGAACTAATGCCCTTGGTTGAACCATATTGCAGTGTGTGAAAAGCTATAGCAACATTAATACGTTAACAGGGGCGTAACGAGGTTAGATGGGGCCCAGGGCAAGAATCAAATTTGGCCCCCCTTGTTCGAACCTGAGGTCTTTCGGAAGCAAATGTACTCCATTGAAGAAAGTACTTGTGACATTGTCGGGACTTCTCGGCGCCCTCCGCAGTCATTTGGCGCCCCCCGAAGTGATTCGGCGCCCTCATAATTATTTGTCGCCCGGAGAATTGTTCCCCCTTACCCCTTCGTTACGTCCCTGTAGGTTAGCAAACAACTTGCCGGTTTCTGACAAAAATGCGTTGAGCGTGCCTATGTTGTTTCGGTCATAGACCGAATTTTTCTAAATGACCGAAAAAAGATTAAGTCAATTATTCGTTCATAATATCCTAAAAAGCAAGCTAGTCAATACCGTTACGACGAGTTTTAATGCTATTACGGGACAAATGATCGAAATATCTTAACGAAAAAAAACAGGATGGTGAGAACTGTGAGGCAGATGCTCAACAAACAGCCGGACATTGAAGTTCCACCGGATCATTTTTAACTCTCGGGCCTTGGAACAATGTACCGGCTGGGCCACCCTCTTATATAAGGCCTGCATGTAGGTTTGTCAAACAAGATTTTGGAAACAGTGTAGGAATTCCTTACGTTTCTTCATTTTTGGCAAAGGAACGTGCTGTGGTCATCTTTGAAAAGTGGTAGTTTTGATATGATTACTCCAGTAAGAACGCTTTATTTTTTAACGACCTTTTTAGTCCCTTGTTTGCAAGGGAAGGTTAGACGTAACTTCCGTTCTTTGAAAATTTCGGCCAAATTTGAGGCAGACGTGTCTGGTAAAGTAATTCGTTGTGAAAACCTGGTAGAAGAATGCATCTTGACCTTTGTGGCCTGATTCGAATTCAGTTTTGCTTCAACGTAGAATTTTCGATTATCGAGGTAATCTCGCAAACCTTAAAACTTCTTAACAGATCCGGCGCTGTAGGTTCGTGCCCAATGCAAAAGTTCAGATGAGTATGCCTTCATCATATCTTGATCTACAGAGGTCTTAGCCACGAATTTCAATACAGTGGAGCACTTTGATCCAGGGTTCAGGCTTGCAATAGACATTTTTATAAAAAAAGATTCATGGTTTGAAATTAGCCAAAACTAGACCTAAGCTGAAAGCCAAAAATAACGGTTTGATTTTCCTTTTCGCATATATATTGTTGTGCATTTCCGTATGTGGCATATGTCCAGTTCGCCCCTCCCAGCGAAAAACCCTGGTGGTTTTAGTTCAGATTTGATGGTTACCTGAAAACAGTCCCATCGCCACGGGGGGGGGTTGGTGGGCTTAGGCCTTCCAAACAAAGCTCCAAGCCCTCCGAATCGAAATATGAAACGCTGTAAATAAATAGAGTTTTTGCGTTCAAGCCCCCTGCACAAACGTAAAGCCCCCCTATTGAAGACTTTCTGGCGACAGTTCTGCCTGAAAAGACCACCACTTACGACTGAGTCCAACAAAATATTTTAAACCTTCTGCAATTAGTTTGTGTGCTGACATTTAGAAGTCGTGCAGGAAGTTTTGTCGTCACTCTGAATGCAACCTTACATTTCTCTTTCAATTGCCAAGTGGTTGGGGTGCGTGTCAAAGACGACTCTCCGACGACTGTCGATAAATGTTTTTGTGGTGATCGTCTGAAAACCTTGAACTAACGGATTGTTTAAAAATGAACAGCTCTCAGTGACAAAGTCCTAACAACCCCTGGCTCCACACCACTAGTTTGTTTTTAAACTCGAGCAAAATGCTGTCTAAAACATAATTATGTTTTGGCTTTCATAAACTAGGACATACAGACATTTTGCTTAATTTATCCTCGAAAACGTCCAAGTGAGAAGTCTCTTTCTCTAACGTAGTTGATAGTCGTGCTCACAAATTTGACACGTTAGTTTACACCCAGTAGATTGACCGGCTCATAAAAATATAAAACTGTATGTAGTACTATATGCAATATTTGTGAATACATGCATTTATGGCTATTAATAAGTGTATGGATCTACACAAACGCATGTTAATGAATACCTAATCATAGGTGATGTAATATTATTAAATACTAAACTGGCTATAATATTTATGAATGTATATAAGTTAATACTAATGAACAGTATTTATAGTGCTCAAATAATTATATTGCATGTGAATTTTTATACACATTTTATATTTTAAACATCTTATTCATCAAATTGATACTAGAGTCTTTATACTTACGAATAGACTCTCTAGAGGCTTATATTTTACAATATTATTGATATTACCAATCTAAACAAGATCATACTTATTAAATATTAATTATGACTGTGTATACTTCATGTCAATACATTCACGAACAAAAACAATATGTTCAACCGAATTTACAGTACGAAGTCAAACAATTACATGGATCTAATGGAGCAGTGTCCGAAATAAAATTGGATTTTGAAAGTAAAGAACAGATAGCTCCTGAATGCATGCATATATAAATTTTTACATTTTTTCCATTGACAAGTAAAATATAAAATCATCGAGAACTTCCAGAAAGTTCGAAAGTTTAGGAAATTGAGTCATTTTCTCAATTTGTATGGTATCCATTTCAGTTTTTGTGCATTTGTTAATAGAGAGCATAGCAAATTCCACTGTCAATTCGTGGTTAACCGATCTGCTATTCATGTTGACCACTCAAGATGTTGCTGCCGCGTACGTGTGCTGACTGAAAGCGCAGCAAGAAGTTCTTCATCACAACGAGATATCATAATTTAGCTGCTCCGTATGATAGCAATCCTGATCCTGACCCGCTTATACGAAGTCGGAGGAAAATGTTACATTTTAAAAGAAAACAAGTCAAGTCAGGTTTGCGCTGCACGTAGGCAAAAAATAACGCATTTCAATTGACAGTACTTAGACGAGCAGCACAAGTTGGGCGAAAGACGGTCAAAGCAGTCGCTTAAGCCCACCCTATATTTAATGATTGCCAAATTTCAAAAGTGAAGGTGAGACACAAAACTTGAGTTCAAAACAAAAAATAGCAACAAAAATGTGCTCAGTTCGAAAACATCTTACACATCACAAATACTGCATATCTCACAAGAGTCAATACCCAGCAAGCAGTTGTGATTTCACCTGATAGGAAAACAGATGTAGTGGTACATTTTAATCTTAGTAGAAATACAATCCTATGCAACAGGTCCTACATACTGCAACATTTTTTTCATAATCAGTTATAACATGCTTATGATGAAAATTTTCTGAAACTTATTGCCTTGTTCCATGATCATGCATGGTGTACAGTTTTGAAAAAATTATTATCGAAACAAGAGGGCAAGATATTGGCGTTATACTTGTACATAAACTTTGCCAAATTAAGTTGGTGCAAATGAGAAACTTTGAGAATTTTAAGTAAATTAAAAACATTGTTTGCACTTGATCTTCTATTAGTAAAAGTCATGTATTTCAAAATTCGGTTTTGTAGCATTTGTGCAGCTTGGATAGCAGTTTTTTAGACTCGTCTCCAATCAATTATACAGTACTGTAAATGCGAATGTAAAAGACTAAGATAAATTAAACACAATATTTTCATGTCAGCAAAATGTCTAGGTTTACACACGACGCCACATGCTACTATTGATTTGCGGTTTCGATGAAAGTTTATTATCATTTATAACACCAAGATACTTGATACTGTCAGTTTGCTGTATTTTGACACCATTCGTTCACATTTGTGATTAATATCTTATAGCGGTTTTATTATAGTTTATTGACAAATGTTTGACCTCATCCAAAGATCGACCTTATCAAGTTCATTTTGAACATTAGTTTGTAACGTTTTAATATATTTATGAAATAAGTGCAAATTAGTGTCAGCTGCAAAAAGTGTAGTCTGAAAACTGGTAAGATCAGTAAGATCATTCCCACAGAATAAAAATAGTAAAGGGACCATCATTGAGCCTTGAGGAACACCACAGTCAATTGTCTGAAAATTTGATGAATGAAATAAGCCAGAACCATTTCCAGATTCTGAGATTTTAGAAATGATTCGTGGCATTTTGGTAGCTTGCTATACCTAACAGGGTATTACGAAGCATTCAGGCGCAGTTCCGGTTTGTGAGGGCTCAAATAATCGAAAGTTCAACTCTTCGAAAGACTGTTGAAGCAAAGACATTAACCGCTTTAACTGTTTTGTACGTTTCTGGTATTTCTGTTTTGTGATACTACAAGGATATTTTTATCAGTGCGTCTCCCCAATGAAAGTACTACGAATGAAAGCTTTGTAAGTACAAAACAAACACCTAGCGTTCCTTTAAAAATTTAATAAGATGTGTTTGACATTTTATTTCGAACGTTTGACTTTGTGTAATTCGTTGTTATTACGTGTATTGAAAGTTAGATGAATATTGTTCAATTTCCACATGTGATGAAAAACATGAAGTGTTCTCTGAAGTTTAAGAAACTGCTACTGAAGACATTTTCAAGCCTCTTGAGTTTGTACAATTTGCTCTTGCTTTTATGCGACAACAGGGGCATGAGTTACCAATGGTGTATGAGGCGGAGATACAGGGGTGCACGTACCCCCAAAATTTGATTTGTGAAAAATCTGGGCAAAATCCCTGAAAATTTGGACAAAATCTCTGAAAATATGGGCAAAATCCCTGAAAATCAGGGAAAAATGGCGCCCTACGTTGTTTGTCTTAAAAAAATGGCGCCCAACATCTCCAGAAAAATACGAGAAGAACTTTTTTTGAAGATCACACCAAAAAAGGATTTCGCGATCTTTGTGGGAGAAAATTTTTGTGGGCAAAACACGCACAAAAACTTTTCGGGCAAGTTTGGGGAAATTCGGAAAAAAATCTTTCGCACTCCCCAAAACTTGACTGCTCCTACACATATGTAACTTACATAATGTAAGTTACCTGTGCTTTTACTAGGCAGTGACCAAAAACATACATTCAATCACAATGTAGCACAGACGCATGGAAAGTTCCAGGCTACTTTGCTTTAGTAACCAGCGAAAATTAACCTGACTTACAAAGACCTTTTAAAGCCGTTGTGCTGCTCATGTCCAAGCGATCGTTTTGAAGCCTTCTAATTGTAGTTTGTCATATATTTCCATGTCATTCCATCATGCACGATGTGCATTTCAATCCGCGTAGGTTGCGGTTATTGGTTTGACAGCACCCCACAACAATCAAGATCACCTTGATTGCGTGAGGCACAACTTTTCCTTCTAGGAAAGTGCGCTAATAAGTTCCTCTCACTTTAACAGGCCAAAAGTTCTAAGTTTGTTAAAGTTTACTCTCGAAGGTCTTTCCTGCTTTCTGATTTTTGCTAATGTTTTCCAATTTTATTCCTCGGCCACTCGATAATTATCAAGAACAGCGCCTAACTTCGCAGAGCAACATACATTCAAGACAGGTTTCCGCGGCCACACACCAAACGCTATTGGTGTATCATAAGCTGAATCGCGCAACATATAGGGAATGCAATGGGTCTACCAAGGGCGGATCCAGTCAGTAATATTACGGGGGGGGGGCGATTTCAGTAATATATGGCAGTCAAATCTCACACTATCGCGAAAGTTGTTTTCAGAATTGTACAAATTATGGTGAATAAAGTTACTTTCGTAGGTTTTAGGAGGGAGATCGCCCCAGTCGTCACTCCCCCATGGATCCGCCCTTGGAGTCTACAATTACCATGAAAGGCAAGTTGTAAGGATTGTTCGATAACAAGGAAATACCATTTGAATGGCACTGTAGGTGAAAGAAACTGTTTGTAATGATCAGGGAATCGAACCGAACCGTAATCGTAGCGGAAATCCACTTTGTCAGACACCAGCAAACTGAATCGCTTTTTTCAGGATTAAAAATTGCAATTGAAATAGAACTGTTTCCAAATAGCAGCTGTTACTGGATTGTGTTTTCGAGTTCATGCCAAGCAAGTGATTTTACATTCAACACAACGCATATTATTAGAACCAATGAGCAAGGCAAAGCAAAAACAGTACTGTACGAAAATATACACAGCACAAATGAGATATACCAAAAACGTGCTCCCTAATGGTTCCCAGACTTAGATAAACGTAGCGCGGCTCTGTTCGAGAACTGATAACACGTTTCTTGACGCAAGTTCAACTGATTCGCTTATTCACTGATTGCGATCGTTGAAATCAGTAATGATCACAGCCAATGTTCCTTCTAAGGTACGCAACTGCGCAGTACCACCAAACCATTTGCGCACTGAAATCTCATTCTTGCGCACTTACAACATTCCAAATTAATATCGTATATATATATCGCATAGTCCTTGTACTGCTTGGAACGTTTCACTGGTTGTACGTTTGCACGGTTGCGCAATTCTACGCTCACTAAAAGAAACATTTGCTCAATGGAAAATTTCCTCAGATGGAACACTGTATACAGCAAATAGTGGCCGGATCAAAACTTTGTGAAGTACTTCCCTCATACCTGAGTTTAAAGAACCATCAGAAAAAGATTAAAAACTGTCTTATACAGCTTATTTATTTTGAAAATTTTCAAAAGCAATACATAGTCTGCAAAATGCTGCACGCAAAAACAAATCAAAGCAAGAATGCAAGAGTTAAACATTCCTTCTAAAGCTTGAGCGACCATTCACATCTTCTGTTCGCTCAGCCCTATTGTTCTGCATTGGCCTTCGTGAAGCTCAACCACGTGAGTTAAACAGGAAATAACAAGCTTGTTTTATTGAACAAGTTGCAATGACGCATTAAACAAAACAGCTTACAACGATCATTAGTTTTTTGACGCGATTCGGATCTACACGTCATATTCGCTAATAAAAGGTTGTTAACAGTTTAGCCACAAATATCGAAAATATTATTTTATTCAACGTTTCACCTTAGTCGCAAGTCATCATCAAGAACATTAATATAATATAGCAGTGAAACAAAAAAGTTAAGTTGCAGTTTGAAGGCTCTCGTACGTAAGATCATATATGCATTTTTATCTATTTATTTATTTTATTTTACGGCAAGCGACGACAGACCGGAGCCTGGAATGTCTTCTGCCGGTACCAGCAGCAATACGAAAACATTATAACCATTATGTATTAAATAGCAGTAAGGGAATTAGACACACCATCAAAGCTGGGATCTGGTTGGTGTTCTTGTAAAGGGACTCGAGTAGAAGTTTCTTTTGATCGGCAATGCTTCTCTATTTCTGGCTGCTTAACGATAAATCGGTGCGTGGGATTGGCCGGCAAATGTTTGCATACTTCAAAGCGTTGATCGAATATGTGTTATATGTGTTCGTTGATTCAGGTTAGTAAATTTTGGCGAGTCTATCCGATGTACAGCAATTTCACTCACATGTGCAATGTTTTTAAGGTGTTTTGAGAGACCGAAACGACCTCTGAAATTTTTCCAACGGTCTCAAAATACATGCAGTATAAACTTGCTTTACTACCGACATCCAATATACAGTTCACTAAAACCTTGCTTTACAATCATCACGGTATTCAGATAAAACAGTTACGGTCTCTCAAAATGTCGTTGCTGTCAACAAGGTCAAACCTTAAGAAAAGCCCTGCACAGGTGCATGCTATTTTGTAAACTACGTTTGAACGCCGGATGTGATTCTGTTTGTCTTTATATGGAAAAAAAATTCAACTTGTTACGTTTGTGTGTGAAACGCAACTAAAAGGGAATGCTGGTGTACCGGTGAACAAGTCTTTGCATTTCTCGACGATGGTGTTTGTCACTAGCAGGTTTCTCGTGAAAGAATGAATGGGGGCTTCATGTTTCTTGTTCAGATATTATTGTTGGCAATAATAAATCTACAGCGACTCTGTGCATTGCTTAACAAGGCTGGTTTTTGCAATGAACATGATTGTTATTTCGATAAGATTTACGGAATCACGATGCGTAGTGATACGTGAAATCGATTTCCTATAAAAATAATTGCCGGTAGATTCCTTGCTTATCACACATGCGGAGAGTAGTTATTTGAGGTGACCAAGACACACATCAGTCATACATGAGTTCAGTCCCGTGGCCACGGGGAGGGTTTGGTAGGCTTAGCCCCTCAAATAAAGCCCCAAGCCCTCCGAAATTGAAATGTAAAACACTATAAATTAGTGGAATTTTTGTCAAATTTGAATGTCAAGCTCCCCCTGCACGAAAGTAAAGCCCCCTCGTTCAAACATAAAGTCCCACTATTGACGACTTTCTGGCGACGGTTCTGCAGGAGCTACGTATTTGAATCTATTTCTTCAGCCCGAATCGTGTTTGAACCGGTTCAAAGGTAGGTGGTTGCTTGGCAACTGGATCAAAGTATGGTTACAAATGCCCAGAACCGGCACGAAACTTTAATTGGTTTCTGAAGGATAAACCGCAGCCGATTTTTGCATCGGCTCGGCACTTTGGTATTGACACCACAGTCCACAGTTCTGAAGGCACGAGTTGCATGTTGTGTGGTTTCGTTTCCCCTAAAACTTTTTAGGAAACAAGGCTCCTTACTTCTACAATAACTTGTGTCACATATAGTTAAACATCAGGAAAAAGAGCCCTTTTGAAAGGATGGTTCCTTCATTTGGAAGGGGGAAATCGACCGAATTACCCCTGGAGTCGCCACTGCGATACGTTACCGTGCATTGAAATCCTGCTACACCAAATTACACAACCGTTGGATTGAATAAACTCTTCATTCGAGGCACAGCCTTGACGGACGCGTCGACTCATCAAAACTTCTTGAAGGAGATCAGTCAACGCACATTTAACGCACCTGTTGGCTTGCGTCATTCCTCACTTCAGGTGCCAGTGAAAATCGCTGTTCAGATAAGCCATTGTTTGTTTTCAGGTTGGCGCTAGCGACTCTCAACCTTATCAAATTTCGTTTTTGCTTCGCCACTTGCATTTGATCCAGACAGTCTCGAAAAAGCAAGCAATGCTCCCAAAGAGTATGGCGTATTTCGATGACCAATCTTCTCCCCACGCTTGTGCAAAAATGTACATTGCGTTAGGAGGGAGCTGAAACGGTCGCCAACAACTCGTAAATTCGAAGAAAGCGATTGTCCGGCATAACAACTGAGCGTCAATCTGGGATTTTTGTTCCGAGAACCATCACACGCATGCCGCGATTTGAGCATAATCACGCTACATCAACGGAATTGAATGCTGTAAACCTAAGCAGCGTCTGTCTTGTGCTTCGCTAGTAAGCTTACGGCAGGTTCGTTCCAAACCGTAGAAAACACTTTTTCCGTAAAGTGGAAGAAGTTGTCACTTCAGGATTCGGGGCCCATCTTCAATTTACTCCTTCCATTCAGGGACACCGGGATATCAGGTGCCGTCATAAGCCTTCACTACTACCTTGATTTTTGAGAAATTGCTCTCGCACAATTATCCCGCAGTCTGCTGAACATTGGCCACCCAAAACGCTTTTAAAGCAAACGGTTGCGCCCCAGTACATATGCATCCTAAGACAAGTGTGATTTTCGCCTTCTTCGTGGAACCACTTTACATTTTTGCATGAAAATGCATTTAATGCATTTTAGCGCCACAACGAGTATTTTATAAACCGCGCGTTTCTGAAAAAAACAGATGTACATAAAATCATACAGGACGTTTCAAGAACTTTTTTAATCATCATTAAAATTTGAACAGATGGCGAGCAAGACGTTGCACCACAAAACAAGTTGGAGATTCCACAAAAATGAAATTGGACGATTGGGCACATAATCCAACGCGAAGACAACATTTTTGTGTTATGTGGCTGCGGTCTTCTGAGGCAGGCAATGAATTGCTGTGGCCCAAGTGTGCAGTTTCTCTCAAATACAACCTTGTGCAAATTATGTCGCAGAACCAGCCAACAGGATAAATAATAATAAAAGTCTTCGCTCAACTGTTGTAAAAGTAAAAACGACACCAACATTTCAGTCAACTAACAGCAGGCTTTCGTCAGGGCGAATGGCGACTCGAGCAGGGAAGCATTGAAATCCACTAAATGCGCGTGATTGGATGACGTGGTGATAACACTGATTACGTTGAAGAGGCACAGCAGATAAGAGAGAATAGATAAAGCAGAATAAAATAACAGTGAAGTAGAAATAAAATAAAATGTAAAATAGTGATAAAATAACAGCAATAAAAACAAACTGTACGTTGAGTCTAAAAAGCTAATCAAAACATAATCTCATATCAAGTCAGTCACAGCCAAATGTCGCTTTGTAGATATTTGGGAAAAGGTATGAACTTTTTTCGTTAATGACGTTGGGCGTGGAATTAATAAAAAATGATTCAATAAAACGTCTTTTTCTAAAATCTTTCTCAAAAGCAACAATCTGAGTTTTTGGCCAGTTCATTCGGTGATTCAATTCTAATGTATATTTAGCAAGGGCACTTTTTCTGGATGAAATTATTGTATATAGTTAATAATATGTTATTTTTTGCGTGTGTTGAATGGCCTTTTTGTTTCTCCAAAGTACTTTTGGTCGCAATCACCACACGGTACGCAATATACCGCGCCTTGATGTTCAAAAGGGTGGACAGGATCTTTTCCATTTCGAAGTTTGTCACCAATTGTTCGCATCGGCTTAAAAAACGATTTGATTTGTGATCATTTAGGCATCTTTGCAGTTTTTCCGATAGTCCACGATAATATGGTAGCACCACTGAAGATCGGTTCGCTATCGTTTTTTTGGTGTTGTTCGAAATTTGTGATAGAGTCGTCAATCCAGGCGGATAACCATTGTTCTTGAGTGCTAGTTAAACGCGATGGATCACTTCTTTGTAGTTGGCTTCACTGGAGGTCAGACGTTCTGCTCTGCATAGCAGTGTTTTAATAACCGCTTTTTTATGCATTAATTTTTTGAGATTTTACTCAAATTTTTAACAAATCAAAACTTCTGGGGATGGGCTTACTCCCCAGATCCTACACCACTGTTTCGCATTCCTGTACCATACGGTACTTGAATCAGTGCCTATAAATGAGCTTTTCCATCGTCGTACAGTCTACAAAACGAAGTCGACTTTTGTATATGGCCCACAAATACCCAAGTGGGTTTAAAGTACGTCCGAAGAAATACCGGGCCAATCAAGTATCGCTATGTTCTTCTCTGTCATGACATTTTTCACCATTTTCGATATGTGACAGGTAGCAATATTCCTGCATCCTGCTGAAAGATCCCGAAATCATCAGAATACCTCTTTTCCTGCTCTCGAACAACTCTTCTTCAACAAAAAGCTTCAATATGTTTTTGCGAGCGCATCATTCCTTTGATTGAATGAAGACTTCCGACACAATAGTGACTATAGCATCCCCAAAACATCGTACTGGTGCTTAACAAACTGATTTATATAGGAATCACGAATCTTCTCTTCGGATGATCTTCGAACGTGCTGACTTCTCTGATCCTGCACAAAGAGATGCACTGTTTTAATTGCTGAAAACGACTTTTCTGCACTGTTCTTTTGTCCAATCTTGGTACTTTTTTGCCCATTTATATCATTTTTCCATTCATTGCTTTGGTTAAAAGCTGTTTTCTCACTGGTCTTCTGTTTTCTCGACCAACTGCGATGAGACGTCTGCGAACTGTGGAGGAACTTATCTGGATACCTTTCTGCTTCAAATCCGTATTCAATGTGTCGCTCGGTTTGCGTGGACCTTTGTTACTTTGTCGGAGTAAATACAGTAAGCATCGCCTCATGGAGTGGTTTTCTTCTTACGACCATGCTTCCCTTTGCGTCTAGACCCTATAAGCATGACTAGGAGAAACTGATCCAGTATCGTGTTTCAACTTGATGACACGGCAACGGCTGACGCAGTTGCAAGACTCACATCAACCACTACAGCAATCTCTCTTTACGTGTAACAGTAGTTCAGAACATCTTCGTACTTTTCCTTGGTGTCACGTCCGTCTCGCACAGCGGTTACGACTATTTTACAGTTGATTGATGAGATAAATTTCTTAAATCTGGTGCATTGGCGGCTGACACAATGATTGCATCAGCCAAATGTAAAATGCGCATTCAAATGCTGTGAATCTGATGCAATAGCTGATGACACATTGATTACATCAGCTAACTGATAAAATTGACTCTTCTTACAGTATACATCACAATGCCTATATCAATACTTCATAATGGCCCTCGATAACAGGGAATAGGATTTTCTATCGAAAAAAACAGTTTGTTTCGGTAATTAATTTGCACAAGGGTGTAAGTTGCACCACGAATGAACAAAATTTGTGAACAATACATCAAAGTTTATAGTCGATGCCTAAAAAGCCTCGTTTTGTAAAGCACTGCTTTTGATAGACAGTGTTTTGTTACCAGAAATATGTTTGATAATATTTCACAAATAAAGTTTGTCTGACGATCGAATTTCTTCCAGTCCTTGTCCACATGTTGAGACAAGCAATTTCTTATCATGTAAAGAAAACACCTGAAGCTTCGCCGTGTAAAATAACTCTCTGCAAAATTTGAAAGAACAGTGGCGGACTACCTGCTATTTGTCGGAGCCGTCGGAACATAGGGGGGCTAAAATAATAGAAAATAGAATAAAGAATTAAAAAGGTCTCCAATGTCCCTTCCTTTAGGACACGCCACTGCGATACAACGAAAAAATGTTTTATCTCAACCAAAGTTTTTAGAGTTACGATAGTAAGGTGCAACTGAAAACAGGTGCGCAACCACTCTTGCAACACCCATTGACAGTTTCGGGCACCACCACCGTTGTGATTTTAGGAGCCTTTTGGATGCGAATTGCACAACATTTTCTCATGTCAGGAGGTGGAAACATTGTTACCAGACAAAGTAAGGAAAATCACAAAAACGATTATTACAATCCGGTGGTGTAGGAGCTGGGAGTGCAGGGGTGAAAGCGCATCCCCAAAAGTTTTGATTTGTCAACTATTTGGGCAAAATCTCAAAAAATTTGCGCGGAGAAGTTTCGAATTTTTTTAACAATACTAATGAAATTATATTTCCCTGTTATTGAGTGCATAAATAAAAATTTATAATGTCATATTCATATAAAACACATTGAATACGTATAAAATCAAAAAATGTTTCAAATAACTTCGTGTTTTAATATGTGAGAGTTGGTGAGTAACTCACTCGCTTGAAATATTTGTAAAAACGAAGCATTTTATTTATGTTCTTCATTAATTGTACACTGAAGGAATCGAGTATGCTACAGGGCACCTACTTCACATTAGTAGAATCCATGCTAGGCAAGCACAGAAACGCTTTTGCTTTAACTACAGTGTTTGGATGAATACATTTTGCCATACAGTTTGTTGCAGGTTGCATGCCGTATATGTGCAGTTGAACACACAATGTTGTGAGACTCTCAACATAGTCATAATATGAATAATTTGATACATGCCACAGTTGAGTTATTGTGAAATAAAAGTTTTTATTTTGAAGTCTATGGCAACAGTGTAGAGGAAAATATAATGCACCAACAGATACAGAAAATTGTACGGAGAAAGTTTGTCGCATAAACGTTTTTCGGGCAATTTTGGGAAAATTCGGGCAAGTTTGACCCCCCCATGTTCGGACCTGAGGACTTTCGGAAGCAAATGTACTGCATTGAAGAAAGTGCTTGTGGTATTGTTTGGACTTTTCGGCGCCCCCTGCAGTCATTCGGCGCCCGGAGAATTGTGTCCCCTTTGCCCCCCTCGTTACACCCCTGGCTATACGGGTTTTGACGGATGATGGTCATAGATTTATGTGCTCATTCCCTAATGGCCTAGTTGCGTGCTCCACACATGCATTCCTACAAAAACAACAGGCTTGTGTTTTTCTCACTCGATGACGCTATAGAGAGGAAATTAAAAATCCCTTGAGACGATTAGTCATGGCCTTTGCCCAGGTTTTTGTCTCCTCGATTGATTGAGCATTTCGGTGCGTGGAAATTAAGGACACTTACTTATTTTCCTTCACGAGGGAACCAAGAACTATTTATGTTCCAAAGCAGTCATCAGCAACTGAAATTTGGTTTGTAGTTTTCCATATCGCCAGCAGGGATATAGTGCTAATAAAAGAGGTGTGGGAACGCACCCAAAAAAACTAGCCATTTTAAAACAGCTTCGAACTCATTTCAAAGCACAACATGAAAAAGATGTGGAAACTCCGTTCCCACACGTTCCCGCCCCACTACACCCTGATAACCAGGCTCAAAAAAATTTCAAATTTAATCACACTAAGTAATTAGTTAAAAATCGTGATTTTTGTTTGCTTCTTTTCAACTAATAAAATCTATAAAAGTGAAAGAGTAAAACACCGACAGTGAAGGTGAAGACTTTAACCTGCCGTCTCAGTTTACCATAAGGTATCGGACAGTAATGCAGTCGAGACCGAAACTTCTGAGACCGAGACTTGGTTCAAAGCATGTGACCAAGAATGTCAAAGAGTCTGAGACCTGAACGTTCGAAACTTGAGACCCGAAAATTTTCGGTTTCGCTAAATTTTTTAATTAATTTATAAATAAAACTCATCCACACTTTTGAACTTCCATTTCGTTGCATTTCATTAATTTTTACCAGTTTTTCACCAACTTTTTCACTTTTCCTTCGCTAAGGATTAGACTAAGAGCGAACAGGTTGCATTGCTGGAGCGTTTCAGTTATATGTCGATTGAGCACTCAAAGTCTCAAGACAAAATGCTCCAGACCGTGAAGGCGTTTGTAAAACGTTTACAAAACACTAAAAGGTAAATGGCTGTGCTAAAGTACTTGACTATCTATTGTTACAATTACTACGGCAGTCAAATCCATTGGCAAAGTTTTATTAGCACAACTAAAACCTTGCTAATTTATGTGTTAAAAAATCAAATAGCCAATATGCTTCTATTTCCTCAAAAAAGTTTGTTTGCATCGATGACTTCGTGCAGTTCAGGTAAATGTAGATAAAACTCTAATATCAGAATATGGCGTGAAGTAGGAGATTCATCCCAAAGCTTTTCGTCTGACACTCTTCAGGGGATATCGTCAGAATGAAGTGGAGATACTACCGAACTGGTTTATATACAGAAAAGAAGAGATCTCATTGGTTAAAGCAGTAGCCAATAAGAAAGGGTTTAGGAGATAAGAAAGGCGAGTTGTCATTGGTTGAAGATGTAATTTGGACCTCGTCGAAACGTTGGACCGGTCAACTATAATGCACCCGGTCAACTATAATTCCATTGGTTGACCGGTCCAACGTTTCGACGAGGTCCATGCCCCTTCCCTCTTTAAGAGGGGACGGTGCGCTGGAGAGGGTAGGCGGACCAAAACACCTTCAAGTTCTGTACCACCAAACGTCTTTTCAAATATCAGAATATTGCAAAACATGAAGCTTTTGAAGTATGTTTGGCGGGACTGTCAGTCGGCATAGAGAAAATGGTGTACTGTTGAGTATCTAAAGTTATTTGGAAGGAAAAAGTTTTGCAAGCGGAATTTCAGATATTGAAATCACTTTTGTTTTTTGTGAAAATTTGACGATTTATGAATTTTTCCACCTGTGTTTTTGTGGCAGAATTTACTCGACGTTCCTAACCTTTTTACATTTCTTAAGTTAATTTCGAGTTAATGCTGGAGAAGAGATCAGGAAAAGAATAAAACTAACAAAGCAAGAGGAGAATCTAACGAATCAAGCAATGAGCTGTAATTGTTTTTTGATATCCTCATTACGGAAACCAAACTGCCGTGAAGAAAGCATTCCTCCATTATAAAAATAAATCGCTTGATAATCTTCATCTTAATGGTGACTGACTGATTGGTGCATTGAAATATTACCTCAGAGGTCTTATATTTGGTGATGAAAAAGCAAACTTCTGTTGGTGGTGAAAACTCCGACAACAAACTTTTGAAGTACCTGTAGTAGATGGTTTTGCAATGTTGTGTTAAGCAAACGCTACATTTTCGAGTCGCATATTGGCATCTCCAAGATCGCAACACTGGCTGCCAGATCTTTTATGTGTATAGGAAGTAATTTTTGTAAGTTAGGATAGAGGTAGTGACTAATGAATTTCGGATTTGTAGAGAGGAAATTTGCTTGGGTGCTTCATTCTTATCACACGACCCCGTTTTCTTGCCAGTGGCTGCTTTAGATTTTGTGTTTAAAATCATTGTTGGCGCAAATTCCCTCTACTAAAACCAGGCCCGTAACCAGCTTCGGTCACCAGAGGGGGTCAAGAGTTTTCTGAGAAGTGCCCAAATTTTTAAACTACGTGCAATAGTTTTAAACTATGTCCAACACATTTCTCAAAGGGGGGCGAAAAATTTTGCAGGGGGGCCAAGCTCCCCCTGGTTACGGGCCTGACTAAAACCATAAGATTGTGCTACAGAGGGTAGAAAAATCATTGGGAAAATGCATCGAAGTTACTTCTCTTAATGCAATTAAGTTGCCAAAAAATTAGCGCAAAAGCATGATTTTGTTCACTGAATTCAAGACTGTACTCCAAACAGCAGTAGGTCGTCAAGCGCAAAATTAATCGGTAATTAATGTGTTAATGTAAATAGGTCTTAAGAAAGTTTAACTTTTATCCCACAACCAATTGCAAGCATAAACAATTAAATGCCACTTTGAGACCTTCACCAAACTCATTACATACATTTAAAGTTCGCCTTGGGTATAATGAATGAAGAAATCTGGGAATGCCATTGCAAAAGCATATGTCATACCGTGCAGCTAAAGAAGGGAAACATGGGCAATATTACCTTTTTGCTTTAAGGTACTTCAGCTGCAGAGGACTCGAGTTATTATTTCCATCGCTATTCGAAACTGTTTGAAATACTTCCTGGTTTGTCGGGTATGTCTAGATATGGTTTCCTTCCCTTCCTCCTATAGATGCTTGGTTATTGAAAGTTTTGCTGGCAAACTGCGCCTAATCATGGTTTGACATTCATATCTTAAGTCCATATAAGATTTTAAAAAATCATTGTGGAAATCATTTTTATATAATTTTTCTTTCTAAGTTGTGCACAAAGTGAATTGAACGTGGTAACACCTTGGTCACACACTTCTTACTGAGAGAAGTCTTAAAAAAAGTTTGTGCGAGCCGATCTTGAGAATGGACACGGTGGAAAAAAGAACGCGAATCAATGAAGCATGTCGATGTTAAACAAGCGTTTGCGTCTTGCTCGGTGGTTTTATATAGGTCAGGAACGAGTGCAACCGAATTGGGTTGGTTTTGCTGGTCTAAACCTGTGTTTAACTGTTGTTAAACTTTGTTTTAACAGTATCTTTATATGTTTATGTTAGCGTAGGCAGCCTCTGCAGGGTTGTGGATTTTGAATAGTTGACAGTTTGGAGACAGGCATACTAGGCCGCTGGTTCGGTCGTGTGTGACTGTTAACTGAGTGGAGTGTCTGAACTGTGGCAGGCCTGCGTTTTGCCGCATTTGAAGTTCTTGCACACAAACGAAGGATACACCAATAAAGCTGCAGGATTGTTTCAGAAATTGAACTTACGAGTTTTTTCGATATGCACCTCTGCCGGATGGTGGGAGCCGTTGTGCTTGCAGTTGCGGCATTATTATGTTCACCAGTTTACGCTAGCATGCGCAAATGCTACAACTCAGACAACACACCGGCGAGATGTATACCTCCTTTCGTGAACGCCGCATTCGGTAGAACTGTTGTCGCAAGCAATACGTGTGGATCGCCAGCTGAGGAATATTGCGTGCAAACGGGGGTAACTGGCGTTTCAAAATCATGCCACATCTGTGATGACAGCAGCCCGAACCTGCGCCACGACGCATCTTTGCTGACGGATTTTAACGACGAAATGAATAGTACTTGGTGGCAAACAAGTTCGATGCTGTACGACGTTCAGTATCCTACCATGGTCAACCTGACACTCAATCTTAGTAAGTCGCGTTTTGATATGATGTATTTGAAGAATAAATGTGACAGACTTTAGATTATGCATAAGTTTACTCATCCATAAACGACCTCGTATGAGACAGCAAAAACTCCACCCCTCTTGAATAAACTAACAAGTTTGGAGCTTTTGTGATTTCAGCGTAATCGGTTATTTGATCAAACGTATTTTTACAAAAAATCAGTGTTTTTTTTCTCCTGAAACATCAATTTCTTGTATCCTATTCGTTTTCCTGGCGTGTACATTTTCCCACCTTGCCCAAGAAAACACATGCGACGTGATGGTTTCTGTTGCTTGTACACTACACGTGGATTTCGTGGATAGGTAGCAGATATAGCCCAGTTCTTCCAATCCCACCGCCGAATGGGAGATCCACCACGAGAGGTTCGAATAGATTTTATTACTGGAAACTGTTTAGCCAAATCACAGAACGGATGGGTGTCTGTGTGTAAAGATATGAAAACAAGAATAACGTCAACGGCACGTTACAGCCAGAGTGGTTTCAGGGGTCATTTTAGTTTTACCACGCCCTATTTGTTTGATCTATATGTTGCCCAACGTAAAACAAGCCCTTCACAGTTCAAAACTTGTAGTTCACTATGTTTTTTTTCTCTGGGACGTCAAAAAAGCAAGATTGCGGACAGTGAAGGCAGTTGCATGGAATTACCATAAAAAGTTTTCTGCAACTGTGCAGCAGCTAGCTTTTGAGAAGCAGTCCGTGATAAACTGAAAATAGTCAGTTTGTACGAAATTTCTTGTCCAGGGCCAGCAAGCTTTGCTCTTTCAAAAATGATGCAGCCGACAAAATTTCGGGATCTATGAAGGAAGATGTTGGGTCTTTCGCTCTCTGTTCTGCATCTGCATTACTCTACTTAGTCTGCCACCAAGAAGAGTTGTACAAGTCAAACAGTAGCCATCCCAAATTGACAAGTGTTTTTGATATTCCCTGCTCATCACTGACATATGCGGTTTGGAAAACATTCTGCCACACTGCAATGCATCGAGTCAAGAACAAACTAAGCGTTTTAGCCTAAATATTTCTTTTGTGGAACTCAATTTTGAGTGCAATATATCATAAATAAATGTATTCAGGGCCAGACCAATCCAGGCCCGTTGCCAAAGGCGGGGCATGGGCGGGCAAAGCCCCACGAAACACACTCAAGCCCCCTAACTCAAAGTCTAGTCTCCACAAAAAATCCATTTTAATCTTCATTTTCTGCTATGAATCCTCATCAAACAAGCGTTCTGCAAGCCGATTGACTCAAAACATTGTGAAAAGTTCGAAATATGTGATTACTTTTTACCAGTAAATGACGATCTACCTTGTTTTTGCGAAATTCTCTGGAAAGGCTTCTGTATGTAATTTTCCCACCAGCATGTAAGAACGACCCCATATTTCATGATCGCAGAACACTGCCGGCGAACGTAGACGCAGTATTTTTCGTACAAATACACTTCACCAGTTCAGGGATTTCTTAGCCGTGAGCAGTAGATCTTTTAAAAACTAAGTTTTCTTATCTTACTTTTTCGAACGGAATCAGGTCGTGTATAAAATTTGTACGTGGAAGTAGCTATATTCTTATTGTTTCACCAGTAAATGAGCAAATAACTTTCCTTTTCATACACCAAAGAAATTAACTAGCATCAACCGAATGTGAAGTATACATCAGGTGTGTGTGTGGCAAAACCTTTCCGACCGAGAGAGGATGATCACATTCAGAAAATTGCAAAGCGATCCCGGGAAAGTCACTGAGTTGCACAGTCATCAGTAGACAGCACTTTACACCCCTTACAAAATCTTAAGGAAAGGCGTGGTCAATGCGTCTGGGATAGATTTGTCTGCAGGGCCTACCAGTGTGGAGAAATATTTCCCATCTGCCTATCAGTTTCCCGTGCCTAGACTGATTGCTTTTCATGTCTGAAGAGCTGACTGCCCTTAAAAGAGACTAGTTGATTCATAGTTGGAGTTCTGTTAAGCGTCTTTACTTCGGGCCGTAGTGTTCTGGGGAATAATGATGGCAGAAGGATATTCCAGTTCCCCAAAATTGTAGAACTCCGGAAATCCTGCCCCATCGCCGGCTGCAGTTGAGCGTCATGCTCAGGACTCATAACGCAGTCACAGCACACATTCAATTACAATTAATCTAATGCACCACATGCAGTTATTTCATAGTAGTTTATCTTATTTCTCAGAAATCGCAAAAAGCAGTATAATGTCGAGACCACTAAGTGTTTGTCCTGATCAACAATTTGGGTCGTGGTTACAGTTTTCAGGAATGGATTTGCCAATATGGTGATGATATTTTTCCCTGAGTAGGCTTTGAGAAAACTGCCTGTTTCATAAGCAAATTGTAGAATGCAATAGGCGCAGCACGAACAGGAAACCAACATTGAAAACCTGGAGTTTAATGTTTGGCATTAAAACTTGTTAGATGTGAATTTATAAACTTTCAGCCTCCATCGTTGTCTTTAGTGGTTTTAGTAAAACAGTTTGTGTACAACCACGTTCTCTAAACCATATTGTGAATTTAAGAATGTAATTTAGTCAGTGTTCGCAGTTTTTTCACTGGCAAGTTTGGTCGTCGTAACGCTGATTCGGGAAAGTCTATGGTGATGTTTGGTTGGTTTATCACGAAAGATTGGAAATAAACGAAAGACACTCAATGCTAGATATTACGTTTGTAAATGGGGATTCTGATAATCAGTTGTCGTAATTTCTGTGGGCTCTGAAGTTGGCCTAGTTTGTGATGCCCAGGTCTGATTGGCAATCAATGGCGTTTGCGTTGTGGGTCTTGATATTTGTCCCTGACGTTAGCCTTTGGGTCATAGTTATCTGTGAAAATGTACATGGAGCTATAAAACATGAGCTTGAGGTAAACAGTCTCAAAGATCACAAAACCTGCGAACAGTTACACTTGGCCGCTGGCCATTCCAGACCTCGTGTTTGACGGAGATGATGGGGCCAATTTGAAAAGAGACTCCAAATTATATCATCCAATTTGAGCATGTTTAAAATTGCACTAATACCAATAATTACCCAACCTCCAGAGAGCACAACAGTTACCATACTTTCTTTATTAGAAACGAAAGTAAAGAGCAAAAAAACATCGATCTTTTCCAAAACCGAATATAAACAAAGCACTTCAGCATTACTCTGTCTTCGTTTTTGTAGAAAATTTGCAAACGCTGCCTATATTCTTAAAGCGTGGTAATGCTCATATGAAAGTACGGTTCTGATCTATTCGCTTCCCTTTTTTAGCCATTAGCGCTTTTGACGACAAGCTCACTTTGAGTGCGCTAGTGAGCTCGGTCAGGGGCCTGTTGAGGCCCTAGTCGAGGTTGCCTGTTACATTTTGCGTGATTATTGAGAAGAAACCAATGCCTATCAATGTGAAAGATGCATTGCATTTTACATTTATATTTGCAAAGATTCCAAATGCTTTGTATTGAGGGTGATGCTCTTCGGTCTTAAAACCTAAGTGAGAACATTTTCGTAAACACCCAAGACGGGCTAAATGAGAAGCTTACGCAATTTTCGGTCCTAAATCGTTTGAGCTATAAGACAATTTTTTTCGAATTGGAAAACCAAATGCGTTCCAGCTGGAATACAAGTTTGGTAAAGGGGTACGAACGCAGGGGTGTTTGCTGTGAAAATCCTAAATACTTACTGTTGTGATTTGTACGTTTCATAGCATCAACCTAAACCTCGGAAAGTCAGCAGCACTTCCGAAGGGACAGGATATTTTACGTAATGAAGTTTTGCAGTGCCGTGAATTAGCTGCAAGGGTTTCTGAAGAATTTCATGGCACGCATTTGCATACTCATGTGGTGCAAAATATTGCGAAGTTGTTTACTCCTATATCATTTTAATAGAAGTTTGAAAATTGCTGCGCACTTTCCCTGCTGGAGCTACACACCATGGGACAAATTACAGCTTAGCGCGGCTCACTGAAGCGTGGATGTATAATCTGCGGAACTGAACTACCGACATCGTTTCAGCTGCTTGCCAACCTTGGCGCCATAAGCCGTGCACAGACTCTTACCCGTTATTACGCTAGTCCTTTCGCCCTAAGTGCATTACTGAAGCTCTATATTTAAAGTTCCAACCAGTAGCTCGTCGTACTATTGATAGAAGTGAAGTTAAATTAATATTCATGTATTCTTTCACAAATTTAAACGTTTTTTGTACTTAACGTGTATGTTTCTCTGTGCTGCGGAGTTAGTGTGACTTGGAAAATCCATTTCGTATGAGCTGTGCAAGCGCTTCGTGGTTTGGAGACATAATTTTAATAACCGGCGGGGTGTTATTTTTTACCACCATGCTTGCAGTTTGGGTTGTGAAATGTGAATCTTGATCGCGAGGGGAAAAGCAAGATTTCCCTGAGTAAGGCTTGGGGTTCTGTTAAAATTTGTGTTGAGCTGATTAACTCAGAAAGAAATGCGGTAATTCGAGGTGTTTTGTTAAATAAGCTCTTGTACAGCTTTGAAAATTTCTGACAACCATACGGAATCCCTACCTCGCCCGCATGTGCGAATTGTGCATGGTAGTTTGATCATCCTTTTTCTTTAAACCACAGTAGCTGAACGTACGCGATTTTTTTGACATGATGTATTTTCTGGATGAAATATGATATTTTGCGCCAAAGAACAACAACTCGGGATTTCAGCGGAAACCCGATGTGAACGTTGCTCATCACGCGGTGGTTGCAGTTTTGTTAGTAATGTTAAAAGATTGCAAATACTGTGTAAGCCCATTGCTTTGGAGGTGCTCGTAACAGTGCGGTTAGGAATGACAGAACCCAGCCAAGGCGTGGAGCGTAGAAATAAATCGGGAAAAAACACACGAAAGAATTTAACCGTGGGTAAAGCATAGAAAAAATATCCTGGACAATCTGAATAAAATACCCAGCTTACAGTAACTTTGATGTAGGATTTCCGTATCACTAGGTGTAAAAAGATTTGGTGTTGCTGCCTTGTAGTCCGTCGGAGCTCCGGTGCGCGTTCCTGATCAAACTTCGACACCTACTTCACGACTGCTAGTTGGAAGCCAGTTGTTTGCTGCGTCCGCGTTGCTCCCTCTTTGCACGTCGGTACCAAATTCTTCGCCTGTCAATTGCGCGAATGACCCAGTTTTGCTGCAACTGACTTTTAATCTGTGCCGCGCTTCGCCGCTTCAAACAAAGCACGCTAGTGTGAAACTGCTAAGTATCCATCAGTTCTTGTCTCAATGGTTTTTACCTTGAAACTGAATCTTTGCGGTTTCGATATGCATAATTTTATTGTCAGCAAATATGCTCAAAAACTCAGTTGTCGCTTCCGGTTCATTTAAAACCTATGCAACAATAAGTCGCAGATTTCTGGTTTGCTCGTGCTTCTCGAATCACTGCATTTCGATGAAGTTAGCATTTTCGTCCAGGGATTTTGTATCTGCGGAAGCGTGTGACAAAGATGTACACCGCCTAATGCGTTTAAAGGTTTTATACTTGAGTTGCGTGGCTGTGTTTCCATGCACATGGCATTTTTAAACCAAAAGCTTATGACAGTGCACTGCACATTGTGCAAAAGAGCTGGTGTGCTTGTTGCGTTCTTTGTTGTCCTGAGTGACAGGAAACCGATGTAGCGGGAAGATAAACTACCGCGCCTTTACAACGCACCTGCGTGGCACCACGTAAAAATAAAAAGCCTTCAGTTGGTTGTCCCTGCTATGCGACTCTGGTTTTCTTAGGTTTTTCATTTATTTCAATTGGTGGTGTTTCTGGATGTGAATTTCACTTCGCACTTCTGTTTAATAGATTGTTATTTTGTTATCTTCATATTCGTTGGTTTTGGATTGTTGGCCGATTCGCTGTATTGTGTTAGAATCGCTGATGTCACCAATTACTTTCTCCACCTGTCCACCTCCTCACCGAGTCAAATCAAGCCTCAATGTCGGCCTACCTTTGAGATGCCAGGTTAGACGCAGTTTCCTGGTTAGAGGGTAGTCGGGATTGAAGAGTGTTATTAAGTACCTGTTATTGCAGTGTAGGATATTATTATTGCGGGAACATCCGCCCTTTCTCCGGAAACCTCAGAGGATCTGACGAGCAACTATTATTATTAAGTTTCGTGCAAAAACACACCGTATTTGCAGACATCAACTAGACCAACGCTTCCCAACTGGTTGCCCGCAAAGGTGTGTCATGAGGGCCGCAAAGCATTTCAAAATGTTACAATTTTTCGGCATTTGACTGAAACGATTCTTGAAAATTATCCGATTTTCTATTGTTCATATCGGGAAACCGGAACTTGAAGTGCACCCATTGTTAATATATTGTGTCTATCAATATCATATCTTAATTTTTTCAATGTTGTTTTAACGCGCTGTGTCATAGTGGGCCCCACAAAAAATTGTCAGTAAAATTAGGTGGCAAATAGAAAAAGGATGAGAAGCGCTGAACTAGATTAAAGTAGAGTAGAACTCTTCGCATGTTGTTTTTGTCTAGTCATCTTCCTGCTTTGTCTGTCGTGCATTAGTGATTGTTGCACGAATGACATCAGAGTCAAAGCAGTTTCTTGTCGAATACACATCTAACTTACTCAAACAATACCGTGCCAGTAACCTCGGTCGTGCATTTTCTTCATGAAACAATTGCGGACTGCGTAACGAACGTGTGCCAGAAGATTGCATGGCCTGTCATACGCACTATCCTTGCTAATACGATCGGGTGTTCCGAACGATTTTGGACCAAGTATCCGTCGTCATAATTATTAATGCGCATTCAAACCATCTTTGCCAATATCCGTAGCGGTCCTTTGCGCGAATTTACTAGTTGTTTAAGTCAGTATGCGGCGTAGCATGCTGTACTTTATTATTAGCCATTTCGCACAACATCGGAGTACCTGAAACTACATCATGTTCGCTGGTGAAAGCATTCGTTGAGGAAATGCTATAGATACTGTAATTGCATTCGTTGGTGATACTCTATAGCAGTGGTTCGCAAACTTAAAAAAAAATTTCGCAACGGTCCCTTGCAAATTTCTCGATGCCTCGCGGCCCACAGTCTGCCTAGCTGAAGGCAAACAACACCAAAAGCGCATTTTTAAGCATGCGCTTGTTGCATGTAATAAGTACCGGTCAGTGGGTGCACCTGTTTCACTTCCACCAGTTCTATTTTGGGTTATGTTTTGGACAGCGTGACCCTCATATCATGCGTCACATCGGATCTGTTCCGGAATTTTGTTTTGATTGCGAGCAGTGTAGAAAAAGCAGCGTACACTCGTAAGATGTGGGAAATGGATGAGGGCTTTCACAAATATCCACAACCCATATATAAGGTACGAATTCTAAGGCACAGCTGACCATCATTGATCAGTCACACGCACCATATTCGTCGCCTCTGCATGCGCTTACCCTTGTGGTGCTAACGTAACATCAAAGTTTTACTCGATTATAATTCAACAATGCCTTGTGTGTCATATCATAAAGCAGCAAGCAATGCTTTGTTATTTGTGATATCATGAAGTAGCATTGCGCGGTGTTGGTACAAAAGACGCAATCAACGCTGCACTTGAAACGTACATTCATAATATATCGGTAGTGGCGCGGTTCCCGTAAAATCGCTTCGCGGACCCCAAAGGGACGACGGACCCCACTTTGAGAACCACTCCTCTATAGTCTATAGAAAATTGCAATCTGTTTTGAAACGATTATTTTGTCAGAAACAAATGAATCGCGATAAACACTTCTGACTTTTTGCGTACTTTCTCACATCCTCGGTTCGCTTATTCAAGAGGAAATCGACCCCGAAATCTCTTGAATCGAAATTTCCGTTTCTGTTGGTTAAAGTATGTTAAGAATAAATGCTTGATCAATTGAATTACGGCGGCGATTCTAAACGTGGGGCAATTCGAGAATGAGCTTAGATTTTGTGACCGGTAAAAATATCTGCAGGAATAAAATTCACAATTTTAGATGCGAAAAAAATCACAGGGCAGGTCCCTGCGGGGACATCGCGACTTCAAAGTCTTTTCAGAACTGTGTAAATAGTTCAAAGTTTTCGTGCGAGATTGAGGCGCGAAACCGGAAGTTTCATGTGTTTTGCTTTCGAATATCAAGCAATCCAACTGGTGTATGGCAGGAGTTCCCAACCTTTTTACGATCGCGTACCACTTGGGCACCCCGTGTTGACAACGCGTACCACTTCTTCCAGAACAAGTAATTTGATCGAGTCTTAGTTTATTCAAAAGAATAAAATACATTAAAATAACAATAAACGACCACAACTAAATTTAATGAGATTTCTGTTGTTCTTTACCTTCCACCAAATGGTCGATGCGTTGTGTAAATTTGCTAATGCGCAGTGAAAGTCATAATGTTACTATACAATAGGAATACCAGTCTACATGAAGATTTATTTATTTAGAAACAAAGCTTGATACGTAAACTAGAAAGCTGTGAATCCAGGGTTTTGTAAAAAAATAGAAATTACTCGCGTACCACCTGGAACACCTTCGCGTACCACTACTGGTACGCGTACTACAGGTTGGGAACCCCTGATGTATGGTAACGGAATTTTTGTATGCTTGTAGCCCAAAGAAAGCGATTAATCCTTCATACCGCAGACAACGTTACAAGCAAAACAAACAGGTCGCCTGCGACTGACCAAAAATACTGTTTTTGTTGATGCGCTCGCATCGGTGCAAAACATTTTTGACGTCACTGGCAGTAAGTTAAGCGGAATACATTGCATATTGTAGGTGAAAGTTGTAAACACGGACACAGCTAAACACAATCCTATTATATAACTCAAACCTTTCATTGTTTCTAATTCTACGCGTAAAAAAACTGCACACTAAGATGTGGGAGATTTCCGTTTTTGTTATTACTGGGTAATGCAGGTGGCCACGTGTAAGCGAACCTGTACAGCAACACAGCAACAGGTCTTCGTGGGCAATATGCGTGAAGGGTATGTGTTACTTCTTAACCCGCCTATTTATGGAATATAGAACATGAAGTTGTCAAAGGGAATTCGAGCACTTAGTCCATCCATGGTTTGGCATGGTGGTTGGGAAGCTGGTGAGTCTTTGCAATTGCTTGCATCGATGCTGCATTTTTATGAACAGGCAGAATGACGCTCTTTACACATTAAATGACGCCGAGGGAACGTGTTTATGGAGACTAGCGTCATATCCGAACTTTTTCCGGTCTTTCTTTTGAGAACTGGTGTGAATTGCATTCAACAAATGGTGTTTAACCCGATGTCTGAGTGAACACCGTGATTGAATATTCACGGCGAGAAGTGACGTATTGAGACCCCCGCGCAAACCGATCCTCAAGTAATCGGCGCTCGGGTTTCAGTCATGCCGGACCCCATTGCGACATTCACGCGCATTCCTTACGTCTGCTCGTCAGGTGTTGCCAAAGAATTCACTCAACCATGCCGGGCTCTGGTCCAATGAAAGTTTAATCCTGGAGACAAAGCGCTTAAGCAAATCTGGGCCGGTTTCTTTCTCAAAACCAGCATAGTTACTCGGAAAATCGTTGAACGCGTGCAAGTGTCTAACAGTGGTCATCTGATAAAGTAGTGAAACAACGAAAATTAACTTACTGTAGCAAAAAAATCAAGTTGTTTTTCTTGCTTGTTATTCCTAGCTAAGTTGTGTGATCAACTGTGATCAGCTGCATTTTATTGAGCTTGGCTAACATGACAACGATTCTCAATTGGCAAGGGCATATTATTTGGATCATTACGTCATTTGTCTTCTAAAACACAGCATGTTAGTGTTCCTGCACTAAGAGACTAGGAGGCTAAACGACGGTGTCATGCAACGGTCATCGTGGATTTCTTTGTGTGCTGTAAAAAACGAATGCACAAACGGCGTATTACTTTTATTTGTTATCTTCCTTTGTTAATTCATCTGGAATTGTTCTTCCAATAATTTCTGTGTGTATCAGTTTCACTCATAATCAACACATCAGCTGCTGTCGGAGAGAAAATGTCGCCTTGTCTGGCTGTGTTTTGGCTAACGCTGCTTGTTTTGGCTTGCTTGGATACCTTTGTATGCGTAATAAGCGAACGACTTTTACTCTATTTCGCTTTCTTGTGCATTAAAGTCGTTGAATATTCCAACACAAAAAAATTCTTCAACAACTCCAACTAACCAAACTTTGTACGTAACCGTCCATGATGGTAAAGGAAGCGTAAGCGACTGTTTTTGGAATGCATCTGTTGATGCAAAAAATTATTGGTTTAACCTCGTTCCTGCGTTTTTAATCATACAAGAAAGAAAAGGTTAAAAAGCGTTGGTGCTTTTGCGTTGGGAAACATGTCTGTCCTCTGCAAAGGTGCATATTTCAATGTGCGTCAGTTGCAATCAAAGCGCGAAATTGTCTAGGAAAGATCCTTTAATTTTTTGTTTTGAGGGATCGTGGAAACTCTCCAATTTCTTTTCCTACCTTATTTCAATCCTCTTTGGAAAAGTAGCGTCCATAACAGTTTTTGCTGAATGATCAGTTCTTTTCATACACTAGATTGACCGAAATATCGCAGGTGCTGAAAAACAAATTAATTTTTAATGCATAATGGTGAAAGAAAACTTTCCTTCTGTCTTTCGTGCTATGTACGTTTAAGAAAAAGACAAAGCAATTAAATTGTTGTAGTGAACATCCACGTATCAGGTGTTTTGTCAACGATTGTGGTAAAAAAGTGGAATTCCGGATGCTACACAAAGTTTGCCCATGAAAACAAGTTGGGTATGAAGCCAAGCGAACAAGCTTTCTATTTCAAGAACGTCACATATGCGGTCACCTAATCTGGCAGAGCTCTCGCTATTGAGGTTTCATCCTTACGCGAGTTCAAAGTGTCTCTGTTTGCATTTCGTTGGCCGGGCACGCCAGAGGGTCTGCACCTTCAAGTAAGCGCGGTATTCGAGGCATCTACTCTCGTCTCGTTGAAACATCGACGGCAATTCGTGTGCCCATGTTTAAATACTGCGTGGCTAGTCAAATATCTTGCGCTGCTTTATTCAGCGAAGCCATAGCAATAGCTTTCACGGCTACGCTCGCTACTTGTACTCCACGAAACTTTAAATTAGTTGCGCATGAAGATTGCCTAATCCCTAATGCTTGAAGTCTTAAGACTTTCAGCTTTCAGTGACGTGGACGTTGTCGATTCGTTTCGTTTCATGCATCAAAAATATATTGTTTAGGACCGGTTTGTTCGTTCCACGCATGTTGAGGCCATGGTATGTTTTTATTTGGTGCCCATCAGCACTCAACACAGTTTTTGGTGCTTTTATCGTAAAAGCAGCACCAGCCCTAGTTTGATGTACCAATGTAGTAATCCGGCATGCACAATTCTGTGGCAGGTCGGTCAAGATGCAAGGTCTCAGGAAGAAGAAAGCCCACCATTTACGTGTTTTTGTATTTATGATTACGTTTGCCCAGTCATTAGCTACAAAAAAACGCATTTTACTCATTTGCGGAATCCTTTAACTGCTAGGTTCGTCATTTTTCTTTGTATTATTTGTAATTTGTGTTTTCATATCGTAAAATCGGAACTTCATTTCAAAACAATACCCATTACTTTCTCAATGACTCCGTTTTCACTGTAGAACAGGAACCGTGCAAAATTTGTTTTCACTTCAGGTTTCGAGGGTCAGAGAAATTTTTACAGGTGTGAACACATGTGCCCATTATCTATTGCGCAGTGCAGAATTCAGACTTTGAGCCCCCAGGCAACGAAGTTTGTTGGGCTCCTAGTAAGCTATTTTGCTTGGGGCAATTCGTAATAGTCTTTGAATGTATTAATCACTTTCACCATCAAGATAGCGTTTCCACTGTTTCCCGGTCTGGTGAAACGTGTTGTGTCGCAAAAACTTTTTTCAAAAATAATCCTTTAAATAAAAACAAAGCGTGGCAAGAGTTGTTTGCCCATTGTGCAGTTTGCGTAATCGTTTTGCGTCGACAGCAGCCAAGAGCACAATTAATGGATTAGCGTAATTTATTGAAAAGCAGCGCTTCGTGTCAAGCGACGTGTAGCCACGATCAAAACGAGGTGATATAGACCGTTTTTGACAGAAGGAATGTGCTTGAAGTATTCAAAACAAGTCTACAAAGCATCTTTAATCTAAATCTAAGCAAAACTCAACACAAAGTTCTGTTTGCAAGATCACCAACAAAAGACTTCATACCATTCCACCTCATATTTCTCCGTTGTTTGGGTCTACCAAAAACATTTAACATAGTTTGAAACATTCTCGCTAGCTAGGGAACGAGACTTGGTGTCTTACGCGCTCATGTAATGCAATGTACGGCGAGCAGTCGAACGGATTCGATGCTCGCAACATTTGCCGTTCGATAAAGTTCCGTAACGAGCGTCAATCTCAGAAAACCTTCGATTTGTTCTGGCTTGTTTTTTCCTTTACATTTAGTTCCAAAACGTCGTGGTGTACTTATTTTTGCTCAGATCCTTGAAACAAGTTAGCTGCTCTTATATATTTTCCATCAATCGGTGGTGCGTTCCACGTGGGCAGCAAGGAGCACTGTTGCTCCGAACAGACTGTTTATCGCATGCTGTGCGTGATCAGTGAATGCAGCTTGTTGGCCATTAGCTTCATTAATTGCACTGCTTTATCACTGAGTGTAGGCGACCGGTTGTGCTGTATTGGTTGTTTGTCGTGGTTCCTGTTGTTTTTTTTCTGTTCTTGGTATCAGTTTAATCATAGGTCTGTTAATCTGACTGCTCCTGTCTGGATGGCACGTTACGCTGAGGGATTGAAATTCCTATGGCGTTTTTCAAAATTCAGTATTGCACCTGCATTTCATACATGAGCTGTTTCTTGGAAACGAAATGCATCCTGCTAGTTTTTTGAGTCCATAAAGTTCTTTGAAGTCGATTAGATTGAGTACCTTATCAACGAACAAGAGGGATTCTCTCACATTACATGCTGTTCACAAAGCGGCTGATGGTGTAAGTGCAATGCCCACTGTACACTGTGTGATGAGGATACGAGGCTGTGAAGCCCCATGTTGTTTGACAACAGGCCAATCTGATGTTGACATCTATAACAAATGCTATTGTTGTATAAGGTACGTTGCAGAAAGAGCTTCCACTTGGAGTTGATGTGCGCGATTGTGGGCTTGGTTTTTCTTCAGTTCTATGTCAAAACAGCGTGTACTTTAAACCTAACCTTTTCCGCAACAGCTTGTGCTGCTCCTGGCAAAATACTAAAATAACGGGGAACTCAACTTGAAATGACTAGAATCTAGATGGGCAATGTCCGCACCAACTCATAATTTAGCTTCATGTTTTCTAATAAACCCAACTAAATCATCTGATTTAGTAATGCAGAGGTAGAAACTCGGTGGAGTGCTTTTAGATATTCCGGGTTAGTTACTAATGGACCTGCATCAACGTGCCATAGCAGCAAGCCGTTGAAGATCGGTCAGAGCGACGTATAGGACTCTGCGACAGCTCAATTGTGAAAGGTGGAATGATCGCTTGGTTCAATTTCCGATGAAGTGGTTTTCGAAATCCTCGACGAAATTTATTTGTTTTTTTTGTGTCGCTTTGGTACTACGTCTTATACAGTCGGCATAACTGACGCTTAGGAATGTAGCATCCCATGCTGGTGTCCGCAACCTTTTGCTGTGTGCCGACTTCAGGTTTCAAACCATTCAGTGTGTCAACAACATATGTATTTTTATGCAAGTCAAGGTCGATATATCTTCTGTGTGGACCATAGCAAAATTGATATGCAAAACTTGGAGCTTTTGCATGCCTCTGGACATTGCTTGGCGTGCCAAGTGTGGCGTGGTACACGTGCCGTAGGATGTCGACCACTGCGGCCTACACTTGCTGGAAATGCATTCCTTTGCGCTTTTAAGTTTGTTCAAATTTGATGAAAATGACAACAGCAATGTCGCGAATATTTTCTTAAAGCTTTTATGCCTCAAAACTTCGTCCAAATTTAGAAAATTTTCCAGCGGAAGTTGAAAACCATAAACTTGGTTGGAAAGGAAGAATAATTCAAACTCGAAAACGTGTGTGTACTCATCTCCTTCAGTTGCAACAAGAGTTGGATTTCATGTGGCAATTTTAGTGTATTGCTGCAAGCGACTCTTTTAAAACGGTTTTCACACGCTTCGTGTTTACAGTTGCACAAAGCACTCCTTTGCTTGGGAATTTGCAGCAGTGCGTGTCGTGCATAAATATTAATTGTATTGTCGCCAACACCTTGTTCATCACATAACACTGGTTTTCCGATCTTGCTTGGACACACTGTGTTAACTGAACACGCAGAATAGTAGTGTTTCCTGTCTTTTATTGACAAGTTTATTTATGCGATCGCTCATATAATTATATCGCTCACCGTCGTGGCGCCATGAGATGGATCGGATTAACGAAATCACTCTTTCCTGCGTTGTGTCTGAAGAGAACTTGGTCTTGTTCATTGCTGCTGATGTAGACGGTTGCTGCATGGAACCGTATGTTTGTGTTGACTTGCCAGTCTGATCTCAATAACTGCGACACCATGTAGAATAAGTCAAAGTTGATCAGCTCTTTACCTGCTGGTGAGTTCGTAACACAGAGGTGTTGCTGCAAAGAGGTACTTAGTGTAGTTCGTCATATCGAAAACAAAGCAAACTCCAGCTGCTTGACATTGAAGATATAAATTTATGCACATTCCTAAAACAACTTTTTAAAATTACTTCCTTGAAATACAACTAAAACATTCTTTTGTAGCTTTTGTAAATAAGCGGTTATGCGTTTGCCAGCACTCCGTTCTTACTGCCTACATAATATCAATTTTCCGCAACGCACCAGGGTTGTTGGATGCCCTGCACTCTGATTTTAGCGTGCTGCTTGGACTCGAGAAGCTTGAGCACTTTTCGAATGATGTGGAAACTGACAAGCATCGTGCTTACATTTGCTTTTGTTTGGAATCGTTCCAGGCTGTCCGTAGTAGCTCCTATTGCCCCTCGTTTTATGCCTACGATAGTTGGGATCTTATGTTCCACGTTTACCTCTTCTAATTTGTATAGTGTTCAATATATGTTTCTGTTTTGCCCTTTTCGTGCTTGTGACTCTTATATCCAAGTCTGGTTTGCGTTATTTTGCTAGTTCGGATATCTCAGTTCCAGAGTATCTTGATCTTGTATTCCTGTTTTCCTTGTTTGATCTGGGCTCGAGAAGCACGTTGTTTTATTACAATCATCGTTAAAATTGTTTGCATAGTTGTTATCAGTACTTACGTTGTTTCAGATGTACAGGCGCACTGCTGTTATATGGTTCTCAGACGAGGTTGAAACAGTGGACCACGTGTCGTAACATGAAGACACAATAGATATCTGAGATGTGGATGTGTCGTTTAGTTTGCGCGGAAAGTGAAAAGTTGTTGTAACTCAAATGAGGTAGCGATCAGTTGGCATAAAAATAAGTGCACGTCTGTTTTGCGGCGGGACAACTTCGGTATTTTTCACGCCCAAAAGTCCTTATTTTGCTTGTTTGTGTAGGGCAGCGGTTCTCAACCTTTCATGGTTCGTGACTTCTCTACCGAGACCCTCAACACCCGTGACCACTTGACCGGCAATAAAAAATGCAGATTTCGCTTTATTGGTGAATATTCTTCATTCATACACCGGTGAAGGCTCATGGCGCCCTTGTGCTCCTGGTATAAGGCCTCGTGGTCTCCATGGTGACTACCGACCCCGGTCGAGAAACTGCGGTGTTAGGGGGGTTAATGATTTGGAAGGATGCTCATATTCTTCATGGTGTATGACTTAAACTACCATGTTGCAACTCTCACCTACAGCATTTTTTACTTTTTATTTGATTTGCACGCATTCTGGTGTGTGTTCATAATTTGTTTCTTCGTAGATGTTTTTTTCTGGAACTGAGCTAGACATCACAGACTATCACGTTTGGCGTTACTTTAAAGTTGGATAACCAAGCGCAGTGTTTGCTGTGGAGCATGCTTGGTTTATTTTCAAGTGCACTTGATGGAATTAAAGCAGCAATGGCAATTAAATGCGTTTGCCATGGTAAACATTCTGTTAAAAAGCCATTCGTAACCTCGCTATTCTTGTACGTACAGTATGTTGGTCGGTACTCTTCTTTGACAGGATGTGGTATGGACTTTGATGCTATCCTGCAGAGAAATACAAAATGAAGCGAAAGATCCGCATTGCAAAGTCGAGATTTAAAATGGTATTTTAAACCGAAGGCATTCGGATTGTTTTCAGGTTTTGTCCTAATAGAATATCGCATACTAAATCCAAACTGACGTACATCATACTTAGACACCAATCCCGATCTAGCAATGGGATTTTCAAGGATATATTCATTTGCGTTGATAGAAAGTAAGAAACGAGATAGACCTGTTTCGCTACCGCGTGCACCACCATTGTACAGGTGAATTACTATAAACCTGCTGGCTGAGTCGCTGCTGGCAACGCCCATCGCAGCCGACAGCGCGTAAATTTAAGCTCCCTAGAAAACGCAAGATTGTTGTCCAAAGTGTGCCTTTTTCTTCAGGCAAGCATCAGAGTTTTTTACAATTGCCGAATGTGGTTGAATGAAAAATCACCAAACAATAAATGAAGCGTTACTGGCACCAGAACCGCCTAGGCTTTATCGAAGCATAATTAAAGCGTCGGTCGCAAAATGAAGACGTTCACAAGTTTTATACGATTAAATGCGATTGCATTGGCAATGGTGGTATTTTTAGAAATGCGTGCTTTTCATGCGATTTGCTTATGAATTACTCACTGAAATGACTTTCATTGGTGCAACATTTATAAACGCATTGACATCAGACAAACGCAGCGACAGTTGTTTGGTTGCACAAGGCTGCTGATCGCATTTTTTCGCAGCATTAGAAGTTTATGAAGTTTCTCGTGCTCCTTCCAAGCAGCACCGAAACATACTGGGACCAGTACTTCAGGGTGCTGCGTCCTACGGACGCTGGCACTGAGCAGTGCGATCGTCACGCTGAGCTAGACGATTCACTTCCTGTATGCCAGTTCGCCATGTCCGCTTGTCTCAGAAGGTTGCTTGAAAAAGAGACGTCGCGCTGTCCTTTCGTTTAGCGCAGCCAGTGCGCTTCCATTTCTGGCGCGACGTACGTGCACGTCTGCCCATCAAGCGGCGCTGAAAAGCTGTTTTTGTCTAAGGACCCCCACGCTCACCTGAATGGGCTGCCCTTGCTCAAGTTAAATTGTCCCAGCCTTTGTTTTGAAGTGACGGAGACTTTCCTATTCTCTCGGGCTAGTTTTTGGTGCGTGCAAGAAATTGGGAGAATTCTGACTTCGGAAGCAAGAACGAAAAAACTGTGGTTTGCGTGCAGCTTGTGGCAAATTTGGTATTGTTGCCGTTCACACGGCAGGTGCGTACCATCGTGTTACCCTATAGGAATTAATACTGCTGGAAGCAACACGGATGAGTCAGGTTTGTAAAAACCATCTCCAAATTGCTTTCCTTTTGCACCGAACACGGCCACGCAAAGCTGTTGCAGGGTTTCGTCAGAGCAGCGCTTTCTCTTAAAAATTACGGCTTTGCAAACCTAACAAGGTGCATAGGTTAACGACCCTCTTGATGGTCGTAGCTGAAGTCAGTTACTTCTCTGAAGTTGACCATATTTATTAGACCATATTGAGTGTTAAGCCGCGTAATCCTGGCCAGCCTAAGTGTTGGCTGAAACAAGCCACCAATGGCTGCGCCTTGTGAGATGTTATCTGTCAAACGATTTTACAATCTTGAAAATTGGCTGTTCGTCATCGGACAGGACATCCGTCGGCACAAGTGCAATTTTCGTTTATTTGGTGAAGACATTGTCAAAAGTTAGAGGCTAGGTGCCGGGGGTTTCCCCTCATTGCCGTCTTTCATGTCGTTCAACATCAAAGAGTCACAGCAAAGTGACTTTGAATGCCTGATGCAACTTATAAAAGTCTATTGCAAACCTTTTCACGATCAGTAGGGTGTTTTTCTAGCGTTAGCTTTGCTTCGATTTGAAACATTTTGCATTGTAGAAAATTTAGTGGAACTTCAATGTAGCAAAACACGATGCCCGAAATCAAAGTTATCTTTGGTGAAATGTGCTTGTGTTTACTCTGCTTGTTATATTGGTTCACATGACCAAATAACTGAGTTATTTTGTTTTTCACTGACAACACAGCTGCAAAGTTTCCTTAAAACGAAGATCGTAGTTACGAATCGGTGTTTGAGCTTTTTTCGACTTATTTTCATAGCAAGTGATATCGCATTAGTTCTGCCTCCTCATTTCGGAATTTTGCATCTTGGTTATTATGCCGAAATGTGTATAGTTACTTGCTAAACGTGCGCTATGATGTTTTTTTCCTGTACTGAAAAAGACTTGTTAAAGCGGTTGAAGAAACCAACCGAAACGCAAAAACGATTTACAGTAATGCAAATCTCACCACAGATAAAAAAAGCATGACCGTTCTTTGCAGATGAGTGCAATTTTTTCTTTAAACGCCATCACGAAGCGGTCTCGGTAATGCAAGTCGAAATTCGGGCGCAAATTCTGTTTCTTGGAAACTGCGAAACTCGGTTCTAGAATTCTTTTCTTTCTTTGAGGTGCTTTGAAATAACTTTGAGAATCATGATGTAAATGACGATTTTTGCAAAGTAAATGAGACTGCAGCATTCTGTTTTACTTACAGTTGGAAAACTGGTGTTGTAGTACGAGGTATGCTTTTCATCAACCTTATAATTTCGTAAAGTCTTCAGTGATTGCTAGGGTGTATTTGCTTTACGTCAAAATTTGCACCAGTGCTTCCTTTTGCTTTGATGGTTGATGCATTTTTGGGTGATTGACTTCTAACGCTTAATCTTCGTTCACCAACGTTGTTACCGAAGGAAAAGAGATTATGAAAAGCTGTTGCTTCAGTCAAAATATTTCGAATCTGGTTGCTTCATTTCGGGTGTTGGAAAAAATGAAGCTATTAAGACAGTAATTACAGATTTGGCCTGGAAATATCGATGCCTTTATTCAATATGGATGTATTGTTATGTAGATACCTACTTGCTTATTTATCCACAACTGTTGCAGTGCTCACAACAAATTGTGATAATGTCACATGCACAAGTGGAGTATAAGAATTTCGCGAACGAGTTGTGCTAGTAGCCGAACATTTACAAGTTCTTAAGAGGCATGTTACGCATCATCAGAACATGAACTGAAGTTTCGTTTCGTTGACTATTTAATCGCAGTGAAATCAGATAGGCTCCAAATCGCATGCTTTGACCAATGCTGAAAAAAATGTGTACTCACTTATAAAATCACAAACTGGCTTCGATGGGATGTGTGACTCGTAAATCTTCAGCTTATGCGTTTTTATGGCATTGTGGTGTGTATAATAGTTTGACTAAGGCACCTTTGGTTGAGTAAGAATCCGTTACAGGTCATTCTCTATAAAAGATGTTTGAATGTTGCTTAAAATTGTCGTTGCCAAATTGAAGCGTTGGCGCCGTAAGTGATCGGCACAAGCAATGTAATGCAAAAGAAAGTGAAACGTCTTCATGAAGCATTAACTGATTCGTAAAAGATGAGACTCGTCACTTCATGTAAAGTTGTTCTGGTACTTTCCGTTATTATGGTCAATCTTGCTTGCAAGAGGCTGGCTGTTTTATCCACTTTCTCACTTTTCCGTGCGCACCCTTGCTAGAATAGTCTTGCATTTCACCGATGACTCGATTGCTGCTTCCAGCAAACTTATAGTTTACGCGCGATGAATTTGTGCAAAAAGAGCATAAAACCAACTAACTTCGCGAAACTCCAAGAAGTTTGTCGTACCTTGCTTGAAAATATTAGTACCAATAGACGAAGCCTTTCTAATTCAGTGGTTTACCAAAAAATGCAATAATACTTGTGCTTTACAGTAAGAAATTAAAATTAGATGCCATTAACTTTTTGGTACTCATTTGCAATTTGCAAAATGTTTTTTGTGCAAGCTATTTCGTATCATGTTCTGTGCTATCGCAATCGATCTTTGTGAAGTGACTAATGGCCCGTCACTGATCTCACTTGCGCGAAGCGCGGTCACGTTGTTTCGGAGACCTGGCGTAATTATGCGCACTAAGTGCATGCAGTAATTCTCCATCAATTTTCTACTGCGCCACAAATAATGTCAGATGTTAAGTAAATTGATGGTGACAATTTTTCCGTAATTGACCTCAACATTAATCTTAAAATTAGGAATGACTTGAAGTGACTTTGAGGCACCGGACGCAGCGCCGCAATTACCAGCGCAAGAGCTTTCTTACATTATGCCGTCGGTGTGAGAAATTCGCCAATGGGTTTGGCAAATTTGGCTTTGCAATGCAAAAACGCGGAAGTGGAGTTTCAGGAAATGTTGCGTGCGGCTGAGAGTTGCTTCCGAACGTTCGCATAACGGCATTACTGTCTTCGGCCCACTGCACGAGATCTGGACCCATTCGTTTCATGCGGTGAAAAAATACTCTGGAGATTCCCTGTTCTTGTTTTTTTTGGATTCTCCAACCTTTGATCCAGGGATAAGGGAGGTGTAGGAAGATGCTCAAGATTGTAAGCGAATCATAGTAAAGACTTAAACTGGTAACCATCAGCCCTGAACTTTAAGATTGGCCATGAAACCCAAATACCGCTGAAGTAAGTGGGCTTAAATGTATTTCTTTTGATTTTTTCTGCCACACAGGTTCATACATTACTCCACCGTGTTTATTGCCACAACTGAATATTTTAAAGCACAACGAACATTTTGTATTCACTTGTATCGCAGTATTGAAGGTTTTGTGGGTGAGTTACTAGTTGCCAATTGGTCTCTCACTCGATATCGTCAACGATAGATCTTATTTACCACACATGGTATCCACCTTACAATGAACTACCGTGCACCTACGTGACAAACCTGTGGACACTACGCCTCGAATATTATATAGTAATAACGGGATGATGTCTTGTTACTTAGTTACGATGAGAATCTTTGTGTGGTTAACTCTACCGTGCGATGCCGATAACCAAGTCAAATGATTCGGGTCCATACCTCTGCCCTGCCTGTAATTAACAGTAGTTCACTTTATGCCAGGAGCTTATTGTAGGTCTTCTTCGTACGCCTACCAAAGCAACTGCACATGTTTTTTTCAAGATCTTGAGAGTTATCCATCAATTGCAACATTTTCGTATTAAGGAAGTTCCTATTGACCTTTCAACCGTTACTTTCCATCGTTGCATTGCCTAAGTCTAAGGATTTTCCACGTTTTCCTCCAAAGCGCTGGGGTATTTTAAGTTCAAAGCTCAAAATATCATTGCATCTGTGGCTGAAGCTATTCGTTTGCTATTGTTCCAACGGAACAGATGCTTGCTTGTATCAACACGACCGCCAGGTTTCGAAGCTGTCTACCTTGGATCGGAAAGGTAGCTCCTGCTTCTGCATAACAAACCAAAGTAGAATCGCACGTAGCTTTGATTGAAACGGCATCACCTGTTGAAAAACCTCATTCGCAGCAGCGAAACCATTTTGGATCGGAATCGCCAACTAACAAGTGGCGTGCGTTCTCTAACTAAACCTCACAGTATTTGCTCAGTGACCTGTTTAGGTGTGTTTACTCTCTCGTATGACACGTGACTACAATTGTCTCTTGCAACTTTGTGCGCGCTGCATTTAATCGTTCGCTGCGTGGAAAGTTTCGGCAAACCAGGTTATGCAAATATTCCTGGCTGAAGTCGTTATAAGTTCTTGATCTGAACACCCATTGCAACGCTTTAACATTGTTTGCAGCCAAGTCGTTCGACATCACTTACGTCAGACTGAAATTCCACTCTTCCCGTCCGGAGAGTTTCGCTGTTTACAAAAAGAAATGCGATCAGTGCCCCTGGGAACCGTACCAGTACTATTCAGGCTCGTGCTTCGCCACCTACGGAGTGGACAACAAGGTATTTGATCGCAATGTTTCGCCGGACAGGATATTTTTGACATTCTTGCTTCAGTTATGGTTTCTTTTAGGATGTTGTGACCGTCGACAACCAAAAGAAAGCACTCTGCACTGATTCATACAGTGACATTTCTCCATTAACTGGAGGCAATGTTGCGCTCAGCACCCTGGAAGGAAGACCAAGCGCGTATAACTTTGGCAGAAGTCCTGAGCTTCAGGTATGCACGCGGTGATTTTGGATGCAGTGCTGTGTGAAAGTATTTTGCAGATAATCACAGGTCAGATTAACGTGGACTTTTGCGTTGGCATTAATGATCAACCAATAGTTACATTAACCTGGCTGAAATTTTTTCAAATGTTGAAACGTACTTAGAAAAATGTAACCTTTAGTCTTTTCATTTACATGTAAGTTTGCATGCAGTGATTTTAAATACTTTTTGTGAAGGCAAAAACACCGAATTATTGAAGGGTTTGCAGCGTTTAACCTGATAGCGGCGCCGCATTTCACGCTCAAACCTGTTTCGTACAAGAAAATTTTTGCAGGTCGACGCCGTTTTCTCAGCGCTAGGGCCCCACCCATCCAATCTTAGGTGTGCGCGGTGGTCAACCTGCTGCTTTTCGGAAGCTTATTGCTATTCGTGAACAACGACCGACCAATTTGGCAGCTGACCAATGGTTGTCCACTTTCTGCGCACCGTTGAAATGACCTTTTTACTACTGCTATAGCATAATATATTTTTTCTAATTGTGGGCCGTAAACTTGGCGCTATTTTTGATTGCAATCACGTCTTGCTGGCGGTGTTGCAAGCCACTTCAGCAATCTGAAGCGGGCATTTGTTGTGCGTATGTACTTAGGTTCTGTACTGACTTCGATTTAAAAAAACATCTAATTGTCTCATTACCGTTGGGCATCCAGGTGGCCTTTCTCAGGGGGGTAAGCATTGCCACAGACGTGCAGGAAGTTGCAACGCAATAAAAGTAAATCGGTAATAAATTGCTAACAACGTTGAAGTAGTTTTGTTTTTGTTCCAGTCATGCACGGCATTTCATTGCTAATGATGTTACTAAACGCTAGGTTCGCTTCATCTATGCGATGTTGTTTTCAAACAAACACTGATTTATTCGCTGTGGCGTTGGAAAATCGTCATCAGAATGTTTTTATGCACTTCATGTATGTTTTGGCGGGGTTTGCATTTGTTCAGAACCTGCATGCAATTCCCGTCACTCGTAAGTCACGGTTCGCTGAACAGGGTCATGATCCTTTGTGCGCCACGCGGTGGCATGTTCTGAGCAGGATCACATTCTCCTTGCGCTATTTCCTTACCAATCGGAAGTTTTCTTTGACGTTTTTAATTGTGCTTTTACATGGATGTAGGTTTTGAATTGACCAGCGTTTTGTAGAAAACAATTTCTTTGTTTGGGGCGCCCTGGATCCAGAATCGGTGGCGAGTTGCTGCCAGTCGCAGCAAAACGGTCGCACCTGATTTGCTGTGATGTCAAACGCGTGGGAGCTTACTGTGCGCGGCCGTAGAGTCGCATAATGCGCTAAACGTATTTCTCAAACGAAGCATGACGTCAGAAAATCTTGTCGCAATAGACATTTCTGACAGCTTCGAAAAACATCAACTTTGGATGAGCGTCGGTCTAGGCACAGGGTTCCGTGAACTTGCTCTGGCAGCTCGGAGCTGATGCACTGGTTTCCGAGTTTACGCTCACAGCCTCGTTCGCCGAGCGTGAAGGGGAAAAGTAGCAAGCTACTTGCGATGCTAAAGGCTCAGCCGAAGTTCGGCGTTTGAAGCGGCCAAGCTTCTAGAACGAATGTTAGTGATCGCTTGTGGTTCTAAATCGCGCTGCTAAAAGAAATACTGGCACAAAAACTCTTGTGATGTCACTGCAGCACGTGAAGGAATGAACGCTATTTATGCTTGAAGTTGTATCTGTTACGTTCTGGCAATAAACTACATCATACAACTTGCCTTCTGGAAGTTAAAATCCCTGTACCCGCTAAATGGCACATGATAGTCCTCACAAATCACGTGGCGTTTCCCGTATAAATTTTCTGCAGAGAATTCTCGTGTTATTTGATATAATGCGTCACCACAAATCACTAAGCAATTCACCCAAAGACCGTGAAACTACGATTTATGGGGTTTAGCGTCAATTGCAATTAATTGGACATATGTGTGTGAGAAACGAACAAAGTTAGGGGGTGCTGAAATTTGTAAAAATGGACATATGCTCCTCGTAAATTCATCCGAAAAACTGCATGGCCCAGCTCTGACAGATGTCGATATATGCACCGCCATACGTTAATAAAGCAAAACGTTGTTTCTAAATTTGCGTATGCAATGTGAGACGACGTACTTGAGCGACACTTCTGTGATATTAGAACTCTCTGTTTGGCGTCGATTCTTGTGAGGGTTTCTGCTCTGTTGCTTCAGACAATGGAGAATAACACATTTAGAACAATTGTTTTCAGTGACACTCGTCTGGGAAAGAGCCCTGCGCACCGCAAAGCGATATAGCGAAGCTTGGCGCGCAAGAGCGTAGACAATTCAAGTTGTGTTTGAATTGTTACGTTGTTTCTTTCAACTCAGACAAAAAGTAAAATGAAAAACGGCTTGGGTTTTGTACTGTAGCTTATTGCGAATTATGCATGCATTGGTATTTATATTCAAGAAATCGCATTAAGGGTAAAAGCAAGTTGAACTACTTGAACAATCACGCTAAACACCCTTCTTTAAAAAAGCAGATTTAATTGATCCTGTAAAAGTTTTTGGATGTGTCAAAAGTTGTGAGAATATCATTTCGATCTTAAATAAAAACTTTGCTGAAGATAATGTCTACTCTTTGTTGCATACTATGGTTCAGTTTAACCAGGCGCTTCGAGCCTTGCTTACCGTGATGACAAGCTTTAATCGCTGGCAGCTTCGCGTTAAGCCTTTAGATAGTTTTACTCTATTTCAATCAACCTTGAATGTGACAAATGAATAAGTCATTATAGTTGTTTGTTCATCTGCCAATAGTACAGGCTTCTTGTCCTTGCTCGTTGCATGTCCTTCACAAGCTACACTGAGCAAAGTACAACAACCGCGTTTTGAGAAGAGTGGGTTTGGTGGATTGATCGAAATCCATTTTAACTGCGACTTTATGCTTGTGATCTTGAGTATGCGTAGTCCTGGTTCATTCCACAGAAAAAGCCATGACTCTGTACTTGCGAATTAAAAAAAATATGCAAGGATCGCAAAAAACGCGCTTTAGCTCGAAGCTACCTAAATACGTCACATGCAAAAATCCGAACCTGACTCTCCATTTCTGAGCACAAGAGCGACACTCTGGTTCGGCGAAAAATAGTCTGTTTGCATACACGACGTAGCTGTAGAAGAAATTGTCGTGGGCGTTTTTCTATTGAAATTTAAATATCATTGTCTTTCCTTAAATATAATTCGTGCCTCACTAGTGTTTGACGCGCAAACATGTAACGGTTGTTTTACGGACGGAGTTCCTGAGCATAGTGGTGACCTAAGCTGTTTGAATAAGTGTGTTGTTGTCGATTAAATCCTTCTAAAGTTACGATGATCGCGTGACTGCCCAAGCCTTGCAGGTCCAGGTTCGCACCAACGCTTGAAGAACGATGGGAGCGCATCTTACAAGCATACATCGTCCAAAGAACTTAGGAAATAATGATTACAGCTTTGCTGGATATTACTAACCTTTCTTAGACTTCACGGCATTTCTGGAAAAAGGAAGATCTTGTGATTATTAGTTGAGGGCACATCATGCAGGGGCAACCTTTGTTGGTCACACATTCGCAATTAAAACTTGGCACTAGCATACGTATGTAAGAAACTCTGCTCTTAATCATTGAACATGTGAATCAGCCCCTTGGTGTAACTTGAAAGAACATCCCGGTAAAGAACGAGTCGAAACCAGCATTACTACATGCAAAGGAAAAGTATAGCACCCAAACTCACTACGTTTGATAACCGGTTCATGTTCGCTGAAACGACCGTGGCAGAAACATTTTAACGATCAGGTCGTGCTTGCACCTTGCGTCGCCAGCGTGGCAGAAAATTCTTTGAGCTACTGCTTCGTTAAACGCTTCTCAGGAGAAAGTCAACTCGTTGGCCTGGGTTAAGTATTCGGGTCGTCGGTGCAGTTCAAATGGCTCGCACCTAAAAAGTGATATTGATTGCTTACGCTCTCTGTTGGTCAATGGGCGTTTGTCAGACAATCTGTGCAGCCGCAAAGCAATATCGACGAAGGTGGAGCTTCAGCAAAGCAACTGATAAAAAACTCTTGTGTTTTTGGGGTATGTTGTTGTTGCTCATGGTTGAACAAAGCACCTGTCTGCAGACACGGCGGCGTTTTTCAGCCGTTGATATATCTCGCAAAGCGCGTCCGTCCGCACTTCCTGTTAACAAGCGTCAGCGAAGGCGTAAGAAAGGCATGCCGACGTCGAAGGTGTCTACGATTTAACGTTTGTTGCGCACACAAACACCAACAGACAAGAAATTTCGAAGCCGCACCGCCCCAGGCAGTCTCGCGTATTAACAGAAGAGCCTTGTGCAGCGGCATCAACGAAACAATCAACAAACATCGTGCTTCCTATTCACCCAGCCAATTGTTTTGCAGACCATTTTGTGAAGCTGTACCAAAATAGAAGTGGCCGAGGAACGTTCGGCAGCTCATTTTTTGGGGACACGATAAGCAAAAGTGTGTGTGTGTGTGTGCTTGTAGAATTTTGGAGCCGTTTGAGCACCATTTCCACGAGGAATGTATGATGAAACCAAAGTGCTGAGGATTTGTCGAAGTCTGAGTGACTGTGATCGACATTTCAGTAAATGCACGAATTTTTTGCAGGACTGGGTGAAAGCCGTCGCCATCCGGATCACCTTGAACCGCATCAACACATTTGGAGACGAAGTTTTTAAGGATCCGAAAGTCTTGAAGTCATATTACTACGCCATATCTGACCTCTCGGTTGGCGGAAGGTAGACGAATTTGGCATCAAGCGGGGATCTAGGCACTATCTGTACAAGTTCGATCTTTTGTAACAAACGTACTAACTGTACTCACGTATGAAAACCTTGGTTGAGAGAATTTATTTTCCTTATAAATTTATTCGCGACTGATCCTCCCTAAATTTCAATGCGGCTTCCGGACTTTATACATTACTTCAACACATTTTTTGAAAAGCATCACTTCTTGCGCAGGCACACAGAGGAAAATTATTTGCATCCGCCTAACCAATACTGCCTCAACCACATATCAAACGACCTACGGTTTTGCCAATTCTTGCCAATCTCCGGCAGCTCATTCTACAGGCGGTTATTTAAAAAAATTCTAAGTGATTCTGAGTTTAATTCTTAACCAGACATGGTTTTTCTTTAAGAAGTTTGAGCAATGGGTGTTACTTGATTTTATCTTCCAAATCCCGCATATCTCATTTTCACGTAAACGTGCATTTTACACCCTACTGTGTAAGTATATTTTGTGCCTGCGTGAAAAGTTGCTCAAACAATTTCCACGTTTCTCTTTGAACCGAATCCTGATGCGAGGTATTTTTTGCTAAATGTTCGGAACTACGCAGTAATCCACGTCAAGACCTCTCGACGCATTCTCACTGTGTCGGTGTCCGGCTTGTTTGCGCAGTATGCCTCACTCGCGCCACTCGTATTCATTCATACGGTGTCACTGTTTCGCCCGTCTTGGATTGCGCTCACTTTAACTCAGTTCTTGTCTTTTTCCCACAGGTGCTCCTGCAACGGCCACGCCTCGGCGTGTTACTTGGACAGCAACAGCGTGCTCGCTTGCAGGTGCAAGCACAACACGGCTGGGAGGGACTGCGAGCGCTGCGCCCCCATGTTCAACGACCGGCCGTGGCGACGCGCGACCAGAGACGATGCAGGAGAATGCGTCGGTAAGCAGATCGCTGCTGGGCAATTGGAATGCGATGAGAAAGCAGCGACTGTCACGAAATTTGCTGAACCGCAAGCAACAAATCAAAGCTGCCGCGTTTGAAATGATTCAATTTCAAGCAGACTTGCGTTGCGTTTCTGTGCGACTAATGCTAAGAGCTGTTTTATCGGAGGTAAAACAACGGAAACCATAAAACTAGTCAGGCGCAGTGTAGAGTTACTTTCTGATTAGTCTGATTGTCACAGGTCGCTCGACCTGGCATTACACGACTTCCCGACCACGTACTTGTAATTGCTCATTCTCGCTGATGCACCTCAAAATTGTCGTCGCAGATCTCTGCTGCATTGGAGCAAGGATAAGTTTTTTACTGGACAACGAAAACACTTGGCATTAGTTGTTGTGCTCAGCTTTTTTGGGCAAAAAGTGTTTCAAAACAAACTGTCTTTCGTACCCATTTATCAAAAATGATGCTTTGAATTCGAAACAGTTTGTATTTTCTGGTTATCACATCCCCAAGCTTCAGTAAAAACTTCACCGCGACATCAAGATAAGCAGATATCGCGCTTGGCTGACCTCAGCCAGACCAACAAATCAGTTCATGATAGTGTTAACTGATGAGCCAACGGCGAACCAAATTTAACGCTCTGTCTTCAACGCGCCGCGCAACTTAACTGTGAACATCTTCGGTACAGGAAAACGTGAGGATGCAAAACAAATGATGGCCACCAACCATCATCTCAGCACGCAGGTCAGCGCGGTGCTGGCAACGAGCTTGTGCCATTCGTCTGCTGGCTTTGACTCTCGTCCGCATGTCTATCGTGTAATTTTCGTTTGGGTTTATCGAAGTTTTACGAAATTACAGGATGACCAGTGTTGCGGACATACAAAGAAGCACATTCTTCGCCTTGCTAATCACATCCGTTTTGCCGTCGGCCAAGCACAGTCATGACGCAAGAACACCTGTGTCGAACGCGGCGCCAAGGATGTGCCGTTCATTAGTTAATCCCGGTCGTCGTGAATATCACTAAGGCGGTCGCCGACACTATTTGAAAAGCGTTTTGCATTGTACGGTCTAGTGGCTATGAAGTGTATCAATGTAAAGAAAACTTGGTTTTATATTTTTCCCATGCAGAACTGAACCAGGTCCTGCTTCCTCACGTTGTGCGCATGTGATTATTCTGCTGTGTTTCGGGTTCCAAAGTAACTTGGTCCACCGAGAAGACAAAATGTTGGGGCAAGTCTCCATTCAAAAAGAAAACGTATGATGAAGCAGCTGCTGTTTGGCAAAGTTCCGGTCGCCCACCAACTTTGTAGCCATCTGTGCTGCGAAGTTGCTGGACAGCAGCAGCGCCTTGACAAAAAGCGAGTCTATTTAAAGCGATTCTCATTGAGCGGAAATTTTCAAGTAATCGGTCGCCCAGAGCTTGAGAAAAAAAACGTCATTTATAAGAGCGAGGTTCGGGGTTGTAAAGCGCACAGAGCAATTGCGCAAACTTCTTTCATGCTGCCCACGGCTTTTGTCGCGTCAAAGTTACCAGTGCGGTTAATTGTTGGATGAGCGAACGTCTGTTTATTGTTCAGTGAATACGACTGCAACAACCAGATTCCGTAGTCCCTATGAGACCTATCAATAAAACAACCCTTCACTGCAAAGGTATACAAACACCTGTTTTCAATCAAACAAACGTTCTAGTGCTTCCTGCACTGAAACATGTTTATATAATTTGGTATTATACCCAGAAGAAACGTATCTAGGTTGGAGAAAATGAACTTTAGTTTTGAGCTTGTATCGTTTACATCGAATATTTCTGTTCCCAGTTAATAGCAGGTAAGATGTGCCGATTACCGAAGTTTTCCCCAATATTCATGAGTAGTTTATACGCAGCACATGTAAAAAACGAACGAGCGTCAACAAAGATTGTGTTTGGTGCACGCGTGGTCATTGGCCATCTTTGCTAGGCATGTGATGTCATAATAGGTTACTTCTCGGCCATTAAGATACCCCTTGGGATTCAGTAGGACGTCTTGCCTTTTACAATGCGATTAAGGAAACTCAAAACTCAATATCGCCTATCGACGTTGTACTCCTCGACCAACCGTCAGCATTTGTCAGTTGAAGGTAGGCAGCAAGACGATTTAGACTAGAGCGTTTGTGGGGAGGTCTTTCCTCTAAACTGCTCGAAACGGAATTTGTTCCGAACAGCGAGAGCTGCAAGTTTGAAGTGTATCTGTCTGACCAACATTAATGAGCAGGAATCAGAGAACTGTTGCTGCTGACAACGCATTGCGCACGGCTGCTCTGAGATTTCAAACAACAGTTCAGCAAGATGGCATCATTCCCACACCGTTGCTTGCTGTTCATGTTGCTCTTACCTTCAGTGTTCAGTTACTTGATGTGGACCGGGATGAAATGGGAAGGTTGGTTTGGAGAACAGTACACTGATCAGTTAGCTGGATTTTTGTACTTTAAAAGATGGTTTTTGAAACCTGAAAATATCGGCGCTTTGAAATACCAGGTAACTTCGTATATCGTTTTTTCGCAGTATTGGCAGCACCACAAGGGAGCTTGGAAGGACAAGTCTTGTTTTTGAGATTGACATAAAGCGAGAGCGAAGATGATGAAATCTCTATTTTTGATTTAGGACTTGCAATGCGACACGCGCATCATCACCTCATTTAATTGCAATCGCCGTCGTGAGCTCAGCCCATACTCTTACGCCCGTTTGAAGACATCGTCCGAATTGCAATTCGCGCCAGACATCAGACATTTAGTCAGTTGATTTTAGCAGTCCACTTATGTTGGTGGGCCACTGGAAAGTACAGGATCGAATGTCGCACTTTTCGCAGGTCACTTTGCGACGGATAGCAAGAACAATGTCTGGGTGTGACGCGGCACTTGTTTGCTGTTTACCTTTCTCGAAGCAAGCTTGTGCGCGTTGGTCTACTCTTTACAACTGGCCTCTGACGAAGGGCGACGTTCGCGCTCGGTTTTCCGCGCAACCATTTTCGTGTAGTGTGGTTTGTGGTTACGTCGGGCCTTTCATGAAG
>Ga0210059_1000066_pt1 | contig 81878 bp, 55 predicted proteins | sample Ectturendosymbi2_FD_188042 | JGI IMG/M metagenome (GOLD analysis project Ga0210059, IMG submission 188042) | Ecteinascidia turbinata endosymbiont from Florida, USA - Sample 2 (SPAdes) (version 2) | ecosystem: Host-associated > Tunicates > Ascidians > Unclassified | place: Key West, Florida...
TATCTAACTTTTGTCGCAACACCTGCTTTTTTCGCGATCATTGATGGCGCGCTATCTGTAGCAACACCTACAGCACGGGACCAGTATATTCCCATCCTGTTCAGTACCCCAACCAGAGAGTTGAAAATATCATTGGCTGTTATGGTATCCATCACAGGCACCAACCCCAGGAACTCCTCAGCAACAGACTAAGTCTCATCAACGCCACGAATGAATATGGCTTGTTGTGCAAAGTCCGAAATGTCTGTGCTTTCATCGAGCGCAACAGAAAATATAACAAACGACTTTACTTTTTTCTTCAGTTGGATGTTTAAATTCGCAGAAATGTCGGAAACTCTCTCTGCCACAGTGTTTCTCGTCAGGCTAATATTAGCAAAATCTTCAGCTCTCAGAACACACGATTTCTGCAGCCTTTAGGATGCAGGTCTTCACGATCTCACACTCACAGTATGGCTTTGATGCTAACGCTATGTCATTAGCAATAAGGTAGCTAGCCTTCACATCTGCTGCACTTATATCTGGTCTACTGGTAAAAACGGACTGCTGTTTTTTCAAGCCTGCTATCAATTCCTTTACCTTCTCTCTCCTCGGTTGCCCATACAAGCCACGGTATTTTTCGGCATGATGAGTCTCACCGTGGTGTCGAATGTTATATTTTTTCACCACTGAAACCCGCTGTGAACACACCAAACATACAGGTATCCCATTCACCTCCGTAAAAAAATAGGAAACGGACCAATTGTGTTGGAAAACTCTGCATTTTTGTCAACTTTTCTGTTTCGATAAAGACATTTTGGGAAAAAAGGCTGCCATGGAATAGTGAATAAAGGCTAAACTGAGCAATTTAGGGAAAAGCAAAACCTCAAGTCCGAGCAGGGAATTGCCACAATACAATTTCCTTGTCTCATGTTTTCACGAAATACTACAAAGATGTACTCCCCGTTTTCACTCCAGGTTGACATATTTGAAACAGGAAGTTGCTTGAGCCGGTGGATTTTATTACCATTTCTGTACATTTTTTGACAGTAGAAATCCGGCGATGTCCATTTCGACATTTTTTATGATTCAATGCGCTATTTTCTTCAGTTACTGCTTTTTACCGATTCTCAAATTTGACCATGTCGAACAGATTTCTGTGCAGTTTACTTTTCGGTCAATAATTGGAATAGAAGCTTTACTTAGCAAATTTTAGTTAAAGTTCTACTTAGAACTCCGAAGGTTTCGAAATCGACATCGCTGGAGCTCAAGGTATATGTTTTTCCGGAGTTCTAGTGTTAAACTTTATCAACAGTAGTTGTACTTTACATGTTCATATATACCTGTTGAAAGTTCAAACCGGTGTGAACATGCAAAAGAAAATATGCAGAAAACGGGAAAATTTCACCTGAGAAAACAGTGGAAACAATAAAATATAAGCACTTGCGTTAAGGTTTCAAGCAATTGAAATCTAGTCACCAGTTATCGAAGTATGACTGGATAAACTTGTCAAGCAAATGAAGTTTTTACTTTACGAAATCATCCCGCCAGCCGGATTCAACCTCGCAAAGGGCCGGTTTTGTCCCGCTGGCTGTATGTTTGACACCCCTGCTGTATGTTCAACCAGAGATGAAATTTTGCAGCCCTCCCGGCCATTTTCACCACGAGCCGCCACTGTCAGCAACCACGATGGACATTAGAAACGCTTTTGATGTACATAATTAATTGTCACTCACAAATTAAGTGATGCTTGATGAGCTTTCGAAAACATCGTGCGCCCTGCACTTGACCGAGAAAGTCCAAGATATGCTCATGCTCTGCAGTAGGGTTTCCCAGCCAGTGGTACGTGAAGGCCTTCCAGGTGGTACGCGAGTAACTTCCATTTTTTCACAAAAACCTGGATTTCACAGCTTTCTAATTTACGTATCGGGCTTTGTTTCTAAAAAATACAAATTTCCTGTAGCCTGCTATTCATAATGCATCACGACTTTCGATGCGCTGTTAGCAACTTTGCGCCACGCATCGACCAATTGGTGGAAGATAAACAACAATCTCATTAATTGTTATGGTTTTTCATTGTTATTTTAATGTACATTATTCTTCTGAATAAACCAAGATTCTATCAAGTTAATCGTTCTAGAAGAAGTGGTACGCGTTGACAATACGGGTTGCCCAAGTGGTGCGAGATCGTAAAAAGGTTGGCAACCCCTGCTCTACAGTCTACACGACATGGCAATACAAACCAAACTGACCAACTGCCCAGGATTGCCAGATTCTTGACAGAGAGTGTGGCAAGTGTTTGTTTGTCCATTCTATGGCAAATGTTTGTCAAGAAAAATGTGACAATGGCGGTGCTAATGGGATATTGTTTATTGCAAGGGGTTGCCGTTGAAGTAATGGCCGACTCTGGGACCTCCGGAAACTTCATGTCGTATATAGGAGCATGACGAAGAGCTTAGTGTTATCCTTTCCTTAAAAACATGCTTAGATTGCTATGGCTTCCTCCGACGTTACCGTGAAGACGTTTTGTAAAGCGCGTGGCTTGCTGAACCTCTTAGATCGATCGTATCTTGACGATGCTTTTATTGTCATCAACAATCTGTGCGTGGACGTAATTGTTTTTCAAGAATTTCTCAAGCCACCAACATAGCTCTGCTGCGTTCGAAATACAAGGATCTGAAAGGGCTTTATTGATCCCCGGTCCCATGTCCAATCCTTCTGGTCAGTCGGAGGCCTCCACTGCCAATTTAACTCTCCCGCGATTATTCGAAAAACCTCTCGCATGCCGAAGTCAGCGCTACAACCACGAAGATAACTATGTTTATCAACTGTGGAAAAACCATTTGACTGAAGCAGACATTATCAGCCCTGCACGATTGTTTTGGAGAGTCCAAGCTCCCGTCGTTATTCAAGAAAACGTTTAGCCGTCGACTGTAAATCGCTTCACGCTGCTGGACGTGCACATCTTGGGCAACATCGAACAACTCGTGAATAATTAGGCTCAGGACAAGTATTGCAGCTCCTTATATCTACCTTCAACGTATAATCAAACACCTCTTTTGGCTGAAGAAAACCATAACACGGCATTCGAATCTGGAGGCAAACTGTTTCAATATAAGCGCTTTTCTTTTGGTGAAACAAATGGTGTTTCTGCGTTTAAATGATCTCTTCTTGCATTAAAAATGTACAACTTACGAAAGGTCTATACTTATTTAGTTGATATAATTGTTACCGGTGCAACTGTTGCAGAAAACGATAAACATCTGAAATATTTGCTTGCTGCTGCGGCTGACTGTCGCCTGACACAAAACGAAGAAAAGTTGCAAATTCGCGCGACAAGCTTTCGATGCCTGGGTACAAAATTTCTTTCAACAAAGTCTAACCTGATCCCGACCGACTGCAAATGCTGCTCGACCTTCCGCCGCCTGCAAATCCACAGCAAAGGAACTTTCAAACGCGCGTCAGGGATATTCTTTCACTATTCTAAGTGAACACCTAATTTTTCCGCCAAAGCGGGTCCCTTTCGGCGTGCAACTTGTTTTCATCTAATTGGAAGTGCTTTATTTGCTTTTGATAAGCTCAAGCGAGAACCAGCCAAACCTAGCGCGGGTGCTATGCGCCATAACGTTCCATTTGCTGTCGAAACAAATGCTTTCTAGTAGGTCGTGGTTGCTATTTCATCTCAGGATGGACAACCTTTAGGTTACATGTCGCGACGCTAACCTCGCGGTTGAAAAAAGAGGCCACAGCAATAATCGACGAAATTCGTTACTAAAGTAAATTTTTAAAGAGCAGACATTTTGCTTTGGTCACTGACCAAGACGCTGTATCGTTCATGTTGGCATTTATGTCGCGACTTGTGTGATATTTCATGAACAGTATGTTGGTCAAACTAGCAACAAATTTCCCAACAGAGGGTCAGCGCATCGCAGCAATTGGAACAGACAAGATTGTAAAACTGACAGTGACAAGGACCAGATGGCCTTGTCGCGGCACTATTCGGAGAACCACGGCACTATAAACAAGCCACCTCTGCACGAAGCATAAACCGGTACTTTTGTCCAACAACCAAGTTGTCACTCTCTGGATATCTGTGAAAATAAATGGTATCACCTACTTGACGCGCAAATCAACATTCAGAACATGATCCTCCCCCATGTGAAATAATTATTACGTTGCATTGTGTTGCTTGACTCAATCCGATGTCGTCTTCCGCTTTGTGCGCTAGCTTTTCTCTCAACACAGCTTGCTTACTCCCACCGCAGCGTGTAAAGCGAACTCGTGGCAGGTTTAAATGCGTACCCCAGAGACTTACTACCCACACATGGCGTACTATTTTCCTCTACCGTTGTTAGTCATTTCACCAAGAGTTAGTTTTTAGTTGGAGAAATTTTTCAGCCATTAGCATCAATTAGTTAGATGTTTCAGTCTTTTATTTATTTGAGTAAACGTCTTTTCAATTTTTGAGTAAACGCTTATTTCATATATCAGTTTTTTTGTCGCCACTAGCATTCTTGACGTCAGTAAGTTTGTTAAGATGTTATGATTTATTAGCTTGTGTTACGAAATTTTGATTGTAGTCTTGAGTTCGTTTTTTCTCTGCTGTTACTTCAGCCTTTCAACTTTCACCCGTAAGCTTTGCTTGCAATTTTCAGGACTGAGGATGCGTAATTTTACGTGAAATCGATTTCCTATTAAAAGTTTGCTGATCGATTCCTTGCTTACACCCATCGTGGAAAGTACATACTTGAATAGAGATATGCGCAAGTTTGAATCATCGCAAAAAGACGAAAGCAGATGGCAGTCGACTGATTCCTCGAAAGCATACAGAAACACCAGTGCTTTTAAGTGTAGCGCATTTGTAAGGGGCGCGAGCCCGGCTTTTCTTGCCCTTAACTGCTGCGTCTCCCTTAGATGCGCTGATTCTTGCCTGTTCATTTAGTGCAACCTGTTCTCTGCTAGTACTTTATCAGTGTGAGGACGTATGCGTAAAGCTGCACTGTTAGCAGAGTAGTTTGAGCTCGATGGTCTTTAATTAATCGTGCTCTTGAAATTTTCAGGATATCGCCAAGTTTTCTTGTTAAACAAATTTGAGCGGACATCAGTAGTATTTTCGTATCGATAGGTTTCAACATCGGGTGATTCGCCTACATTGCTGTTTGGAGTTCTTTGTTATCACAATGACACATCTTACCAAAATGTGCAATCCATATTTTCGTTTACTCATTGACATTTCCTCATACTGCGTCTAAGCCTTGATTGTTCATTCATATTTGCGAGTTTCCAAACAAAACCAGTTGATCGATAACAGTGGAAACATGAACTCGATACGTTCACACTACCCTTGTAAGCAATGTCACATACACTGAATGTTTGATGAATGCCGGTTTAAATTACAACTTCCTCCCCAACTGTTACAATCGAAAATATTTTTAACTTCAACATGGACGCATCCCATCTGATAAATTCTCGAAAAAGTTGCCAATAATTGACTAGCGATATTTCTCACTAGAACATTGCTGCTCCAGAAAAAACACAAGCTGTCTATATTTTTGCTCCATTTTCAATCGCTTTATTGCACGTCTCCGAAACAGCTCACCAACACGTATTACGAAAGAAGCTTATAATACGCACAACGTTGTTGCTCTGTAGAATTTTAGCAACAGGCCCCTTCATTGAGCTCTGAGTACTTAGTAGCAAAAGACTCTTTCGCATATTTGCAGAAACAAGCTAAGACGCCGTTTGCAAACCAGGGATTAAAGCAAATTAAAGGACTTTTCTAGCACATTTCCGGACCTACTCGACAGCATGTGATTAGGCGACGCGACAGTTATAAGAAACAGCATATCTTCTCTTCTACCGACGACGGGTCGTTTCACAGATAGTCCAGAGTTGTCCTGAAGACGAAGCTTGTTTTCGACGAAATGCCATGCGGCTGAATTGGTTGGCGATAAAATGGCCTAACCGGTCGAACAACCAACATTTCAAAAGCAAACATTAGACACCCCAGGTTTATAAGACAATAGACGCAGCTGGAAAAACAATTAAATAAGGAAGTACAGCTTCCCGAACTCTGCCAAGCGTCCCAAGACGACTCATCCACCTGAAACGTGTTATTAAAAAAACATTTAAGTTTGGTCTGAACTCACAGTGTCTCCACATCAGTATAAACGGCACTGTGACCTTGTTGGAGTTGTACATTTGCTGAAAGAGCATGGCGTTAGAAAGTTTGTGTGGAGCGGAGCGGCTGCCGTATCGTCCTTATGTCCACGATTTATCCTTATTTTGAAGATTTGTGTCTTACAAAATATTTGTTCCTATACCCATGCCTTTATTTTGACTAGCATCTTCATTTTTGTCTTATTTCATGTCGAAGGTTTGCTATATCGGGCGTCGCTTAAAATTTAGGGAGATGTTACAGATGAACTGGTTTGCATGACGCCACATTATGCATTCACCCAGTGAATGTATGCGCTTTTGAGCGAAAACATAGACAGGTGACGTTACCAAGCTAAAACGAAGGCAAGATATATATCAGATGACTTAGCACCAAATTGCACTACGAAGATTTTTAGTTTACCAGTTGTCCTTATTTTTTAGTCCAAATCGACGGCAGCCCTGGATAAGGTATCCAATGCCTGGCACCCAATTTCAGTTCACAAACAGCACAAATACGATCGTCCGTGCGTAGAAGTTGAAAAATAAATGAAACTTTTTGTGGTCTCGCAAAAGGTGAAGGCTTTGTGTGTTAATTTCAGTAAAAATGTTTTGTTCATCCAATCTATATTCTTGAATAGTTTTGAACTAATCGTGAATTTTACGCGAAATATTTACAGCTGGCACAAGTGACAAAATGCAGGGAAAGAGAAATGTATGTGCAAAGGCAGCTTCAACGTGAACGAGTTCACATAAAACCATAAAGGTAGTTTAATCCAAACATTACACGACCTACTAAAGCTCTCGTACTTTCGTACAAAATAGCACACGCCCTTGAAACATCTTTTGAAAAGTAGCCAATGTGAGAAGAGAGTACCACAGCTTCTTTGTGCACTTCACAAGTCTCATGAAGGTTTGTATAAACCACTGTTTCTCGATTGAACATCAAATAAAAGTTGAAGGTTACTTCAGGTCATGGCAATGTTTACACACCAAGGTTACTTCCGGTTGTTCTCAAACCATCACTGCTAGCAGATGATCTAGCTCTGCGTCGTTCTGACGCTGTTTTCTTTAGCTGCACAAACAAGCAGCAAAGCTTTCGTTTGACGAAAACGAACGTATGCTTGCGCATCTTGCTTGACCCCAGGTTGTAAAAGAACGGATTGAGACATTCGGAAAAGCGAAGGAAGAAGTATTCAGTCAATCCGAACCAGTAGTCAATCCGTCTGGTTTGGTTTGTTGTGGCGCGATGTGTTTGCACCGCCCAGTACTCGTAAGCTGTAATTAAACATCACATTTGATGGCGATATCAACATGCACCTCTAAAACTACAATCATCCTTACTGGTTTTGACAAACTGAAGAAATGAAACAAGAGTTTTTTTAAGAACATTCCAAATTCTTTGAAAACAGTTCTGTTTTTGTTTTCTTTTACGTGAATCAGGTTGTTTTGACTTTTATCAAATAAACACTAAGACTTTGTCGACGTTTGCAGACCCAAGTATTCTACGTGTTGTTGGAAAGAATGAAACTAGAGTATTCCTTAGTTTGCAACAGAAAGCTGAAGAGTGATGAAGGTTTTCTGTTTCTTCAACTTCAAAAATAACGAACACTTACCAATGAAAGGAATGTAGCCGATCAAGAAGGAAGCGATAATTAATAGCAGCTGAACAACAGCCTGCTTTTCTTTTTTAAGTCGCGCTTGCTGTTGAGATGTAGGTAACTTAATAGTTCTCGATCTGTATTTGACGGTGAATGCAACAAGCAGACAAAACACCAGCACGCCCACTGCCGGCAACAAAATGAATATTGGATAGGCGACAAGCTGATAAGTTAGATACAATCCAAGTCTGCAAAGAAAGTGAAGAGCTTTTACAAACGAGAAATAATTCACATTTTGCATTGTACTTTAAAGTCGCACGCATTGCGCGCATTTTCGCCCGCTGTACTAATAACCTTGAAAAACGTTCAAAGCTTGAAAGTCATGGGTATGTAACTGACTCTGTCACGACAAAGTCGTAAATATTTTCAATGTCACGCTGTGAAGGTAGAAATGTTTGACATACTTCCAAGGTTTCTCAAAAAAGTTTCTGGAGAATGAAACTTTGATCTGTACTGCAATGCTCCTGGAAGAAAACCGCCCCGGGTAACCTCCGGTTTTGGTTCAATTATTTAATTGTTTTGGAGTATCTTTTATCAAAGTGCCTGGCATACACTTTTCCAGGGACGCTAAAGAGAGAGAGATGCCATAGTTGCAGTTGTATTCTCTCCTGTATGCCTTCTTGGGGATGATCACCCTTGTTTACGAACCTTTCGGCGGCCTTCCAGAATACCAAGCCAATTGACACAAACGAATTAGGCGGAGTAATCCAAGTTGTGTTTTTTTTTTTCAAATTTTTGTGATATTCAAAAACTCGAAATCGAAAAACTGTTGGTCAGATCGTACAACAAATTTGGACATTTTTAACATGGCAGCCGACGCCACTTAACCTAATTGAATGAATGCAAACATTCAGGCAATAAACATTCGAAATCAAGACTCTTTTTGAATACGGCTCGGCAGAAATCTGCTATGGTTTCTCACCGTAAACCGCTGCATAGGGCAGAACCAACCGCCCCAAACCAGCCACCGTTTCCCTGGAGAGCATAGGCGTAGCCAAATGGGGTCCAGGGGCCATGCTCCCCAAATTTTTAGCATATATAGTCATTTTGCGCTTTGAGAGGCGGTATCCCAAACAAAACAGTGTTATTCGCCTAAAAGCAAACATTTTGCTCCATCCAAATTTTTTGCTCCATCCAATGTTGGCTCGCTACGCCACTGCTGGAGAGGGACCAGCATCCCCGAGAAGTTGGCGTCTAAAAAACTTTGTACAAATTTCAAAGGATGTCACACCTGAGCGACACTGCTTTTTCAAAAGGCGCTTAGAATTTAAAAAATCCTCTTACTTTTCATGCAACACAGTGCAGGCGGGCCAGGCGGCATCCGGTTTGGTGCTTGTTCTGTCGCGAGAGCCCACACCAAATATTGTTACGAAGGGAATGAATCCACAGAAAAAAGAAATTGCCCATATCACTAAAATCCATATCTGCGGCAAGGTTACAGTATACTTGAAAGATTTGTCGTTGAACAGATACACGATTAGGGACGATTCTTTCATTTACAAAGATCAACTCGTGAGTAAGGTTTGGCAGACAAACCACTGAGAGTAATTAAATTTTAAAATTCATTCGATACATCAATCAGCTGTGAAATATTTGACACACACACGATAGTTTGTTTTGCTTAGTTGTTCCTACTTTGACCTTTTCCTTTCCTATGTAAAGTGGCAGGTGGGGTTGCAATTCTTCTATTAGATTTTCTTAACTGGTAACTTTACTGTTTGTGGATTTTATTTTATTCTATTTACACTTCATGCACTTCGTAGAGCTGATGATGCACACTTCGTAAGCGAAATATATACTCTGTAAGATCTTAGTGTCTGATTCTTTGCTGAGAAAAGATTTCTTTCCATAGACAGCTGTGAAAAATTAACAAAATTTTACAGCTGCCCCGTGGCCTCAAGATTCGCAGCCAGAAGCAATGATCTTTTCACAGTATGTACCATGAATCACTTTCAAACCGGTGTTGTTGAACATACCGATATTAAAGAATCACAGCATTCTAAATAGATAAAAAGCTCATAAATCTGCCACTAGACAATTGAATGTAAAATGACAACTAGTTGAAATTGGTATTATTTTTGTAATGATTTTTTATGAAAACTATCACCATGTCTCTTGAAAAGATACTGTTTAATTAATTCAAGGTTACCTAAATTTATCCTTTGAATGGAGTTTTATTCATTTAAGAGGAAGGGAAAAAATGTTTTATTCATTGGAATAACACACAAACTGTTGCCCACAATTATTAGAATATTTGAACTCTTTTAGATTTCAACTTTGTATTACAGACTGCAGCAAGACTGGGTTGTTCATACATATACATAATAACCTCATGTAAACGAATGCGAAGTACGCTATTCCCAGGATAAGGACATTACAAACCTGTTTGGAGAAAACGTAACTTTCTATAGGTTCTAAAAAACAAGATCTCGTACTACTAAGAAAAAAAACTTAAATCTACGTGAAAGATAAAACTGGGGTTCGTCCCAAGCTCACTCACGTTTCCATGACGAATAGCAATCTTGTGATAGAGGAGTGGAAACTGTATCGAGATGTATCGAAGGACGGCGAATGAAAATATATGGAGTGACGTCACGTATGACGTCATTAAGTCTGTTGCCCAATACAACTAAAAAGAAAATCGCTGTTTTACCTCAAGAAAGTTAATGACGATTGATTTCAAGCAAATTTATTTCAAACTTCACTTTTGTTTGTAAATTAAAATGCTTTGTTTTGTGGACAAATGGATTGGCGTACCTGACAAAAGAATGACGGCAATTCCCATGAGTCGAATCCCCACGTTCTTCGGTAAAGAAAGAGCCAACTTATCAATGCAGACATGAGATCAGACACGCAGAGTGAAACGATGAATCTCATGAAGACGCTTTGACTGAAAAATGAGTTTCATACGTAAAGTTCACTTTTCTATTAGAAATTGTTGTTGTTTGGCTAAGGTAGCCGTTATTGAATGATGAAAGGCTAATTTTATTTGAAAAAAGCGAAAAAGATAGAATGTGTTCTAGAAAAGCCTATGTATCAGGAACTAGAAACTTCCGTAGTAGGACGCAACAAATTACTTTTTTACATTTTTTTGAAGCTATTTCTGGATTTTTATAATCAGTAGTAATACAATCTCGGTTCTGCTGCCTGAAATATCAAATGTAACATCGGGGTTGAATTGGCCGTGCTGTCTGTCGCAAGAATGAAGACATGTCTGAGTTTTGTAACAGTTGCAATCATGCTCGTATCAAGGACGGTGGTGCAGGGGACTAAAACCTCAAGAAGAATTTTTCGCCACCCTGGAAAAATGGACATAGTTCAAAACCAATGGATATAGTTTTAAAAATTTGGTCCCCTCTCAGAACACTCTTCGCTCCTCCTGGTGTCACAAGCTGGTTACGGACCTGCTTGAAATGCTTTCAGTTGACAATTAGCAAACGAAAGCAGTCGTTCTTGCTGATCGCCTTGATGTTAGATAACAAATCGTGAGAATGTTTAAACCAAGTGTAATTTTTAATTTCTACTAAATTGCATAAAAATGGATAGTTTTGCAATATGATTATGACGGCATAGGTCGGCGTTGCATAATGATTTGTTTGGCTCATCAGAACATACGCATTTGTACTCCAGAGATTTGAAGCAGACCTTACCAAAGAACTGAAAAAAAGGGACAAATTAAAAAACATTTTCGATTGGCGTCTTTCTGCTCTCATACCATTTTTGACAAGTAGCGTAACAACAAAACACGCGCAGATTAAACTAAAGTAGAGCGTCAAAAGTTAGAACTCTTGTGCGACGTTACATTACGTAACAAAATTTAAAAAAGCATTTTTTGCTCAATTTTTATGTCCGCAAGGTTTGAAGGCGCTGATTCCGAAAATTCTATCAGTTTTTTTATGATCAATTTGCTTCTTCCAATGGCTTTCATTTGTGTAATTTTCTATCAGCTGTAGATTTCTTAAATCATTAGGCCTAATGCACACGGACTGCTTCTAACGCTTGTTTCAAATGTCTGCGTCAAATTTTACGACGTCGCAGCGTCTACCTCAGCCTCCAGCGAAGTCTGATTTCTACTGGACACTGTTTGGCAAACACGAATTCGCCGGCGCATAAGCTGCGTAGAAGTTAAAGCGATATCTACATGATTCTAATAAAGTGCTTACTAACGTACCAAGCTCTTCTCTAGTTGTAATAAGTTCTTATTGGCAACTCGATGAAACCGTTGAAACTAAAGCTATATTTCCAAAAAGTGTATCCCCAAATAAAAGATAAAGTAAAAATTGCTTTGAACACCATTGAAAAGCTTTGATAATGATGGGGCTGGATGAGTGAATTTTATGAAAAGAAACAGCAAACTTGTCACCCTTGAGATTGGAAAACATAAGAATCACACACTATCGGAGAAACTTTAATCAAACATTGTTTTTTGAAAATGGTTGAAACAGTGCTGGGAAAGATGCAGAAATAGACGTAGCAATAGTACCGCCCGTAAATAACACGATTCAAAAGCAAATCAAGGACATAATTGTTGAAATCAAAAGTCAGGTGGGGCAGGAATTCAAAACAGTTCCCTTTGGCCTTTGTGCCATCCAGCTGGATAAATTGGGAGTTATCTCTTTACGGACTCGATTTAATGGCGCTTTGTAAGTATGTCCGGGATGGTGCAAATGTTTCTGTTCCTCTCCCGAAAAAAACGCCAAAGCAGCAAATGCATGGAGGACGTTTCAAATGTTTTTGATTCTGCGAGTCTGAAACGGGAGAATTTCACTTGATGATGTGTAGACTGTGCACCAACACTATTTAGGTGCAATTCCGGTTTCAAGCTTCTGTATAGACGAAAGTTCAAAAAAATATTTTGTTGGCCGCATGCTGCATTAGCAAGTCCTAGCGTCTGAAACATTTCCAGATTCATTTCAACAGTTTTACATCAGATGACATAAATAATTAATTTCATTAAAGCAGGAGCTTTCATTCCCAGAATTTTTAGATCATATTCAAAGGTATCGATTCAGACCTCCAAGTACCTTTGTACCATACTCAGACTCGAGGCCCAAGGGAATTGTTTCTGAAAGAGTATTTCAAGAGACGAAAGTAACCTAATTTTTTTGGCTTCCAGCAGCGCACTAAAACCGTTGTGAAAGCAATGTGTTATTCGTAAAAACAACCAAAACACAATTAAAGCGCAAGTTTATTGCAATCCAACATATTAAGTCTGTGTTAATGTTTGCCCGGTAAACAAAACCGCATCTTGGCAGCTGTTGGCCCCGCATTGGAAAACGACCTCTCTGAAGATGACAACGTGACAGGTATGCAGAAATATTTTTAAAGCCGGTTGTTTTAGCAACGGCTGCCGTTGTGCGTTATTGCGCCACCAGCCTAGCGTATCAGCACTACTTTATTGAACTTTTAACTTGAGATAGCTTGCAGTTTCTGCCTTCTCTTGCTCATGACATGCAGTGGCGGCGAGTGATAAAAAATATTGAAAACGAAGAAAAGGCAAATATAATTCGGCATGAAGCTGGTCTTTTTTCTTTGCTTTTCATCTCTCGCTCGCATTGCATGTTATCAGCTATTGCAAAATAAGCGTATTATTTGCGCGTGCCACATATAGGTGCCACGCACAAGAACAAATTCATTACCAATGCTTAAATTTGTCAAAGATATAAACGGAATTCTATTATCCGGTTGCCACTGTCACTTTGTATAAGAATGTCTTAGGATCCGAATCCTCTCCTTCGCTATTTTGAATTGGCCATCTCTAATTTTATATTATGAGCATTGTCAATTTCTGCGACGTAGTAGTTTAGTAATGTTTTGTCTTACACTTCCAATTAACAATGAATAATTTGCATAATGCCAAGTACATGCATTGACTTCAGTTATAAAGTTGTATTAGTTTTTGGGCTATGAGTTTAACATTCAAAGTCAGAAGGATCATGACCTACACCTTGCATTGGGCCCAGCACCTGCTTGACCGGCCCTGTGAGCTCATATTGCTCATTGTTGAATTCAATTCAAACAGCTTTGTTTCGAGATGTGTGTCATGGTCCTTTCATTATAAAAACAGCAGGTTTCGAAACTCATTTCGGAAATCGATGATAGAAAAAACAGCGATTTTGCAAAGTTTCGTGAACGTTGAAAAATTCACTAGTAAACTTTGAAAACCATTACATTACGCATGTAATTTTCAGCCGGTTTTGGCCGTAAGATCAACTGATTGCTTTGCGAATTAAACAGAGTTAACACTTGCAAACAAGGGAAGTATGCACCAAATTTTACCTGGGGTGATTGGTTGCATGATGCTATTAGCATTATAATTAGGCACAGTTTTATTGGCGTGTTCCTCAAATTTTAACACGTTGCTATCATTCAGATCGTCTCATCCTTGAACTGAGGTATTGCTTACATTTTTTCATAGATTGTAATCTTTGGTGGTCGGTTTTTTATCATGATTTCCTGTATAATTGGTCTTTTGCAACTTGCACTGTAAATGTGGCTTAAAATTGACCTGTCTACAAACACGGGAAAGGCACAGGCTCAAAGTTTTTACCACTAAATTCTCTTGCATGCGTTGTGAACATAACAATAGCTAAATGGTATTTCACAGAGAGGTGGATTATTTTTAGCTTGTGTTTCACTGTTTATGTCATGCCAAAATGCATGTAAAACGCTCAGGCCATACTGCAGGATTTTAACCGGGTAAAAGCAAACCGCGCACTTAGCCGTGGAAGTACTAAAAGCAACAGCATTTGGATAAGAATGTAAGAATTACGGAAACTTTATGTACAGTATCACGACATGGCCAGGTGATATCCTGTCTATTTCTTAACCCCTGAGTTCTTTTCTGGTAGTTTTGCTGAAAAGACAAAACAGCAAAAAAGGCTTTGGTAATTCTATCGAGACTGACCATGCAACAACCTTCTGATATTTATTGAACTGAAACCACGATAAGATCACGTCGACTTGCAGATAGGCGTCGTAAAATTCGCTGAAGCGACTGAGGCAACGCCACACAAGCAATGACCATCTTCCCCAATGCATTCACCTCCCCATGGATGTTAGCTGATTAACCTCCCCGTGGATGATTGTTGCATCAGGAAGCTCAAATTACGTCATGTTCCTTACGCGACAGCATCTACAACAGCAGGATTGTACGGAAAAGTATGGTAACAACTAAACTTAAAAACAATTGTTGCCAAGTAAAATCAAACAAATTTAAGAAATTTCCTTGTTCAAAATTAAATTTGACGTAGCTATATACAGTACCTCAGAAGAACATTCAAAAAGCTTTAAAATAGGTTTCTTGTAAAGAAGGCTTTCCGTCTATAAACGCCACCTAAAGTGGCACAAAGTAATGAGTTTGTGACATAAACACTTTCTGTTGAACCACACCACCAGTCCGGATATGTGTGAGGAACTCCGCTCAAGCGTGTCGAACCCTCTAACTCAACAGCATTTCACCGAAAGTATCAAGCCTGGTGGCATGGAGTGCAAATATTTCTCAATAGCTTTATAAGAAGAAATGAATGGGCAATTTTTTGTTGCGAAGCACGATATCCTACGGGCGGTCAAAGGTCTAAACCAAGGGTGCTCAAAACGTCGATCGCGATCTACCAGTTGATCTCAAAGGTATACTGTGTGTAGATCGCATGACATTAACTCCTTGGCTGATTCCATTCAGTGCAAGTCATCAAAGGAAAGCCAGGCAATGACAAAAAAATTACATACTTGAATGTGGTGTTGTGCAACATGGTCTTAATGTGGGTATGCAAGGTACATTCACATACACTGTAAAAGAAATTCTCAACATATTTATTAGTAAATATTTGTTTTGCATTTTTGTAGTAGGTAGGCCGTTTTCACGTGTCATTGTATAATTAGCTCGCATGCTGAAAGAGTGTGGGCACGCCTGGTCTAAACCTCATTTTGTGTTGTCAGGTTGGATGCACGTCGTAATTTTCAAACACTTCCAGTACCCTCATCAGATGAAGCGGTCATTTGCGTCTTGTATCATTATTATGAGACAGAGACAATGCACACATAAAACAGCCTTCTATCAGGTCAATCGGTCCCAATTTCCAGGTAAACGTATTGGGCAAACAAGTGACTTACTGCAGATCAGAATAAGTCATCACCACAGCGATGGTTAAAGAGTTGGCAAGCACACCAACAACCAGAAAGATTATGAGAATGACAGCGGAAACGATGATTCCGGCTGTTGTGACAGGAGACTCGTACACTCTGAAACAGATCAAGTCCTGCAGATCAGAAATTTGCTGCAAAATGATTCGAAACAGGGCTTTTTTATCAATCTTAAACATCAGAACTTTAATTTGTTTACACTACCATAATTGCAAGCGTGTTTCTTACAACCAATCTTGACAAAAACGTTCCAGAAACGTAGAGGAAGTTGGACTCACTCGTGTGGAGCGAGACGTCCAGATACTGTGGTGATGTTGAAATCCATCGTGATGTCTCACAGAGAATCGGAGGCAGAGCGCCGTTTGCTAACCTTGAGCTTTGCCTCTTAAACCGTTTGAAATGTTCAGAAAGCGGCTACGAAAGTTTGTTATCAACAGTTTGACCTATTCAGGATCACCGCATTCCAAAAGTTGAATCAAAAGCGTACAAATGGTTACAAAGCAAACCAAGATTTTTCTCCTGTACTTTCTGCGAAACACAAAAGCAAAAAACCCGTCACTGGAATGGAATAGTAGAATATGAAAATATCCTACTACCACAAAGAAATACAGTATCACACAAAAATTATGTGAAGCTCACAAGTTTATTGCGCGACATAATCACACAGCAAGTTGAAACATAAAGCGGAATAAAACTAGATTTTTGATCTCTATAATAGTAATTCCTATAGTTTTACTAGCATTAATAACGATAGATTGAGTTTAGCAGTTGAGCGAGCAGATTGCTACAGCTGGTTCAGCATTATGAGAACAATGTAATTAAGGTACAAAAAAGGGGACATCTAGTTTGCATGTAAGCCACATCCTACCAGGCCCCTGAAGAGTAAACTGGGTAACTCAAATTATATATTATAAAGTACAGTATGGTCAGAAAGCCAACCTTGTTAGGATAACTTTCCACAAGTGCATCCCAGGAAAAGCATGTACCAATTAATAGGAGCTTTTTGTTACTTACTAGCATTTCACAAACAAATAGGCAATATACCGCTACATGTTAAACGTTTATAAGTAGTTTCTCGTTTTTGCATAAATGAGCAGACAGTAAACAAAAACATTGTTTATCACTACCAGTGAGAATTTTAAACACTCTTGATTATCCACACTTGTTTGATTTTTCTGGCAAGCTGTCAGTACTTCTTTTGCCTTTTCATAATTCCGATCACAAAGTCGCACAATAGTGACATTCATTGATTTTTTTTTCAATTAAGCAGAGGTGTCTCATGCAAGAAAATGCAAACTACAGAATGAATATTTTTGAATAGTTATAGATTCGCTTTAACAACTTTGCCACTTGCAACCCTTGGGTTAAGAAACTCTAGCAACCAAAGCACGTTTGACAGCTGTCGACGCCTCGACGCGTATGCTTTACTGCTCCGGCATTATATTTGCGAAAACGTAAATAACTAATGGAACATACGAACGTTTACACAACTCAAAAACAACGTTTCAATCTGCTTCCCTGCTCTGTTGCGGATTTTCGTAATTTCAACACTTGCAAACCAAATACAAATTATTTGGTAAGCAATTCACTGTTTGTTGTTTTGACTGCAGTCATGCTACTCCAAGTTCTGAAAGGCTAAGGGGTGGTCTGCATTAACGTGCTGGCGTCAGCTACAGAAGAAACGACTTTCAACAAAACACTTGCTGTCTCAGCGTATCTTCCCAAGTAGGAATAGCTATTCTTAGTTTTCACCTGGACTTTAACCACGAAGTCGATCAAGCTATAGCAGGGCTGGATGTGAAAGAAGAGAAAGCGTCTCTAACGCGTGTGAAAACTTGCGCGATATTGAATGATTCAGCCGATGACGTTGAACGCGTCAAAGGATGATATCTGACATATGCTGAAAATGTGCTGGCAGATCCTATCCCACCTTGGCGGGCAAAAACCGTCTCCGTACATCTCTGCGTCAAATCTTCGCAACTGTAGTCGTGAGTGGCGAGGGCCACCTGGCTTCTTTCAACGGAATGACGTTATACCAGGCTGAAACGGAAACACGACTTGCGCAAGCTTTACGCTGATCCGTCGTGCCTTCCACTGCGTTACTTTGATCGCCGTTGCTGTAAACAAGCCACTGGTTGTCTGTCGTCAAGGCCGAGATTTTCAGGACTTGTTGCTGCAAGCAATTACGAGATTATCACACTGTCAATTACTACAAACACCTTATTCCTTTTACAACTTTATGCCGGGATTTTAAAAATGAGTAGCTATTGCCGGCAGAGCTTCCTCACGAATCGGCAACTGATGGTGACATTTTTAAAACTGCGGGAGGCCCTCGAACTATCCGCTCTACCTGTGATTACATATCAAGCAGTTTGGAGTTCCGCACTTCGGTGCTTCATTGCTCTGCAGCATATTTCCACGCTGAGTCTTGCGCAGTCATTGAGCTGTCACACGTTCCATTAAGAAAGGAAAGCAGCATAAAGTTACACTGTATCCACAGTTGTTTCTACAGTAGCATGAGCGTTTATTAAATCGTTGCGAATCGCTTTGCGGAACATATTTGATCCAACATAATTCATAGCTTTAAAAACTGCTTTCAAGAGCTAGAGATACTAACAGGTATCAAAAAATAAGAACAACCTTATTGACAACTTCTTATTTTCACAGCCTGAAAATCATACAAATTGTACATGCGAATAGCAGAATTTGTGTATCAAAGTTGTCACTAAGATAAGACCTAATTTTGAAAGAGCTGACCACTGCTGTTTTTTTAGAAGTCGAGAATCCGTAAAAAGTTATGAATAGTCTTCTTAAATTTAGCATTGAAAGTACGAGTGGTATAATTTTTCTGGAAACCATGTGTTTAAAGCTATAATAGCAGTTGTTGATTTGTAGATCCCGGAAAGCAGTCAATCACGAACCTCTGGTGATTGAAGCTTTCGAAAGATACTCATTACCGTTTATTTTAAGACGAAAACGTTGAACTTGTGATAGTAGTTACCCGTTTAAGCCGGATGCTTCACGATCGACATTTTATGACACCCGTCAGCATGTTGCGGTTTCTAAAAAATGCGATAGCAACCATTTGGACCGATAGACAGTCTCAAGCATGAATTTTGCTTAATTACGTGAAAAACCAACGAAATGTAAGACTGGTAATGATTGTGCTGCTTTAACCAAACATGTGTTTTCAGAAAAAATACTGGATGTATTCCGAAATAAAAATTCAAATGTGAAGTTTACTTCTTAAACATTGGTGGCTGTTCTCATAATTATAAAACGACGAGTAGCAGTTTAAGAAAATTTGTGAAAACATTTGAGGAAATCTTGACACCAGCAATGAGCAACAATTTGAACAAAAACTTCCCAAAAATCAAATATTTTTACACTGCTCGATGACTTCATCAGAAGAATCAAATCTTAATTCTACAAAAGAAAAACTCGAAGAACATTCAATGCTAAAAATGTCCATACAAAGGAAGTACCAGATTGTGAGAATGAAAGGGTGTTGAGCGAAGCAAGCTTTTTGTCCATGGTTACTCTACAATTGTGTCAAGAAAAGGAATGCGCATCAAAATAAGCATTTTCGTGACATTGGTTCCTTCTACCACAACCAATCACTCAGCACAATTTTATCATGAGTATATGCTTTTGTTACCGATTAGAAAACTCCAGCTTTCCGTGAAATTCGTGATACATCAAAGTAGACCAATACTTGTTGAATGGTTGAAAGCAACATGGCTGTGGTCAGGCGAACTGCCACAAAAACGATCAGTGGTCTTTTTCAGTTCAGGGATGTCTAGAACTCACCAAACGCAAAGGTCCTGTACACATATCAATACCGAAACAATACTGCACAGAGGGCTTACAGAGAGCATAAAAAACATACTGAAGACAATGAAGCTCACAGAAAACGCAAGCAGTCGAAAAGGCAACAGCTATTCATTGAAGAGAGGCAAGTGACGGGCAAGAGCACTGGTTAATGCACCGAAGATTGCTAAAATCAGATCAAACGTGCATACAAGCCAACATGCTGCCAGCGTTCCATCTGACCATGGCCAAGGACAGGCGCTGGTAAAGCCACTGTCGCTACCTGGGGTCACATGACATGTCAACGAATTTCTTTGCAAGTCAGCTCAAAAAAGGGGCAGTGGACTTATCATACAAACCAGTGGTTTCGATTGCAACTGGCTGAAAGCAATAATTGCAAGCAAGCCATTGTATTTCCGGCATTTTTCGGTCTCAGCGTCAGTTACTATACTGCCTGGTATAGCGGCACTGACTATGCAGTGGCTTTCCGCAAAGGTATCCACAACTGTCGCGTCCCATACAAGGCTCCTGTCCCTGTATTAAGGATTCAGGGTCAAACCATCCGGCCTTCTTCTATCCGCCGTCAAGTCAACGGGCTCCAAGGCAGAGGGGAGACTAATGCGCGTCAATGACTTCTAGATAACCCTGTTTCAGTTGCAGACTTTACAATATTCTAATGCTTTGTTTTTTAATATGTCTAATGCATTTGGTGAACAAATTTTTTCTACTACTTTCCAGCTGATTGATAATTAATATAATTAGGCTACACCTTCCTGATAACACTACGGTGGTACCAGCCAGTAGGGATTCTAGAAATTACAATCAGATGATAGAGAACGTTTTCAAACGTTTTCCCTGTTAATCATTTTTTCCAGTCCCTGATTTAGATCAGATAAAGCGAGAACCTTGGAAGCTTTACTATTTTTCAATTCTTTCGCATAATTTCCATTCGAAGGACTTAGAGTACTTTAAATTCAAGCTGAAAAGATTTCACATCTAAACAGAAACTTTTTGCTATATGGTAAATTTACGCAATGAAAAGTAACTACTGTATCTCGAAACACCCCTTCGCATTTAAAAAATTAGTTAGCAGGGTTTTACTGGATTGTAGATCCAGAGACTTGAAATGACCTACCTAAAATGTTCTTAAATTCCGCTTTATTGTGTGTTCATGATTTTGCGACGATTATACAATGAGACCGTTGTGATTTGTTACACACTTGGTGTAAATCTTGTTGTCTCATTTGCAGTGATCTTTGTAAAATTTAGCTGTGACAATGGAGACAACAGACCGGTTGTTTTCAACTCAAGAGGCCAGTAAACCAATAGATAAGGCCTTTGTATTTCGAAGAATCTCTAAGTACTTTTACATCGACTTACCAACAATAGTATTAGCTTTGACCAGACTTCGAGTGAGGCTCATCAAGAAGCTTACAAAAATGATTGTGTAGTGCTCAGTTCGCAGCTGCACGGGATCAATACTTCCAGAAGTTACCTTGTAGTTACAGGCTGGTTTTGTTGATATCGTTTGTGAATTAATGCTTTTGCTTACAGTGGTACTTTTCCACCATATCAGCTTCGGTTTTCTCTTCACTTCGCATATAAACAACGATGTTCTTTTGAAAACGCCGGAGGCAGTTTAACTGCTCTTCATTTATTCATAAGTCACCAAAACGTGACTGATGCTGCTGTTTGTTAATTTGCCAGTTTAATCATCATATTTTTGCAACAGTCGTCAGTGATAGCTAACAAATTAATTTTGATCCCTTCAGGAAATCCAATTCTTCTCTGTATCTTCTCTATTTGTAAATGCTGTTTTAATAACAGCATTTTAAACTGGCGAAGACCTTTGGAATTTTTTCGTTGTTTTAATTATTATGTACTTACTTACCTAATGTTAGTTACGCATCATTCTGGTGTAGAGTTCTCTAATGTTAAAAAGACGTTGCGAGACGAATTCAAGCAAAATCGAAAATAAGAATATATTTAGCAATGCAACACTGCTAATATGCATACCGGGAAGAGCATATTTTGTGATTATTGTTGCATACTTAACCATAATATCATTGCACAAGCACTATAGATCATTAGCAATCATATTTCTGACATATCATTACAATGATGTTATCACTGAAAGCGTCTGAGCTTTTAGTGACAGCGAAGTGAATAGCATGGAGCGAATATGGACATTGTAAGCTGAATGCGTACATCATTTCCAGTATAACATACGTCTGTACATTATTTCCGTGAAATGTAGCCTTTTATGTGTCAAAAATATTTCTGAAACTGATTTGGAAGGCATTTTTGCAAACTTTCAATATTTTTCCTTCAAGTTAACCACATACATGGCAATGTCAACTGCTCTATTATTGACTTTCCCTTTTTGCACAGTTTGGATGCTCTTTGAAATAGCGTTTTTTGCTTATAAAAATAGCCGAATTTTCAAAAGTGCATTTACCACAAAGAGGCAAATAGCCTGTGATAATTTCTTCTGCTCCATGTGTTGTCATTTCCAATTTTCAAATGATTAAGAATAATTACATGCTGACTACTGTTCAAGTTTATGAGGATGGCTGTACAATACACAAAAATAACTTTCTCAGTTCGCAATAGTTGTATAAAACAAAATGCCCTTCATGCAGGCCCGCAAGGGTGTGGGGGGGGCAACTCGGTAATTGCCACACCCCGAAATTTTTAAAAACATTTCGGAAGCGCTAATAAGATTTTCATTTGTTAGGTTCAACAACAAGTCACAGTCATTTTGCGCCCCCACACCCGGAGATTTCAGCTGTTTGCCGCCCTTCCTTCATGTATTGCCTGCGTGACTTGTTCCAATAAATGAATGAGATAGCAAAAATATGTCTACGTCACAGCAGTGTTGGTATTTTTTCAAATGCGCTTCACTATGTTTTTCCAATCGATTTACAGACGTAACAAGAGCGTCTATTACATGGAAAATGGTTATTGATGACTAAAAATGCAGAAAAGCAAAGAGTCCAAAATGCGTATGTTTCCATTTATTGACGAACAACAAACACTTACAAAAGTACCAATACCTGATAGCAATGTATAAAACGGAGTATCATCATACGATTCGTAGCAGTTTGAAAGGTGTTGAGTAGATTGTCAAACTTCTTGTTATTTTCTTCTAAATCAATACATTTGAAGAGGCAGTATTGATTTTACTGTAATGTACCCGAATAAAAAATGTGCACTTTCAACATGTTGAGGTAGTTTCGTGTGCTCGTGTGTTTAATAAGATTCTGAAACAAATTTATTCCAAAAACTAAATTGTCGATTAAATCGTGTGTGTTTTGCGAGCCTTTAACAGAGAGAACGATTCAAAAACACAAGTCTATTTTTTCTTTGCATTTGCCGTCTCATTGCCAGATATAGCAAAATTGAACGACAAAAGTTCAAAGATGACACTCCCAGCATTTTACGATAACATTTTTGAAAAGTGTTTCTCTTCGGTATTTTTATAGAAATCACATTTCTTGCATCGTGATGGTGGCACGAGTTGAAAAAAGAAATCACCGAGACGCACAACGAATGTAAAATATGTTAGTTATCATTTTCATAACCAAACAACAAAATTTGATGCAATGATTTCAGGCACCACGAATGTTTTTCATTCCACTCGAGATCCCTTGTCAGTAGTAACGAATTGACAACTTTCGTTGTGCCTGTCAGTGCGCGAGGCACTTATCGCAGGAAAATGGTGAGACCTAGTCAGAAACAAAGTTCTTTGAAATAAAAGCGCAAATTCAATACCGCTGAGTAAAAATGTGGCTTGAAGAAAACACCTGCATACTATCTGGTTTTCGAACATTGATATTTGGTGGCATATCATCTGCAAACAATATTTGATTACATTTGCGAGAAGCACATCAATTAATACACACACTATTTCAAATAATTTTTAAATGCAACTGCTGGACAAAGTGTAGCCAGGTAGTTGCAGTAGTTCTGAGAAACTTGCATATTAGAACACAAAATATGATCGCAAAAATCATGTCCCAGATCTTTTCTTGACAACACAATAGACATCCCACTACGTTTATCCTTATCCAAGAAAAGTTACAGGATACACCAATAAACACTGGCTGAATGGTACTGCGAAAAAACTAACTGCAGCAATTACGCGAGGAAAGCACATCTTCAAAGCTGTCTAACCTAATACATTTGTTTTACTTTTAGCTTTCAGTTCATCACAACTCTTGAAGAAGTTTTTGCGACCATTAGTTTAAGGAAGCGTGCAACATAACACCAAACAATAGACACTACCACAGCACTTGTTCTATCGGAACTTCTTGTTGAAATAGTTTCTTTCGAAATGAGTCAATCAGCACAACTGTACAGAAAATGATCGAAAAGCACGAAAACAGAAAAGTGACTATACTGCATTATTTCAGGGAATCATTCAAACAACATGCAAGCGTACCTCATCAGGTCCACATAAACGTGTGTTACGGTAACTGATTAGGCCTAATTAAAAGTATACGATAGCGTTGAAATGCTTGCCTTAAGAGTACCATGTTTGTAAACACGTGCTGTGTGGAGCGTTAGCAAATCACCAACTCGAATTCACTTCACAGTCTTGCATCATGTGACAGCAGACGTTTGCAGTTAGCTTAAGGAAGGTCGTAGGGTTCAAACGCCCAGGTTACTTCCGGTCGTTTTCAGACCATCGCTACTTGCAGATGATCTTGCTCGTCGGCGCTCAGATGATGTTTGCTTCCTGATCTTCAAGATCAAGCAGCAAAGCTTTCGTTTGACGAAAACGACAGTGTGTTTGCGCATTTTGGTTGACCCCAGGTTGTAAAAGAACGGATTGAGACATTCGGAAAAGCGAAGGAAGAAGTATTCAGTCAATCCGAACCAGTAGTCCACTCGTCTGGTGTAGTTCGTCTGGACGCGATCTTGGACCGCCCAATAGTCGTAGGCTGAAATGAACCTGGTCTCATCAGTTTTTATCAAGTCAAATAAGAAATATTGCTTTACTTCAGAAAATTTGGTAGTTTGCAAGATATCTGAAGCAAGGCACTTTGAACTCTCTTCAGTATCTTGGTAGATTTAAGTCTTGTTGTATTATTCAGTGATGGCCAAATGCAGACGCGGCAAAACATCAAAATTTATAGATTTATTGGTAAGCATTTTCATACATTAAGTCTGATCACATCTTAATTTCAAATTGACATCCTGGCTGTTTCCCTCTCATTTTAATCAGTGAAAAGTGTATATTTGTGAAACATAAACACTTAGAAAACTCACAGCAATGCAGGAAACATACCCATATTCCTTACCTACTGTATGTGAAATAATCCCAATTTGAATAAGGACTGAGGATACGTAATTTTACGTGAAATCGATTTCCTATTAAAAATTTGCTGATCGATTCCTTGCTTACACCCATCGTGGAAAGTACATACTTGAATCCCTACAGAGTAAATATTGTAACTTCGAGGTGCTTTGAAAGTGAATGCACAATGCTTATTACGCGAAAGCATGTGAGTTGTCGATCATAAGTACAAAATGGTAAGCACCTCACGAAATATTTATAAGTATTGCTTCGAGTTCCGTTATTACATGTGGATAAACTTGCAAACTTACTCTTCCTCCTTTCACGCGTAGTGGCTTGTTACTTTGCTGGGCCGGAGAATAACGTGTTTTATTCATAGGGAAAAGCCTGTGACGCTGCGTGCATGACCTTACGCAGACCAAGAAAAATCGATGTATTATAGGACATCAAAATATTTTCTACAACCCAACCACTATATGGTGGCCCGTTTCAGGCATGACACATTTTATATATTTAAAAATATCACTCTAAAAGGCATTTTCCCAAAAAAAACTTTGCTTTTGAAAACAACTGTAAAAACATATTTTCATTGACAAATTGTTTAAAAATGAAACAAAAAATATTGTCTCAAAACAAAAACTTTTTTCCAAACAAAACAATCTTTATGACGATTTTTTCTGTACTGCCCCTAACTCCGTCAACGAAGTGTTTCCCGCTGAAAATTGCAAATAAACCAAGTTGATAATTGAGAGGTTGTATGTTCGTTCTTTACGGCACTTTTTGTGAAATAAATCATCGCTAAACTGATTTCTTCTGTGGCATGCTACTTTGCATTCTTAGGCAATGATAATAATCAGTAGCGTTTGTGACGGCTTAGACGCAGCAAAATCAGTGTGTTGTGAATTTTGTGATGTAATATAGCTTATAGAATTTTATCGAAAGCGTGTTACGCACACGTGAATCTGGGAAAGTAGGGGGTCTTCTTAATCGTTCAGTGCGGCATGTGTGATACTAATTACGCCTGTGACGAAAACCTTATCATAGATCAAGTTGGAACGCTCTTTATATTCTTCACACAACATATAACCGGGCATTACAACTCCAACGAGCCCTTTTTGTAGCTGCAGGGCCCCGGAACAACGTACCGGTCGGACCGCCCCATCATGCGCCCTGTTCGCATCTGAACTGGGGATGGATGAAGCTATTCACATTTGAACAGCAAAATAGTTACAGCAAGATTGCGCAGATATCTTTAAAATCTTATCAATAAACATTGTACACTGGTCTGGAAAATTCCAACACAACATTTGCAGTGTACGAAGTCTTGGCCAATATTTTGGAATTTCAAGCAAATGGTACTGTTATAAAGTGCATTTTTCTAAAATACTTAGCTAAAAGTAGTATTTTTCTAGCCGTTTGATCTCCACCAAATTACAGAAAACTTACCTATATAAGGTATGTATCCTATGAAGAAGGATACAATGATCAGAACCAGTTGCACAACTGCTTGTTTCTCTTTTGTAAGTCTTTTTTGCTGTTGGTTGGTTAATCTCTTCATTTGCCTGGTTCTTGATTTGACTATCAGCGCCACCAGGACACAGAAGATGAGCACGCCAATAGCTGGTAGTATGAGAAATATGGGGTAGGCAACTCGTTGATAAGCCAAGTACGGTTTGATTCTGCAAAGCACAATAATTGCAAACTCTCTTTAACGGGTTTGCGTACTTTTTAAATAGTCTGGGTAGATTTCACCTTTACCTTGACTTTGGGTAATAGTACAGTAGCTTAAGCTTTATTACTGTATATTAGGTCATTGTATCTTGAATATCCAACCTAATATCGTTTTCGCATAGCACGCTAACTGAACTCAGCGGTAAAGACATGATAAATTCATTTCGCAAATTTCTGTTAACTGCAATAATTTCAAGCACAGGGTATGTTTGGCTTAACGTATTGGATGCAGTTTGTTGTTGGTGGCAGTGCGCAACGTACATTGTGGTTAACCGATCATTTTGGCAATATGTACCTCAATCCTGGCTCGTCAGGACAACGTTAAGCTTGTGTTGCAGGGATGACCTCAGAATTAAGGATTGCAACCTGCTGTGTTTAGATGATCCAGGAAAATTGACTAATCTCTAGATAAAACAGTATTTCAAGCTCTAAATAATATAAATGGAAAAGGGGAGGATCTCACAAATATTTATGTGATGATTTTGAAGTTAATTTATGATTTTCGTATGCACTACAGCGTAAATAATTGTGCAAAAAATTTTTACACCGTGTACGATTCCATCCAATGTCCTTTCCTTATTTCTCAAAAAGTTATAAACTGAGATATCCTACAGTACACCCAAGAGCGCATGCGCACGCAATCTACTCACAGCTGGTGTTTCAGCAAATCAACTTACTTGTCCAACAACAGTGTACAAGCTGGCCAGGCAGAATCCGGATCAGCGGTATTTCGTCTTCGTGGCTTTGCTCCAAACATTACAAAAAATGGTACAAAGCCACAACCAAAGCAAATCACCCATATAAGCACGATCCAAATCTGCATTAGAATTTGGCATATGATTTTTGGTTTCCCGAACATGGTAATTGTCTTAAAACTTTCCAATATAAATACAGTGCCCTATGACGAGAAGTTCTACTATGGCATTTGCTGAATGGAAGCATTAATGTGAGTTCTTGCACGGTCTGATATGAATAACCTACAAGCTAACAACTACGATGTGCCTTTACTTACCTCAACTGGCCAAACAACTTACAAAAAGTTTCTGGCGATGCATTTACGCTATGTTTATCTCATAAATTCTCTGCAAGTTGTGGAGCGTAAATATGCTTAAACAGAATTTCCAACCGTCACATTCGAATAGCATGTCAAGAATGCTACACATATTTTTTTTTCTTTTCACCAACTTGAACAGACCTAAAACGTGGAATGAACATAATCAAATTTAATCACGGGTGAGTTATAAAATTTATAACTGTCTTGCTATCTACAAATGCAAATCATATAATTTGATGGAATCTAGGAGCAATTTCAACCAAACACCTTTTTTCTCTGAAACGACTTATAGGTTTAATTTCACAATGAGGCTCTTTTGAGAAAATGCTTCGTTCCATCTTTGGAACAAACTGAAAATTGCGTTGAATGGCTCTTCTTTACGTCAGCCTATTCGCCAGAATATTTTCAAGAACAAGTCAAGCCAGCAATCACCTGGTTATTGAATACAATTATGAGAGACGTGAGGAGCAAGCCAATTTTTTGTGACAGTTTTCAGTGGTAAATGCAATAAATCTAACAATCAGGAGATGGGGTATGCACTGCTTTTGTCGGTTCGACCTTGATTGCTAGTACAATCTTTAATAAGCGGTGAAAATCCATACCAGGACCATAGACAACTCCTTGCATTAAACTTACATTTCCATGCCTGATGGCTATTTTGTGGTAAAAAAGAGGAAATTGTATTGAGATCCAACGGAGTACGGCAAAAGACAAAATGTGCAGCGCTGTCACATACGACGTCATCAGATCTGCCCCCCAGTATAACTGCAAAGACAAATTGTAAGATTATGTGCTTTTGAGACTTGTGCACTAAATTTGACATCAAGTTGAAGCGCAGCCTGCGATTTGCCGACGTTTATCACGTCTCACTGTAGCGAGTTTAGCACGTGCTGTCATTTCTGTGCTACTTCTTTATCCGCTTTTCAATTTTGTAGAGCGCAGCCTAGTTGTTTTGCTCCCGTACAATAAACTGCGTTTATTGAACTGTGTTTATTGTACCAGAGCAGAGAGGAAAGCTTCGAAACAACTTCGCTGCAGACCAGACGTCTATGGAATTCAGAACGAATAGCATGGTAGGCCTACTCAGTAGCACGTCGGCTTTGTAACACCGAAAGGTTCAACTAAACCTGGAATCCGATACACGCCAATGACGTCTACAAAATCAGCATAATGGAAAACGTAGTAAGCTTTTCATTCAACTTTCCCTGCTATAAATAGGTTTTCATACCTTGCAAAGCGCTGGAGGTAGTTCCCATGAGTCAAAACCCCATGTTCTTCGGTAAAGAAACAGCCAACTTATCAACGCAGACAACAGGTCGGATACACAAAGAGAGACAATGAATCTCATGAAAACACTCTGGCTGCGAAGAAAGTTATAGATGGCATGAGAAAAATTTGATTGATTGTCCCATTGTAAAATCCTTTTTCAGGATCAAAACATAGCAAGAATTTTAATCGTAATTCCAAGACTTCATTATCGCATAGATTGTTACAGTATCTACCGGGACAAATCCATGCACAGCGATGAACCAGACACTGTATGATGTTTGAGGAGAACATCTTTCGCTTGCTGTAGTAGATTGCTTACACAATGGGTAGGGGTTGGCGAGGGAAAAGCAAACTCATAACTGTAAAGTATGGGATTTGTGGAATATAAACAAGTCCATACTAACTTTCAAGAGGGTTTGAAAATTTTAATTGAAAATGAAAATACAATCTATCTTTTTCCACAAACATCACCCTTCATCAAATGTCTCTATCAACTGAGTATGAATTTTTAGTAGCAATCTTATTGTTAATCGTTGCTGATTTGCTCAGCTTTTAACATCAAAATAATTCCAAACAAAAAAACTGTTTCATTCAAAGATGTAATCTGCTTAATAATCTCTAAATGAATCTGAAACAAGCATCAGTTTAACATTCTCAAACAAAAGATGACAAGAGTTGCGTCAAGAAATCACGGGAAGCGAAATTCACCTTGTTAGTGACGTAATCGATTAGTCTGAATGAGAGAGAAAAGAACTTCTATTAATTACTTGGTGTGCGGTCGTTTTACTGCAATTACGATTTCCGAATATGGGTGGCTGAGTTTCCATTCAAGGTGATTCATAATAACCCAATCGTTTCCAAATTTGAGCGGTCTACAATTAAATAATTCTTTAAGATTTCCATCGAAACACTTTTTGCGCAATCTCAGGATTGGAAATATACTTAATCTGCAAAAGATTTGTGGTCTTCAGGGGCATCTGTTCATGCAGCGAGCATTGCATATATCTCCCACAACAGTAGAGTTGCCACTGCTTTGTATGGTTAATGAGAAAACTGTAAAACACTTTGTGTTTTTTGTTTTGTGCATAAGACTGGGGAAACAACTAAACGAAAAAAAACTTACTGCAACTCTGAGTAGGTCATGACTACAGCAATGGTGAGAGCGTTGGCCAGAACTCCAACAACCAGGAATGTTATGAGGATGGAAGCAGCCACAGTGATACTCAATGCAGTGACGGGGGATTGGTATAGCCTGCAGCAAAGAAAACGATATGCTCTGCTGAACATCAATTGGCGAACAACCTTTTGACAACAATGAGACAACGCAGCAACTCCATTTAAAAATGTGTATTGTTAAATTGGCAATACAATCAAAACAGAATCCGTTACAAGAAATGCTTAATCAAACATTGAAAATGTACTTTTAGTAAGATGTGTTTCCTTGCAAATATCCTAATTAACAGTTCGTTCTTATGAAAAGGCCTACTATGCTCTGAAAAACACTAAGGGCAGGGTGAGAAGCTACACTAGTGTGACAAACTTCAGCTGCTCTCCCAATATGGTTATGGCAGCAGAACAACAAGGTTCCTTTCAGCAGCGCGGGAACATACGTCACAATCAAACGCCATTATCATTCGTCACTCAACCTCACATTCGCGCTATCTATCAAAAAAGAAGCTCTTACAAATCACCACGAACATTCGAACGAATCTTGGCGGCAGCTTGAGCAAATCATCCCAGACTATTTATTGAAGTGCAGTGTAATCACAGTGAAGAATACAGTCAAAGCATATTTTTAAAGTTAAAAATATCAACCTTCCCGGTGGAACATCATGATTGAATAATAACAATTCATTTCGGGCATTATTAATCCGACTTCCGTTGAACACTTCACTCTTGACAGTAAAAAATGAAAAACACAGCACGAACTTTCAGCGTGATTCAGAGTGCGGCATTGTCTGCAGAACGTGTGACAAAAATTTTGAATGTGTTAAAAAAACTGTTGGACTGGTTTCCGTGAAACTAAAAAATATCTTGATTACATAATAAACGTTTGAAATAAGAGGCAAAATAATTTTATTTCTTAACTCACTCCAATTCATTAAAATAATACATACTCTGCTGCAGTTAAAGGTTGCGTAGATGCTGTAGTAAAGTTTGCTTCCATTGTTGGCAACTTCCGGGGCGGAGCAGTTAAAAGTTCTCTACAAGCTCTACTATTATGGAATTATGGCATGCGAAACCTATCAAACACCAAACAACAAGGGTTATAGCTGTTTTCCCTCAACAACGACCTCGTATAGAGGGACATGCTTTTCATTATCCTAAGAATAAGACAACTAGTTTAACACTTTCATAACACAAAACGTATTATTTACAAAAATCGAATACATTTTTGACACGATAGTTACAAATGGAAATCATGATTAATTGTGCTGGGCTGGGTTTACATAAACTACCAGGAAAGCCTTGTGATTTTGCCAAAGAGACGTTTTGAGTCTTGATTGGTTGTACCAAAGATATGGCAAATCGTAAATTGTCAGCAAAGATAGTTTGTAAATCTTGTTAAAACACTTTTCCCTTCAGTAAGCAATGCACGAGAGTTGCTGTAGATCATTATTGCGAACACTATAGCCACAATTATTGAATACATTATTTTATTCGACGGTTCAGCTTAGTCGTAAGCCATCATCAGGAATATATTTACACTTCACTGTATATCAATTAGTATGTCTTTAAATTTCGTTTTCCAGTGTGATAGTGCTCTACCAGTGAGAATGTTTGCAAAAGTCGCCTCAGCGTTTTTCTGCCACCAGTATGCAGTAACCTACTTCAAAATCCATTTATTTTAATTGAATGCTAACCATCTAAAACAAAGGAACCGGAAACTTCACCTAAAGAGATGACAGTAAAATGAGGTGCCAAAACCTTTTGCCTTATTCCAGACCACCGCAGCGGTGATTGCTAACATAGTCAACACAACTCTATTGGCAACTATTTTTATTGCTAATAAGCTATTAAACTCTTGAGGACAACGTTGCAAAAAGGAATGCTCGATCTAGTATCTACTTCTTATGCGTCCCTATCAATAGCCATACGAATCCCCCCTAAGACCCTGGTCTTCAACCATTTGTCCCAGCAACTAAACAAAACTTGAGCTAAGTATTTTTCGAAAACTTGAGCTAAGACAAAATGTAACTCTCGGGATGACCTGTTTCATACTTAGTAAAACCTGTCGATAAACTTGCAATTTTGATGAACTTCAGCAGGCAACATTGGGGAAACAGTACGAATCATTTGAAGTTTTCAGTTAAGCTGAGAAAGGCAAAAGTGTTTTAATGCCTCTTCACTGAGATTAAAAAAATCAAATGCAATTTTCATTTTCGCCAACATATTTATGGCACTTCCATATTAAGAACGTTTTCAGGACTAATGATTCTAATCTGCCTGAAACTGTAATTAGCTTAAAACACTCCTGTTCTGGAAAATAGCACAACCACCATCCACATCGTATCAGCAAACAAAGCAGTACTTGAGGTATAGTTTGTAAACTTTGACAATAATATTTGAAAGTTTTATACACAGAACAGAATTTGCTTTTACTTTCAGAAAAATGGCTTTCTTTCTCGAGGTGGGTTAAAACCGTGTTTACTTAAAATATTATTTTTCTTGAATGATTAGCTTGTGGTTTCTCTGTGGCTGAAGTTCGTTTGAATCCAAGCCAGTTCCCTGAAGTTTTCAACTTCATTGAACTTATTCTGGACATTTGTGTGCAGTTAAACTATCCTGTCGAAACAAAAATTAACTGTCAGATGAAGCTGTTGAATGAAGATTTTCAAGTAGGAAGCTATTTCGTAGTCCTGTTCGCTCCGAAACACGTGCAGATGCACTGGCACAGTTCTTGTCAGCATTTATTCAATTTTCTTTTGAAGACCTTCATTTCCTTACTATAAGTTCGATTCTGATGTACCTGCTGTATTACACAAAACACACTTGAATCAAACTTTTCTTGCTTTTCAACATCATTACGTATTCATATTCATCGAATGACTAAAAGTAACCTGTTAAAGTGAAAAAAAGAAGCTTTCTCCCTCAAAATGATTTTTGAGCGAATTCACCGCTATGCACGATATAATCCTGCTAATGGTCTGAATCAAAAGTGCAATGCGCAGTCCACTAATCTCGTCGCAATGCTCAGCGTCTTCTGTTGCATCAACCTTAACGGAACGGCGGAAACGCGCCGTGTGCAAAAGCTGCGCTGGGACGTCGTGTGCACTCGCGAAAGGTTGATTGCTTTGAAACCCCTGCATTGTGATAGAATTGCAAACAAACAATGTGTGGAGCGTCAATGCAAGTCTCGCGTCAACAAACGTCGCTTGACGTAAGTTAAAAAGTGAAAACAAACACAAACATCTCGAAGCAGTTTTTTGCCCCCCACCACCAAACGTGTCTGGAAACGTCATGCTGGAAAGATCAAAATTATGAAAAAAATATTTTAGCTCAAGCTTTGTAAGAAAGAAACTGTACTATTGAGTACTATTGAGCTGTACTATTGAGCAGCAAGGTCGCTTTTCTTTCTCATAGTTTGTAAGAAAGAAAAGCGACCTTGCTGCTCAATAGTACAGTTGTAGCAGGCCATTCTTCGCATTCACAATGAGCGCTTTCGTTTTCAGTATAAGAAGATACGTTTGGCACCTAGCAATTAAGCGTTTTTGATTATGTGATGCCATTGATAGCACGTTTAAGAAATAACGTCACACCAAACGGAAATTCATATTTTGAACACCTTTGATAGGACGATTTTGTTCAAGAAACGCGCATGTCCTTCTGGGAAATTTCCTGGTATATGCAAAAGCAAATAAAAGTCACTGAATATTCCTGCAAGTTCATTTTACGCAAAGCATTCAGTATTTTGGTTATCATTTCATTTGATAAAAGTTTATAAATCAAAATACTAAATTTCATTTGATTTATGAACTTTCAAAATGATATGTGTGTGGTTTCCAACTGTTGAAAAGAACAAAAGTTGAAACAGTCCAGTGATGACTAAGAACGTCCTTGTCATTCCATCACTTTGTACGGAAATAAGTCAACCACCTTAAAATAAAATCTTGAAAGATCGCTAACCCACATTTGCAGGTTTTATTCAATAGAAACAATATTACTATCATCAAAGATTTAAGGTATTCAAGTATGTCCACAATGTGGGGAAACAAAAATTCGATCAGCAAATTTTGCATAAGAAATCGATTTCACGTAACTTTACGCATCCTCAGTCCTGAAATTTGCAAGCAAACATAACAGGGGAAAAGGTGAAAACGTTAAAGTAAGCGCAGAGAATGCAAACAAACTCAAGACTAAAATGAATAAATCATAATACAAGCTCAGAAATCAGGACAACTTAACTATCTGGCTAACGTCAAGGAAACAAGCTACAACAAAGATGTAAAGTAATCATAGAAAATGGATCGAAACGTAGCAGAAAAACGATTTTACCACACGGCGAGGACGAATCCTTGTGAAATATTATAAATAAAATGGCTTTTTTGGTAGTTAGAAAGACCGAAATGAATACTGTTTTCAATTTTCTTCTACCTGTTCACGTATACTAAGAGCATCTACAGAAGCAAGAGGAAGTTGACGCTAACAGGCCTGTGACGTAGTCAGACGTAATACGACTACGTCACAAAAGTTGTTACGTAAAAAAACGTCACGTGTCACAAGCTCTTCTTGAAAGTCCTGAGCATTATGAAATAACAACTATCTTCAATCATACCAAATATCAAGTTTTTCACGTGTATTAAGGCCAATGACGGTTTCATTCGGATATGCCACTACTTGCTTTCTCATAGCTGTGGTGCCGTTGTTCAGACTGGTTCATACAGACATCTCAGAAAACTGTTCAACCATACGTCTGACTCAGATTGTCAGGTCTTACAGAGTTCACTTTTTTCCTAACAAGGAGCACACCACGCAACTCTGAAAATCATCCAGAAAGCGTCCATACATATGTCGACATTCTTACGTGTGTCCTCATCACACTGTCTGGAAGTGGCTCAAAATTGGATATTCAACCATTTAAGACCCGCGGGCGCCACTATTTGTGCGCCAACTAGCGCTAACATGTTCGGTCATAACTCGGCAGCCGATTGAGCTGGAGAGTTGTTCAAACCCTCTAGACATGAGGAAGGTCTTGTAGATTCGATTAAGAAAACGGGAAGTTTTAGATTTCAACTTTTGTGTGGATGACGTCACAATTGGGACAGGTTCAAGGTTATTGGTTGAAGTCATCGGGCTCCGGGCCCCAAAATCAAAAGGCAATCTTCTCTCCTTAAAAAAATGAAAACTAGGCGAAAATGTGCATCTTCAGAGCTCTTGATTGGCTATTTAGCGTTTATGGTTAGCATGTTTTCGTCAAAAACATAGATAATTAATTAATGAATTGTCTAGGGCAGCGTGGTCGAAACACTGGCACGCAGGCCGCATGTGGCCCGTGGACAGTTTTTGTACGGCTCGTGAACGCTTTTTGTATGTCGTACATTACACAAAGTCATAAAAGCCTTGTATTAGCCACACAGCCCTTGCAAGTCACACATCATTGAAGTTCAGGCCAATATGCTACTATTAGGAGATAACAATATCTTTTTACAATTTATGACGTTACAATAGCTAGCCTCTAGGCTAGGCTGCCGCTGAAGTATTCTTTGACCATAAGGCATGCGTTTATTTTTTAACCATGACCCCATCGTACCACAAACAGTTACACATATGTTTCATTCGATAACACAAACTCGACACGAACATATTTGTTTTTCAATTACTTGAAACTGAAATCATTACTTGAAGATTACTTGAATTTGCAATCATTTCCTTATCTTAAACATGCTCTAAAATAAAACGTAATTTTCAAATTTTAATTTTTCTGCGAAATTTTATTCTCAGGTTTTGTTGAACAAAGGATCTAAACCCAATGTTCGAAACCGGCATCATGACACAGCCCTTCATGTGGCAGCAAATATCGGAAACGTCTCTGCTGCCAGTGCACTCCTGTCCAATTACAACTCCCTCTTCAACGCACCAGACGTGGAAGGCAAAACACCGCTGCATCTGGCGTCATCTAGCGGCTTTCTGAAAACAACTCGTGTATTACTCATTTCTGGATCAGACAGCAGAGACATGTAAGGGAGTGGTAGAGACTTAAGCACGACCAGTTTGTTTAATCAAATGGTTTGAAACGGCATGTTCCTAAATATTTCACGTTTTATTTGAGTTGTTAAATGCCGAATTGTGTTTTTTGGCACAGTGATGAATTTCTGAGATTTGCTGTTCGGTCTGCTGATAACGTTTTTGCCATTTTTTCCAATTCATGCTGAGCGAGTAACAGTGTAAGCTACTGTTGCTATACTTTTAAAGATTGCGGCTGTCTCCAGGCCTTCCATCATAAAAAAAAACATTTGATTAATTTCCACAGTTCAACTTGGCATTTCTCTGCGTTTCACAAAACCTGCACTTTGAAGTCAAGTATCAACAACGCAAAATTGGTAGCGTCAAAAACCTGGAAATTGCTGTAATCAAAGATGCTCACCAATACTAAACTATTTTTTACGTTCAACCAAAACACAGGTTCTCATATGCAAAATCTACACACAACAAAAACAAACACCAATGCAAAAGTAGTACCGTAAGATTAATCACGCAAAGGCTTCTCCAGTATCTGCTACCATCAAGATGGGAATCAGGGTGGAAGCAAACTCCTTGCACGCTTTCGTATAAAGTAGCTGTGAACATACGGTAAAAATATAAACCAAAGGTCAAATTACGTTTCAATGGATGTCGCAGAGGGGGAAGCGCTATCAGTCACGTGACGCAAAGGGATATATGTGCTGGTTGTAGTGGCATGTGACGTCACGGATGCAGCACGAAATTATATTGCATGTTGAAAATATACAGTCGCTTGGAGTGGATGTTTCCATTAAGATCTGTTCTGGAATCAGCAAATACCCAGAAATCTGCACTAGCCGCCAATTCTTGTCACCTGTATTGATGTCGGGGCTATGAAAATCAAGAAGACGATCCAGGCTATCTTGCTAATGCATGCAGGCTGGCGAACGTTGCAAGCTGCAATGCTTCCTACTCGAATTTTTAAATTGTTCTACGTTTTCCCGATGTACGAGTGGCTGCAAGACCATGCTAACCCCTAAACAACCTGGCAGTTGTTAAACATATCTTGTCTATTTTTCAATCAGCGAATTTTAATAGGAAAGCTAATGAATAAGCTTTGGGTTTTCAACTAATGAATAAGCTTTACCTTCTAACCTACTGCAAGTTACTCATAAACTTCTTGCTGTTAAAGACAGTGGCTGTTCATAACTTCGTGTGTTCTTGGATATTTCAAAGGTGTTTGACGAAGATATTCAGTCCACTCAACTCTTCAAACTACGCCAGCTTGGTGTAATTGGCGCTATCTTGCCTGTCGTGTAGCCTGCAGTCATATTTATCAGATAAGTTGCAATTTGTGTGTCTACGAACTTAACGTTCTAATATATGACATAATATTTGTTGCTTGCCTCAACCTATGATCTTGGTCCATCACTTTTTTGGTACAAGCTATGTTAGATGACATTGCTATAAACACTAAGCATTTTATTTTCGTATTTGCGGGCGATACTATACCAAAATTTTCTTATAAAAGCCCTGATGCTTTGCGTAATTTCATATCAAATGACCTGAAACAGTTGGTGTTGTCATTTGATTTGTGAAGTGTTGCTTTCACTGTTGCAAAACCAAGTTCGTACTATTGCAACCAGTCCACTTCTTCATTTTCCATTACAAAGTATCAACCGCATTTATTTCCCACAAGCATCTGGGACTTATCTTTCCCTGCTCTCTTACATAGCGTTTGCACATCTCAACGCTGTATCACAGAGCAATGTCAATGACTAAAGCGTCAAGCAGATTTGAACATTATTTACCCAGGCATTCGCTAGTAACCTTTCATCGTGCATGTATTTTGCCCTCCCTTGACTATGGAAATGTTATTTATGATAACTGTACTGTTGCTGACACCAATTTTCTTGAAAGCGGTTTAACTGTTGTTGCTGCTGTGAAGCACATCAATGGTTCCCTCACGACCATATCACATGAGAATATCTTCAATGATTTAGGTCTCACGCCACTGCATCTCCGTCGTCAGTTTCGCATTCTTATTGCATTTCGTAACAAACTATTTGGACCTTGCCCTTCTTTCCTCTCTGCCCTTGCTCTCGAATTTTTCAAACATCTTTCCAAATATTCATCGCGACGTTTAATCTCATTGTACAGCTGCCTGCGTGTAAATTTCAGTCTCTTCATAATTCATAAGTCTCCGAATTTTTACACACTGCTTTGTTTGCTTGAAGGTCACACCAATTCCGCTCTAAGTATCTAACTTCTCCGAATTTTTGTCTCCGAATAATTTGCACACTGCTTTGTTTGCTCGAAGGTCACACCAATTCCGCTCTAAGTATCTGACTTGTTCCTCATGTAACTTTTGACAACTCATGTAACGTTTTGGATTAGCACAGTTGTAACACAAATGCAATTGCAATCTTGTGCATGCTTCATTTGGGCTACAGTATGCTCAATATCGATAGCCGCTACAATTCAATGTGCCAATGATGCTGATGAAAGACCAAACATCATATATCTTTGAATGCCCTTTAAGCAAGAGCAAAGATGGGTATTTGGGTTAATCTGGATGTAGGAATATTGATATTTTGCTTAGCTCCTGGAATTGCGAAGGACTCAAATGTCGCACGCGAGATTGCAACTTTATCTACAGGAATCTTTTTCATGTTTGCTAACAGGAACTGCGATATCAGGTGTACCGACGTGCTTGTTTTTTTGTCCAAACACCCTCCGTTTTAGATTTAAATTATAAACTGATGGTTTATATTTATTTTGTATGTGTGCGTATATATCTTCTAATTGTTATTATTCATTGAATTCGTTGTTTTGTACCACACGTCAAATGCTTTCTGCACTTTCTCTTTTTATGTTTTATACTGTTGTGAATCAATTCAATGATCATTTCAGGGCCTGGCCTGTCATCATTAGCAATTATGAATAAACAAACAAACAATTACATGCCAGCTTATTATTTCCAGAAAGTTTTTTTGGAAATTACCGAAATAAACTACACTGATTCAATTAATTTATACAAGAATGAAAACCAATAATTAACGATCGGCTATGAAAAAGAAAATATTGTAAAATATTGTATACAGTTGCAGTGCTGTTTTTCAGAATCAGTACCAGCTCGCAGTTTATTATAAATTACGAGATGTAAAATTTAGAAAATTGTCAATTTGTTAATGCTTTATCAAATCCTTTTCTGGAACTGTTTGTAAATCATTTCTTAAGCGATTGCCAAGGACGGACTGCCCTGCACTACTCAGTATCCGGAGGACATACAAACTGTGCACAATTACTTCTACAACACGACGCCACACTTGTTAACACGACGACGCTAAATGGCGTAAGCATGATCGTGCAGTAGTTGAACATTAAAAACAAACAAAATTTTGTGTTACTCGTTTTATATGCCCTGCGAAGTATCTCGAGCTGAGACCCATCCGCACTTTATGCCATAAGTCACATGGCTACTTAGGTAATGAATACTGCAATGGTGGCGAGTGAAGAATCTCCGCTCGTACCATTTTTTCCTTGAAATCATCCAAGCAAGAGTCTAGAATGACAACAAATAAGGCTTTTCAGGGTTTGCTATGACCAAACTGGGAGTCGAATCCATTCTATACAGCTGTGATACTTGTGCCCATTATACTACTCATCCGAGCAGCTGCCCATTAAGGATACTGCCAATATTAATAGGCTTTGACCTTTTCCAAGTTGATTTTGCTTTTTCTGTCACAGCTAGCTCCACAAACGATGACTTACTCTGTTTACAATTTCATTCATGAAATCACCGTTATCAAATCAGTGGAGTTTTGTTGCAGTCAACACGTTTCTTCACATTTCAAAGATTTTCCAGGGAATATGCGATTTATAACTGAAGCAAATATACAATATGTTTAAGTAAAGAGATTCCAGCACTTGATACATTTTTATGTAAACATTGTATGAAAGGCTGTGCACGATCATGTGGGAATAAAAATCAACACTAACAAAAGCAGAAGTATAGTGTTTTGTGTACACTACAAGTAATTGCTTATACACTGCAGCAGATCGATAAGCTCAAACGGCAATAAGGTGTTTTGCACGAGTGAAAAATACAGAACTGGGAGATTAACGCAGAGATTAGTAGGGAGGTGTAGGAGCTGGGGTATCAGGGGTGCAAGCGCACCCGCAAAAGTTTTCATTCGTAAATTCGGGCACAGACGTTTCGACACCTTTGTCTCCAAAAGAAATATCAGAGGTTGCAGAAAACCGCAAGGTGTTTCAAAGCCTCACAAGGTTGCTGCCCCCAATATCCTCCCGAGAGGAAATTCGGGTGTGAAAAATGAGAAAGTGAGGGTGGTTGTGTGAAATTCCAGGTTTGATATTGGTATTTTTCTCAAGAGCTGTTTCAAGTTGATTTTACTGCTGTTGTCCCTGTTTCTGGCGAAGTTCATCATGCTACTTATTGTCAAAAATCACAAGTTCATAATCTCAAGGAATTTTACAGGTATATCTTGATCTTCTTGTTTCACTGACGAAAACTCCATACATAAGGGAAAATGTAGTTTCCTAATCTTACTTTTGATTTTACAAATCTTACTTTTGATTGGTTAATGCGGAGCACAATGCTTAAAGTTATCTTTTATAGGAATTTCCTTTGCATTTAGCTGCTTGATCGGGAAGGACAGCAGCTGTTTCTTTGCTTCTTCGCTGGAAAGCCAACGTAGCTGCGAAATTGAAGGACGGTAGAAATGCACTAGATGTCGCTGTTGATGGCGGTCACGAAGATTGCGCCATGGTTATGATCGAAGATGAATCATGGAAAAGTTCACTGCGGATTGCCACGCGAGTTACTGGAAATTCTGGTGAGTCTTTTGAATAGGTAAATGTTTTTCAACCAAATAACATTTTGTAATGTTTCACATATTTTCCAGAAATCACGACTCCTTTAAGAAAACTAATCGAAAACATGCCTGATGTGGCGGAGGCAGTTCTTACCAAATGCATTACACATAACCACGCAAAAGAGGATCATCGCACCTACCAAGTATTGCATTTTATTGTTTGTTAAACCGTACTGGTTAAAAGTTACCACTGAAGTGCCAACAATTCAAACGTATCTTTAAGGAACACATAATATTGAAAGCGATTGAAGTTCAAAATTTTTACGTTTTTCTAAATTTGGCAGATTAATTTTGATTACGAATTTCTTGATGATATGTACGAAATCCGAAGATGGTCAAACAGCTTGGATAAAGACATATTTATTCAAGAAAACTCTGCAGCAAGTTTTTCTGAAAACATTTTTGTTAACTGTTTGCAAGCATAGACAGGTTTTGGTGATAGTTTAAAATGTGCATTGCACGCAGCAATTGCCAAGGTATGTTTACAACATTAAGACAACGTAGTTTCAAAGCTGATTTACAGTATTTTTTGCTTCATCTCATATTTCTTGGTCCGTTAGAAATGTTAACAACCTGTTCAACAAATACAGTGCACGAAAAACAAATATCTAGGCTTGGTACAAACCTGCTGTGATTCAGATGTCAGTTGGAATCAGGGAATATGTCATTTTTTTTTGTTCTGAGCGTCTGTATGATACTGTGAACTTGGAAATTCGAACAACGTGCATTTGCAAAGATGTCGGAGTAGTAATTAGGATGACTTGCGTTTGCGCAATTCGGGATTGATGTGCTGCGCATTACGCTCTGGAAGAACTGATGAACTGAAATGCATGCGTAAAACGAAAACCACTTCTAAATGCCCAAAACCAATTTTACTTGCCGATCCAAAACCCGTTAAGTCAGTCATGCCATAGTCTCAGGAACGCATCCTTGGGTGGCCCGCATATCCCATTCCTAGGCTTGATCAAATGGTCTTACCACGGTTGACTGCTATGATGACATCATCAGAGAGCCCCTCTTTTCAGTCTTGCCACGGGCCCCCCCAACCCCAAGTCCACCACTGGTTCTAGCTTAGTTGTGTGCTATGAGAAGGTGAATGTTTTCATCAAAGCAAACAACAAACACTGTTCCATATCGACACCTTCGAAATATTTTGCAAAGAAAGTATTTTATAATGAAGAAAGCAGGCCTTACTTTTATGTGCCAATGCGTAGATGTTATTTTCCACCATCAGCGTTGGATTATAGCATGCGTTAAATGCTATTTAAGTTTCGTTTATTAACAAGATGTCTTTTTGTAATTTGTGGAGAAACCCACACTATATCAGAGTGATTCTGGCTTTGTTGCACTTGAAAGACAATCGAAAACAGCGGATTTTGAGATTTCTCCGTTTATTTTGTTACTTTGAAGTAAATATTCGAGAAGCGTGGCCAGCTTTACCCTTCAAATCCGGGGATTTGCCCAAGGTCGGCAAGTTATAGCTCGCCACCCGATTGAGCTAGAGAGCTGTTGAAACCCTCGAAAGACGCGGGAAGTCTCGTAAAATAGATTGAAGAAAATTTGGAAAGCTGTGGATTTTTGTTTTTTGTGGATGTCGTCATAAAGGGGTAGGTTTAGGGATTTTTGTCCCACTTCATCGGGCCGTAGGCCCTAACGCAACAGGCCAATTTTTGAATCAAATTTTGTGGGAAATCTAGGTTATAATACGAGTCTTTGGAGCCTTTGATTGGCGAGCAAGCATTTTTGGGTTAAACGTTATGGCCGAAAAAACAAAATTTTAACAAAAATTTCAAAAGTATGATTTGACCATGTAGGGCAAATCTTTGCTCAACCATAACTCGCCAGCCAAATCAGCTAGATAGCTGTTCAAACTCTACAGATGCGTTAGGTCTTCTGTATTAGGTATTTAAAAATTGGGAAAGTTTTGAATTTCAGTTTTTTTGTGGGCAAGTTATGGTGCCAAAGTTTTGACGCGCGGGGGACCATAACAGAAAATGCAAAAGGGTATTCATAACACACAACTTTAAAAATACTGAAAGTTGGGAAGACAAAGATAGCAACACATAAAAGTTATGCTATAGCAAGTTGGTAGCGCGCCCAACTTCTCTAATTTCGTGCCCCATTTCTCTGCATTCACCATCAATAAACTAACAGGTTTATAATACAATTTCGCACCTTAAACATGGTTGGTTTCCTGTTCAAAGCCACGTCCTCAAGGGACGCCATGAAACCACAGGCAACATCCATGCAGATTCAAAACACTAAATTTGTTTTAAAGTTCCTCCTTTTAGCTACGTTCAAGAACATGCAGTATTAAACAAAGAATATTAAACTGCAATTTGCAATAGACCTAATCAAAAAGGCAAAATGAGCTTGATACAGATTAAAGGAGTACAAAACAGGTTTATGTTTGAACACAACAAAATTATTGGCATTTCATATGCATAGCATATGCTCAAGTAGGGTTCCATTTTCACAGTCGTCCACACTACATTATAAGAAGCTTCATTTTATGTCATTGAAAAACATTTGCCATTTGGTATAAATTTTGAGCCTATTCAGAACTTTTTGGAACAAATTTTAACCCTCAATTTATTTAAGGTAGTGAGGTTGGTTTGAAGCTTTTCCTTATTGACACATTAGAGATGCTGGTAGTGGGCCCTTTGAAAGCAGAGTACTTGCTCATTGCAGTTGCTGTTGAGGACCTTTTGAAAGCAGAGTACGCACCATTACAGTTGCTGTTGGGGGCCCTTCAAACGCAGAGTACTTACACGTTAGAGTTGCTGTTATGGACCCTTTTGAAAGCGGAGTACTAATTTATAATCTACTTCGGGATATATTATATCAGTGGATAATAAGTTTTGTCGCCAAAAATGAGTAGAATCTACGCGCGAAACACCTCGAGGGGGGCCCGAGGCAAATGCCTCGCTCGCCTCCTCTTAAACACACCACTGGTTAGAACATTTATCTTTATTTCAACTTCCCAGCAAATATTCGGTCATGTTCAAACGCAATATGCAGTTTGGCAATCAGACTGAGTATTTTGCACTAATGTCTTTTAAATCCAGTCGTAAAATCTTCTCCTGTGGCATTTCCGCTGATGAAGCTCATTTCGAGAAAATACAAAATTATAGTGACACAGGTTCACGTAAACGTGCCAGGAGAGCTACTCATGATATGAGGACACACTTGAGAAGGCCATCCGTAAATTCAAGAAAACATTTCATGCAGATTGCACTGGGTTTCCCGGAAGAAAATTTCGCAGTAAGCCAGAAGCAAGTTTCATCGAAGATCGAATGCCATGACGAGGAAATCACAAATTACGAAAAAGTTCCATACACCGACGTCGCACTTACAGCTCAAGAAAATCATCCCCTGACATTAATGGTAAAAGAGAGGCCTTTGTGCAATATTGCGACTATGTTTGGCAGCGATTATGTAGAAAGCGAGTAAAGACAGGTTTGATGGATTAAAAGCTGTGGCAATATTTCGTGGTTAAGTGATGCTGTGTTCTATAAATGATGAACTTTTTTCTCCGCAATCCTCCGAAACTGAAATCTCCCAATAGGATCGAATTTGTGAAAAAGGGTGTCGTTCTAAACATGAGACACATTATTGTGGAACGTTCCATGCCTACACACCCTATATGATTTATTTTCCACACTGCACTTTTGGTTGGTGTACTTTTACTGTAATGTATGTTGAATGTCTGTCTAGAAACACCAGTAGGCAGTAGCGTAACTAACGGGGGGTAGGGGTGAGTGTCGCCCCCCCCCGGCAGACAAAATGTAAAAATGGGCTCCAGTTAGCTTGCAGTTTGATGTTCTTTTGATTTTTAGTAGGTTTTTGCTTTTAGTGTTTTTCAAAATTTCTCGGAGTGTTTTCCGGCGATTTCGGGTCTTAGTACAGACGAATCCAGTTAATCGCATAACTAATTTGGCAAGATTTTTTGCATATGTGTTTTACCAGAATATGCGATTATATCCGTATCAAACAAATATCCGCAAGTTTACCTCCTGGCAACACAGGTGGACCAAGATTCTGGGGGACTTTTGCTGGCTTGGCCCTCCTAACAAAGCTTCAATCCCCAACTTGAAATGTGAAACACTAGAAATCTGTGTAGTTTTTATCAATCCTATTCTGTTTTGTCCTGTAATTTATAGACAGAGCAGTACCCACCGTTGTTACCTAGAAAATTACGCCTGATCATTTTTGGTGCGTTTGTGAGGTAATAAAAGTGTTTGAGGCTTGAGCGTAAAGCGTCACCATTCACTGCTTGGAATATTGAACTTTAAGCTAGCCCATATGCCTAGTTTGGTTGCATAAGTCCAGAAATCAGACTTGCACCTGATCAACATATTTTGTGTAGTGATTGTTGTAAAAAAATGTCATGTGGCTAGATCAGGTAGTCAGTTTTCTCGTATTTTGTGCTGCATAGAAGCAAGATACCTTTCGTGCTTACGACCAAAGCCGGGTATCTTTTTAGAATTTTTCGGTCATAGTCCAAAATGTTTTTGAAACGACCAAACAAATGCCTGAAAAGGTAGACTAGTGAATACTGTTGCGGTGAGTTTTAATACTATCATGGGACAAATGACCGAAATGTCTCAGCGAAAAAATAAACCAGGACCAAAGTTACACATTTGCCTGCTGTTCAGACAGCAAGATGGAGTTAATAGTGTAGTTTTAACTACAGTTAGAGGAGTTTATTCAGCAATCACTGCTAGGCTTGTCCCAACTGAGTAGTGCAGTAAGTGGATTATAGATGTTAACCGTGTTGCGTCCAGGTGGGCATCCTTGGTCCATGATCGCGTCTGTATGGACCACGAGTCTGCAATAAACTACCATTATATTGTATTGTATTGTCAACATTCATAGCCTATTAGGGATACAAAATGTTATTAATCAAAACATGTGCCATTCACCATGTGATTGACAAATCTAGACATCAGAAAGGTTTATACATGCGCATTTCGGCCAGTTGAAAGCACGATGCGCATGCTTTTCAAGCAAAATTCACTTAATTAAGCACTGATGAAAGAAACGTTCATCGCGGCGCATTGCTTTGATCGGCCTCAGGTTTATTCCTTCGTTAACAGTGTTTTCATAACGGAAAGATAGGCTTGATTGTGATTTCTTGCAAATTTTTGTTAACATTTGCATATCATAACAACATCTTTAAATAATCGCCGTTAATTAAATGAAAGTGATGAAGACCCAGTTTCTTTTGTTAGGCTTCATTCTCAAGACACGTCTAGATGATGTTTATCCTAACGTATTTATTACATTTCAGATTAGGCTAGCTAAGCTGCCTCGATACTGTTGCCAACGCTGAAAAGAGTTTCAGCAAACTGAAGCTGATCAAAACCTTCAACAGGTTTCATACGACAGAAAGCAGATTGTCCTCATTAGCCATGTTGTCAATCGAAGCTTTATGTGTGTGCTCTCGAGACTTGGATAATGTCATAAAGGCTTTTGCATACCAAAAGACTCACTCCAAGCCGTTTTGATACTACAATAATGTGACATTGTTTTTAATATTTTCATGGTTATTGTTTTGTAATATTTTTCAGGTGTGCTACTGTGCCACTGTAGTATAGAGTGATTTATTTTGTTTTGTTGTATGACCACGGTCCGCCAGTTTGAGCAGCCTTTGCGATAGAAAAATTACAGCGACAACTACATCTTGACGAATAATAGCGCTGATACAGCAACGCTTTAGAAATCTTTTTTTTAGAAATTGCCATTAGGTGGGGGGTCTGTAAGCATTTTGTCGGGGCAGAGATGGGCTGCTACGGCACTGTTCAAACCTATTTGTAATCGTATGGTGTGCAGCTCCATATTTAGATAAAATTGTTTGGCATTAGTTGCGTAGTAGTTGCTAGATGAATGTGGTTTATGATCACTGATGCGGAGAGATAAATGATCTGCTCAAGAAATTCCATTTTGGACTTACACCATTTATTTTGATTTTTACTCAGGCAGTGCCCACAATCTACCCCCATGTCCCATCATTAAGTCAAGAATTTTGTGCTTAGAACAAAGTGGAATTAATTTTGGAGTCAATTACCACGATCCAGGTGCCGTGTGGTGTGTCTTAAACAAACCATAAGCCTACCTTACCGATTCACAAGTCACTGATGGGTATCAATTTCAGATAGGATATATTACCTAAAAATGTGAAATTCTACTTCGAAGTCATTTACACAATTAAAGCTAATTACATCACCCGGCAACTATTTTCTGTTTTTGTGGAATAACGAATATGAGTTTTTGGGAACTAATTATTGCATATCCGAACTGCAGCCGTTGGGCCCCCTTCAGCTAAGTTTTCCCCCTGGCTCAAACCTCTAGTTACGCCACTGCCAGTAGGCCTACTGTTTTTCAGGCGAGACACTTTGCATATAAGAACAACCCTTATCTCTGAAATTATAACTAAAGTATTTTCTCATGTCTGCTTACTTCGTGTCTTCAAATACAGATTGCCAAGAAACGAAAACGCTTGTTGCGCCATCCAACCGTAACAAGCCTCTTGAGTCATAAATGGCATTCTGTCGGCCGTTACATTTACTGGACTGGCTTTGTCACATATGTCATGTTCTTGATTGCACTCAACCTGTACATGGCAATTGTCCCACCAAGGTTTACTGTCGATGTGAACGCGACGCTCAGCGAATTCGACGCTGGTGATGACTGTTTCAGGTAAGATGATAGATCAGAGTTTTGTTCGTGGTACGACAGCTTTTCTAATGGCTTCCTATCTCGTGAGAAATCGGAAACTCTTGCAGTTATTCACGTGTAACAGCTGTCTTATTTGGTAGTTTAACACGTGTATTGACCTGGAACAATATGAGAATTTTCTATAGTTTAGTTTAATTTACTCCTACAAGCTATCCTCCGTGCTTTCAATAATCAAATCAAAATTTAGTCTAAGTTAGCACTGCATAACTAGCAAACATTTTGCATGAAAAAATCACTTCCCAGTAATAACCAAGTTATCTGTATAATTTGACAAATTATGTTTGACCACATAATAAAAATGCTTTAGGGAAATACTAATTTATTCGACGTCAAAGGTACGACGCATCGAGCGGGATATTTGCTTTTGTAAACCACTTGCGAGCCAGCTAAACAACTTTGTTTCTTTTTCGGAAATGCCCAACATCCTAGTAAAAATTTCCCTGCTAAAGACGCTGTTTAACGTTTATTAGAAGGTCGGAAACTTACGCCACCACAATACGCCAAACACGTCTTGGCAAAATCGGCAAAGCACTGTGGCATCCAAGCAAGCAACAGTGAAGCAGCAACCCGATCTCTGATAGACATCCTCTCTTCAAGCATGTAATACCAAACAAAATATTGAACTCTAGGCATAGCTTCATCCAGTGGTAAACACACTCAACATATAAACTCACAGCCAGCGTCCATCAACGTGGCAAGAATATCTCGCAGAAAAAACAAACAAGTTGGCCACCGCCCCACAGGAACCACTTCCCGCTGACTGTAACGAGATGTGGCCTTGCTGGGCATGTCAAAGTCATCTGAGAACTGCGATGGGCCTCTGCAAAGCAACTCTGGTTGATAAATGGTGTGACAAAAAGGACGGTGACACCAACTGCTCGTGAGAGGAGAAACAAACAGTGGCCCATCTTACAGTATTTCCAGTCCGCTGCTAGCAGCAATACGCACAAATGTGGACCTTACTGCTCTGTTCTGTCACCCAATGCAAGATTGTGCGTGGAGAAGTGACTCGAGAAGACGAGGCCCGGCAACCGGAGTGCACTGTATACGCTAAAGGGAAATAGCTGCTGTGCAGGAGTCGAAATTAGCAAACATTTCTGCATCTCCTATGTGAAACAACACGAGTGCGTTATGCAATGTCAAAGTTAGTCGCATGACTACCAAGTGAAAACTGGGTCGCCTGATTCCTACATTCACCGAATATTTGCTGAAAAGCATTCCTTCAAAATTCGTAGCGCTGTTAGTGAAGTCGCTCTTTTTGAGACATCTGTATGTGTGCCTATTCAATGTCAATGTAAAACTCACGTGTTAGCTGAAAACAATGAATACAGCGATATAAGGTTCAATGTGTTGAACGGTTTTAGCTACCGTTGTGATTACCCATGAGAAGATTTGCAAAGAACATGAAGGCCTTACATTCACTTTTGAGGGGCATCGCCCTCCTTTAACTCTGAATGGTCTAGCGAAGATTATTGTGCCTTATCCTAAACCATGCGGTCACATTAGCCAAGACTGCCGACCTATTGCTGACCTCCTAGAAAATATTCTGAGGTTGATCTTTTAATTCATGATGAAACCCAGCATCGGTTGCTAGATGACTTGATTGAACCGATTAATTATCCATTAAGAGCTCATGAACCCGTTGCCACCAATGATCAGAGAAGAAAACGTCTCATGGTCATCCATTATAGCAGATCTATCAATCGCTTTACTCAGCTCGACGCACATCCTCGCATCCATGAAATTGTTGATGAACTTGCTTGATGCAGGGTTTTCAAGACGATTGCTTGAAAATCTGCATAACATCAACTAGAATTAAACCCACGCAACCGACAATTCAAAGATGCTTACCCCGGCAATGCATTATATCAGTGGCGACCAGGCCCGTAACCAGGAGGCAAAGCCCCCTGCAAATGTTTTCGCTACCCCTGGATAAATATGTTGTGGAAAGTTGAAAACTATTGGACAGTTGAAGTTATGCAATTACCAGTGTCGAGACCTTCCACGTAGAATTCATAGAAGAAAGGCAGAAAGTAATATTTGGTTGTAATTATTTCTCTTCTTGTTTCTTGTTGTGCCCGAATAGTTATCAGCGGCGCAGGGTGTTGTCGATTATTTTACTTTCGCTAATTACTTTCGACTTTGCATTGACTTCCTTGGGGTGCGTCATTCAGATTGATCGCTTTCTTGTTTAGTTCGATATAATTACTGTTCTCTTTACGTTCTGCACGTTGTTTCATATTATTAGCCGCATTCTTCGTTATTCTTTGCAGACTCAACGAATGAGTCTAATAAAACGTTCGTTTAGGTTTTATCAATGTGTTTGTGAATATTTGTTCATTTTTTGTTAATTAGATTAGTTCCTGGTGCCCAATCTGTTTGGGGAAGCGGTTGCCAGATTGTTTCGTATGAAAGCCATCTAATCGTTGTTTTGATACTAAACTTTTCTACACTCCAACTGATCAAGGAGGTTGGTTTATCTTGGTATCTCCTGTCGCCTAGCAATTAACAGTTCGGCAGACCACTATTTCACAATTTGTGAAACTATGCATTCAAGTTACCAACATTGGATACCCTTAAACATTTTATATCTTAGAATTAATGGAAATGGCAGCAAAATATTCATGATGTAAGTAGGGCTGGGTTCATGTAACTAAAGTTTATTGTTTAAGTAATAAATAATTTCCAACGGAATGCTTTAAGTAATTCAAGCAAACCAGGAAAATTGACATTAAGACTTACAAACATGCAAGCACATCAAAATCATTGCAATTTTTAAATCACATAATGGGCGGTTCAGACAAAAATCGCACCTGTTGGCCAGGATTAAATTCAATGAAATGAGAGTCTAGCTCCAAATCGTAATTATGATAACAATCAATAATTGTGACTCACAAAGCGTTCAGCACAGGAAAGAAATCGATTCGCCTAAATGGCTTATTTTGTGTGTGATGGTACATGTCGTGCGCAATGTTGCGTTTACACCAAGAGACATTGCTTCTGAACTCTTTTCTGAAAGACATTCACTTGAAATATCAAGCAACTCGTAAAATTACTTAATCAATTGATAAGTAAAAGTTATGAAGTAAGTAATTAAGTAATAATTTAATTGAACCCAGCTCTAGTGGAGTCTGTCAAGTAGTGATCTATCCAGCGTAATTGTGTTTAGTAACGGCTTAGTCATTGATTATGACGTAACAACCCGAAGCAAATCATTTGCCTCACAAATTTAGTTTTTCAAATATTTGATGGTGTTGTGCACGTTTTCTGGACAACCACCTGAACTGATACTACTACAGTATAGAAGACTTTATTCAAAGTTTAAACGGTCTTAGAACAGAACTACATGCAACGAACAAATACGTTGGCGAACAAGCCGACTCATGCCTCACACAACTGCCGAAGAACAAATGCCACGATTAAAATTAAAACAGTGGCGATGGACGCCAAGCCAAGAGTCGCGTCTTGAGCAAAGGCACGTGATCAATTATTATTCCATTCCACCCCTGCTGTTTTAAATTAAAAGTTAAAGATATTGGTGCACAAACAAAAGCACATAACAGTATGCAGATGCACAAAACAAACACGACAGTAGTACGCAAATTCAAAGTGCCGTATCATAACATTATTGATACCCATATCGCAGTGGTGGCACCCCTTTGTTGCTGCGAGCGGACCGTCTCAAGGCAACATGCCTTTCATCGTCAGGTATATTCCTCTCAGCGTCAGCTGAGCCAGGGAGTGAAGTATCACGAGAAGGGGAATCGGGGGTACTTTTGATATTAGGGTCTACTTGAGGAAAGGGATCAGTGTGGCTCCTATCTCCGGGAGAAGCATCTGTGTCTCCCCCATTTCTGAGAGGAGTATCAGCGTTTCTGATATGTCCGCGATCTTGACACGGCACGCTACTTTCCTGAGGACGAGGTGCAAGATCCCGCACGTTGACAGTCACTTCACGTCCGCCCGGGAAGCGAACACGGGCGTAGCTCGGGTTCACCGTTACAAGCTCAACCTCAACCAGGGGATCGTGTTTACTAGTCCGGACAAAACGTCGTAGGTATGCTTTTCTTCCTTGCGTCAACCAGGTCGGGAGAGACTCGCAAGAACACGAGCGACGTGAGAAATTGAAAAACCGTTCATGGGGTGTCGTATTTGTTGCAGTACACAACAGTGATCGAATCGAATGCAGGACATCTTCAAGGACCACTTCCCAGTGTGAAGGCGGACGATTTAAGGATTTCAGGGCCAGTTGAATGGCCTTCCAAACCGTTCCAACAGTTTTCACCGCCTGACCATTTCCAGAGGGATGATAAACACTGGATGTGCTTGAAGCAATTCCTCGTTCGAATAAATACGTCTTAAATTCCTTCGATACAAAAGCAGGGCCGTTATCAGAATGAACGAACCCTGCCGTCCCACACAGAGCAAAGAGTCGATGAAGACATTTGATAACAGTTGACGTAGTCATGTCCCTGCATGGAAATATAAAAAGAAAACATGAGTACTCGTCAATCACAACGAGCAAGTAATTATTGTTACTATTTGACTGAAGGGGGCCTTTAAAATCCAAATTAAGACGCTCCATGGGTCGCAACGCTTTGATTAATGACCGGGTTTTTCACACTTGAAGAAGGGTCATTATAATGGGTTTTTCACACTTGAAGGAGCATTGCTATAGACTCACGCATGCTTCTTTTCACAAAGTACAAATGCACGTGGCTTACCGCTATCAGCATGTCACTGTCTCGCTGCTTTACCTGCCAAGATGTGTACGTTCAACAGTCTCATGTAATAAAACGCCTGCTACCGTAAGATAAAGTGAACTTTTTAAGATTTGTTGCCATGTTGTTGTAACGCAATAAAGACCAACAGCAGAACAATCCGATCGCGACTTTCGCAACCCGCCTCTGCAGGCAAAGGAGGGGATATGAGTGAACTGCAAGCTCATCACTGCATGAAATTATAACTACTATGAACCCGACTCTTGTGCAGTGTGAGTTTGATACCGGCAATAAAACTGTCATTGCAAGAATCAAATCAATCAATCGGAATTAAGATGCCGACTTCAGGTTTTTCCAGAAATATTTGGTTCTTAATCCTAATTTCTAGCGGGCAAACGCCCGTTTTGCTCCCCCTGCAGACGATCATAAAATCATCGACTATTTTGTATCAGGTTCCACAAACAAGGCCAGCTCATCTAATGAAACGAAGAAATGCTTTTGAGTAATTGTTAGCACAAGTTAATTTTTAGCTTTAATTTTAGTTAATTTTTAGCGATTAAGTAATGTGCAGGACAAAAATATTTTGGCGATGATTTTCAGTTAAAATTAAGTGTCATGTCAACACCTCTTTAGGTCTGGTGGGGGGATGCATCCCCTGCATTGCCCACCTGTGTCCGCGCGTGTCAAAGAGATATTTGGTGCCATCAGAATGGAGTCACATTTTCAATTCGTAAATGAAATGTCAGAAATGATCATCAAAATTTAAGTCTTTTTTCTTTCTCATAAAGTTCAACATTGATTTGAGAATTTCTTCTTTTTTGTTCATACAAGTAGCACGTGACTCACACGGTGTGATTATTTCCCACAGTGTCAAATCCAGGGGTTAAATAGGGTGCAATTATCCCCGTAAATGACCTTGACACCCACACAGGTGACGTGTTTGAAAAGTATCACCTCTTTACCCAAATTCAAAGTACTTTCTCAACTTCCCATTTCAGTGAAAAATCTTGAAAATGTATATTTTCGTACCTTGTTTATTGACTGCCCCAACCACCAGGTCTGAATCCATCACTGTTTCCCACTGTACACAAAGGATTTCGATTTAAAATGTTGCATTATTTTTATGGCCAAGGCACGTCTTGCATTTGTGTAAATCTGGAACACACTTCTCGCTGGCGTAGAGAAATTAGAACATTTTGGTGAAATTTTAGAATGTTGATTTCACCCTGTACATTAGCAAATCTCTTTTTCCTAATGAGCGATGAACTGAAAACTCGCTTTTTCTGGTTTGAAAATTTCTGTGCATGGCAAAAGTGGTTCTTTGCAGTTACCGTACACATTTTTGCCATATTTTTAAGGGGACATATTGAAAATATTTCCTTACTTTGACTAAAATATTGTGTACTAAAGTTGCAAAACATTCATTTTTGATTTAACAAAAGTTGTCATAAGACAAAAAACTGCGATTTATCATTATCGACGATATATAAAAAGATTTCCATTCTGAGAAAAAATAAAAAAGACAAATACAAATTTAAAGTCCTTCAAATCAAAAGAGATTTGATACCTCGAACCTTAACCAAATGTAATTACTTGCTTGCTAAATAACAACTGCTAGATCTTATGCTTTGCAAAATGCCTTTGATGCACGATGTTGCTCAGTTTTTAATTGAACTCAGCTTGAACTGAACTCTTCACCCGGCGTTCGAAGGTGGAAATTAAACGTGACTATTTTCTCATTTGGTTGGAAATCTGAAACTGTACTATTTTTAAGGACACACCGCTTTCTCTGTATCCTGGGTCCAACACAAAATTTTAGGGGGAGTTGTTGCCGAATTTATTTGTATTTCACTTGGGTAGTTTATGCTGAATTCACATGAAACTTACGAGAGATCATAAAATACCTTTCGTCGTTGTGAAAAGTATAAACACAAACAACTAAGACAAAAATATTTGTAACACACTTCTGCTGTTTGTGGCGCCCAATTCAAAGTCATCTCAAAACAATGCAAGATATGCAAAGGTTTGTTTTTGATGATTAGATATAGGTTCCAATCAACACCCATAAATGGGTCTCGCTTTCAACGATTGGGCTCCATCAGAAATATTTTGAGATTATACCTCCAACTACGAAAATCTGAAATGGGCTAAGTATGTTAAAAACAACGTTTGCAGTCTATAGGGTATGAATACATGCAGAATAATACATTCATCAACCCTAGTAGATACAGACAGCAACAAACAAACAAAAGTAAGCATGCATTCTGCGCCTGCTGTAGGTTAGCCTATAAATTACAGATCTGCGTCATCTACAATACACTAAGCTGCAAACAAACTAGGGCCAAGGATCCTATAGACTCTTGAAAGCCTGAATCACATTGAGATACACTAATTCTCTATGACTGATAAGTGTACATGGGCGTCGGAAGGGGGGAGCAGGGGGGCCAAGACCCCCTGGATTTTGAAAATTTAGGCCAAAAAAGGTTGTTTAATTTCGATTGGGAACAACCAAATTTCACAGCTTTTGGCCCCCCTTGGAAAAATTTTGGAAAAATCCCCTAGTGCCTCCCCCCTGGAAAAAATCCTTTCGATGCTCATGTAAGTCTACCTGCTATGTCAAAAAGTAATAATGTCAAAAAACATTCGTCTCCCTGATTATGTTGAATCCGGCAAGACCAACAGAATAACAGTCAACAAAATATTGTGTTTCTCTTGCAAACAGGTAGTAATCGCTTCACCGGTTTTGGTTTAACCCAAAAAACTAAAATAACAAGAAAAATAAACCAAATTCGCATCCCCAAACCAGAACAAACCGTAGTTGTTCGCTGGGATAACATCAATTCTTGAGGGATTTTTTTCAAATATAATGGGTGAACTCCAAATCCACTTTAGAGCAAATGTTTTGGTTATAAAAGAGGTGCAAAATATATGATAGCGCAAAAAATTACAAGCGCAAAAATGATTAGGAACAACTTCCGAATACTCCATTTGTGCATTTTGTGCGACAGTGCAGGCTGTTATCATACCATTCACAGCCCTATTACAGTGAACTTTTGTACTTTCAATATTTCTTACATTGTCTAACATTTAATGATAGACTGTTGCACGATATACATCTAACATGCTTCTCCTGATAGTTCAATCTTTGACAATTTGTAGCATAGCCTGGTTTACAACATTTTCGCTATGTAGTTCATGTTCAAACATTCAAATGTCTAAATTTTGAATATTACAGGTTGTTTACAATAAAACTACCTGCAGGCATTGTTGCGATCGGAAATCCCGAGCGGCATGCGCGCAAAGCTTCGCACCGTGGCAGCAAGCAACAATAGAGATCATGCTCGCAATCTCTCTTCGTGTACGCTGGTCATCATGTTCAATCGTTCACACGTTAATATCGGCAGAGCTACCACGTCGCAATCTCTCTTACTGCTGCTTGCTCGCGCTGCACATATGATGGGGTTATTCTCCACGCACATCCCGTCCGTGGTGAATAACACATTTAACGCAACGCCAACGGAAAGGTCAAACGTCCTCACAAATGAGGTGTATAGCTCTCAAAAGGCAATTCCCACGCGAATTTAGCCTCAAATTTCCTTCACAGTGTGGCGTAGATGGGGTTGTTGGCTGAACTGCTGCCGTAGGTTATTTCATGCAGAATGCAGGAACATAATAAAAATGAACAGGACGACAGTGATATTGCAGAGACTTGCGAACCTTTCACAATCACGCGAGCTGCATTGAACAGACACATTATTTCTGCAGCGGACTATAACTGGCTCAAGCAAGGGCCAGCGAATCAACTGGAAGGTCATCTTTCAGCCAGTCGTAGTGGTTCAGAACGTAGTGAGAAATTTTTTGAAGAGTTTCAGGTGAATTAGAAAATGTTTGTTGAAGAGATTGTAACACGCAAAACTGAAGAGATTGTAACACGCAAGAAACTATTAGTTGCGTTGTGGTGTTCATACAGGTAATACTACCGTAGAAAAGCAAATACTATCAAACTGTACGGAAAGATGTTTGCTTCAGAAATTGCTCATTTCCCACACAGAAAAATATCGAAACTCATTTCCCACAAATAAAACTATTAGATGAGTCATTTTCTTGCTTTTTCTGGTTGTTGGGAGTATTTGCAAGTTGTCCACGCTAAAATCGGCTTGAAAATGCATTCAGGTAAGGTGACATTAAAGCGAAAACAAATTACCAAATACAACAAATTCAAAAACAGCAGAATGAGTTTTTCTCAAATACTCAAATACTGCGAAGGTCCATCTTTCATCAAAAAGTAAATCAAAATCTCAGTTCGCAGATTCCTTCTTTGTCTCTCTGCTGCAATCTGTTGGTGAGTTATGACCAATAAGGTAGATTTGTGTCACTGCATAATATAATCATGAGCCACACGCAAAATTAAAATGACCATATGAATTGGGAAGGAAGCCGATTCACACTTTAGTTTCTAGCAGTCTTTCTCAGCTTTTCCACGCTCATGGGCGTCCGCAGGGGGGGCAAAGCGGGCAATTGTTCCCCCTGGAAATTGGGATTAAGAACCAAAAATTTTTAGTAAATCTGAAGGCAGTAGTTCAGATCCGATTACTTATTTAATTTTTGCAAGAACAGTTTATTTTCCGGTATGACACTGACTGCACAACAGCCAGGTTCACTGTTCTGGTGTCATGCAGTCTGCAGTTCACTATGTCTACTCATTTGCCTGAAAAGGAAGTTGCCAAACTTGCAAGCCGATTGTTCTGCTGTTGTCCTTTATTGCGTAACAATAACATGGCCACAAATCTTCAAAGGTCTGCTTCAAGTTACGGTAGCAGGCCTTTTGCCGCTTGTGGCTGTCGAACACAGACATCTGTGGCAGGTAATGCACCGAGAGAGTGACTGCTGATAGCGGTAAGCCACGTAGTTTTATATTGCCTGGAAAGAAGCATAAGTGAATCTGCAGCAGTGCTTCCACAAGTTTGAAAAATCCATTGTTAGTGTGAGTGTGACCAATGTGCCTGAGCCAATAGCTTCAAATACGCTTGTGCAAGCTTCTTTTCACACAGTATAAAACTACGTGGCTTGTTAGAGTATGCCTATGCAGACGTACGGGAATACGTCTTAATCGCTAAAGTTTAGCTGTGACTTCAGAGTGAGTACTGGGTGCAAAGCTGGATTTGCTGAGGCGTGTTTTCATAATTCATCTGCTCAGTTTTGTAAAACCTGAGTGATGTTCTAAATTAAATTATCTTAATATACCTGGCTCATGGGCGTCGGAAGGAAATTTTCACCATGGTTGGCCCCAGTTCTATAGCGGCCAAACTCTAGCCCCCTCAAAATGCTTACAGGACCCCCTAATAGTGGCTTCTAAAAATAGATTTCAACGTTATGGCACATCCCGAGACCGAATGGCCTTCACAACAAAATAACCCAATTTGTTATTTTTTCTTTTTTCTCTATTTTTTTAGTTCCACTTGCCGCCACATTTTCGGTAGAACCGTCGCCAGAAAGTCTTTATTTGCGGGCTTCATATTTGTGCAGGGGGCTAGACATTCTGAAAATTTACATTGAATTCACTACACAGCACTTGCAAGTTGTGCGAATTAAATTAATTATCAAATTATCAAATATTTTCTCACAAATACTTGTAAGAGGCTCATAGCTTGCAACTACAAATGTTGAACGAGCTTAACAAAACGAATTGGGTCTTAATAACTGTATTTAATTAACGACGATTATTTACAGAGGTAATGAAATGCAAATGTTAACAAAACTTTGCAGGAAATCAGAATCAAGTCTATCGTTCAGTTATGAAAACACTGTTACCGTAGGAACAAACTTGAAGCCGGTCAAAGCAATGCGTCACGATGAAGGTTTTGGTTCATTAGCGTCAATTGATTTTGCATGCGCACCGTGCTTTTAACTGGCCGAAATACGCATCCGTAAACCTTTCTGATGTCTAGACTTGTTAATCTCCTGGTGCATGGCGCATGTTTATATTAATAACATTTTGTGTCTCAAATCGCCTACAAATGTTAACAATTATAGACTAAGGCCTACGTCGACGCAACACGGTTAACATCCATAATCCACCCCAGCTGTACTACTCTGTTGGGACATGCTTAGCAGTGATTGCTAAATAAACTCTACTAACTACACTGTTAATTCCACGTTGTTGTCTGAACAGCAGGATACGAAAATGTGTAACTTTGGTCGTAAGCACCACAGATATCTTGCTTCTATGCAGTACAAAATGCGAGAAGACTACTTGCGCCAGCATAATGCATTTTTTCACAACAATCACTACACAAAATATGTTTTGATCAAATGGAAGTCTAACTTCTGGACGTATACAACTGGGCATGTAGGCTTACGTCGCGATCAACAATTCAAGCAATGAATATGCTGACGCTTTACGCTCAAGCATCAAATACGTGGATTACCTCACAAACGTATCATAAGTGATCAGGCGATGTTATTCTCGGTTACAGCGGCAGGTACTGCTGTGTCTATAATTACAGAATAGAACACGGATTGATAAAAACTTCACAGATTTCCAGTGTTTCATATTTCAATTTGGTGAGTTGAAGCTTTGTCTGGGGGCCTAAGCCCACAAAAGACCCTCCGTGGCGACGGGTCTGAATCTCGGACCCTTGTGACAGCGTGCCCCACAATTGGGGTGTGGAGGGCGGCTGATACGGCTCTGGTTGGCCCCTCTCTGGAAATACCCTTCCCACTCCCGTGCCTGGCTACTGCCAGCGAACGCATTTTTGTGACTGTTGTCGTAACATGGGGCCCTTTCTTTAGGGTGTAGAAGGGGGCAAAGCGTTTTGTGAACGTCCATTTGCATCGTCAGCAAGCTGAAAAGGATAAACAAAATGTCGACGTTGCCCCTCCCCTGGAAAAATTTCTGCGGACGCCCATGTCCACGCTCTTTGCAATATTGCAGAAACTTTACAGTTGTCAAAAGTTATGGGCAAAATCTTAACTAAACTTTAACCTAAAGTTTGGAATGATAGACTTTAAAGGAAGATCGAATTTGAAACAAATAATTGCTCGTTCGAATCACTGCCGTGTGCAGTTAATACTTGTTTTAACAAAAAAAAACTTTTGAATCTTTAGTGTTGCGGTTCACCTTGCTGATATTCATATGGTTCATCGATGCAGAAGAACAAATTTTGCCACAAACCAGCTCAAGAAAATCCTGACCTAATATTACTTCCAAGCATTTGATTTCTGCTGAACACTAGAAGTGATTCAATTTGTTGAAACAACAGGTGAAAATATCAAAAATAAAACCGATATAGGAACAGGTGTACATAAGAAATTTTTTATACGAAACAGCAAAGGAGCAACCGGTGATTCAAATGAAGTCAAAAAAACTGATTTTATCGTCAGCAAATATCGAACGAAGCTTGAATATGTTACACCATGGAGTTAACAGGCGACTCGTGATAAGCACAAAATAGTCTATTATCGCGGCGAAATAGCACGTTCACTCCGTCTGAGTGAAACATTTATCGAAAAGGGTCTTGAAGATAGTGTCAAGATTTAGCGAGGAGTAGTGGTCTTGTATATAGAGCGAGTGGAGAACCTATAGGAGCTGCCAATTAGCTCTTGTGTGGCACAGTGTTTCGAAAGAACAAACATTGCTTGTCAGTTTTGCGCCCCTTGTTTGGAAGATTACCTGGACAAATTCCATAATCATCACTTATTCTTTTTAGTGGTTGTAGCTTCCCTTGTACATTTCCACACAAAAGTTTATCATTTCTGAAAGTTTCTTTATGGCGTCACGTTAAACGTTACAGCAGATAGAATTAAACGTTTAAGTTTTTCTCACTCTCAAATAAACCGGGTAAGTGGTACAGCGTGTTGGGCACAAGCAGTTGTTAAATCTGGTGCACTGGGTTCGATTTCCCTGTTACAACAAAGACTTCACAAACGGGAAATTCCAGCCTGGGGGATAGATGCAAATGAAAGCATCCCACGCGATGCCGCCATGGGCGCCACCACAATTTTAACACTAATGACGGACGTAGCACTCTGCGCAGATCCCTCACATAGTAAGCAGAGACAGGCGACAGCTGATCACTCGTGACACTCCAAGGGGAGTGCAAAGCGAATACAATGAAGGTTTCTTTTCTTTCACGATGAAACACAACTATAGCGACCCGGAGAGGTGCGACATAACCTGTCGCGATAAAATTCGAAGCGTTCACTTCGAGACAACACCTGATATCTGTGTGCCAACTGCACCACCTGAGATCATCACCGCCGCTTTACAAGCTGCTGTTTGCTTGTAGTGAGTGCTTGGAGCTCAAGTATGTAGGAATCGCGAAAGTAATCTTTTGTGCTGTCAAGATAGCATGCTAAAAGGAAAAATGTGCTTTTACAGAAAAAGTATATTAGAAATTGTTGCTTCGACCAGTGACTTTGCAAAATTTAATTAGAAAAATAAGAAAAGTTTTTCTGATCTCATAAAAAAATATTTAGAAATTAAATCGCAATATGAGATCCAAGTGATGAGCCCAATCGAGAAAAGATATCGGAGCGAAATGTGAAAATGAATGCTTGCGGAATGCATGCAGGATCATTTTTTATGAACGATCTTCACTTTGATTGAACTTCACTTTAATTCAGCACAGCTAAGTATTTAAAGAATTTGAGACTTAATCGGTATAGGTTTTGCATACAAATCTGACAAGTGGAATTGCATCGATGAAGGCATTTCAGCTGTGCTCCCGCAAACGCAAGACTGCGAATATCGACAGACACCATGAGCTGAGACTGTTGCAGCAGGCTGTAAGGAGAAGAGACAATGTGGAACTTGAAAAAAGGTTAAAAGAATTAAACGAAAATTCCACACTGGCGATTAACCAAGTTCCTATCGACTCAGAAGTTAATCCTTTACACGCTGCGGCCAGGTTTGCTATTGCTTTAGTGTGCAAGTCTGCTTTTGTGGTTGATTTTGTAATTACTAAATTGATGTGTTCTGCGTACGTTTGCTAAGAGAGCATTAGAAAACATGATGACGGTATCCAATCAAAAAACAAAGAGTTGAATCAATGACGAACATAACCACCAACATTCAAGAAAAGCACGGTCAGATTGGTAGAAGATGAAGTGTGTGTGGTTGTGTGCGAATACCCTCACGCGTAGGCGTCAAACATATGTATGTTACAACATGGCCTAATTGTGTTATGTGCGAGCATGGTTTTTGCAGAAAATGTTTTAAGTTCTTGATTAACCGGTGGTTCCGATACAAGCGGCTGCACATAAATCTTTTCACTTTACCTTTCTAAAAAAAATTACCCAAGAAGAATCACTTGCATTTTGCAAACATTTAGGATTGTTCGACTTCAAACACAATTCTAAATTTGAATGGTTATGTATAGAATTCACTCGGTATTCTATTGAAATAGCGTTTCAACTAATTTCTTATTCTGTTTCTTGTCATTACGGTAAGCAACTTCAATCGCTTTCGGACTTCACGGGCCATGAGCGTTTAAAAAAAATAATAAAAGTAAGTTGTAAATTGAAGTTATTTACAGTTGCTAAAAAAGTTTCACTTATTTGCTTTTGCCTATTTTCACTAAATATTTGAAAACCAGGACTATCAGATGAAGTGTATTTTGGAGAATTTGTGAGGCAGAATTCAGCCTCCACTTGGCGAATACCTCATCAATCGGCATCATCTGGACACGTTACCGCATCTTCGTAAGCCGTGTAATTGAGGACATACGACAGAACTGACGCTGACGTATGCAGCAAGCTAATCAGTATATCAAGCTTAATTGCCTTGGTCTGCAACGTCTTCCATTCGCCGTGTGTAACTTTGAAAGAAGAGTTCCCAAGGTTGCCAGTGCTTTCTGAAAAACTAGGATCGGTTTCGGAAGCTTGCGGCGTCAAATAGTCACCGATAATTCGAACAGCGAATAAATTGTCATGGAAGCCGTCAGTTTCACCTCAAATTAGGTTTTATTCAAGTACAGTTGCATAAGTGGTTTGACGAAGAGCGAAACTGTAACGAATGACACAGCAGGCAAATGCAAAGTAGACCAATAGCACGAACCCGCCTCTCGACAAACCACTGCCTGTAATCATATTCTGCTGGCACCTTCAATGAAGGAAAAGTGATAGCGTAACACATATATAATGTTTCTAACTTACCGAGATTTTTTCAACGCTGAGTTCATCATTATCACATACGGTATACGGAACACAGTTTTTCTAGTCTCCAATGAACTCATGTATCGTGAAAGCTAGCTTGCAAAAGACTTTTTTTGTCCTAACCTGCTGATTGTTTATGAGCTTCGTCCTATACCTGGGATCGCAAAAAACGATCGCAACAAATCAGCTCCATAGGTTTGTAATGCTTTCCGCCACACTGCTTGACTTGTGTTGCGACAGCCACCATAACAGATATTTTCAATCTGTAAAAGAATTGTCCGGACATAAATTTCCTTCATGCATTCTGTTTGTTGCCTCAGAGGGTTTACGAAGCAAAATGCCTGAAACGTTCAATTGATCCCATTGTATATTACTCCAACTGATTTGTGGATTTGTTGTGGGACCGGTTATTTGTATTCTTTTAACTGTTTCTTTATCATCCGAAACACTTTTAGGCCAGGAGCTGATGCCGCTAGCTGCAGGTTCACTCCTGCCGCGGACCTTTCAGTGATACTGGTTGCTTATAAGTAACAATTTCTCCTTTCTTTAACGATTTCTTATATGTAACATTTCTCCTCAAAAGGTTCTTACAAGAAGGCGAAATTGTTCGAAGTGGTTAGGTTTAAAGAAAAGTTTTCCAAGGAATTTGGTCGTGTTTTCATAATTTTCCGAAAATTTCTCGAAGTTGGGAAAAATTTAGCAAAAACTTCCTTCCCATTTTGTCATTTATCCAAAATCTTCCTGAATTCCCAAACCGCATGGCAAGTTTCACATAATCTGTGAAGTTCTCAATTTTCAGGCCAAATCGAAACAGTTCTTGTTTTTCTGACTACGTGTTTGTGAAAGAAGTGGTTTAGCTTGCATTAATGCATTTGAAATTGTATTATTTTTTTCTATTGACTTGTTAGAATTTTCTTCACTTAGTTTCGCTATGGGCAAAATTTGTTTTGACTGCGACGAAAAACTGAAGAATACTGTTCTATAGTTTTTTCATATAACCCCCTTGGTGTTAACGAAAAGCTTGTCAAGAAACCTTTTCTACTAAGCACTGTCTTGCTACGATCAAACCAGGTAACCAGCATGAACTATGGACGAAGTGTGTTAAAAGAATGCATAATTTTCGAACCTTACAATTCAGACTCGGAAATGCGAACGCTTTGCACATGCTGCTGAGTCATGGTGCTGACGTAAGTCTTGCCGGAAAAGACGGGATGCAAGCAATCCACTACGCCGCTCGGTTCGACTCTGCAACGACACTTAATAACAAGGTAATACGTGCTTACGAAATGTGATCTACCACAACAGTAACTTTACAAAGTGCCATAATTAAGCCATTTTCAAGTGGACTGGCTTTTAGCACACCTACGGGCAAATTCCCAGTGTTTGCTAAGATTGAAGAAGGCAATTCGGAACGTGCAAAAGATAGCAGCAATAAGAAATTCATTTTGTCAGTTTGAATAAAACATCGCATGCAACTTACCGCTTGTTGTTGATCAGCAAAGCAATTTTGTTCCAATTGCTAATTAGGTAAAACGTCAGCTAAATTTTAAGCATTTCTACTCGCGAAACACAATTTGCGATCAGTAAGTTTGCTACAATTTCATATATCTTTCTACGAATATTAAATTGTAAATTTTCAACCATTCATGTGTGTTTTCAATAAAATCATAGCTGTATAAAATTTCAAAGTTTGGTTCAGACTTTCTCACAAGTTTTGAATACTCCGCACGTTTTCTGCATTTACTTAGAAAGAATGGAAAATTCAAGACTAACCTACATTACAATGTTATTTGGCTCCCATGAAACTGTATGCCAGTTTTCATTTCACGTGCGGCTCATGATGTGCAATATAATTAATATAATTAGAACAGAAAACTTGGTGTTTAAAACTGAACTTCGGAATAACAATGTTTGATAGAGAGAAATCGCATGTGAAAGAAGTTGCTCGTTGAATTTGTTTTCCAAATCAATTCATACCTGTGCTAACAAAATACACCTTTTTACAACTTGTCTGCTAACCAAACTAAACAATGTTGTATTGTGCAACGTCTTCACTCCCACACGCAAAACGCTAGACTTTTAACATGCATCGCAGTAAAGAGAAAAAAACACAAATACACGAAGGAAGACGAGGCTATATACATAGCGGTAGCATAGAGTATACGCTTGGTGGCGCTAATGCATTTACTGTACTTTGATGAAATACAAGCTTTTAAGACACACGCATGAATGACGCCATCACGATTATTATAATGAAGAACTGCAATGACTTCCAAGTACATCGATGTATAGAATGCATGAGGGAGTTGGAGGGTGCGAAGGACCAAGGGTCATCTAGGCTGCAGACCTCCCAAGGACGAAGCTGCTTTCAGTGTAAAGGGAACACTGTATAATAGTTAGTAAATATCTTTTACTCTGGGTATAAAATGTGATATGTGCAAAGCGGTTATATGGTAAATTGAAGTAAAATGCGTTGCAGGCAAGGACAAGCCACCAGAAGAAAATGGTTTAAATTTGTCACGTTAACATTTACTGTTTTTATACATTCAAAAATATTTGTGAATGCCAAAGAGGAAATGCGCTCAAAAGCTATAGACCACTGTAACAGCGCAATAGTGTCACGAGATTTAAGCAGGTCGAGAACTAGTCGCGCAATCATGCTTTGCAGAAAAGAACTCGTCAATACATGCGTGAGAGCGGAAATGCCTTCGTTTTGTAGGCATCCCACAACTTCATACACTGGTTTGATGAGGCCAGTTCCTGTGAACGCAACAAAAGCCTAACGATGTAATACATAACAGAGATACTTCATGATTTGACACTTTCCACTGTAATAGCGATAGGTAATTAAATCAATCCACTTGCTTTATGTGCAACAATAAATAAAAACATATTTTTTTATCTCTGGAGGAATTTTTGACCAGATTTCTATTGCACTGTATTTTATCATTTTAGCATCTGAGTTTGAACGTCCTTTTGGTAAAGCAAATTGTCGAGTTTTGATTTGTCTTGTGTTATATGAATGAACATCTGTAATGAGTTTAAAATAATTGTTAAACGCAGCAGGTTACTGCGAGGTAGTATATTTGTACATGAATTTGCTCACTTCAAGGTTGTATATATCTTTTAGTTGGAGAATATCTAACATTTTATAAATGCTAGTAACTTTGTTGGTCAAAAGCTTATCTGTGTTTAAGCATCTCATGGCGCGGTTTAAAACAACCGATATTGGCTGCAAATGACATGAAGCTGCTCTTCCCCAGGCAATATTCCCATAATGTGCTCGTGAGTTTATTAAGCTGTGATACAACATACGTAATGCTTGGATATTCACATAATGTTTAACTTTATACATTACATCAACATATTTGGATATAGTACTACACAACTAACACAACAAGTTAAGAATATGCACATGCTTCACTGGCACATTTGAAGAGTCTGTCGTGAAAGAAATCCTGAACTAACGTTATTGCCAAGTATTCGCCTTCGCAAAAGTACAAAGAAATGATGATGATAAAAGGCTAAATCGGAAAGGGAAGAGATAATGAAAATGTAGTAAAGTGTAAAGAAACACACACAGAATCTGGCAACGTTTCTAACTTCTTTTGAAACCAGAGTAGCTGTGCAGCAGTTTAATCAATCAAAACTTAAAAACTGACTTAGGTTGTTTGGATCTATCCAAGCAAGCACTTAGACTCCGGGCGCAATAATATCAGGTGCTGGATCAGTTTGTAACGGTTTCCTTTTTCGAAGCAAAGACCTACGTATTCCCTACTTTTCGGAGGAAAAAATCTGGTATATTTCTGCTCGTACCATCCAGGAAAATGACGAATTGTTTTTGGCCAATTCCAAGCACAGCCTCAACAGCGTCCTTTTATACAGTGGAAATGTTTTTGGCGCTGTTCCAGTTGGTCACTCCACAGGTTTGAAAGAACAGCATCATAATTTTAGGATTGTTATGAATTTGCTCAAATATCATGAGAACAACCAAATTATTTGCGTTGAACTCATAATGGTCAGTTTTCAGCTAGGTCAGCAAAAAGGCCACAAAATCCCCATGTTATCTAGGCATGTAGGACAGCAGACCACATGAAAAGCACTGGACACAGAAAGTGTTGACCTCACGCGATATATTGCAAGCTGGCATGCCTAACAAAGCACACATCAACCCAGTTCTAAGCCGAGACTAAATTATTTTTCCGGCCTGCATATGAAACTTGGTCTCATGCAAAAGTTTGACCCTACTCAGGTATGTAAGAAACATTAACACCGTTAGTGTCATTGCCCAAACTGGGCAAAAATTACTGAGGCTCACTGAAACGTTTTTGGAGCACAGGCGCGTTTTTCAACAACTCAGGAATGTTCATTTATCGAAAGCCCAAAGCTTAAAATGTATGTGATGAACATTTTGTTTCTTAAGAAGCTGGTTTGATTTTAAAATATGTATTGGCCGGTAAATGCTTGGTAAAAGTTCAGTGTGCTAACAAATGGTAATTAATTTGCTCTAATAACTGCAATCATCAAAAAGGTTGAGCAGTAGTTTTTTTGCCTAAAACTGACTATCAAAGGACTATGTTTGGTTAAATAATCGTTGAAAACTGGGTAACCACAATGGAATGTCAGGATTACAGCTTAGCATACCTGTTTTTTGTTGATGTTAGGAGACTTTGTTAATTGTGCTGTTTCTCCTTCTTCTGCATTAGTGCATTGGCAAGTGTATTTCAGGTATCTAAAGTCTTAAAATTTATTAACTATGTCCAACCCAAACTCTATCTACCTTATGAACACTACTAACGACAGGATATTAACTCTGCATTCTTTTTTAATTGCGGAACAATCACGGACGATATTGCCTAAGTTCTGACTGCCATTAATTTGGCGCGTTGGAGTTTCTATACTCGTTATGACAATGCACTCTATGTTCGTCTGTGCTTATGAATCCAAATTGCATGACATTGTCATAAAAACGAATTTTCCACCATTGTTTTGCAAGAACTGCGTTCAGACCTTGCTGGAATTTGGAGCTGACGTCAATGCATGTGATCACCTGATGCGGACTCCTTTGCATCATGCTTGCAATGCTGGAAATTTAGATGCAGTAAAAGTGCTCGTCGGAATAGACGAAGCTGATTTGCTGGTGAAACGTTTTTTAAACAACTGGCTGATTACAACATTAATAGTTATCGAGTACAATAAACGAAAATTCTGTGCGTAGTCAAAACGTTGTTCAAGAATGCATTCATATGATGAGCTTTGGGTCAATGTGATTCTTATGTTTATCACCAAGAATTGGAGATTTATTCCCTTAAGTTGGTGCATTTTAGGAATACAATTGAGAAATGCACATGCTATCATTGATTTTCTGTTGGAAACTTTTAAAGTCGTTTCGGACGTCTTTGCTGTTCTAAATTCGCAGCGATTTCGTCATGCTACAACAATTCAACTTATTCAAGGAGAATGAAACTGTAACGCTTTCTTATAGTTGAAAACGTTACTTTTTCAATTCAGCAGAAATTGCAAAAGAGTTTTTGCTCAAAGTTGCATTTAATCTGCGTCGGTGAAATAAAGATTGCCTTTCATTCTATTTCAGTGGTTTTCCCTAAACCTGTGCGGTGCTGTAAATGCAATTACGGCCGTTTTGTAAGCTTCACACAAGTTTAGATTGAACATCAACTTTTTGGATTTTCCTTTCCAGTGAGTAAGGCCTACAACCAATCACGTCACTGTGTCGCGAATAAGTGAGGTCATGCGCTTTATCTAACACTTTTCAAAACTTGTCAAAATCTGTCAGCGAGGGCACGAAATCAATTCCAACGTATGATTTATGAAATTTAGACCTATTGAAAATGTGAAATAACTTTAAAGTTTTTTATACATTCAAGTTTGAAAGATTCAGACACAGGCAAAAGATACATATCTTTGCTTCTTGAGTCGCTTTATATTAATCTGTAGACGATTGTACACCATCACTTGGGCACATTTTCAGGTGAAGGACGTGCATTACTCCACTCCCGTCCATGAAGCTTGCAGAAAAGGCCGAGTGGACATACTAGATGTTTTGCTTGACGAAGTAGAAAATGCCCCGGATGTTATTTGTTCACCAGACCCTGCTGGCCAAACACTGCTTGCTTTGGCATGCCGAACTGGGTCAGATGAGGTAAAAACAGTTTATGCGTTTTGTTATCTTCGTATTTGTCACATGGCGCTGCTGTAAATTCGATGTAAGAAAATCAGTTGAGTCGTAAAATGAGATAGATTGAAACATGGAAATGCTTGCAGACAATTGTGTTTTCAATGTGTCAGGCTAGTTAATGTTTGTTTTTCAGAAACGCTGCGATCATGGAATGTCATTTTTCCATTCCTGTTTTAAACTATCTAATGCTATCGATCTCAAAATCTAATCCGCACAGCGTTTTTGTGGAAAGATCTTTAACCGTAGATTAAAGCTTTACTCACATGCACAAATGTTTATACAATCATCAACAATGTTTGTCAAAAAAGAAGCAAAATGATTATTCAGCTTGCAGACAGCTTGTGATGGTGCAACATCACATTACCTCACCTTGCTTTTCAAATGCCGTTATTATTAGTGATCTCGTAAAATTAGTTCAAGCTGGCGGAACAAAATCAAAATGGTTGCAATTTAAAGATTGTCGCAAACAAGCGCAAGTCTAATTTTGCCCAATGATCTTTAGCTGAAGTTGGGGAATATGGCCAGCTAAGAAAACTTCTAAAAACTAGACTAATTTAGTTGCCACGTAAATTGTCGTAGCTGTGATGTTTGCACAAACTTACTATTAGTAAAACATAGGTGAATGGCTCTAATCACTAAGTTTTCATCTACACAAACGTGCTGAAAAAATCAAGCTCATGCTGTTAAAGCCGTCGAATAAAATCCTGCAGTTTCAAAAGTACCATTTCGATGAAGCAAACGAATTTTATAAAGATGTCTATTTAACGGTCAGGTGTAGATTGGCACAGCAGTAAAATAACGTACATTTTTTGTGGTTGCCACTCTTCCTCCTCTTATTTTTCAAAATACATGAAACTACCTAATCAATCTGCACTGGCAGTATTTTCTGCAAAGTCTGTAATAAAACGCAGGTACAAGCAATGTTTACTTAGACATACAGTAAGTGATCACCCATTATTATCCACCCACGGATTAAGTTGATTTTTATAAAACCTGCTCTACAGATGGATTGCAACTTTTCCCGAAAAGTTGGAAACGAATTGATCAATGTTTATCAAATAGATCAAATGGTCTTTGATTTCTTTAAACGTTTTTCAGAACGCTTCTATTTGAATAAGATTTCAAGACTGAGGATATCGTAGGTCTAGATTGTCATGGAAGCCAGAGATAACGAGGCCATTGGATTAAGCGCTTCAAAATGATTCAAAAAGTAATGCAAACATATAAACAACGAATAGGAAACGCAGTATTAACGTTAGCAATAACAACCGATTTTTATCAACTAAGGCTTGATAACCGACATTAGGCCTAAAGCAGTTTAGCGCAATTAAAATAATACAACATAGGCAAAGGGAAAAGTTAATGGTAAATATTAGAAAATAGAACTTAATCTTGGAAAATTTGAGGGGGTTCATATTGATAAGATTTAGATCGGTTAAAACCAACTTTGTCTACTAACAAAACCAAAACGCTGACGAAGCAAAACAAATACGTTTATAAACAGAAACTTGCAAATAAAGCAATATGATTAAAGAGTAACCAATACCTTAATGCATAGTTCACGTCATACCGTAGAGGAAGCACACCAGAATGTCATCACGATCTACCCAATTTACATCAAAACATCTGAATCCACTCACATAAGTACGACCGCATCAGTGACGGGCAGTATCAACACAAAACCCACGCAGATAAAAGGGTGGAACAACAGCATTATCACCCCAAAACCTAGCCTTAAAAAAGCACCAGCATGACAAGTACACAATAAAGGCGGTAGAGTCTTGAAAAGAGTACACATAGATGGTAGCAAGCTAAGGAAAAACTATACCTCCGGTTAAATCGTTATTACTGAAACAGAATTGGAGCACAACAGCAAAAATGAAAAGATGCATTTCCCATATCACAAGACATTGAAAAGAGATATACTGTATTACAGCATCACGTTTTCCAGCAAGCATTTTCGAACGTTGAACAAACTACTTGAATGATTCATTTCTTAAAAGTCGTATTCATCTTTTTGATTGATTACAATCAATCTAAAAGCTATAATGATTGATTATAATATTTTTGATTGATCATATTTTTAAACATTTCATATGCATGATGTAAATCCAATATAGCATGGGGATGTGAGCATTTTTATAAATTTACAAATACCGCATATTGAACGGCTATGAAGTACTGTACGTTAAGATGAGCTAAACACAATGTAAGAACATTAGCCCAAGTCATGATTGCATAGTGGAGATAAAGACAAATGTTGGAGAAATAGACTTTTCGCAAAACATTAATATCCGAAATTGGTATAAACCTGAAGATAGCGTGGCATCCTTGAACTACTTTCTTTCCAACTGAAGCAATCTGTTGAACATAGATACGTGCACGTCCGAATCATCGCAAAGTCATGAAAGCAGAGCCCAGTCGGTTGATTCCTCAAAACCGCGCACATAACCTAGAGCTTTTAATTGTCGGTTTTCAAAAAAGAGTTTTTCTTGGGCATTAAAAAATGGAATTATTATTTTTCCTATTATTTCATGCCAGTGTGTGGCTTCATCTTTTCAAAAATACTATTGTAAGCTATTGTCGAAAAGTCCAAATTAAATAAAACAAGCGATTAAAAACTCAAGTGGTAAACTATAAACTTCCTCTGGAGCATCGTTTTCTGAAGCCCAAATTTCTTTAACTTTTAATGAGCCAGTATCAGTAAACCTGAAGTAAGACTTCTATTAAAAGCTTTAAGTTTGCTGAAAGCTTTCGAGGAATCAGCCAAATGGGCTCTGCTTTCATCTTTTTGCGATGATTCAAACTTGCACATATCTATATTCAAACCACTAGATTAGTCTCCACACAGGTGAAGAGTTTGAATCAATCAGCAAATTTGTAATAGGAATTCGATTTCATGTAACACTACGCATCGTAAGTCCTACAACCTGCAAGCAACGCTTACGGTTGAAATGCTGAAAAGACTAAAGCAAGAGCAAAGAAAGAAAACAAACTGAAATGAGCTTTGAAATGTTTCAAACTTTAATCTGTCTCGAAAAAATTTTAAAGATGGTCAAAAGTTTGATGAGCCGTCTTGCACGAAAATCCTGGAAGCAAGTTATAGACCTCTCGGTCAGCGAAGATCCACTTCATTTGGTGACAGCCCTACGTGCAGCTGTGGAAAGCGTGTCCTTCAAATCAGTTGAGCTTGTTATGAACAAGATGAATGTGGAGAATGAGAAGCACAAACATCTTGGGAAGCAAGGTAAACAATGAGATACGTCTTGATTTGGTGGCAAATCAGATGTTTAGTTTTACACAGACTTTGCCAGTAATTGCCCGACACGAGTCAATGGCTCGAGTTTTGAATTTTAGTGAGTCGACTCATGCTCTGCACCAATGATGCAATGACTACGCTCGAGTCACGTTTTTTGTAAAAACACTCGAATCGACACACAGCGTTTTGACTCGTGTCGTTAAGATAAGCAGTTGACTTGTGCAAAAAACACAACAAGCAGTGGCAGTCTTGCCTAATATTGTTTGACTTGCCATTGACGCTAGCCTGCAAGCCTCAAAATGCCTCTAGAGTTTTTTTGGCTCAATTTCGAAACAACTCGACCAAGGTCATTGCCAGGCTGTGAATCGAATCGAAAAAAATTTTAATGATCTCACTAGACTCATACTTGAAGCGTTTGTGACATAATTCGACTCGTGACTCCGCAAATATTACTCGTCCACCGGTTCACGTCACTGACGTGTGCTTAGCACAACTGTAAGCAGGCCGGAATTTACAATGGGGCTAGAGGGGCTAAAGCCTGGGGTCCCCTGGTAAGCGGGGTCCCGTATTCCTTCCAGAAATGTTTAAAATCCTGCTGAAATAGCTTGCATTCTTGTCGCACAAGCTTTGCAAATTCCAGCACCTAAACCTGTTGTTCAACTTGTCTGTAATCTCCATAAATCAAGCATTGCATACTTCGAATACGTTTATTACATGGTTAGGGGTGGTAATCACATAGGCGTACGAGCCGTGGGGGCTGCCGCCCACCCTCCCGGCTTGAAAAATTTCAAGGCAAACTCTGTTTTCGGGTAAGCGCAAGTTGCTCAAAAATCCTGAATGATAAAAAATATTTCAATAGAGTGAAAAATTTCACGGAAACTTTTTTTCAGGGCAAACGCAAGTGGCTATAAAACCTGAATGATAAAAAATATATATTCAATAGAGTGAATTCAAAGCACACTCTGTTTTTCAGGGCAAGGGCAAGTTGCTCAAAAATTCTGAATGTAAAAGATATATTCAATACAGTGAAAAAATTCAGGGCAAACTCTGTTTTTCAGGGCAAGCGCAAGTTGCTCAAAAATCTTGAACGGTGAAAAAATTTTCAATGCAGCGTACATTCACTTGAGAATTATCTGTGTAATTTGGGCTAGTGTAGCGTGTAATCTGGACCAGAGCCGTGACTGTTTGTGATGACTTTGATCTGGACCAAGCATTGCCGGATTGGCAATAGTAGCAAATGTAGCAATTGCTACGGGTCCCGCGCTTTTGGGGGCCACGCGTTGCTTTGTGTTAACCTTTTTCTTTATTATATGGAAGGTGGATATTAGAATTTAGGTGCCCTAGGTAAACTCTGAGAAAGAGAGTCCTATATTTTGCACATGCTATACAGAAACGTTATTCGCTGAAAGCAACTTTAATTTTTGTTTTTGTCTGACAATTTGCTTCTGCGTGAAAGTCCATTTCACATTGTAATTGTTTGAAGTCTATTGAATTTAAATTCACTTTTCACTTCTACAAACTAAACTTGCTGAGGGGCCGCTGTGGGCACATTAGCAATAACTTTTTGCTTTATTTTGACAAACATCTGACTTGCTTCAGAGCTTGTATCAAATGTGACTCAAGAGCAGGTGCTCTAAACTTTCCAAACACACCGAACCCTTACGTAGTTTTCCAAGCTTCTGTCGAACCCCCTTTTTTGCCCAATACAACGGAAAGTAAAAATGGATTACTGAAATCAAATGACTTTCGTCGAATCCTAGGGGTTCGATCGAACCCAGTTTAAGAACCACTGCTCTAGAGTGATTAATAAGCTTTTTAACGAAACATTGCAAAATCTAAGGCATTTTCACTGTGTGTAAGTTTGCTTTTGTAATCTAGTGTTTTTTGTGAATCTAGTGTTTTTTTATCAGGACATCTAGTACTTTTCCGTAACAACAGAGTAGCAACACTGTGCTGCTGTGATCTACAAGCAGCAGCTCAACGCAGTCAGCGGCAAATGACCATTTGTTGCGTAAGGAAGTCAAAAATCACTGAAAGTTGGTTTTAATTGCAGCAGCAGCGGTAGTGGAAAAGATCTACAGATTTGAAGCATTTACATCAGATGTCTGACGAGTAACGACGTATATACTGCAGTGTAGTGACGGCTAGCTAATTCCATGCGCAAAGATTCAGAACCTTGTAGCGCATGCGATCAATTGCTTTAACAGTCATGTTTATCGTTCAGGTATGCGTCTTCTTTTGAGTAAAAGTACGCAGGCATTTCTCAAAGGGGATCCTAACCCAACATTATTTTCAGTGTTGGCAAACTAACTAACATGTATTAGACTGTGACACCCACAAAAAGTCTCCCTTCGCCTTTATACATCCGAAAAACCGTCGCTGGTATTTTACAGCTCAGGATTGCAAGGGTTGCAATAGGTGTAAAGTCCAGTGAGTAAAATTGAATCGTAACAGAAAATAAAGTGTCCACTTATTTTTCGTGAACCATAATCGAACCATTTTGTTCTTTTCGGAGTTAACATCACCAGAGGAGAACGGCCTGTAAATATTTTTTACCAGTTTTTTATTAAACTGTACGGTCACCATATTTTCGTCACCCAATAGGATGCATTTAATTGATGTGAAACAAACGAAGTACTAAAGATGACTTTGTAGGCTTATATCAGATGAGCTTTATCGTTTTCTATAACAACGTAGCAAAAGGTAATTATCAGACGTTTATTTTTGATGAAACAGCCAGAGTTTCACTAAGATTTTCCGAGTTTCAATCATTGGTTTCCGGTTTTTGGTGCTAGTTTGCGGATTGTGAGTTTTCAAATTGGCGAACGAAATCGTTGTTTGTCCGGAAAGCTTTGTGCAAGCGCCCTGACGTTGATTTAGCTATGTTGTGTGGGTAGATCAGAATCTCTACAGTATATTGATAGAGAGACTCTGGACAGTTGGTCTTATCAGCAATAATCTTGCGCTATGACGTAGCACAGTTTTAAGACAAGTTTCAAGAAATGACAAGCTCTTTGGAGAGTGCGAAATTGCGTAATGATCGTTCTCCTGCTGCACCCTTTCAGAGGCATGGCGCACCACCAGAAATAATGCCTCGAAGTGATATTTCGTTCCACATTACTGCGAATTGTGAATCCGCTGATTTACTGATGCGGCAGTCTAACTAAGGGCTTGGGTGTCGGCAGAAAAATTTGACGACCCCGATTCCGACTCCGGAGTCGGTAAATTTCCGCTTACTGACTTTGGTCCCTTTGCCGGCTCCACCTTCGGGCTGTCAAACCTGTTTGCCTTGACGGGTGAAATTTTAAACATAGCTTACAAGAGGCGCGTTAGCAGTAGGAATATTTGTGCTTAGCAGCCCGCTAAGCAGCTATGAAGTGTAAAATCCTTGTGCTGTGCTACATACCATAACCAGTTTGTAGTATGGATAGACGATTTAGAGTTTACCGTCTTCAACCGGAACAGATTTTTTGGTATCGATCGAAAGACACCACAAACGCTATCACTTAATTCTAGTGTCGATTCTAACACTGCCAACTCCAAGTCAGGCTCCCAAGTCCTGGTCTAACAGCCACAGTGCGAGCGCATAGAATCTCAAGTTCGTGAATCGTTAAGCATTAACTCGCTCTCGTTCCAGAATTAAATTCATATGATTGAGAGTAGCCAACTGCTCTTGACTTTAACCTTACAATGACTAGGCAATATCCAAGTGGTGCAAGAAAACGAAAGCGTCAAAAGCAGAAAAAAGATGTAATAAAACATTTTCATCACATCATTCGGCTTTGCATAGTAAATTTGTTTTGGCGTGATCAATGAACTTTCCTGTTTTTTCTCTGTCTCTACAAACGGTGGGCAGTGCTGACTCGTGCCAAGTTGCTCGTCAGCTTTCATTTCCAACTGGCCTGCTTTTATGACCAATTTTCACTCTGATGGAGGCATACAAGTAGCTGCATACTGGGGAAACGTTGGGGGAAACTAAAACCCTTCTAGTTCCCGGAAAGTTACTTTCATTATCGCTGTTGTTGTCTTATTGATTTACAAATAAAATATTTCTGTGGTTTAATACCTCGCATGTTCTTCGTGATTTACATTAAAGCGAAATGACCGATTATTTTAACAGGTCCAACAAGCGGATGGTTTGAAAATGGCGAAGACTTGCTTCACTCAGCAGTTGTTGGTGGTAACACGGACATCCTTGATTTACTTCTCAGTAAATACCCAGTTGATTCTCAAAATGAATTTGGAGAAACACCTCTGCATGTTGCTGCTCGTCAGAATCGTGCAGAATGCGTTACAGAGTTAATTAACAAGTACGTCCTGCGGATACCTCGTCTCAGCTGTAATTCATCAATTAAAGCTGTCCAAGAAAAAGTAGTTGTCACCAGAAATGAATGACAATTGTTAAGTGCGATTCCGTTTTTGTCGAATTACTCATATCTTGATTATTTCAATGTGAATGTTGTGCAAAACCAGGCCCGTAACCAGCGTGGGACACCAGGGGGCGAAGAGTTTTCTGAGAGTGGCCCAAAATTTTTAAACTGTGTCCAGTGCTTTCAAACTATGTCCAACATATTTTTCCAGGGGGGGGCGAAAATTTTTCTAGTGGGGGCTGCCTGGTTACGGGCCTGTGCAAAACGCATGCCGAACATTAACATATTTGATGAAAGTAGCCCAACGTGGAATATGGATGTCAACTTACATTGACAAAAGCATCGCACCTTAAGCCGGAAGCTTCTATTGGATACTTTTTTGTTTTTTTCTTCCAGCGGAAGAAATCTGCCACGCTTAACCATGTTCAAACTGTTTTCTGTACATCAGTGGCCCCCAACGTTTGTGTAACCGCAGACCGGTCAACGCTTAACAATTTTACCGCGGCCGTGAGTGCTCTATGATGGTTGTTATTTTTCAACAGCTGTAATGAAGTTACCAGTTTGAACCATCAGACATGGCTGCTGCATATTTGTTGTGAAAAACATGCCTGATCATCTGCAGCTCCGTTCCATATCCAAACCCGCTCGCTCTATGCACGCAACAGTGCTTCCACGGGAAGAATCGGCCAATCACATGCCCAGAAATCGAGTGGTGTCACCACTAGTATACATTCTGCAATTTCGCGACCCAGTACCAGTGGATCCGCAGCCCAGGGTTTGGGGACCACTGCTGTAAATAACATATTTAACACCACCAGGGGACGGTAGTAGCTCAGTAGTAGAGTGTCCGCCTCTCAATTGGAAGGTAGGGTGTTCGTTCGATCCACGGCCACTGAAAGTATAGCCGTACCGTTCCTTGGGCAAGAGCGTTCACCTCAACCCCCTAGGCACGAAGTAAACTTCAGACTTTGCCTGCCGCCAATTGCCGTCAACAAAAAAATACACTTTTTTCTTCTTAAAACAGATTGATGGTTAACATTTTTGAATACACAACAATAATTTCTGGAGACCTGTTTATCGCTTTTCTGCACTAAACTTTTTTGAGAAATGTGCTTGTGAGCAAAGACATTAGAATTTTTTATATAGCCCTGAATAAAGGACCTTTGCTAAGCAATTACCTAACTTACAGCAGAACAAAACTTTACAGCAAATAATCAGAGTGTGTTGGTCTCATGCACGCAGATAGAACTCGTGCATCAGAATTATTTGCAAATGGTTTCACTGACAATTAAACGCTATAGGTTTGCTGTACATTTTCGAGGAATCAAGCGACTGGATTCTGATTCCATGACTTTGCAATGATTCAGACTTGTACATGTCTGTTTTTAAGTAAAGGTATCCATTAAGTAAAGGTACCTTTAAGTAAAGGTAGTTTTAAGTAACTAGTATCCACAAAGGTGACGAAATCGAATGAATCAACAAATCGTTTCAAACAGGAAATCGATTTCACGTAAATCTACGAATCCTCAGTCCTGGAATCTGCAAGCAACACTTAGGGTTAAATGTTGAAGAACTAAAGCAAGGTCAGAGAAAGCCAGAAGATTACGGGTAAAATGAAGAAACCAATAAATCAAACAAAACGCAAGCTGCGGTAATTGAAAACTTATTTGATCCCTTTCTTACCACACATACAGCTTTGTACGGACTTTTGTACCTCCCTTCGCATGTTTGCAATTCAAATCCCTTCAGAGAATACATCTGTCAACCATATTTCATACGACCTCTAAAGACCGCCTTTGTACTTACGCATTCTAATACCAGCTTTGTGTTGCATCACAGCCATGGCGCTTGTAGCTGTGATTTCAAAGTTGTAGTTTGGTTGCTCTGTAAATTGCGGCAGATCATTTTTTTAATTTTAGAGAAAGTACGTTTTTCAAAACAGTCTATTTTCCGGTTTCTCTTGCTTCAGCTCGTGTTTTGATTGATTTATTCACATAGACCTACGTTGTCTTGATTTCTATGCCTAGCTTTAGCCCCTCGGCATTTCACCAGTATGCATTTCTAGCGATTTTGGGATTGAGGATACAGAGAGTTTCGTGAAATCGATTTCCCGTTAAAACATATGCTGATTGATTGGACTTCACTGCTTTGTGGAATCTAGTTACTAGGTTTTTATTGAGTTTGTTGTAATGACCCTTTCTTTATTTCTCACTTCACTGACCACTCTCAAGCAAATTTTCCATTTTTGCCTACCTGACAATTCCACTACCTTTTGGTAGAAAACGTTTTATTTTGATTTGCTTCCTGATTATCTATAAATGCATGAGATGAACAGGCAGCTCACCATCGCATGAACATAAAACCAAACTGACAAAGATTTTTAAAAAGTTTTATCTTTTAAAAATTAGGTTCAGAGTCGGCTTTACGCATTAGCCCAGCGGTGACAAGATTTTTATACTGAGACATTAGGTAGTGTTAAATTTGTGCTTCTAGACAGTGCAGCATTGAAATGGTTGACATGCGAGGACGAACAGCGCTGCTTGTGGCCTGTGCGAAGGGCAACAGCGACATCGTGCGTGAATTGTTAAATCACGGAGCGAATCTTCTCGCAACTGATGACCAACAAAAGAACTGCTTGATGTTGGCTGCGGAGGCAGGGAATAAAGAAACGGTTTTGGTAAGTTTAATTTGTTTCATACGTCCAGCTAATACTTAATCTGTTTTTCTTAACAGCATATTAGTGCACTAACCATACTGCCTGCTGTATGCTGGACATTCAGTGTATAAATCGGTTACTACCATGAAAAGGGACATATATTTTGCTGGAAAGAAAACGTAGATTTGTTTCACTTTCCTAAATGTTATTGTTCTTCTGCTGTGACTTGGTGAACACCATTTACCTAAACTGTTTCGACAAAAGAAAATTACTGACGAAGAAATAAAGCATTTGTTATTCGCATTTGAACGAAACAAAATCCGACATCTCCAAACCCAAAATTATTGAACCGTTTACTTGCAGGAAATCTTCTTTCATCCGGACGCAGACAATGTGCTGGATAAACAAGACAGGCTTGGAAATGCGGCATTGCACTATTCGGCACTATCTGATGATACAAGCATTTTGGAAGTATGCTTGAGACGTTTTATGTGTGCATGGTGAATTACAGCAAAAAGAAAATTTTCCTGCCCCTGAAAGGACCACGAGAGCACAAAATGTTTGGCTTTTGAGGAAAATTTGGCCATAACCTACCTACCGACTGCGCTTGAGAGTAAATATAGACATCATCAGAAGCGGAATTTTGTGTAAGGTGTAATGCTAAAACTAGCATTCAGCTATGATTAGTTGGTAAGTTTTCGAATTCATTCGAAAATAAAGATATTCTGAAAGCTTTGTGTTTTATAGATTTTGATAAACCGTTGAAAGCTTATTGACTAATTAATCTGAATCCATTAGAACAAATGTTAGAAAAAGTATGAATCATCCATGGCAGATTGTACAACATGAAAGAAGAATATTTATTTGATCGTGACATGAGAAAAGGCATGTTATAGAACCTACTTCACTTTTTTCTTCTTCACAACTACAATCCCTCTTGCAAGTACGTTCTGGAACGTCGAAGTGCCTTGCTATTTTTGCGCAACGTGGTATGCGTCCGAAAAGTCTTTCTTTGCTTTGATATCAACCAGTTGCGACGTTTCTGTGCAGTGCTCCTTTGGCATAGTGCTAAGGTGAAAACAAGTATGATTGAAACAAACGAAATATCATAGTTTTCGTATTCGCAGTTTTTTTTAGGCGTTTTATGGATCTAATTCGGGTCCCTAGAATTGAAAATCGGGTTCCTAGAATCAGATAAAATTATCAGCGAGTCCCTAGAATCAGAGAAAATCGGGTCCCTAGAATCAAGGAAATCGGGTCCTTGCACGTCCGTACAGGTACCTAACATTTTCCTTAAATACACCCTGGTATTCAGCAAAAAAATGTAAATATTTTCTCCTTGTGTTTGACAAGAAATGACAGCAAGTAGTATACGGAGTTTGTTTAAAAGATGCTGCAGACATTAATCTACCTCCAATAGCAGATTTCATTTCCATAAGAAAACTTGATTAGTTTCTGTAAAGCAAAGTTATTTTAAAACAAATGTTGGCATTACAAACGTTCATACTGTTTTCAGTGGATACCAATCACTGAACGATTCGCGCATCACACATTTCGAATAACACATATTAAAACTTGTTACCTAATGTTAGATTTACATTTCATTTTTTTCTCTGAACAAAAGCTCTACGCAAACAAATGTGTTTTGAAAAACCTTGAAATTAATGAATTTGAAATCATTTTCTTCTCTTAAATTTATTCTAAAATTACACATATCATTCAAAATTTAATTATTCAATAAAATTTCATTTTCAGATTTTGTTGAACAAAGGATCTAAACCTAATGTTCGAAACCAGCATCATGACACAGCTCTTCATGTGGCCGCGAACATCGGGAACGTCTCTGCTGCCAGTGCACTTCTGTCCAATTGCAACTCCCTCGTCAACGCACCAGACGTCGAAGGCAAAACACCGCTGCATCTGGCGTCATCTAGCGGCTTTCTGAAAACAATTCGTACAATTCTTGTTTCTGGAGTCAACAGCAGAAACATGTGAGCATTTGTGAAACCAACTAAAGCATATTCATTTTGTTTCATAACAAATGTTTTCAAACGACATGTCCCTGATATTCTTGCGCTTTGGTGAAGTTCGTGCATGCCGAGATGTGTTGTCCGATGTACTGATGAATATCGGACACATAATGTTCAGTGTGCGTCTACAGTTTCGACATTTTTTCGTCGGTGTGTTGATAAATTTGTTGCCAATTTTTCCAGTTCATGCTCACCATACATAAGCGTGTAACAGTTGTGCGCTACTCAATGGCGTAGCAAAGCTGAGTGTCGACCGGTGCCGACCATCAAGTCCCGCCCTTTCCGCCACTCAAATTTGCTTAAAAGAACTTAAAAAGAAAAGAGATCATTGTTAACGAATATTTTGCGGGTGCCGATGATCCCAATTCTTATAACAAGACTGTTTAAAGCTGTGTTTACCGCACTAAACTGTCAACCTCTTTCCTTGTCCTATAGGACGGAATCGACATAAATCAACAGATGTTAAAAGCATTTGACTGTTGTGACCATGCGATTTTACTTGATAAACTTTATCACTATGGTATCAGAGGTGTTTCTCATAAACTATTCTCAAATTTTCTGCACAATAGAATGCAGTGCACTAAGATAGG
>Ga0210059_1000067_pt1 | contig 81338 bp, 43 predicted proteins | sample Ectturendosymbi2_FD_188042 | JGI IMG/M metagenome (GOLD analysis project Ga0210059, IMG submission 188042) | Ecteinascidia turbinata endosymbiont from Florida, USA - Sample 2 (SPAdes) (version 2) | ecosystem: Host-associated > Tunicates > Ascidians > Unclassified | place: Key West, Florida...
GCTACATTTTTAAAATACAGTATTGAATTTATGTAGCAACCGGGGGCCAAACGTGAAATGGGGGGCACCGATTTCAAATGGAGGGGCCGGGCACCACTAGCCCCCCGCTGTAGACGGCCCTGCCTGACGCGCATATGTTGCTGGAGTTGATGTTGAAAGGTTTTTGCTACACCCTCACGATGAACCCTTTCTTGTTTACACTTCGACTGCGCAAGAAAGTTCGTCAGAAGTGCTTAATCTTCGCTGCACAAAGAAGCTTCCAGCCGGAGGGGATGGGGCAGGTAAGATCAGAGTCAAGGATTGGGCAAGTATTGGAATATGCTAATTGAAAAAAGTTTCACAGATTCTCAGAATCTCATTATGGACTCGAGGAAAGAAACTGGCTTGATGTGATGCAGGGGTTTGCTGTACCTCGTCTACTCATCGCTACAAAACTCCCCAAATAAAAACACTGAGATCAACTACGACAAGAAACTTGCTATTAGGCTATTTCCGGCATTGGAAAACTTTTTCCTGCTCGTTTGTTTGTTGTGGGTCGGTTTTATACTTTGAAAACTGGTAAATTGACCACTTGTTGCTCTCCGTGGAAAGTTTCTGAGAGATCGTTTCTTAACCTACCAAGTTTTTTCACGCTACGCTAACTGGCGGGACATCCACTGTGTTGCGAAATATATGTACTAGTCAACTTTGAGCAGTCTAGATCTACCAAAGAAAGAAAGTTTCATTATACTCACTTCATACCTCCTTTGGCATGTCACGTGTGGCCTGTGGGCGCAATAAAATATTTAAGGCTAAACCGTCCCTAAAAATGTTATCTGAAGTCCATTAGGTTGAACTTTTAGGCTCGATACATATTTCATACAAGTTTGCAAGATGCAGTTAATGAAAAAGCACGATTTTTTATCATTTATATTCAAAAAAAGACGTGATCCCTTTTTTGACCAGTAACTTTGCATCGCGTGCTTCGATTTCGCAGGAAACCACGAAAAAGGTACATGCTGATATTTGGATGACGCAGGAGGAAGCAAGAAACAAAAGGGGGTTTTCAGGCAATACATGATACAAAATACTTGAAGCTTGGTTTCACTTTAGCTTCTTTGTAGTGAACAGCTCACCCGGTTCTTACGTGTCACATGCCACAAAGCTCTTCTACATGACGCAATGAGTCCTCATATAACTTTCTCGGCACTTCAATTCCGAGCATAACAACCTGGTAGGAAGTTGTTTGCTCATTTTTTATGTCTTCATACCCACACACGACGAAGTACAACTCACGCACACATGGCGCTGGCAAGATGAAAGAACACGAGCACAGATATGTGGAGGTAGCAAAGAACAGCGGCACACGTATAGATGGCGCTAACACGGTTACTTCGAAAGAGCACAAGCATAGATCGATGGCGTCAGCAAAGAGCACACACATAGATGGCGCCAACACTATTAGTATGTAGCACCGTTGTATATGATATGTAGCACCGCTGCATAGTACTACATGATAAGTTCCAAGTAGGTCGATTCATAGCATGTGCGGGGGAGCGGAAGGTTGCAGAGGACCAGGGGCTGTTTGGGCTCCAGTCATTCCCAAGATGAAGCCATTCGCAGTGTAACGGGAACAGAAGATTAATAAAAATAAGTCAAAATATGTTGTTCTGAGAACAAGGCTTTATGCGCGGAGTGCGTTTATTCGATTAATGAAAAAAAACGCAGAGCTGATACATTTTAGCCGGCAGAAGAAATTTACTTCACTTTGCCACATAAAATGTTTGCAGCTTTTTGCGTACGTTATAAATACTGGGTAATCGCTGGAGATTGAAATGGGTCACCACAGTTGTTGGATTAGTGCAGTGCTGCTGCAGTGTGCGTCACAAACATTAAACGGGCTGAGAACAAAGCGTACAATCGTGCCTGCCAGAAATGGATTGGCAGTCGATGTGATGACTCACGCAACGTAATGGAAACTCATATACTGCTCGGCAGATGCATGGTTTGCAATGTTTGCAATGTGATTGGAGACCAAAGGTATCCCATTACGTCAAGGCCGGATTTAAGTGATGCGAGGCCCTAGGCTAATCCACTTGTGAGGCACCCACTCCCATTGTTTGCATGAAAAAAAATAGAAATTAATCGATTCGCGTTAATCGATTTGCGAAAATCCGAAAATGACGCTCTGAAGGTGCGGTCAGTAAAAATTCTAAATTAATACTGGAGTGCCTATGATCACTGCATTTGCTGCTGCCTGGGACGCAAAAGCGTTAAATTTCACGGAATTTTTGAAATCCTACTTGGCTGGCCGGAAGAGGATTATTAACTGCCACAGGCAAACCAACCGAAATCGGCACAATTGAAATATTTGACAAAACACATGGTCTACGTTTTTTATAAGAATCACATCTGTTTTTTCTTATCTGCGTTCAAAAAACAACAAACACGCTGCACCTATATAGTATGCGTGGCGGCAAAAAGACTTTAAAGCACAACGTGAGGACTACGTTGCAACTCGCTCACCACGGCTGTAAAAATCTCACACACACGAGCAAAACACGTCACGAAAAACGCACCCAAATGGTTGTAGCTGTTAGGTTCACGATTCGCGTGTTTCTTACTTTTTCCGACAGGTATGAATCGAACGCAACTAAACTATCGCGTGAAAAGATGTGAAGTTTAAAAAACTAGAACCGTCGCCAGAGTCTTGAATAGGGATTTAAATTTGCACAAAGGGCTTGATATTCTGAAAATTTGATAAAATCTTTACTGATTTATAGTGTTTCATATTTAAATTTGGAAGGACTGAGTTCACCAATTCCCACCGTGGCGACTGGACTGGTTTAAATTTCGCTTATGCTGTCATTATGGAAATACGTATAAAGAATATAAAAGCTACAACCATCGAATCAAGCAAGGCTGAACATAACACAGTAAACAGTTAAAAAGGTTTTGTCCTATGCCTTGTTCATAACAAAATTATCTAAGAATACATTACAATTTGTTTGCCTAAGTTCGTCACTTTTAATGTATCGAATTCCTAGTGTGGACAACCTCTCCTGGAACACTGCGACCCTTTAATTCATTTTTAATTCTTTTGAATTCTTTAAAAGGACCTTTCGCCTGAACAGTTAGTGACCATTAAGCTAAGAAGTAAGGCTTCGCGTGGTTGCATAAACTAAGAACCACTAATCTAAGGCATCAGACCCAAACGCGCTTTTGTCATTTTTTGCTGTTTCCCTGTCTCGTCGGGGAAGAGTTCTGCGGTTGCCACTTGGCAAAGTGAATTTTGCTTGCTATTCAAACTCATCAAGATCTCTGATTTGCTTAGCATGGGCGCAGTATAAACTTGCGCAAGTACTAAATAGCAATCTGATTTCTTAATGACTTTATTGAAGAAGATTCAAATGGAACAAATCACATCTAAAAATACCAATCGAACTTTACGCGATACAAACGCTGACAAAACTACTGTATTGCTCAGTCACCTACGAAACAACTATGCTTTTATTGTAGGATACTGCTGCTAGCCCTACACATAGCTCTTATCTAAAGTACAAGCTTGCTTTGATCAGGTGCAGTGACGTACCTAGAGGTTTGAACCCGGGGGAAACTTAGTTGAATGGAGCCGTCTGGCTAAAACTAAAAAAATAGTTGAAACAGTAACAAATCCGGTATTGAGCGGCTGAACCAAAACCCGAAATCACCGGAAACACTCCGATAAACGCAAAAAAACAACAATCTACTGAAACCACAAGAATAGCTAATACCAAAATACAAGCTAGGTAGGGGCCCGGTTTTTACATTTAGCTTGGCAGGGGGGAGCGGTTTGTCAGTTATGCTACTGATCAGATGCATTTCAAACACGAACAGCCACAAGTTCCTTTGATAGAGTCACACGTAACAATCGGTACGATTCGGCAAACGCAGGACGCAGCCAGCGTGCTTTGAGTATATCGACACAGTAACTGGCACGCGGTTGAACAACCGGCATATTGAAATTCATGGAAACTCGTTGGAAGACTCTGGCGTTATCACCACGAAAGTTGAATAAAACTAAATTTCGTGAATAATAATTAAGACATAAGATTTTGACGAAGTTTAATCTAAATGATCAGATACCGGCCATTGACTTACCACAGTTTGTTGGAGGCCCCCTTGGATCTTGAGGCCCTAGGCTTAAGCCTATATACCCCATAGGTAAATCCGGCCCTGCATTACGTTATACGAGAGTCTAATGCAAAAATACGACAAATTTGTAGTGAGTGCAACAAAAGCAAGTTAAGCAAAAACTGACAACAATACTTCGACGAACTACTGTAGTGTGGTAGTAACGCCACTTGTTTAATACACACCACTTCGCAACCATGGGGAGAAACCGGAAAATTAACCCATTGACCCCCCGAAATTTTGAAAAGCATTTCAAAGCGCCAAAAATTTTTAGTTGTTAGGTGAAACAAACAAGTTGCAATCATTTTTCCCCCCCAGAAATATATCAGCTGGTTGCGTTGCGACCCTAACACACACACAAAGAAAACGAAAATACCGACAATGTTTCTTATACTCGTAAAAAACATTTGTTTTAGAGCTGAGCAAAGTTCAAAATACGGTTTGTTTTTTCTTTTTTGAGGGGTTTGTGACCATATTTGTATATTGTACTGTACTTCAGTATTTTCGTACCTGAGCTTGAACGTGCTATCGGTAAGGCAAATTGCCGAGTTTTATTTTACCGCGTATTATACGGATGAACGCCTATGGCGAGCTTGAAACAATCAGTAAATGTAGCCGGCAGCTTTAATTTATTGTATTTATACATGAGCTTGGCCAATTCAAGACTGTATATAACTTTCAATTGTAGATTTTCTATGTGTTTTATAAATGTTTGTAACTGCAGAAGTCACAATTCCAGATATGTTCGAACATTCTCATTGCGCAATTCGCAACAACCGATATTAGTAGATGACATGAAACTGTTCTTCCCCAGGCAATAACTCCGCATAGCACTCATGAATATATTAGGTCGTAGGTGTAGGAGCAGGCAGTTGTTTGGGGGCGTAAAAGATATTTTGCCCAAATTTCTCCAAATTCGCCCGAAAAACATTTATGCGACAAACGTTCTCTCTAGAAATTTTCAGTAGACGTTGGTACGCTGTATTTTTCTCTACATTGTTTCCATTTCATGTCTCAAATGGTAATAATAATATTTTGCATTATTTCAACCATCACGAAATATATAATCAAAGTAATACGTGAACATTGCATAAACTTGCAAAGCTAAACATACTTTTAAGATCCAGTAAAGTTCTAACTTCTAAGCATGTTAGAAAGCCTATGTAGTGCATGCAAAGCTAAGCAGTTCATCTAATCACCGTGGTCTGAGGTAGACATGATAAAGTATTTAAGCACAACCTAAGAATAACAACATCCAAAAACATAACTTGATATATCTACTGAGCTACAACTACATGTCCGTATTGTTAATAAAGACCAAGCAAAGCTTCGATTCAACTTGAAGCTACCACGAGTTCTGCAAACTTCAAAGTTCCAAAATAGCATTAAAAAATTAAACATTGATCTGAAAATGTACAGCATTGAGAAATCTATCAAAAGCAACGATACAGCCATAATGAAAACACAGTGTAGGACATCACCTGCCGTGACTTCAAAAAAAACAAAATTTGCTAAATACCTACTTAACAGCGAACACTAGACTGCAAGTGCGCAGTATCTACATTGGGCAGTATAAAAAAATTGAAATATGCAGTATGAAAAAAATGAAAGAGTACTTTAACTTTTGTTCTTAATCACCCAATTGAAAAAAAATAAGCTAGGGTGTGCAAGGACATTGCCAGACGCCAGCTGGCTTCGTACTCTGAGCATCTTCCCCTCAGTTCTGAGCGGGGTTGCGGAGTCGCAAGGAGTCGGGGGTTTTTGGGTGGAGCGAGGCTGGATTCTTGAGAACACTGGGAGCCGGAGTCCAATTGAATTATATTTTACATCGCACATGCAAGTAGGAATCCTAACTCGTGCCTGTTGAAACGGTACAATTTTATTTGAAACTATGATTGAAACAAAGAATTATTGCTGTGCACTACGATTTCCATTAATATCTAGCTGCTACAATATTGCTGACAGCCAAAATTATTTCTTGTTATGTTAAGGAGTTGGAGTCGGGAACCAGTGTCGGAGTCGGAAATTTTGAAAAAGTCGGGGTAGGAAAATTTTGAAAGTTAGGGGTCGGACATTTCACCTTCGACACCGCAACCCTGGTTTTGGGGTTTTGGGTTCAATTCACAATCCAGCTGTTGCTGTCAGCAAGGAACCATACACCTAACTGAGGTAGGCCTAAAGCCGCTTCCTTCTTTGAAAACATGTACAGTATATGATATGTGTGGCATGTATCATATTATTTATATTATGACTGTGCCATGAGTCTCACAACATTGTCTGTTCAACTGCATATATAAGTGACATACAACAAATTGTATACAGAAAAATGTGTCCATCCAAACACTATAGTTGAAATAGGACTCTACTAATAGGAAGTGTCCTACAACATACTCTATTCCCTACAATTTTCAATTCATAAAAAACATAAATGAAATGTCCTAATTTCTGCATGTGCAGTGGCAATGTGGAAGCTTCTTTGCCCCCAGCTCCCACATCACTGTATTAGGCTATGCGCTATGGCATAATGTGCAATGTGCTTGCAAGCGAACCATTGGCCTATTTTGAAAGATTATTAGCGACATAAAAAGTCAAAAAGTGAAACGCTGAAAATGAAAAAAGATGACAAGAACCGAAACGTTTTGTGTCTATATTGTTATTACTAGCAGCTCCTTGTTGATGTCTTTTGTTGCTCAATTTCCTTTTGTTACGTTCACTACAAACTGGTTATAGTTCTTTTATTCGACTCTCGTATAACGCGCTGGACATCACTGATCTTCAATCGCATTGCCAGTGTTGCAATGCAAATCGTGTATTTACCGAGCAGCAAATGAATCTCCGTTCCCACGCAAAAGTCGTCACAGTCACTGAAAATCCATTTTCTGTACGATCGATCACACGCCTCGTTCTCAGCTTGTTTAGTTTTGTGACACACATTGAAATATATAACCCAGAAAATGTCAAATCAGATAACTATAGCACATCAACTGTTATATAAGACATATATAACTCAGGAAGTACTAAATGAAATAGATACAATCCATCACGTGATAAATCGGACAGATATAACAAGGGGTGTAGTGGGGCGGGAACGCGTGGTAACGGCGTTCCTACACCTTTTTCACGTTTTGCTTTAAAATGAGTTTGAAGTTGTTTCAAAATGTTTATTTTTTGGGTGCATCCCCACACTTTTTTGTTGGCACTACATCCCTGGATATAACATTTCAAGCGCTAGATAAGACAGATGTAGCTCCCAAAGTGTGTGTATTTAGCAGTCAGGGTAAATAGCACTGAAGCGTGACAGCTCAAGCGGGGTTGATTGGTTGGAATATTGTTATTTGATTAACTGGTCACGCTTGAACGCTATATCTGCTTAACTGCTACCTCAGCAATTTAAATCAGGCAGATCTCGTTCACAAAGGGAATTAAGCTCTGTCTAAGCTCTCACGCTTCAGCGCTATTTATGCTTGGCTGCTAAATGCGCACATTTTAGACGTTATATCTGACCACCTTAACACTTTCTGATTTATGTGTGCCCGGTATAACAATTGATGTGTTGTACCTGCCCAATTTAGCAATAATTCATGTGCTAAACCTGTCCGATATAGCGTTCTGTTAGTTAGATGCGCACGGTTTGGAAGTTTGTGTCCGAAGCTTATTTTTTACAAAGCGCGCTCCACCTGAATGGATCCACCTGGACCTTATCACAACAGCATACAGCAGTTTTAATTATATCAGCGTTGCCATGCTGGCGACATCTAAGCGCGTGTTCTTTGCAGAGCCACATGTCTATGTTTGTGTTCGTCAATCTGTTCGTGTGTTACTTGTTAGAACCGTGTGTGCGTGAGTTGTACTTTCTTTGTGTGTGTGAGTGTGAGAGACCTTTGAACATGAAACACTAGTAATGCATTGCACCTGATTGCTCGTCAAGTGTTCAAAACAAGAAAAACGTTCGCGATTTGTGAAGAGCTAATAAAAACTAGCGTTTCATACGCAATTAAACATATTTTGGGTCCTAAAGCAGCCTACAAATAAGAAGTTGTATTACTTTCTAACGGTGATTGATTGATTGACTGACTGATTGATTGATTGTTTCATATTTCAGTCAAACAGATGCTGCTGCTATGGCAACCAACACCCTGTTTAAAAGAAAATATATAACCTATCACAGTCGTACTGAAATCCAAAACACTGGTTTGATTTTCAATATCCACAGAGATTTTCGCCCGAGAAAGAGCAAGAACCTACGCCGCTCTACCCTAAACCAAAGGCCAATCGCCAACATTCAGCCGAGCCAGCTTCGATGTTACCTTCATTACTGTCACGGCGCGTTGCTGGGCGTCGAAAACGTGAGTCCTGTCCTCTTCATCTGGGAACGTCCCGTTTCGGAGAGGAATGGATGGATAAGCAATTATGCCTGGAATAAATTACATCTCAGCAAACGTTGTTTTTTTTGCTTGATCTACAAGTTTTTTTTCGGACAAACAAAGGAACAAACAATCATTTTCATTTTTTCGATATTTTAACAGTCCTTAGCACAAGCGTCTCTGCGCAGCGCGTTTTTGTCGTAACAGCTTGAAATGCGTTATTTTTTATAGTTAGATCTATTGTGTTGTCAGGCGCTATGCACGTGGTTCAAATTCGGCCTCCAATCAAAAAGAGAATCATTTCAAATACGAGTGTGCTACGCGGGACGCTTATCTCTTGTTGGTTCCAGACGATCAAGAGCACGGCATATCTTGCCACCGATGACACCTCTGGCTATAGAGACATTTGTATTGTTTTAATATAACACATTTTTTTAACTACAGAGAGACGCGTGACCAGTCGTTTGGTTGAAGAGCGGCAGGGCAACCAAAAATCGAAGGGCCAGCACCGGTGGAAAACGAAAATGGGTCATCACGTATTTCTAGCAGGGGAGTCGCGAAATGGAGGGCCTGGAACCATGGCCTCCATTGGCGACGACCATCACTTCAGAAAAGTACACGCAGGGCGGTTGTGGTATAGTGAGTACTGCTGGGATGAAATCTTAACTGAAGAGTTTGTTGCTGAACGCTTCTGTGAGGCGCCTTTCCAGCGAAAGCTCTTTATCGGCAGAATATTCTCTTACTGCGCGTAACAGTTTTCCCTCACAAAATCATCTGACCAACACACGTGCTCGGTAAGTCAAACAATGCTTACTGTCGTTCCAAGTCGTGTATTCGACCTTGAAGCCTTTCCCCGCCACTGACATGTCAGTCGACAAGAGAAGTTCGACCTTGTTTTCGGTGGAAAACCACTGAGGCGGATAAGTGGACCCGCAGTAAGTTTCTTTCTTTCCGGACGAATAATCCTCAGAAAAGAAAAGAAAGTTTCAACAAACTAGCTTTGCACGACGAGCACGAGGCTAGACTTGGGCGCAAGCACCGTGTGTTAGTTCTTCATTATGCGCCGTAACGCGCCCCTTTCACATGGTAGTCTGCTGAAACCGTTAACACCCTGTTTGCATTTTGCGAACATTCTCACAGATATAATTCATGAAACGCAAAAACGATGTTGCGTTTCGACAAAGCTCTATATTTTCGCATCAGGCAGCAAACAGAACATTAGTGCGTAGAAGTTAATCTGCACTCGGAAAGATACTTCACACTTGAACATCCAATGATGACGTCATGCAACCAGCGGCGTCGCCACTGGATTGCGGTGGTGCTGGGATTCCCCTTTACAAACACTGACCCCGTCGGATGTTTAGCATTCTTTAAAAAATTGCACGTTTGGTGTAAATTGGCAAGTTGCTGGTAAAAGGTTTGACTTTTCTGAACTGCGGTGCGATATTTTATCGAATCTAGTGATGAAACGTTTGGTCATTCGCTGAAAATTCGGAAGAAAACCGTGCAAGCTTTGAGGAAGCTTTGATGTTTTTGTTTCCGTCTCCTTGTTTCATCAATTAAAGTTGTTTCACAGCAACAACTGGGATTGTATTTACGAACGTGGTCCCTCCGCCAGAACGTGGTCCCTCCGCCAGCTGCCTCTTTTACGTCACGAACAACAAAAACTGGGCGAAGAGATGAATGAAGCTGATAACCACGATGTCGTTTATTTCAAGAAGCTCTACAAGGTTGTTTGTCACTGGACCCAAATTTCATCACAGTTCCCTTGTTCGTTTGTCAAAATAAAAACGATGTAGTTAGGCAGGGACCATAGATTTAAAGCCGCCTGGCCATTGAGTTGAAAGTACAACCTTTCAGGAACGCGAGTGCCTTGCAATGTACAGAAGCATGGTCGAGTTTGGCTTCCTTTTTAACCCCTCTGAAGAACTTATAATTAGTGCATCATAATCTTTGGATCGGCAGAGTTTTGGAATCTTCGGCACAATCTTTGGAAATGGGCGGGACTTGACGACTTGCAACATTTTAAAAAACAAAATTTTAGGAAAAATGAAGAATTTCAAAAACAACGTTAGACAAGCCTGCAACAGCAGTTGCAATTGCAATATCTAAGAATGGACACTAGAGAAAAAAAGTTTTATTCACAATTGAAAAATAGGTCCTCTCGTTGAAAGAAACTCTTAGGTTCGCGTGGCTTACTTCGTCTTCACAAAACAGTTGCATTGGTCGTTGAAAATTTTATTGTGCTTGGCAAGGTGAAAAATTGGCGGTAAAATTTTGAAACCATATTCCCTCACAGCGTTTTCTTCCATTATCATTGCTATTACTTTTAGTAAATTTTAGTGACTGCAATATACTTTTGCTTGTTATCAAGAGCACAGCATGGGAAAATTATTTATGGCTTTGATGGTTTTGTAGAAGCACTCACCACAACGTCCAGATAATCATAAGGACACGTTCCGCGGAGGATAATTCCTGACTCCAGTGCAAAGTCGCGAAACCACAGGGCAATTCGAAGGCCAACAGGAACAGTGATTTTCCACTTGCAATGATACGAGGACGGATACGGTTGCGGGTAGTTCGGGGAAGTAATCAAGCCTGACTTGTTTGTCAGTTCGTATTCACACCGATCTGCGCAACAATTGAAACTCTGTTGACTCAAGATGGGGCATGTGTACAGAGCTCGATGATCTGCTAGCGCCGGGGTTCCCAAACTTTCTCTGGTCATGTATCCCTTCGGCATCTCGGCAAATGAGCATGTATCCCTAAAATTTCTTATGACAAGAAGACTTAGCAATATAACAAAAATCCACTGAATTTTTAATTGAACACTTAGATATTTAGAACGCTCAAAGTAATGATTTTTAAAATATTATTTATTGATATATGTACACATATTTGAAAATAAATAATGTACTGTACATAAACATATTTTAACCTTGCATTGCTAACCATGTATCTCTTAAGATAGGCAAATGTACCCCTAGGGGTACATGCACCCCGTATTGGGAACCCCTGTGCTAGCGTGTTTCCAGAGCGCTGTGGACATGAGATACAAAGATTGTTGACTCGGTACCACATGAAATTAAAGTTTTTTGGGTGAGGCTGCCAGTTGCCGTGACACAGCTTCATTCAATATTGCAGTGCATACATACCACCATTCAGCAAATATCGATAAAATCAACATAAGAAGCTATAAAAAGAAAACGACGAACGTTTGCACTCGGGGGTGTCTCCGACCCACTTTCCATCGGGACCACAGACATGGACTACGTCACGTCCGTTGTAAGCGAAAGCGCAAGAGTAGATGACGTGATCTCCGTAGCGCTGCTCTACATTTGTGCCCTGGTCTGCGAATATAAAGAAAGAAACGACTCGCACCAGTGCACAGTGGTGGAGGAACCATTTTCAAAGTGGGGGGAACAAGCGCACGTCAAAACAACCATGGAAATTTTTTTCATTAAAGCGATTTATTTAAACAATGAAACCAATACTAATTGTGTTGCTTAGACATATTTAAGCAAAAATCTAAATGCAAATGTAAGGGGACCAGCCCCCAGAAAAAAGTAAGGATGCCTTGGCCCATGCGCCCCACCCGGTCCTGCCACCCCTGCCACCCCACTGCACAAAAGTAAAAAATAATTACAACAGTCTCAGGCGATTATTTGCACTGACACTTCATGCAAATCGCTATTCTGTTTTAAAACCGATTAGTTTTGGCGTACTGAATATGAAATTGGTTTAAGTTTCATTGTTTGGTCTTTTCTGCAACCTTCGTGAACCAGAACGGCATAAGTTAGTTCGAACAGTTGATCTTCAAGCAACGACTCCAACATTTACTCGTCAATGAAGAAGTTTTCGAAACCCGCACAACAAGCCATACATGCTTGTACAAAATCAAACAGGAACATCTCGACCAAGCTGTGAAGGAAAAACATTGGAAACGTGAAATTTTTTGAAATACTCCGCTGCAAAATGGTCGATGTTATTTTTTCAGTCTGTCCCATCAAACCACCAGCGTACGGGAGCGATTTTACAGTTGTCTGGAAAAATAGCTTTGTTCTTATTTGTGATGCAGGCTGTGACTTGTTTTTGTTCTTATTTGTGATGCAGGCTGTGACTTGTCGTTTCCGAAAGTTCCCGCTATTTCCTCTAAAATAAAGCGAAAAGCAAAAAATGTCGTCTAGTTTTGGATGTACCCGAAAGTCCCAAGAACGTTGACACCTAACCTTTCTTTTATAGATGGTCTGCGATATTTTCAAACTTACATGTTTCATCACTCGTTTGCCACTACGATAACTGCCCTGATTTTTTCTTTTGCTTTCAGAAACACCTTCTTGCTCTGAAAATTATGCGACACGGTCGTGATTAGTTTGATTTTGCCAAACTTTACTCCGCATGGGGGCGCCGCACGCCCGACCTTAGTTTTGTGCGTCTATGACCGCAATTGCAAGTAACAAGCAACTTTCGCCCTTGAACTATAAACTTTGAGAAATCCGATTTAATCACTCAGAGTTTAAACCTTACGGACAGAAGCATTGCCCACTGTAAAATGCTTCGACTTTGCTCAAACATTTGTCGGTGTTTTCAACCGTCTAAAAATGTCTGAAAGACGGTACCTTGTTTAGGCCTTGTTTATTTTAGGCCCTCGGTATCTTGTTTTTTTTGTTTAGGCCCTCGGTGCCTTGTTTATACCTTGTTTAGGCACTCGAAAGACGATACCTTGTTTAGGCGTCGGTATTTTCAACTATCTAAAAATGTCTGAAAGACGTACCTTGTTTAGGCACTCGGAAAAATAGGAAAAATATGCGACCACACCATATTTTTTGCGCTGCCGTCAAACCACGTAGATTTTTTCTTTTACGTTCAAAGCGCGAAAGCGACCATTTGCATTATGCACCGGTCTGCGTTTAGCATTCTTTGCGATAATCCCTGGACTATGCGTCTACATTCCGTTTACAGCGATATCTTTCGAAAGAAATTCCTCTAGAAAACGGAATCAGATACTGTATAGCGTTCACAGAGCACATGATTCGAGTAGACACACTCAGCTCTTTTTCAAATGAAACAAAGATTTTAATTCATGTTCGAGTGGAACAGCGATTTACATTTCACAGCAATTTGTGTTTTATGCTCAATACTCACAATGTCGCACTGTATTGTTGTAATGCTGAGGCTCGCCACAAGACCGCCGAATACAGTGGAGGGGTTTGGGATCGCTCCAGCGTCCCCCTCCTAGACACGTCATCAGTTTGTACGAGTTCTCCCTGCTCGCTATATTTACGTGACCGGAAAGGCAGCCGATCAGTATGGTGTCTCCGGTGACGTAACAGGTACGCAGAGCGCTGGTGATGTGCTGTGCAAATACAGTTGTCTTCAAAGTCTTTCTTGGAACAAGGAAAGCATGCCAACAAATCGGTCTCCAGAGTAGGAAAACGTGGATTAAAAACTGGCAAGCCATCCCCTCAGATAAGATTTGAAAATTCTTTGTTGCTAATTTGTTTTTTTCTGCTAAAGGTTTTGATGAAAGTTGGAAACATTACTGGAGGATACGATCAACATCTGCATATTTGAATAAACGGAGCCATCCAATGTAGGTAATGTATAGATCCTGTGGACGCGAAAAAGCTTGAAAGCTATGCAATAAAACGAGGGAAGAGGGTATTGTAGCCTATTGTTTACTGGGAAAAAATTGCTACTGACACACAAGAAATGAATTTCACGAGTTAGTTTGCAGTAAGCTATGAACAATCCTTCGCTAGCTACTAAGATTTATTTTAAAGTATATGGTATGCGTTGAAAGTTTCCGCAAATTCGAAGCGCATCCCATCGTTCTTGGTTCGAAATTGGTAAAATATGAGGTAAATGGCTTTTACAGCACATATTTGTGACTTTGAAAAACTTGCAACAAATTGTATGCAAATTCCTGCATCCTGCCAGAGATGTCACTGAAGAAAGAGAGCTTGAGATAATTCCGGGCCTGAGAGCCATGCACGTTAGTTTTTAGCGACGGATTTTGTCTTACCTCGTAGAGCAAAAGATGGGGAAGATGAAGAAATCGATTGATGTTGCTCCGTGTTGTCACAATGTACGAATCCACTCCAGAGTGAGGCAAGCCACAAAACTCATTTTGGATTCGGCAGAAATTTTGAAGCACGCTGTCGTCAACCGCCAATGGCTTTTCTTCAGTGCGGCGCAGCACCTTCCAGTAACTCGGTTGAGTTGTCGTCAAGTCGACGTGTAAAATGTCGCCACCCACCGAGGCGTTGATGACCAAGAACAAGTTCGAATTAAGACTTGTTGTACCGAAGGAATAAGTCTGTGTAGATGACTTTTCGGAAATGCACATCCACGACTGGCTGTTGTTGCCGTTCAGACAAAAACCCAGTGTTGCTTCATTGTCTGCAATTCAGAGAATTATGTGATATGCCAATGGTATAAACCAGCACAAAATCGATAGAAAAGATAGTACCAACCAGCACGAAATCGACAGAAAAAATACGCGTTCTTAGGACTTGAAGTCGACTGATTTTCAGAAAAACCGTAAAAATCTCAAAGCATTTCGGCTGATCCGCACAAAGCGGGCATAACGTAGTCGTAGGTATAGTTCCAGCAAATTCAACTAGAAAGTTTGATGTTGTTGATCTAATGCAAATGACTCAAGCAATTTACCAGAACGGTTATTGCTGAACAACTTTCAACACAAATTCCAGTTCTAGAATATGGCCTATAAATGGAGTTTGGACTTAGGGTATTTTACGAAAACACCGTACGACTTGGAGTATGCATGAATTTTCTGGCACGATGGGAAAAGTAGACTGATGAAAACGACGACATAAGTCAGTTTCATTTGTGCTGAAGACTTTCTACAGTTTTCTTAACTGCTGTAGCTTTTGGCAATGATTTAAATTGTATAAACGTTTTGCAACTCCTGAGAATATCCCCAAACTCAATCCACTGAAAACACATGTGAGGCAAATTCTTCTGTAAATGGCAAAGAATGTTTAAAACATAGTTCATTTTTGGGAATGGTGACGAAATCTTGTCGTGCACCTCTTTACTGATAGGCAGAGGCGTGGCAGCGGCGCGGTGCAAGCAAAAATTCGAGGGACTACAGGTACATTTTTCTATGCTAAATGACTTCAGCGAGCCGAAATTACCAAAAATGTTCCATCCAGACTCCATGCACGATTGTGGTGGCCATCAAAAAGCATTAAAAACTGTTTGGCATTCGCGAAAAATTTTTGTTTAAAAATTGGCGGCTGAGCGCCCCGGGCCACCATAGTCACGACGCCACTGCTGATAAGGCGTTCCAAATATCAAAATTGGTGAAGAAGCGCGTTCGTGCAACCAATTTATTCTCTCTGTATCAGTGTATCGTGACCTTCAGAATAATCTTGGCGCGTATAACTTGAATACTGTATTTTGAAGTGGAATGACGCTTCGATTTTAAAGTAATTCTGCAATCAAATAAGAAAAAATATTGGCTTAACCTCAATCTGTATTTGTGTTGCTTATAGTGTCAAAACAAATAAATCTAGAAAAATGCACTCCGCCGGGCAGGTGCTACTTGGGAACTTAAACCATTTTCCGTGTCAAGGGAGTCCCGCGAAGACTAAAGTTCCACCACAATAGAAAGTTAATCTCAACATTTTATTTTCTTACTTTTACATCTACCATTCTAATACGCCTTGACCTGACACTAACTAACTGATAGCACTCTGATTGTCACGAAACAATAAATTACTGTAACTGCAAAAAGGTTGTTTTAAATGAACAGCTGCTTTTGACGTCTAAGCCAGGCATTCTCAACCGGGGGTAGATTCAATGATTTCCGTTGTACATCTTTTTACAGCGCTAGTGACTAAACAAAAAACAGGTGGTAAATTTTATGTTAGGAAGCTGACAAGGGATAAACCGGAGAAAAAAGGTTGAGAACCCCTGGTCTAAGCTATAACCCAGTAGATGACTGTGCGTCAAGCTGTTTTAAAGTTGAAAACTGTTCTTTTCTCTACAGTCGTTCGCATCACTCTTACACAAAGTAACTTAGGTGTTGTGCAAGCGAAAATCGAATCGCGCAGATTGATGTATGTACTGAAGATATAAACAGAAAAACTGCATGTATGATCTTTCAGGTTTTGAGAAAAAGTAAAAACCGCGTGCACAACGGTTTTTAAATATTTGACCTTGGTGACCACTAAGGCATTTTAAGAGACTACAACTATTTTATCTAAATACTGCCATGCATAATTTTTTCTCAAAATTCTTATGCACTTCTTGCAAATGCTTACGCTACTAACTAGGACCAGCTCAAGCAGATGTGGGGTTTAATGCAAGAAATAGGGGCTGGGCCTCTGATTTTGAATGCCAAAGTTAAAGCCAAAAAACAACACACATTTTTGTTATGCTCAAGACGTGGGTTTAGATCAGAGTTTCTTAAACTTTTTCAGTCGCGTCCTCTTTGGCGTTAGTCATTGATACTCGCGCCTCACCTAACCTCAAAACAAGCACAAAAAAACAGAACAATTTATTTGCCATTAGGCCTATACATCTTTTCAACAATATATCGCTGCCATACTCGCGCCCCCCTTGCTAACCTTTAACGCCTCGCAGTTTAAGGACCCAGGGTTTAGATAATACTGTAATGCAAACAATTCAGCATGTATCATATACAATAGAAACGTAAAACAAAAAATTTAAAAACTACGACATCACAGACGTCGACAAAACTTGTAACTGGACTTTCAGAATGGTGAATCTGGAAGATTTGGATCCTAAAAATACAAATCCAAAATGTCAATTCAAACGGGTTAATAAGTTTCGGTTGTCATTTTTCACAAGGTTATTACTAATGAGTCTGTGCATGAGTGCGTCACGTGTGGTGACTCCTGTGAAAAGATGTGTTGTTTTCTTCATAGTTAACAATATGCGGTGCAAACAAGTGACGGAAAACAAAGAAAAAGTCAGCGTTATGCCGTATTATGCCCGATTTTTGCTTAGCTTTTCTTTACTCATTCGCGTTGCAGGTTATGAGCAATCGAAGATACCGGGAAATTGCAACCTAACCACGTTAAAAAGTTCAAGCAACTAATGCTGACACACTATAGGCTGGTGGCGCAACACTGCTGAACGGTTGCCTCCGTCGCTGGAGCCCTGCCACGTCAGCATCTTCAGTGAGTCTTTTTTCCAGTGCGGGAATAGCTGCTACCAAGATGCGTTCTCCTATAACGGGCGGACGATTAGAAAGCCTTATCAAATTCCACTCCAATTAGCTTATGCTTTGACGGTGTTTTTGTTATTAATACTAAATTGTCTTCTCACCGGTTTTGCGGCATTGATGGAAGCCAAAACAATTAAATTGGGTTTGACATTTCAGATTCTATTTAGCTATTGTGGAACAGTGGAGCAGCCAGAATGAGGCCGAAGAGGCCATGCCCTCCCGAAACAAACTTGCTAAGATTTTTGCTGGTGCTGTGTATCAATTTTCAACTGTTAGAAAGAGGTTAGTGACTGACGACGTCACTGAATGGCCCCTCCAGAACAAAATTCTTGACTGCACCACTGTTGTGGAACACTAGCTTATTTTGATATGCCCATCCCTGTGTACAATACAGTATGCATGATTGACACAACCGATAAATATCAGCCAAGACAATGATAAAGAATGAGCATGTTCTGCATCATTCGTATCTTTTGTGGCTTGTTGGGATTAAACTGCAGCGCAGCCTCAGGTGTTGTTGTGTACCTTGAGCAAACAGCAATGGTTTGCAACCATTTGACGCTCGCGGATAAGAAAACTTTCATGTGGAGCAACTGTGCACAACCTGCGGCCGTGCGGTCGCATGCGGCCTTCGATAATGAAATTTGCGGCCGTCCACATGTAATTTAAAATATAAGATTTGGCGGCCATGCTGGCGTATATTGAAGCAAAACAAACGCAAGGCAAGAAAATCAGTCGAACAAACTTTTCTTTTAATAAATTCGTTAAAATATTTGACATTTTATTATACTTTTAGGCACAAGTAAATGACAGATACCGGATAAAACCCTTTTCTTTAACTAAACGTATCTCATAAATATAACTCGAAATCATTGGCGGCCGCACTTCATATAAATCAAAGTAATGCGGCCGGCAATAGTAAAAGGTTGTACACCCCTGATGTAGAGGTAACGAGGTTTCCTCAGGTTTCGAAAAGTATTAATGTATGCCCTTTTTTCTTTAGCGTTAATACGTCAAAATTCTTGTGTACACCTTCTAAATAGTCCACATAAAGTTGCTTATTTTATCGAAACAATTGATGCCTTGATGAGAAACTGTTTATATGCTTTTGTTCAACGTTGTGCACGTACATCTAACTTTTTTATCCGCTCACTTCAAATGTCCAATGCGTTTCAACAAATCTCCATTTTTTTCTCTCACTATGTGTAACGCTTCTGTTTGTCGATAAGTGAATGCGGTAGCAACTACTGCATTGTTTCAGTGTCTGTTCATCTTCAGCATTGTCTGTATGTATCACCTAACAACCTACCTTGAGATATGTTGTGTCTAAACCTTTTTTTCATCCTTGGTTTCTTTGACTGGCCGTGTGATACGGACCATGTGTCTGAGTCAAACGAATAAATAAATAAATAACTACACTCCGACTAGGAGCGGCCCAAGCAGATGTGGGTTTAGTGCAAGGAAGGGGGGCGAGCATCTCTGGATTTGAATGTCAAAAAAATGCCCGCAGAACAACACACCTTTGTATAGTTATGCTTAACGCTAGGGATTAGATATCAACGTAAACAAATTAATATCAAGTAGAAATATAAATCAAAAAATCCTAAATTCCATGATTTCAGATGCAGACAATACATATGAGGCGAGGACAAGTTAAAATAGCAAATATGGAATATTCGGATTCAAAACTATCCGACTTCAAAATGCCAATTTAAACCGGATAATAACATTCCGTTTTTATCTTTTAAAAGGCTATTAGTATCAAATGTTTGCGTGTGTGTGTCACGTGTGTGCGCCACATGCAAATAGATGTTACGCTTGTTTTTTCACAGCTGACAATATTTATGGGCTATAGCTCTGGCTCCAGCTCCAGGCACATAAAGTTTTTGGCTCCAGCTCCAGAATGATTTGGCCCATTGAAAACTGTAAACCATTGTATTATCTGTACAACGCTCTTGCTCTACAAACTAGGGCTGTGGAACCAGAACAGAAATTTCAGGCTCCGGCTTCGGCTCCACTGTTTGAAAGTTTGGGCTCCATCCGAAATTATTTGGGCTCCGGCTCCGGGCTCCACAGCCCTGATTCACACGAAGTACAATGTAATTCGTGCATCTGTCCATGACAAGTATTACGAAAATTGACATTTTTAATAATAGTTTGGCCTATGTCAATGCGCTAATCTCGTAAGATGAAGGACGATCATTGTTATACGAAAGAATAGTTCTATCGCACATTTTTTCTGAATGGAAGTGCAGTACAAGCGCACTTAGAAATTTTCAAGTTTCCTGTTTTGTTTGCCGATAAAACTGTTCTTCACAATTTTCAGGAAAAATCGCTAGATTTCGTGCTAAAAATCTCAGTGAGCGCTAAAAATGTCCGTTGTCGGAAAAGCACTAATAGCACGTTTCGCGCTGAACTGGCAACCCTGGCGATGGGAGCGAGAGAAGAGAGGCGAAGAAAAAGCCAGCGTGATGCTGCATTACGCCTGCCTTTTTCTTTGTTTTTCTTTATTCATTCGCATTGCATGTGCCATGTCATGATGAGCAATCGACGATTCCGGGAAATGACAAGCTATCCAAAGTTAAAAAGTTCAAGCAAATAATGCTGACACACCAGGCTAATGGCGCAAAACTGCAGAATGGCTGCCTTCACTGGAGCAATTGATTTTAAACTATTTCTGCCTACCTTCCATGTCAGCATTTACGGGAGTGTTTTTTCCAATGCCAGGGTAGCTGCTCCCACAATGCGATCTCCTTTAATGGGCAGACGATTAGAAAGCCTTATTATATTGTACTGCAGTGAACTTATGCTTTGACTGTCTTTTTGTTATAAAATACTAAATTGTTTCGTTCCGGTTTTGCGGTAAACGAAACGAATTAAATCGAATTTGGCATTTTATATTCTACAGTATTTAGCTTTTGTGGAACACTAAATTATTTTGAAGTGTTTGTTTCCACTTACAGAATAATATGCATGATCGATACCATCGATTTATTCAGCCGAGACAATGATATATACAGAACGAGCATGTTCTAGATCACTCTTCTCTATTTTGACTAGGTGAGAGCAAGTTTCGTTTCAATTTCAAGCGTTGCTTTGACCCTGAAGCTTAGAGTGAGGGTTTTCAACATTGTGACGCTCGCAGATAACCAAATCTTAACGGAAATTTTGACAGACCGACAAAAGATAGAAATTCATCCGCGGATTTCGCATGAGGAACAATTTTGCGGAGTGGGGAAACAGAAGCAAACGTGCACGTTTTCGCGACAATTGCCACGAAATTCTCGGCCACAACGTGGCGGCGTGTTATCGAGCGAGTTAGAAGCGAATATTTTTATAGCAGACAAGTGATATTACGTCACTCCGCTTTCGATAGAAGGAAGCTCAGAAATCGAAAGACTTTGACAGCACGAAAGAAAAAACAATGTGCATTGTTTAAAATGGCCACTGCTGCGATTAGTGCTGTGGCGTCTTTTCCGCTGAGACAAACCAAATTTCTAGTTAGGTAATGTTTTTTCTATGGGAAAAGACAATAGTTTAAACTGCTTTTTTTTAATCATCGAATCTGATAAAAACGCAGCATTTAAAACCAGCTGCAGCAGAGATCATATAATGTGTCAAGTGACAAGCAAACTGACTAAGAATGCTGAAATGGAAAATTAAGAAAGGACTGCCTTGAACCGTTTGCACGACTCGCACTTTGCCATACTTTTAGAAGACCCGCCCGCTGTGCATCCGTAAGCGACAAGCAACAGGCCAGCGAAGAACCGCTGCAAATCGTGCGCGAGGCGTATCGTAAATCTGAACATTGCAATCCAACAGCATGGACAGTGTTGAAAACAGCAAGAGATGAATGACATCTGACGTGGATGTTTTGAAAACGTTGAAAGAGAACACGACTTTTTCCCCTTAGCGCAAAATTTTTACCTCATTCTACGACAGTCCTAGACTGGCGCCATTGAGGCAAATCCCCAACACCTTGGCACATGCACGACTGAAGTTGCTGGTTATTTGATATTCGTATAAGCCAGAATTTCTCTACCTGTAGATTCAAGTCAGTCGATCACCAGAATGTTTACCGATAAAAAAACAGTGACCCAAGCTTTTCACGGAAGAAGTAAACATATGGCGCTGGAGGCACTAGACCCCGATATCGGAGTGCGTGAGTAGCACCCATTGTTTGGAATGAGTGCGTCATGAAAGTGAACGTGGAAGTGACCAGGCGTCTGATCCATGCAGTTGTTGCCGAAAATCACGTCATCATTAAAGCCCGTCGCTGCACATAGAAAAGATTTCTACCTTTGCGATCTGGAAAACGTGCATTGGAGATCGTGTTTCGAAAGTTCCTGTTGAACTGAAAAACCGACCGACGTGGTGTCATTGGCATCACGAGTTGTATAAGGCAAGGAATTCATAAACCCCTGGTGTGACCCAAGGTTTCCTGTCTCAGACCAATCTACAACGCCACTAGTGCTGTAACAAGGACCACACGGACTCTGGTTGTTCGCAAGTTGATTTTCGTCCCGTAATGTCGCTGTAAGTTTTGTTCGAGGTGGGAGTATGTAGCGGACAGGACACTTAACAGTGCCACTTCATGGTTCGCTAATCGCTACGGTCATTCGCGCAACTGCTGATGCATAACAATTTATTAATATGCGAAGCGCAAACTTACACACAGAGATAGAGAGTAACAGCATACCGAAGAATGTTCCCTCTAAGAAATTTTACACTGAATGAATGTTTGTTTTAGTGAGCATGAATATTTTAAGGCTGAGTTAGCGTAGTTCTGAATGACTAACAAACTGTAAATTTATTGGAATAGGTATAAAATCTAATCGAAAAACGAACAAAGTTACACATTTAATTTAAATAGTTTCTAAAAAGATTTTGCAATATGCTGAGAAGCGTTCTGCTTCTGCCCAAAAAATGTTAATCATTTTTTACTTGTGAACTTGGATTGTTGCAAGTGCGCGAGAATAAGATTTCACTGCACAAATGTTCTGGCGCACCTTAGAGGGAACATTGGCAACGAATATTCGTATTTGGGTCTCCTTACGACAAACGTCTTCGCTCAGCCCTGCAAAGTTTAGCTGAGTCAAAAATTGGAGTTAATAAACAAGTTATGAAGATTTCATTGTCTCTTAAATCAAACGTAGTTTGGAGGTGAAGTGGCGAGAAAACTTGACCAGGATAGTGCATTTTGTGTTTTCGATGAAAGGAAATTTACAGGTCGCGAAAGATTTTGATTGCACGAAAGAAATAAACAGTCTGTTTTATTTGAAACGCCTTGTTACAAATTTAGTGACTCAGAGATTTTTTCCGCCAGGTAAAATGTTAAGATAGATAGATAGACATATTTATTTGGCGGTACGGAATTAATTGCGCTAGATGTATTCTGTAAAACAGCAAAAAACGCCGGGGCACCGAAAAAACACAGAGGTTATCTAGTCAGGTGCCCCATAAATTAGTTAAGGACCAGGATTGGAAGAAGACCGACGGATGGAACCATTGACCAAGATTCTAAGAGAATTTTATCTTACTGGACTTAACCCCTGATAAGTTTCTGATTATTTCATCGTAATCTAACTGACACGAGACTTCATTTTCAACTGAAAATACGGCTGGTCCGCAAGGAAGATCCTGTATTGTTGTTAAGCTCAGGAATGTCGCGATAACTTTAAACTTGGAAAATATTTTTTCATCTGTTGCCACAGTAACAGGACTAGCCAGCAATGCCTCAGAATAACTCAAAAATTTGGAAAAACAACATAGCAGATCTTTTCAGAAAGAAATCTTAAGATTTCTGGGAGCTGAGAAGCGATCTGCTCCAGAATAACGTACTTTACAGGAACGCATCTTAATTCGTTTTGCACCCAGAAGCTTCTGTAGAAGGAACAAACATTTTCGCACTCCATGCAGCATTTAACCATTTGGTTTTATATAACCGCTTAAAATCTGCCAGAGGAGCTTGCACCACCAGAAATCCCGTCTTGTACCCTCAATTGACAACCGCTGTTTCAGAACATGCCTCTTCTGCTATCATGTATCCGCCAAAATCTGAGGTGACATTCACGGTGAGCTCTGAAGTTATTACAGCCCCATGCCCTGTGCTGGATTCACCTTTCGGGGGCCGGGAACAAAAATGTTTTTGGACCGTCACAAATGAAGAACGGTGTGATTTTTTGAGGCACGGTGAACCTAAGTCTATAACCAAATCGAGGTGCACTGATCTCTCTTTTGAAAGACAAAGGACCGACATGATTTTTTTCCAATTAAAAAAAATAAAAAAAATATTTTTTTGGACAGCTATAGCATTGCTAGTGGTTGACCGATTGCCTTGACGGGCTCACACAGCTCAACAGCCAGTGGAGACGGAGTCCGAAAATGTAAAAATGCATCAGTTTTTGTGTCTTGTGCTAGATGGAGGAGTCAACGGATTCGAGCTTTCATCTTGTGTCAATGTAATAAATTTAAATTTGTTTCGGCAATCTGACGACATACCCAATCAATGCTGCAATCTGTCATGAAATAAAATTACAGGTTGTTGCCAAGATGCAGCAGGCCCGTAACCAGCCAAAAACATTCTAGAATAAGCAGATGTTTATGGAACTCAACTAAGTAACTTTGACATTGGTTTGGTTGCAATACCAGTACTTCTCTAAATCTTAACTGGCATTATTTAAGAAATTCACTGACACTCATCGCATGTTAAAATGCCTGTACGTAAATACAAGAGCTGGTCAGCTTTTTCGGTACCAAGTTGATTACGAATCTTTGAATATACAAGTACAACAGTGGAAAATACTCGCTCCACATCGGCATTTAATTGCTTATAACTTGTATCGTCATAGGAACTCTCTAGCTTCTATGGTACTATTATAAGTGAAAACTTATTGGAATGCTAACAAACTGTGTGGCAGAAATCACACAGAGCTTTAAAACTGCATGTGACTTTTTTATTTTCATTGCTTGATTTGAATCAAGATTTAAATCACTGATTTAATTCAAATGATTTAAATCAATCAATTCTGGGCCTAACGCAGTTGCATCGCTTGCATCGGCTTAGGGTCGGGCTTGCTGCTGATCCCCAACTAAGCTGTGCACCTTCTCTACACTGCAGTATTTTTGTTGACCTGTTCTATACTGTCTTGAAAAGATTTTTTTTAATGAAATTTACGATGACCTTCTTTTGCAAAAAGCAACTGGGCCAGACTTCCATACGCTTGGCATACGCAAAAGAATAAGGGATAGAGGCGTGAAGAGGTTATGAGAACATAAATCAAAGACAAAGAAAAGGGTGAAAAAAAATACCTAAATTATCGAGATATCTGTTTTCAACTCGTAGAAAAATGCAAAAAGTTGCATAAATTTTTGAAAATGTTTGTAATGACTCACAGAGGTATCTAACCGTTGCAGGTCTTTTATGTTGTGCTAATAATGGTCGCTGAGACCACCGGAGTTTTAGTTCGTGCGCCGAAAGACATCACGTCTTCGACAATGCTTGGCAACATGTATGAAATGAGTTGTTTTTGCGTTGTTGATCAACGAGTTTTCACAAGGTTTACGTGATTTAGGTCTAAATTGGTTAAGGCAACAATTTTAATTTGATAATACCAACAAACACATATACCCCACTGGCTATCAGGAAACGTCAAGAACTACAATACAGACACGACCATAACCAGCATAAAACGTCGAAAGCGCCAAGGCCATTCAAACGTAAGTGGGCAACCGTATGTAAAAATTAGTGCAACATGCACACTTTCTATGTAATATACACAGCACATGAATGGGCAAACAAAATAAAAACGAGCAATCAAAGCGGTTATACCTGACTCGTTTCCTGTCGCGGCGATACATCTTCCGTGTTTGAGATTCATTAGTTGACCTCCAAGGCGAAACCATTTCTGTGACAAGCTGCTTGTGTTACAGTTAGAGACTACTATATCCAAATGCTCATCAGCATCTAGGCACCAGCTGTGGAAATCATTGGTAGTCAAATCAGCTGATGCGACCATTAAAGTTTTTTCCCGTGGTACTGATGCTGTAGGAAAAGTCACATCTTGCCTTGACTTCACCAACTCTCTGCATTCGGGTAAAGACTTGTTTGCCAACCCGAAATTACAATTCGTGCGTTGGATTGTATTAAGGAGTAGAGCCAGTAAAAAGCATATGCGGCATGGTGTCATAAGAAAAAGACACCAGTCCGCAAACTCCATTCATTTCTACGACTTTGCTTTATACTGCAGGCCGCGGCCATAACCTTGGCACAGGGTTAGTTAAGGCATTTGGTACACACAAGAGAAAGGACGCGTTTGTTACGCAACAGTCCTAATAGTGATATAATTTGTCTTAAGAAATTTTCTTTGAACCACGCCTGTATAACAATGAATTGGTAGGTCGGCTGCAAGGGCTGAATTAATTGAGTGCCTAGGTTGCAGCCAACACTTCTGTCTAGATTAAAATGTTATATCAATTTTGTTTGTGTTGTCAGTGTCGAGCAAATGTTGCTGAATAGTGTCTTGCTAGTGGTTATAATATGTTGCGGTGTATTCGGCGTGACCATTTCAACGATTGCGCAAATCTCTACCGCTGAAACGAGTGTTATACTCAATGCAGCGCTGGAACCATCCGCTCAACAACAAACAACGTTTTCGCAAAACCCTGGCAGAGTAGAAAATGGAGCAACACCAACACAGCCACTTGGTGAGTATGCCTGCATTTAAATGAAACTATTGTAGGTTATAGGTGTGAAAACCGCGCTGTAAGCTTCTTCCAGGCTGCAACGTATTAGCTCACATGGGCGCAATTTGGTGGGGGACACGGGGGACATGTCCCCCTCACTTTTTCAGACGGGGGGGACATAATATGTCATGTCCCTGCCACTTTTTTCTCTTTAGGTTTTGTATTTGGAGAGCTTTCAAAAATAAAAGTGATGTTTGCGACGTTTTGTCTGAAGAGCTTTTCATGTTAGATGGTAGGCCATACATAGCCAAGTTGATGTTGAAACAGAGTTTGGTGTGGTATCACTGATTCTGTTAGTTTACACATTTTAGCTTCGATAAAATAATATTTAGCATTTTTCAAGTTTCTAGAGACCGTGAAAGATCTTTAACTGATTCTGTCTGACATTTGCCCTGTGTGGTATACTGACAGAAAAGTTATTTTCTTGTAACAGTGGGAGTATTACAGCTGCACATGCGAGAGACCACAGTACAGCCATGATTTGTTCCGTGCAGAAATGTAACTGGCTTTGCTGTAACGTTGGCTGTCAGGTATTCAGAAACAAACAGCCTATAATTTAATGATGCTAGTGTATATAATGTTAGAAAGTTAGATTTTCAGACAAATCTCTGCGAAGCTTTTGCAGAAGACAAAAAGCAACACTATTGTGGAGACTTAGTTTAGGGATGGGGAGCAAGGGCGTCCGCAAGGGGTTGGGGTTTAACCCCCCCCTTGAGCTTGATATTTTACAAAAACTTTATTATAAGAGAGTGTATAGGGCTTGATTTTTTACAAAAATAAGGGGAGTGCATGTGGAAGAATATGTCTATTATGTCAACAAACTTCGCTTAAAAACATGAATATGACGTCGCAAACAGCGCACACCAAATACAAATGACCGCCATATGCCACTGAATGAAAACCCCTCCCATGAAAATTTTCAGCGTACGCCACTGATGGGGAGTTTAGCAAAAGATTGTTTTCAACCATTGGTGAACATGATTTTAACCAAAACGTTGGAGAAGTCGCCTACAGTATTTACCTAGCTGTACATTGACCTATAGCTCAAAACGTATGGACTAGACTCGGAAATAAGGATAAAATATACATTTATCCTAACTTCTTGTAATGTCGCGACAGTGGTGACGAACAAATCCGAAAGATATTTTTTCCTTGATTCTTACGCTTTGTGCTTGTGCTGAATGCATTAGTCCGTAATTCATCTGATTTACTTGAGTTTAATCAAACCCACAATGCAGCAATGTTTTCATCCAAGTGCGAAACATTTGCCTTATAGATACATCACACCTAGTTTTGTTGGACATTCTTTTCGTGTTAAAGGTGAAACTTGGTACTTTTTGCCAATTCACCGTTGTGTCTTTTGATTTAATCTCAAATATATTTTTGTGTCGTTATGCACGCAGAACTCTTAGAATAAAACTCTTGACAAAACATGTTGCAGAGTTATAAGTCGGGCCGAGCTTTTCGGGTCGGATCGGGCCGGGTTCGGACTTAAGTGTGTCAAAATATTTCGGGCCTGCATACACAACTTTTTTATAACAAACTATTTTTTCATTCACGACGTAGATTTGTTGTGCTCAACGCGGTAGCTTCTGTGATTGAAGTGATTGTTATTTTTCTTCAGCTAATTCTGGTTGGAAACCTAGATGCGTTTTTTGTTCTCTGCTGCGATTAGTCTCACACTGTTTTTGAGAAGGCGACAGCGGTGCGGAAATTAGCACGCGATGGCGTTGCGTCGAAAAGATCAATCACTCACGCAATTCTTGGTTTGTTTTAGGAAGCCTACAAGTCGGCTTTTCATGTCTATAGCGCTATCGTAGAAAGTTTCTTTTATGCCTATAGCGCCATCATAGATAGTTTCGTGGTAGTCTCTTTTTTCTTAAGATACATTATATCACGCAGTATTATCGTTGACTAACATACTACGTTTATGCCAGATTATGCCAATGTTTTGGTCAAGGTGGTTGCTATTTTCGATGTGACAAAGCGTGTACCTGCAACTACACCTGCACACAATGTTTTTTGCTGCTACGCCGTTGTGCATATCTGAACTCCCTCGGTAAATTTGGCTTTCAGACCTAAATCGGGCTTCAAAAATAAATTTCGGGCTCGAGCCGAGTTCGGGCTTGTGATTTCGGGCTGGGGCGGGTTCAGGCTTCATAATGAGTCCCTTTTGCAACTCGGTGTGGGTATGTATGCAGGGTCCAACAAGGGGAGATTGAAAGGATACATCCCCACTCACCAACAGTAAATATAGATTGAAATCATTTTGTGAAGTAGGCTGCGCTAATTTTAGGCGACATGTTTTTGGTGCTGGTAAGAGGATATCAATGGAGATTTTGGTAGGGGTGGTGCTACATGCATGATGCCAGTAGTATTAAAAAGATTTGTAGCTTTTTCGAAAAAAGGAAATGTGCAAGGAAAATATTTATCGTCTTTGTAAGATTAAGCGCCTTAGACATCAAATCGCGCTGTAACCCATACTTCTTACAAAATGCATGAAAACTGAAGTGTTCTTCTGTAAGAGTGATATGCACGTGCGACCAATGCGATTAAGCATTTTGCGCACTCCAACTGACAGCTCTGATAAAACCCAATTGATGTTTTCTACTATATTGCTGTGCTTGTTTGTATCCAAATACGGTATTAATGGAAGCAGGCTGAACTACAGCACCATGTCCAGCAGCAAATTCAAGTAGCCTATATTAATATATACATCATTTGCAAGGACAAAGCATGATTAGTGTTGCTCTCAAAACACCTTTAGAAATAAGATCGGGAATCTGTATATATAAAATGCCACTTCTGCATCGACCCGATGACTATATTGGTTTCGCACCAAGCTGTCCCCTCCACATTTTACAACAAAATTGCGCCCATGCTAGCTCACCATTATTCCAGGACCAGTTTTGCTATAAGCAATGCGAACGTTCATTAATATTTCCATTTGCTGTCTGCTACCAGCAATTTCATCTCTAGGGAAGTCTATTTCTCAAAGTATCCTAGGTCCCTCGCAGTCTCTCCTACGGTGAAAATGATTTTTGACGGCCTTGTATGCAGGGCAATGTTAATCACTGTCACTCACTTGTGTAAGTGCCTACTGCCTATGCACTTGTTTTCGCTCTTTCGTAAAATATGCTAATGTGTGGGCCTCAATAAAATCTAGCCGATAACCTTCATTTGCACTGGTGATGGGCAAGCCTTCTGTCCTCCCAGGCTATTTTTACGGGCCGCAGTTACTTCGGTGGACGATTGTTACTTTTCAAATGCACGTAGAAAACTGCAAGGCGCAAGGCAAACTCAAGGTAGTGTTTTTCAACCTTTTGCTGCAGCGGAACCTTCCGCAAATGTCTGCGTTGCTCATGGAACCCTATCGTTAAACAATGGTCCAAGTGTCTATCCTACTTTCTGTAATAAACCTGTGAAACAGTGTTATTGCTACAACCACATAGAACTGTGGTTGCGAATTTCGTCCCGGGAAATTTCGGTCTGTTTCTGCGGAACCCCTGGCAGCCACTCGCGGAACCCCGGTTGAAAAACACTGACTTAAGGTGTAGTTCGTTCCATGAAGGTGAACCTTTTCGTGGCAGCGTATTTAAAAACATGAACTGAATTTTTAGCGTTTTAGTGAGGCGCTCAAAAAAACAATCTTGACTCTGGTGCTGTAATTGAATTGTATCTAGAGAGTTTAACATGAGGTCTTGAAAAAGCGAAAACAGTCAGACTTGGGTTTGGTAAGCGTTACTGCGGACAAGACAGAGTATTTAGCGTCTTGAAACACTGTATTGTATTACGTCTTCACTCCCATGCGCAACGCAGACTTAAGCATGCATCGCAGTAACAAGGAACGCACAAGTACATGAAAGAACACAAGGATACATACGTGGTGGTAGTATAAAAGTACACACTTGATGGCGCTAATACATTTACTTTGATAAAGTGCACGTGCATGAATGACGCCATCACGATTATTACAACGTTGTGCTGCATTGACTTCCAAGTACACCGATTTATAAAAATGCATGGGGGAGTGGGAGGCTGCGAAGGACCAGGGGTCATTTAGGCTGTAAATATCCCTACTAGGACGAAGCTACTTATAGTGTAAAGGGAACAGAAATAAAAGTCTTTTGTTCTGAGTATAAAGTTTAATATGCGCAAGCGGTTATATGGTTTATTGAAGCGAAAAGCTTTGCAAGCAAGGTCAAGCCACCATAAGAAATTGTTTTAACGTTGTCACATTGAACATTTGCTGTTTTCACATATTTAAAAAATTCGTGAAAGCTAGAGAGGAAATCCATCAACAGTTGTAGATTAATGCAGCACTGCAATGGTGTCACGGAATTTGAGCAAGTTGAGAACAAGGCATTCAAACATGTATCACGAAAAAGAATTCTCAGTCGAAGAGTTATGCATGGGAATGGAAATTCGTTTGCAGTTCGGTAGACACATTATTCGCTTAGCGCTTGGAGACTAAAGGCATTCCATTACTCAAGGACAGATTTAGGGAGTGTGGGGCCCCAGGCCATTTTACTTTATGGGGCCTAATGCAGGTATGACCTATTTGGTCGTTTGTTTTAAAGGCGTGAAAGGATGTCCCTTTTATATGCAGTGCCTCTCAAATATCTATCTTTTGTGGTGCCGACTTTGGTTCTACGATTGCGTTAGATCTTTAACAGAAATTAAAGCTTTTCCTACATTCTTTTCAAGAACAAATGGTAATGCGATCTTTTCTTGGAATTTATACATCTTTCGTGCAGTTCAAAACTTCTCTTCGTGAAATTTTCGTGATTTCTAGCTTTTTTGTTCGTTTATTTTTCGGATATATACATTTTCATGCGGGACCGTGTTGCCGCTCTTGAAAATATCGTCTAGTTGTTGATTGGATTAACTGCATATAAACTCGTTTGTTATAGTAACCGCATGCTTTATCGACCAAACAAGCACAATCCATTCAGTGGAAACAGGGTTTATTTATGCCGTTTTTAAGTTGTCATTTTCCAAGCAATGCAAAGTATGGTGTTTTAATCCTCTATGTCAGTGCTCTTCAATCTTTTTTGTTATGGTGCACCCTTAAAGATGTTTTGATGAACTCATGCACCGTATTTACTTCAACCCATGCACCCTATTTACTGACACGTCCCTCGCCTAATTGCGCCCATGTCTGTAAGTACCCTGGCCTAAATAAGCAAGTACCCTTACTCAGTAACTCAGCTACATAATTCAATTGATAATGGCTCATTGTCTGTTGCTTATGAATCACAAATAATCAACTTATTACAACAATTAGCTTGACATGGTTTGATGCTTACGCACCACACTTTAGAATGCGCAGTCTCGGTTAAATCCTGAGAGTCATTGGTTAGTTAATGGTTCATTTTTGATAGAAACAGAAAGTTTTTGTTAAAAACATCTGCTTATTTTAGTGTGACAAGTTTATGATGCACCCTTGTGAACCCTTTCGTGGCGGTGCACCGCACGCATATTTTGATGCGCCCCAGGGTGCACCGTGCACACCGGTTGAAGAGCGCTGCTCTACGTTATAGGCCAGTGGTTCTCAAGCTTTCATGGTTTGTGGCCCCCTTCCCCCGTCAACCGGCGTATAGTTAATATTGTTACACTTGGGCTTTGCAATATCACGCCAGAGCTAATTAGTAAAAGCCTCTGCTTGTGGGCCCCGGAAACCGCTCCGTGGCCCCCAAGGGGGGCCGAGGGCCCCGGTTGAGAAACCCTGTTATAGGCTGATGGCAAACAGCATGAAAACAAATTCTTGCACAGCAAAGTATTTTCGCAACACCCTCAGTAACCATGTAAAATAAGCCAATGTAGACACGTTTTTCCAAGCAAAAACCACGAGAAACTGTTCTAGCTGATTTAACTAACATCTAAAACAGGGGTCTCCAAACTACGGCCCGCGGGACAAATGCAGCCCGCGAAACCATTTCCTCCGGCACGCGAAGCCATTTTGTCTATGATGAAAAAAATAATGTTGAAAAAAAAAAAACTGCGAAATGTGTTTACGAAAAATTTGTTGATTTGGTAGAATATAACATATCCCGAAACAATCACATTGCGTAAAACGTCCGGCCCTAGACATATTCTTTATAAGCTCATGTGGCCCTCGGTCAAAAAAGTTTGGAGACCCCTGATCTAGAACATCAACAAGCAAGCTCTGTATAATGGCTATCTAGTTGGAAATAACCAAACGTAGATCCGCATTAAACACGCTATAAATTTGCCTGCTAAGGCTCATATATTTTAGAAACAGTGTCATTGAAAAATCGTTTACTACTGTATCAGAGGCCACTGTGCTGCAGTGACCAGGGCTCTAGTTTTAAACGTTTCTGTTTTCGCTCGTTTCAAAGTAAATTGTGAAGTTATGCCTCTGCACAGTTTCGCAAATTTGAGTTGGTAATGAGTCTTCATAATGAGTTGCGCGGGGCTCCAAAAGCGCGGGACCTGAAGATCTATGCGTAAATCCGTCACCGCCGCTACTTCATACAAGAGTTTGATGCGACCAATTTTATTGAACGCAGCAGAAACCAAACTGAATAAAGCGAAACTTCGCATGATTCGACTATTTTCATAGTAACAGCGTTAAATAAACAACAGAACCGTCGCCAGAAACTCGTCAATAGGGGGATTTTACGTTCACGCGGGGGCGCTTTACGTTCGTGCAGGGGGGACTTGACATTAAAATTTGACAAAAATTCCACTGACTTATAGTGTTTCATATTTCAATTTGGAGGGCTTGGAGCTTTGTTTGGGTGGACTAAGCCCACCAAAGCCCTCCCGTGGCGACGGGACTGCTATCAATGCACCTGGGTTTATGTACACCAATAAAAAGAATACAAAATATGTTTCTAGCAGCCGATCATTTCATGTTTTTATATTCCGCTGTAGAAAATGCCACAAAGGTTTATTTTTTATTTTTTAAGTAATTTTTGATCAGATTTCTATTGCACTGTACTTTATCATTTTAGCGTCTGAGTTTGGACGTGCATTTCGTAAAGCAAATTGTCGAGTTTTAGTTTATCTTGTATTTTACGGATGAACATCTGTAATGAGTTTGAAACAATTGTCAAATGTAGCTGGTAGCTGAAAGTTGTCATATTTGTACATGAATTTGCTCAGTTCAAGATTGTATACATCTTTTAGTTGGAGAATTTTCTGCGTTTCATAAATGGTAGTAACTTTACGTGACACAAGTTCATATGTGTTAGACATCTCATGGCGCGATTCAAAACAACCGATCAGTCAAGACCAACACTACCTAATTTTTCCGAAACCAACGCCAAAATTAAGATCATAAGAAAAATTAAGCCGCCTAGACTAAGATTATAGGACCAAATTGGAAACCAGAAACTGTAACAATTGCTCTATGCTTACGAATATTCACTAATAATAAAATCGTAAGCACATACACTTTTAAAATATCCTTTCGTTAACGACAGCGTTAAACTCATATGGTATGACAAGCACTTTTCAGTGATGAAAATCGTTCGAAGCAAATGCTTTCGAATGTTTGCCATGACAACTCAATTTCTGCAGTAAATTGTCAAAGCAATTTTTTTCTAAGCAACCGGATTACTGTTTTTTAGGATCCTTTATTCTCTTGCAGAAATCCAAAATGTAAAATTGTTTGTTTCTTCTACAGAACATGAGGCTACCCAAGAAGACAGATGCAGTGGGTTAATTACGCAGGGAAGCTATTTTGGAATTATTTCTACCCCAAATTATCCTGCCCCTTATGACAATAATGAAACCTGCCTGTGGAGCATACAGGTTCGTCAGGGTTACTATCTACGGGTCAGCTTCAAAGAGTTCCATTTGGAAGAAGGATTATCTGTTCAAGGGGCAAGTATAACTCATGCAACTTTTAACAGAAGTAGAGTGTTGTGCTTGTAAAGCTGTCGATAAGCCAATGTTTTATGCAGTGTTATTAGCGCAATCCTGCTTGCACCAAAAACTGAGAAAAAATTCAGCTCCTAGGCCAAGGCATTCGTGTTACTGGCTGAATATATTTCTTTGAATTAAAATGTTTCATTTATCGCTCGAGCATGCGAGCATTACAACGCTATTGAGATAAGTCTCAGCAAAAATCATTCGAAATTCCGCGGTGAATAAAGGCCCAATGAGATGCTTATGCTCGCGTTCAACTGAGCTAAGTTGTCGTCCAGTTTTTCGAAAATCGATTCATAAGCATTTGCAATTTTTGTTGCAGGGCTTGTGTGCATTCGATTATCTGCGCCTGTTCGAAGTTTACAGAGTCAGAACAAACTTTCTCCCACGACAAGGTTCTCAATCAGTGATACTAAAACGAAACTGGGGCACGTATTGCGGGACACGCTCCCCCCCGGACCTCACCATTTCGTTGCCGGGATCAACCCTGCATCTTCTTTTTCACACAGATGCGACGAAGACTGAGAAGGGATTTTTTTGCACATTTGAACATGTGGTACGCGAAGAATGTTTGTTTTATTCACTTGATAGTCGATAGAAGTACAGAAACCAATCATCAATCCGGTATTTCTTCTTAGTTTTTTTCGTATCACAACTGGTGCTTTCAATGCGTGAAAACTGATGAACTGAAGAATGTCACACTGTCGAAAGAATAGATATAATTTTGATGCGAAGGAAACTGATCCGTACACCTTGGATTGTTAATAAAGTGCTGGAAGTTATATCATAATTGTTGCCATTCATTTTGCAAATTTATCACGCCTATTGAGCTAAGAAACAGAAGATGACTAAGTTTAGAACTAAATATGTAAACTTCCAAAGGCATTCAGTAAAATTAATTTTCCTATCTCACTTTTATAAAATTTATTTTACTTGGTGTTATTTTTACAGCTGAAATAGGCTCCGCGTTACCCATTTCAGCCTTGCTCCAGCATTTGAGTGTCTTGCCTTTACATTTTTCAGCTGTTCTGGTGGCATCAATAGCTTTCCTAATTGGAAAATATTTTATTTGGAACCTTTTCTGAAAACAACTGCCTTTGCTCCAATATTTACATCTTTATCACAGGTTCCAAGAGAGCAGTTTTTGGGGCTGCTGTTTTTTACAATTTATGGAAAAACACTTTATAACTTCGTTTGCTTTTTTCTTGGATATGTACACTGTATATAGCAACAGACAGTTTGAAGGCTAATAACTTAATTCAGAGCAATTTTGTATCGGGAAAATTCATGAAACGCTCACACACAATAATTTTTAAGTAACTAGCATGCGTCCTTGTTGACTGAACCTTGAAATAAAATGGTGTTCAGTAAAAAAAGCTATAATTATTCGCAGCGCAACGCTCGAATGAGCGATGGAATACTAATGAACAACACAGTTTGGAACGGTGGACAGGAAGAGGCGGATAAAAGCGGTCTCTCAGTTAACTACTTGCTGTTCGCCTTTCTGCTCATATTCCTAGGCGTCACTGCTGTGGCTGCAGTGGCTTACAGGATAGTGGTGAGGTACGAAAACTTGAAGTAATTTAAATGATTTAAATTTACTTTAAATGCTTGTGCTGCTGGGTCGCTGGCGTTTAGTTAAATGCAGGTATTGAGGTGCGTTGCTGTGTCTGTCCTGACTTCATTCAAAAGTTCTATTTGAAGTTTTCCCAACAGAAAGATTGATTAAAATTTAGTATTTCAGGTTCTATAGTCAGCCGAACCTGATAAATTTTTGTCTGAAGTATGAATTTTTTGATGATTTTGCCAAAATGCATACTGCATTTAAATCTCTATGCAGAAAATTGATTGGTTTGTTTTTTGTTTTGCGCATAATCTTTACAAAAGTTTGCCCGCTACTTCTACGAATTCTTCTTGCTCTATAAATGACACACAGAGTCACTGCTTCTTTATACTCGTGATAACCGATCATGTTTTACACGTCACAACATTTTCAACAATCCTTGTTGAAAGCAAACTCTTAAAAAATGACTTAATCTTACTGATTACCTGATAATTAGAGTAAGTGATACGTGTGTGGTGAGCTCACTAGAGATTTCCTTCTGACCAAATAAGCCATAGCTTTTGACACTATCAGTGTTTCTTTATCTAAATAAAGCTGAAATGTTCTTTTATGCATTACAAGCATATTCAAAGGATACTTTAAAAAATGTAATGACATCAATCTCACGCATTTATAGGTCTTACCAACCGGGAAAATAAGTTTACAGTTTTGTTGAAACCGGTGAAATTTATCCATTACCAGCAGCAATGCAAACCATCCCTGACTGAAGTCAGATCAGTCTCCCATCTCAACAGAAACTTTCCAGTGGTTTCTGAATGCGAGTTTTGCAAAATCAAGTGCAGTGCTTAGGTTATGAAGTGTTGGCAAAACAGCACTGGTTTGCTGCATGGAAGCCAGTGGCCAAGCCCCTGTTTTTATTTCTGTAGTGAAGAACAGTATGCCTCCTGGTTTGTTACAATTACTATCATTATTATTGTTGTGGTGGTTCTATTATGCACTTGAAGCGTAGATATTGCCTTTTTGCTGAATCTCAGAGAACCGACAATTCTTTGGCAGATCCATCTGGCGACAGAGAATGTGGCTACTTCCACGTAACTCCATTTTGCTTTCAATGCTGTGATTTTTCATTCATTCATTTTCATAACCTCTTTTCCTCTGAGAAGGGTCGCAGGGGCACTGCCCTGGGAAAACTCGAAATACCTCATACGGTTTTCAGAAATCTCATATAGTTCTGCTGGATCCGAAGCAAGATGAGACCAAGCAAGCTCGGAGATGTAATCACGCCACCTGGTCCTTAGTCAACCTCTGGGCCCGCTTTCCCGTGGGTGTGGCCAGCAGGACTCGCCACGCCTTTCCTGGGACATTCTGGTTACATGGGCGAACTAACGTAGCTAAGATCTTTCTATTCGGAGGAAATTGCTCGACATTCAGGGTTTCACGAACTTCACAGCTGCGCACTTTGTTGCGAGTGTCAAACCGTGAACTATTCGCCAAAATTCCATCTCTGCCACTTGTACTTGAGATATCACTTTTTCAGTCATTATCCAAGATTCATGACCATAGGTAATGATCGAAACAAAGATGGTATAAAAATTGACAGTTTTGGGTTGTTTGTAAGCTCCCGTTTTGTCACCACAGAGCGATAAAGCTCACGCAGAACTGTGTTTGCTTTACCAATCCACAATATTAATATCCTGGTTCCGTCTTGGGTCACTCGTTAATACCACCCCAAGGCAGAAGGTACTTTAACCTCTCGACTTGCTGTCGTGTATTCCCGCTTACTTGCAGCATGCCATCGCCATGGCCTGGGTTTCTGGAGAGAAACAACACCTCGATCTTTTCAGTGCTAACTTTCATTCTCGTTTGTTCTCAAGCAACTGCAAAACGATCAAGTCAATTTTGGAGACCCTATTCAGAGGATGCAAGCAGCACCTAATCGTTGCAAAAAGCAAACGGTTGATCCTGTAGCTTCCAACAGTGACACCCTCGACTCGGCCGTGAATGTCTATTCAATTGATATAGAATATGAAGAGGAGTACACACACCCTTGCCGGAGTCCAACACCCACGGTGAACGGTTGTGATTTAACTCCGCCGACGCGGACACAAACTTCTGAGCAGGAATAAAATGACTTGACGGCCAGGAGCAGGTGGCCGTAAACAACGTCCTCACTCTCCAAAACTTTTCATGAGAGATCCGGTCGTATGCTTTCTGGAGGTCAATAAAACATGAGACGTCTTAGGCATATTCCCACGATTTCTCGAAAATTTTCTGGAGAGTGAAAATTTGGTCTGTGGTGCTACGGCCAGGAAGAAAGCCGCATCCTCACGTTTTGGTTCAATTATCTCGCGGCGTCTTTTTTTCAAGGCACTTGGCATACGCTTGTCCAAGGAGACTAAGGGGAGAGATGCTCCGGTAGTTAGTGCATTTACTCCTATCTCCCTGCTTGTGTATGGGGATAATCACCCCAGTTTACCAATGTTTCTGTGCCCCTCTAGAACCCTAGAACACTTGACACACATGATTCAGCCAAAGAACTTATCGGTTCAAGGCTTTGAGCATTCAAGTCCGATTTCATCGCAAACTGTAGCCTTCACAGCCTTTAGGGTTTTGACAGCTGGAAAGACATCGTCTGCAGTGATGGTATTTTCCTTAAAAGCAATTCCTGTGAGTCCGATGGTATGACAGTGACTGGTTTCAAAATATCCTTGAACAACTCTATCTGCCTAGGACCATTTTGGTCTTAGATGGATCTAGAAATAGCAGTTTTTTTCCGAGGAGACCCCGGATCATTTGCCAGAATACTTTGTTGTCTTGCCAGTAATTGGAGTCTTGTTTATGCTCGTAATTCCCCACGATTGCATTTGGGACCATTTAACCATGGGCCTGAGGACTTTCGTGCCGCAGCGTACCGCAGATGCAAAGAAGATTTGACTTTGTTCTGAAGCCATGCCTTGAAGGTTACTTTTGTTTGAATATCATTTTCACCTCCTGGTTTCACCACGGGGTCACTTTTTTGCCATTATTCGTCACGCCAAGTCGTTTGCTTCCGCATACCCTAGCGGCAGATGAAGCTACGCTGCTTTGAAGAGCTGTCACTCCTCTTCCGCTGTGCATTCCAGGATTTCTCGGCACAAGGACGATTCGCTGTCTGCAAAGGTCTTTCTTGCAGCTTTGTCAACAGGCGCTTCCCATTTTATTCGGTAGGACCTCCTAGTCCTGCAGGTTTGTGTAGGCTTTTTTGGATTTTTAAGACGTAAGTTGCAGACCATAGGTAGTCATCGGTTGATAATTTTGTGTCCCGTTCAACAAGAACGTCTAACACTGATTGGAACAAGTCAGCTGAAACTTACGAGTCACCGTTGACCCAAAGAAACTCTGCACCAGGTGTACTTGTGCAAATCGTTGTGTTGGAAGAAAGTGTTCATGGTGTGCAGTGTGCTGTCACAACATAGTTGCAGCAGGAGTCTTCCGTTGTCATTTACGTCAGCATCACCACGATAGCCAATTACACCCTTCCATATCCCAGCATCATTCCCAAAGTGTGCATTGAAACCCCCCCAAAGGAGCTTGGATTCGTTAGCTGCAACCCTTCTCAGGGTATCACTAGTTTTTTCCACAAATTCCGGGTACAGTGCACTTAAGTTTGGGACATATACCTTTGTCAAGCACAGGTAGCGGCCTAACAACTTCAAGCTCAATATATTGCACACCCTTTCTTCTAGTGGGATCCATTCATCAACAAAACTTGTTGCCAGCTGAGAGCGTGCAAGTATCCCCACCCCAGCCTGGGCAAACTTTGCTGGCTCAACACCGAAGTAGAAGAGTTTCCACTCATCGTCCAGCTCTACAGTGTTAGAACCACGATGCTTAGGATGCCAACAGCATCCAGGAAATACCGTTCGGCTTCCTCAAACCGTTTGTGCTCTTTCCCTGTGAGCGAAGTGACGTTCCAATTTCCATTCACTAGCTTGTGGCAAGATTGCCGTTTACGCATGGCTTTCAAGTCTCCCAGAGTAGAACTGTGTGCTGTCACCAGTCCACTCTCCAGATGCGGCCGCAACGAGGGACCTTCACTTGCGAATAGCTAATGGAGGAGACCGTCGCAAAATTTTCAATCAGGTTCCTCTGCCTAAAGCCTGAGCGCTGTCCTTGGTCACGCGATAGGTTTGATTAAGTTTACGCATTTCTTGCGAGTAATTGCCCAAACTTTACCGTTGGGCAGACCGGTCGCGCCATTTACACAGCAATTTTTGCGATATCAGGGAGTACCACGAGAAGGCGTTGCTACGAGCACATTTGTGTAGGAGAGGTCTTGCATTGAGTCTACTGAAAGCGCAGTCATGCGGCAATCACTATACCTGAAAAGGCAAGGCTTTGCACATTTGTAGATCCGAATTTAATGCCAAAATTTCCTGAAAGATCTGGTCTGTTCGATCTAATGGGTCAACTTGATCCCAGATTCATGTGCAGCTTGATGCCAGCCATAAACAGGATGTGACTGACAGTTCTTTCTGGTTTTGACTTGTGACCTATTCTACTCTGTTTGATGAGATACTTCGGAGAGTTCGCCATACCTAACAGTAGAGGCGATAAACTATCTCCTGGGATACTCTCAATCTCACTTCCAAAACTTCTCATTGACAAGTCAACAGCATATACCGGTATATCACTGAGCTTGTTACTGCGGAATTACGTTTACGGTTACGTAAAACCTCTTTAAAACCAACTATGTAGCACATGTCAAACGCTTCATTGCAATCAATCCAAGCCATGTCAGGATTGTTTTGCTCTTTTTTTGAATGGGCGCAGATGCTTTTATCCTTGGCGAATTAATATTTCGTCCCTCTAGTATCCGATCTGCCTAATTGCTCTTTGTGACAAGTAGATCGTAAATCATTTGCGATAATGTCTGAAACAAGGCCATAGAAATGTTTACACATAATTGGTAAAAATTTCATAGGCATGTAGCCTACTGTAGTTGCTTAAAACAGACCCATTTGCTTGGTTCTTCTATCTCAAGCTGGTGCGGTCTGGTGTGAGCTGCAAAGGTAGCGACTCTGGACGTTGATAGTTCAGGCACGGACAAACTACAGCCCGTAAACTCTTCAACCAAGAATGCTCAACCTGTCCAAATTATATCACTAAAACTGATTCATGTCTTACACATCGTTTGTATTACTTTAAAGAGCAATCCACCCATCTGCTCCCGATTCAGGCCGCTGTCCAACTTTACAATCCGATGCGGCCCGCATGTCAAACAGTTAGCCCTCCCATGGTCTAGTCTGAACTTCGTGCAAATATCAGTTGCAAAGAATAGAATTGTCTCTAACGGGGTTTTTAGATATTTGTTGATTTCAACGTACAGCTTGAGGTCATCCATGTATAGTAGCTGGTGCATTATTGTCAATACCATTATTGGTATGCAATATTTTATGGTCATTGTCGATATCATTATTGGTATGTAATATTTTATAAATATTATATTTGTAAATATCACATAATATTTTATAAATATTACATTGGTATATATTATTTTTAAGGCCAGGCACAAGTTCTTACTGAAATCCAAATGCCTAATGAAAATGATGAGGTCGTTTAAGTGTAGGTATACAATATGTAACTAATAAAAAACTCGCCTTATTTGGGGGATTAATATCGACGCATTCATAGCTTGATATTTGCTCATTCATATTATCAAGGTTAGAATAAACAAGGAATAGATAGTCAACATAAGAAGATGAAGGACATATTGTTGCAGTCTAGCAAGGAAATCATCATATTTCAATAGTGTACAAGGATAAAAAACGTTTGAATGAGATTAAAGTTTTGCAGAATAAAGTAAGATACGTTGACTGATTTTAATTTTTAATTCAATTAAACTTTGCGCAAAGATTGCTCAGGTGTCACTTTTGACTTCTTATCACAATTTGTGAATCCTCAGTGCGTCCGGTCTAATCCAAGGTCGCGTTTAAATTCTTCATAGGCGCCTTTCACTTTCATGAAAACATTGTCTTGGGAAGACATAGCGTCTCTTAAAATCTATACTGCGAAAAATTGAAGCAGCTAAAAAGCTTCTTTGACATAGTCTCCTGTTTTTTTTTTTGGAACTGCCTTAGCCGTTGAAATTTAACAACGATTTTAACAATTTTCAGGCGGCTAACCAGTAATTCATAATCGGGTTTGATGACGCATTCTTCAAACAAAATTAATGCTTTGTATGACGCGTCCCTTTCCAGTGACTTAAATGACAACTACGGCCGTCGCTTCCTGTCGCTGTATTCCTGATGAAGTATTCTATGGTTGGTCGGGATGCAGAAATAAACTGAACTGAACTTTCTACCAGAAATCTGCCAGACATTTTCATTCCATCAGAAAGGCGCTTATTAAGCCAAATGAAATTCATTGACTTGTCATTAGCAGGGCTTGTGTGACTTGCATTTCTACGCCGTTTTTTGGCATAGCATAGCACCATGTTTTGCTTGCACTTTGCAGTCGCATTGTACAGTCGCTTGGCGCTTTCAGTGACAGGTTGACTGACCACGATGCAGGACCGATACTGTACGATGCTGAAACTGGAACTTTTACCAACAGTAAGGAATTTTTAAAATACGTAATTTTTTTTTCACCGTGGTGCTGATCTTGTTTGTTGTTTCTTTGATTTTAAACTGTTAATGGCAAAGAATTAAAAAAAGAACGAATCAAGCAATGATTGTCAGCAGTTCAGGCAAGCAAATGAGGTTCAAGTGTCAACATCAAATTTTCATAAACGCAATTCTGCGCGCGCACACTCTCCAACGGTTGATTTCCACGCATTTTAGATCGTCACTATCGTTGCGTAGTGCTGTGGAGTATGAGCGGTGTCAAGTATGAGACTTAAGCGATTGCTGGACTCTTACACGTGGAATCCACTCGCCGGCCATTATTGCGACAAATGCCTGCAGCAGAAATCTGGTCCTTTTAGACCAGGGGTTCCAACCTGGGGTACATGTACCCCCAGGGGTACAGTTGCCTATCCGAAGGGGTACATTTAAGGTTAGCAATAGAAGGCAAAAATATATTTACATGTTGTTTATTTTCAAATCTTTATACATATCACTTACTATTGTTTTCGAAGGTCATTATACGTATATTGTTAACTATATCTGTGAAAAAACATGAGAAAATATTTTGTCATAAGGAGTTTTAGGGGTACATGTTCATCTGTGAAAATTCTGAAGGGGTACATCCTTAACTGTTGAAATGCTCTAGGGGTACATGCTCATTTGTCGGAAAGCTGAAGGGGTACATGGTAAGAAAAAGGTTGGGAACCCCTGTTTCAGACGGTGTGCCGGCAACCTCCTTAAAATTTCGTTGGTACCTCAGACCACGCAAAATGGAGCGATCTTGGTACATCTGCTAAATTGAGTTTAAGAAGCAAAGTGGTACAGTTGGTTGAGCACGCGTCACCAAAGCTGGTAGGTTGGTTTCCATTCTCGGCCCAGTCATACCGAAGTTTTAAGAAACAGGTACTTGCGGCCAGGACCCCGACATGGGAAAATGCCGCCCCGGGGCGAGTCGAAAAGTGCCACCCCCCACCACCACTACCATCACCTTCCACCACCAGCTATTCCTTCTTTTCACGAAAAGTGCTGTATCGGGCCCTGCTTGCGGCCTGTCCAGCCTCTTTCTCGGCGTTGATGGGCGGGTGCGAGGGAACGGTTCACGCGCCGTGCGGCCATTGCCAACCAATGCACAACTGAATGCGAAAGCAGTCGCGTCACCTACGGCGGAGATGGGGCGCCGCAGATCTCTAGTGACACTCCGAAAGGTACAAAAGCTAACGAAGCTGAGTTGAAGTTTAAAAGGTTGATAACGTTGCGGGACGGGGTCTGCTTCTGGGGAAAAGGTGAACGCCGACTTCGCGCTGTAGATTTTGACGGCTAACATCGATTTGGTTCTGCCCCCAACACCACCTTGCCCTTTCAGGAACTGATGAGCCGACTGCGACCCAGTCGGCCTTCCAGGGCTTCACAAACTGCACATGTTGCAACATTTCCCTCTTCTGCAAGAGAGATCTTAAAATGAAACAAGTCGTCTTCCCATTTCGCAGTTTTTTAACCGGGCTTAACGGAGGAGCTTCCGATTAAAATCAGTTGCAAACGCCTGTTCTTATCATGTAACCAAGTCACTTTAGAGGCTGACTTTAGATGTGATAATCAATTTAAAATAATCAACATCTGCCAATCACCTTCTAGCGAACTTGTTGCACAAGTATTTCTGAGGAGCCAAGTTGCACAGATGGATTTGATCAATGTTTCAACATAACTACGTCGCATAAATGACAATGTGTTGTTTTCATTTGATAGATTTGAAGTGTTGCGGGGATATTCGGAGGAAACAATATAACAGCTGTCACAGGATATCAAAAGATTGTCAGTAGAATAAAAACATTCAAAATTCCAGCAAGCACTCTAATTACTAGAGATTTGGTAATCTTGCAAGCTGAGGTTGCTCCACTATGTAATTTCTGCTTATTAGGAACAGCTCTTGCCAGCTGTTGCAGTAGTTGTCCAGTCACAACCTACATCCCATTCAGTCATATAATTTTACTTCTTTTACCCAGATCTTTAACTCGGATGCAGGCCCGTAGCCACTGGGGGCAGTGCCCCCACATTTTTGGTGACGCCTAATTCTGTTGTGCGCAGAAAAATGGGTTTCCAACATATAATGAAAACAAAAATCTTGACTCCTAAAAATGTATTTTTCCCCAAAACCAAAACCTGGTTACGGGCCTGCCCGTGTGGCAGCTTATTGGATTTTTTTGTGGTGAGCATCGGGTTTTGCATCGTTGTTAAGAATAAAGAAACTACCACTGTACTACATTTTCTATATGCTGACCTATGACAAAAGATGTGAATGCGCGGCGCGCGATCCTGAATTGTTCATACTGTGGTGTTCTCTCGGCTGAAATCTTGATCTTTCTCAGCTGAAATCTTGATCTTTGTGAGACAGGGTCACAAAATTATGGAAATGATGGTTCAAATAGAATTCCAACACCCCCTCCAGCGTATGGAGACATTGTCAAGACGGAGGAAGATTGGAATCGAGTTGTTCAACAACTGGGTGTGTACCCCTATGAATCGTTTCGTTTGTGTGCAGATAAATCCGCTGCTGCTTCTCATGGGGGTCTGAAAGATTTTTTCAGGGGTGAATAGTGGATTTTTCCAGGGGTAGCCAAAAATATTTCTCCAGTGGTGAAATTTCAATTTAACCACTTGAAACTGAGAAAACAACCCTTTTTTGCTAAAAATTTAATAGAAAAATGTCAAATTTCAAAATCCAGGGAGGCGCCAAGGCCCTCTAAACCTCATCCCTCCGACGTCCATGTTGATTCTAGTATTATTTCTCGATCGTCTCCAGTCCATCTGATATTGGCTTTATTCTGCTTGTGCTATGCTTTTTCGACGATTGCACATTTTGCAACTATTTCGCCACGAAAACTGACCGATCTCACGTTTGGAATATTCACTGATAAAAGAAGAAAAGCCCCAATCTTTGCAGCACTGACTCAAATTTGCAACAGTCGGTCGATTTATCACATGTTACCCACGGCGCAGTTACTGCATTCTACTTCAGCAATGCTGCTCGCACTTGATGAGTTGAAACGCTCAGATATCAATCAGGAACTCCGTCAGTAGCGCAGCCAGCCCAAAATATTTTTGAGAAATGTTTTCACTTGAAGCGAGCAACCCCGCGTTGTTTGGGACACCGCCTCTCAAAGCACAAAACGACAAGATGTGTTAGAAATTTTGGGGGGCATGACCCCTTGCTCCTCATGCTACGCCTATTAACTTCTTTAAGTAATTCCTCAACAGTAGCGTTGTTGTTAGAAGTGCGTCGTTTTTGTATCAGGCGAAGCATCGGCCAGCGCGTTACGTCAGCACTGGGACGCGGACAGCATCGAAGTGACGTACGACCTGAGAGACGACATCATGACGACCGCCGCCGTGCCGTCGACTCGGCCCGCGTCAAACGACACGTCCTCGATGTCCAGTGACACGCTGCGCGTGTCGTCGAGCGAGGACCGATCGCTGTCGGGCAGCAGCTCGGAGCGGTCGATCGTCCGGGGCTCCAGCGTCGTGAGTTCGGTTTGCGACCGCGTCCCGTTCCACTTGCCCGCTAGCAGCGCGCCCGAGTTGCACGTGACGAGCGAGATCGGCCGCCAGAGCGCGTCCGAACCCGAAGTGACGGTTTCAGTTGGATCGCTGCCAAGGTTTTATGATTACGACGCGGGCCAAGTCACCGCGGAGGAAGAGAACGGAGAGAGACAGCTGTCCTGCCGGACGTCACCGATTTTCAGAGTCATGTTTCGAGGCCATTTGTAGCAGTTCAGTGGTGGCTTACGCGGAGTTATGTTACTTCAGTAATTATTTCTTTATCGAAATATGGTTTCTTTTACCAGGAACGCATTCCCGTTGCATGGTTTATTCTAGTTTCGGCAAATTCTTGTAGACGCAATGCATTGGTTTTACTCAGTGAAAAGGTTGAAGCCACCTGCAGGCATCAGGGTTCCAACATGTTTTCAAATATCATTTCCCATATTTTTTCAATACCTTTTCTATACTACTGTGAAAAAAATGAAAAAAGTTCAATACCACCGCCTGTCTTAATTTTTCCAAAATTATATTCATGAAACACAACACAATTTCATACATTGTGACACCATTGCAAAAGATATTAACGACTTTATCTTCAGCAAAACTGTGGTAATCTAGAAAATGACAAAATATGAACATCACGTTATGAGTTTTGCTTTACTACAGGAAAGCATCTCAGTAGTTTTATCGTGGCGAAACATCTTTTGCAACACACAAATAACGACTAGCCTTAAAATAATATCCACCACATGTTGACTTAAAATACCCACCATATATCTGCTGTCAACACCTCATCATTGGTAACAAGTGAATCAAAAGCACCAGTGCTAACGACAGTGATGTCACGTGGTGATATCCTTTGTCTCTTACATTTTTTCTGTAGCTTCCTAAACAAAAATTTTGATACCACCGCCACATTCTTTCTGAACTTTTCCAGGTTCCCAAGGTTGCTTTCATATAGCTGATTAATGCTGCCCGCCCACTGCTTTGATGTTAACTGACTTGCTTACACAGCACAATGTTGTTGTTACCAGTGTGCCGCATAGTCATAAACCAATTTCTATAAAATGAATTATGAAACCACATTTATAATTTTTGTAATTAAGCATTATGAAGTGTTCTTGCTCTATAACCTATACTCCTGAAAATACAAAGCATCATATAAAATTTAGACATGCTTATACCTACATTTGATATAAAAAGCATTACATGAAACACTTTGAAAGAATTGCTATTCAGTAGTGGCATAGACACTAATGCAGATTGCAGGGGTAGCCAAACCACGGCCCGCGGGCCACATCCGGCCCGCCAAATCCCTTGCACATTTTTTTCAAGCACCACGTTTCCGACTGTGGACAGCAGTGCAAAGGCATTGCCTGCTGCCCGTCTCTTGTTGACTTGTCTGCCGTAGCAGCACTTAGTTGCAAGCAGCGCTATAAAAGTGTAAATAAAATGGTATGACTTTATTGTTGTCATTGTACTGCAATACATTTTAACAATTTGCATAGATTACGAAAATGGCACTGTATGCGACCCTGAGTCAAAATGTTTGGCCACCCCTGCACTAATGTTACTACAAATTATGTATGCAGCACAACCTCCCCTGGTCATTGCATCATCCCAGAGCCGTCACCGTGAAATTGCCAAGTAATGGCAATGTCAACCGAAATTACTCTACATTGACTGTCGCAGTGCTGCTTTCTTACAATTTTGTTTCTACAAACCACGCACTTTTTTTCCTAGAGATCAAAAATTAAGTAGGTTACTACTACACAACCGACTAAACAAGGTCTTGAAAATCGATTTTTAAATTCATTGCTTACACCCATCGTGGAAAGTACATACTTTCAACGCTAGTTTCCTAACCTGTGGGCCTAGGATTCGAGCAGATCCGAAAAACACCAGAACAAAGTTCCTAAGCTTAGACCTACCATACACCCCGGTTTGGCCGGTATCCCGTCCCGGCTAACAAAATGTCCCGGAATTTCACTTCAGTGAAATTTTCAAAATGAACTCCAGCTTGATGATGCATTATTATGAAATAATTCCGCGCAATGGACATTTGCTTCTTGTTGCGTCAACAAGACGAAATTTAATCTACGTACAATACTTTACATGTATTCTCAGACAATCTTAAAGCAAATAAGGTATAAAATTTGCCAAGTTCAGGCCTTCCGCCACTCGTCAGGTAATTTCATTCATGGTTTTGAATTTGTCCCGATTTAAGCCTAAGAAATTATGGTAAGTCTACCTAAGCTGAGACTGTCTTCGTCCACAAACGCTTTTGTGAAACTTACATCAGTTGATCTTACCGGACTGGCCACAAAACTGACATTTAATGTCAGTCGTACCTTTACCACCTCGCACATCCACTCATCTTCACCAACGCAAGGCAGCGTTCACTACGTTTGTGCAACTACTCGGTTTTGCAACTGCAGCTGATTTTACTTGTTTTACTTGAAGACAAAATTAAAAGGCGAATGTTGTTCTTCGCTATCCGAGTATCTCGAACGCGAAGCTGGTGAAACTGAGGTACGAAAAGGCTGAGAAGCTCTGCTCAGAGCGGGCGCTTGCCCCTCCTTGGATTAGTCGCGCGCCACAACAGGCACTGGACGTCCACGGCCCACCCGGGTCGGACGGTTTGGCGACAAACGGTGCGCGGATTTCAAACGATTTCTGTCATTTCGTGAAATAGTCTCAAAATAACTGGACACCGACCGCACGCTTCCCCCGGAGCGAGTGTAAATCAGCGTATATTTCGAAACACGAAGCACGCGATTCAGCTTTTCGCTGTAGCGACAAGCAAAGTAGAGCAAGCGGCAAACGACAATTGGCAGCGACCGGAGAAGTTGTCAAGGCAGACAAACAAGTTTTTGCAGAAATCTTCAGTTGCAGCGCAAGCTGCTACCCAACACAGCACACAAAGCCAAGTAAAAGGCCAAGTCAGCTGCAGTCTCTTGATCGAATTACAGCAAAGCGATCTTTTATGAAAAACGCTCCGTTTCGCTACGTGCGTGAGGCACACTCGTGCCGGCGTAAAGTACGATTGTCAAAAGAACTTGGTTGGCAGTGGGGGTGGGAGCAGTGATTACATCACGAATACAGTTAATCACAAAAGAACTCACAAAGGATGATTGCTTAGCAGTCCAGGCCGTGTAAAAACAATTTTTCAAACAACAACGTATTAGCACAATTTTCACATCCACTTAAAACGACCGTACCTTTGCCCCAGCTTGGCAGTACTTACTAGAAGCAGTTGAGTTGTCTTGTTAAGGTTCGGGTTACCTGGGTGAGGTTCGGAGAGTGAAAGCTCGGGAGAGTTGCTGATGGACAGGAAGCCACAATTGAAATCTCTCTGCCCGTGACGCAACTTTACAATTATTTCTTTTTTATGTTGCGCCAAACGCAATAATAGCTGGGAAAGAAAAACTACTTTGCACTGTTAAAAGCTCAGCTTTCCGTCAAATCGCGAGCACAGAAAGTGACGAAACGAAGCAGCACTTGAAGAATACACCGAGAAACAATAGAAAAAAGCGTTGGCGTCGAAACCTTAAAACGATCGCGCTTGCCTCGCGAACATTTGCAGACATGCTTCGTTTCAGGTCTGGACACGTATGGGTCGCATTTAGGCCGTAGGTGGACCTGATGTGGCAGCGCACTGAATCTAGGTCCATACCATTAAAGTCAAAAAACGAACTATTGCTAACAAACAAACACACAGAAAAAAAGGAAAGAAATTCGGTTCGGAGGGAAATCCCCTGCGCTCGAACGAACGCGAAACGACTTTGCTTTCAAACACAGCTCGCTGTGCTCCACGCCAAGTGCTGGAAGGTGGTGATTTGCACAACACAGCGTAGAACAAGGCGGTTGTTTTTGAGACGAAGTCGGTTTCGAAATCATAAATCTCTTAAGACGAGGCGTGATAGCTGAAGGTAAAAGAATGAACGTTCGAACACCTCGTTACCGACCGCACAGAGGGTCTCACGTAAGCAGGCCGCAAAATTGTCTTATACCTGGTTTAGGCAAGACATTACAAATTCTCAATCAGGAGCCAAGTGGCCGCATTTGATTCAAAGCCTACGTATTCTGGATGCGCCACATCTGCAATTTGCAACTTTCCCACGACCGGCCTCAACTACGCGCCAAATATGCCACAAGCCACATTCTACAAGAATAAACGCTCTGAGGACCGCCGAAGACGTAGGGTGAACACTTGTGTGCTTCGCCGGTGGTCGCGTCCCCCCACAGGGGGTTCGCGCTTCGACGCGAGTGAGTGACGAAAGAAGGCCTTGCCTGGCTGCTTTGCATACAAGCGCCGGTGCATTTGCATATAAGCGCCGGCGCATTCCCGTCTCGACTGCAACTAACGCTGCGTCAAGTTACGGTCCACGTCGCCGAGGATCTCTTCGCACATCCGTTTATAGACGAACGCGTCGCCCTTCAGTCGCTTGCGGCGCACTCCGCTCACTTCGGCGCACGACGACGACGCGGTCGATTTGCTCGCCAGCTGACAAACCTCCAGCTGGAAGTCCAGCAGGACCTTGCCGGTGTCATCCCGGGTCAGACAGCGGATGGAGTACCTGAGATAGGAACAGGGTTTGACGCACGTTGGCGGATTCAGCCGTCACAACCCGGGGATTCAGTCGTCACAACCCGGGGATTCAGCCGTCACAACCCGGGGATTCAGTCGTCACAACCCGGGGATTCAGTCGTCACAACCCGGGGATTCAGTCGTCACAACCCGGGGATTCAGTCGTCACAACAGAGCGATTAAGTACAGCACTGAAAGCAAGCAGTCAGTCGGAAAAAGATTTTTTTGGATTCACTGTCGTTTTTGCAAACCACAAGGGAAGGCTCAGGTATGACTCTACTTAGGTCCTTCGGTTCAGTAATTGCAACCTGGGAGGTGAGCATAGCTTAGTGGCTGTTTCTCAGTCGAGAGGTTGCATGTGCGATCCTCGGCACTGATCGCCGCAACATTCCTCGGGGCAGGACATTCACCTCAACCACCCAGGCAAGAAACAAATATTCAGTCTTCGATCCATGGGCGTCGGAAGGATTTTTTCCAGGGGGGAGGACACTAGGGGATATTTCTAGGGGGGGCTAAAACTGGTGAATTTTTTTTTTTCCCACTCGAAAATAAGAAAACAACCTTTTCTGCTGGGACTTGCAAAATCCAGGGGTGCCAAGGACCCCTGTCCCCCTTCCGACGTCCATGCTTCGGTCTGCGTCACCCAATCACATACGCGTTCAGTCACTATACACTATAGTGTAATGCAAACAAAAATATAACTTTGTGCGGAGGGGTTGAATTTACTTAAATGTTGGGGGTCGTATGAGGGACCGACCCGGACAAGATTGAGGGCCACGCACTCAGCCCTTTGACGAAAAGCGTATCGGCCTTACACGTGTCGCCTACCCTGCTGCTTCCTTGAGTTCGATATGCTTGGATGTGACTGCACGCTTGAGTTCGTTCAGCAGCAAGGTTGGATCGAGTCGGCTCATATTCGAGACGTTGCACGATGCCTGAAAATAATTGCAACTAAATTGGTTTCAACGTTTGTAAAACAGGAAAATCGATGAAAGGAGTGGTTGTTATTTTCCACAAGCGGCATTCTGCGACAGTTATCTCCTTTACGACGAAAGTAGCTGTTGGCTAGTGGTCGGCAAACTGTGGGTCCAATTGTGGGCATTTTGGCACTTCTTATTGGGTCGCACAGCACGTTCTTTCGTTGGGTGCGTGGTACGCAAGAGCTACAGTCCTGTGTCGGTTTCGTGGGATATAACATACGGTTTTGTAACAACTATTCCTTCAAAATTATATTAACATAGGCCTTAAATTACGACTGAAACTGAAAGGGCGGATTGGGCCATCATAACGAAAGTTGCCGATCACTGCTTTAGGCCAGTGGGCCAAACTGTCACGCGTTTTGTTACCTTTACTTTCCTCGGGCCCCCGTCGGAGTTGAGTCGCTTCCGGCCCGGGGTGAGAATGGTCTTCACTTTGTCCAGACCGCGCTCAAAGCTCCCGAACACTCGCCCTTTCCGCTGCTTGCTGGGGGTGAGGGGTTCGAAGTGTACGACGTTCAAGGAATCGTCGACAGATTTGCACCTGTGCATGAAATCGATCGAAGTTTTCTCGCTCTCGGATTGTGCGCAACACGTTTTTCGGTTTCTGTTAGAAACTAAATAATCCGATTATATTGGCATGGCGATGAAGAACACAGCATGTCTCATGTGACCCGCAGCCACAAACACGCAATATCAACATACCATCAATCGCCAAAAGGCCAACAATTTCTGATGTTTCAAACATACATCAGTTGCTTCCCATTATGACAAAAAGGACTCAAGACTCACCGAAAAACCGTCGTGTTTGTCGGTTAAAACGTCACAACATTTGAAACGTAACATCGAAGCTTCAGCAGCAAGCTAAAGCAGCTGAGACGAACTTCACGTTAGCGACGTCATGCGGCATCAGTTGAACTTACTTTCGATCCGGGCTGAGGACAGCGTGAGACTGAGAAAACGTGGGAGCGTCGAGGTCGAGAGATTTTCTGTGCTCAACTGTCGAGATAAAAAAGACATTCACACAGATCTACATCAGCGGTAAAGATCTTTTGTCATTTATCCTATTTTAAACTCCAGATCTGAATCATTTTGAGGCGGTACAAACGCTGGCTCGCTATAAATCCTCCCTAACGGTGTCTGCAAGCGATTCTAAGTTCTCTTCATAGGGGAGTGGGGGGTAGCGGAGAAGTTCAAGGACAAACTGAAGTGCCGAGGTCTCAGTACCAGGTAATTGACACTGTCCTACTGTAAACAAACTTTTGACGAGTTCTGAACGGGACAGTAATTTGTCCCGTTCGATTTAAAGATTAATATTATTAATCTGCGCACATGAGCCCTCCATCGGGGCTGGTTTGTTTGTTTATTTGGTGTTAGATTTTGTGAAGCGCATGCCTCCCAAGCGTTTGCGTCTTTTCCGGTGAGCGTCCAAAAGAAATTGCACTTACATTTAACTTTTCTCCACGATAGGTTAGACCAGTGGTTCTCAAAGTTTTTTTTCATACTCTCCCCTTAAAAAACCCAAACACCGTCAATTCCTCTTCAACAAAAACACGAAAAAAATAATTGCGAAAATTTCACACTACCTGGATATGCTTCCAGGTGACTTTTGAAGCTTTATTTCAGGGATAAAATTAAAACACTGCAAAAGAAACAAAAAATGAAAACTAAAGGTTTTTTCATCCACAGCTTTTCCTCCCTGGAACAAATTCCCTCCCAGGAATTAAAAATTCCTCCCTTAGTGAGCCAAGTGGCAATCGTTTGAGAACCACAGGGTCACACCTTGTTACAAACAGTGGAAAGAAATTCACGTGCCAAAAGTCACACGATCGGCTCACCAGGAACCCTTTTTCGGGGGGTGACTTGAGAGGGTGGAGGGGTTTTGGATCGGCGTGATTTTCTCTTCCCCGTAACGTTGCTGCGCGTTCCTGATGTTGACGGTGGTTCTGTTCGGAAAGTGGTTCTGTCAACAATGGCAAAGAAGTGAGTTGAAATTATTTTAGAAATAAGCATTTTGTTATTGTCGCTAGATGCATGAGTTCAGGCTTTGAATTAATCTATTTATTTTAAGATTATTTGTTAATCATTAAAATTCATTCTGTTTAATGTGAGTAGCTACTTTAACGCGAATGAATTTAAATAGTAACAATATTAACATATATGAACTACATTCAAGAAACCTTTGTAAATGGCATATAGGGGAGCGAGTAGCTAGCTGCAGAACTATTCTATTCCAACGCGCACTGTTGTTTAAGAGAAAAGGTTCTTCCTATGATGTTGGGTTCTTCAAGCTGAAGGTAGCTAATTTAGTAGCAATCAATAGAAATCGTGGTGAACAACAAGAATTCTGTTTCAATAAGTTTCAAAAGAAATTTTACCATTTCATCAGGCACGAGTTAGGACTACTAACTTAGGAGTGCGATATTAAAAATGATTCAATTGGACTGCCGAAGTCGGATCAGGATTCCCACACATTTTAAAAAATCACTTTCCATACTTTTCCAACACCTTTTCTATTCCATACTTTTCCAACACCTTTTCTATATTACATTAAAAAAGTTTCCATACTTTTCCAACACCTTTCCATACTTTTCCAACACCTTTTCTATATTACATTAAAAAAGTTCAATACCGTTGCTTCTCTTCATTTTTCGAAATTCTTCATCATGAAACTCAATTTTGCACATTGCAATAATGAAATTCTTTGTCTTCGATAAAAATGTGCTCAGACACTTTAGATTTCTTTACTATTTAGAATTTCCATACTTTTTCAATACCTAATGTACATTTTGGCCAAATCCAATACTTTTTCAATACCGCGTGGGAACCCTGTCGTATAAAAAAAACCGGCTCCGACACCTAGTGTTCCTAGGAATCCGACCCCATCCGAAAACCTCCGACTCCGCAAGTTTCAGGAACATATCAACTTAAAGAAAGGTCGGCTCACTTCCTGGTGGCGATGACGCCCGGGGTGGCGATGGCGGTGGCGACGTCTTGCAACCTCTTCGGCAGTTGGGGGGCGACGAAGATGTTTTCTTTCAAACTGTCGTCGACCGACCTGGCGCGCCTGAAGCAGCAAGGACAGGAAGAGTTGGACTCGCGGAACATCGTGAAGGTTGAGGAACACGATAGAAAAACAACTTCGCTAAAAACGCCTCTTCCTTCGCGACCACGTCCAAAATGGCAAGGGCGAGCAAAGCTTCAAGCGGAAAGCAATAATGATCTTACAACAGTTTGCTGCTGGACAGCCCAAAACCATATTCAGGGTTGATGGCGAACTTCGTCGTGCATGCGGTCTACAGCGACTATTCGCTGGATTGGTGCAGATGTCAAAGAAAAAGTCTGGTTATGTCTGACAAAACCGCTTCAGGTTCGAACCCTCGCATCAACAAGAGCCGATGATTTTTCGTTTGCGCCATCACGTTTTTCATAAACAGAGCATCACTAATTTAAGGAAAAGGTCATTTTTTGGCAGTGCTTGAAATTTCACCATGGTAATGGTAATCTTAAGGTCAAGTGCTCCTTTCACCACACGTGGCACCTTAAGGTTTATGAGTCAGCGTGTTGCAGAAATATCCGGCAAATGTTCGGATTTATTTGCTAGACGCACGTACAGGGCAGGTTGCTCAGAAACGGTGTTAACCATTTCCACCCAAGACTGCTGTGGGTCATCTGGTTTCAGATTAAAACTATTCGGGGAAATCTAAAAATAGATAGTGAGAAGAACATTGAAAACAACGTCAAAGTTCAATCAGAAACAAGAAACATTCCGACACTTCGCGTATGTTAAAAGCAGACGCATCTCTCATCGGTCAACTTGTAAACTATGTTCAGCCAAGCCTACTTAAAATTATAGAGGTGTACCTGTGTCCGGGTGATTTGTAACTTGGTATCACAGCCTCGACGATTTCGTCGCCCGACCCTGACAATACGCCATCTAGAGAGCTGTCGTCGCTGTCGCGTCTGTAGTAGCTCTTGCGACGGGGGGGTTCGGACGGGGGAGCATCGTACAATGACTGCGGATTGTGCGTGGCATGAGTTTTGAGATAAAATAAAGCGTCAACTGGCGTTGCAACAAACAGTGTAATGTGAATCACTGCCTCAACCAATACCGTAAAGGGTGCAGTTGTCAACGACATGTTTCAACAGCTACTTGTGAAATTAAGCTTTCAAATATAAAAAAGTTATCAACAAAACCCAAAACCGTCGTCGTGGATGTTTGAGCGCCTGGTTCCTTTCAAATACGGGCGTTGCATTCTGGTTGCGAAATGATATTGCTCTTGAATCCATCCCCCCTTTTGATGCAAATGAAGGGAGGCTGTTTATCCCCAAACATACAACAATGGACTGTTTCACTGCCATGCACTTCATGAGTTGGCTGCAGAATGTTGGAACTAATTCCTCTGGCGAGCTGAGCCTGGTGCGAGGAGGACAAGAGCCGGCTGCATGCAAACAGCTTAACGCCAAGCCTTTGGCCACTGATTTGCTCCAAACCGTAGATGACGTGGGAATTTAAACCGGAAACGGCAACTTTAAGGACGGATTCACGATGGCGGTAAAAGAATCAGAATAGAGAAATTTCAGCTCTTGACAGAAACGGTATAAACCAATTTGTTGACATAAACACCAGCAACGTCTTATTGACTGTCAGGACAACGAAGACTTAATTGCATCCAGTAACATTCGGGATAGACATTGGCAAGCACAAAACTAACAGCATTTTATACTCACGTGAGTTCAAGAAAATACAAATCAAAAGTGTCGATTTTATCAGAGCCAACTACACACAAGAAAACGCACACAGCCAGACCTTACAAAGCATGTCTGATTAATGTGCAGCGCTGAATTATACATCCTACCTTAGTCACGTTTTGTCTGTGAGTGGAACTGGCAAGCGGCTGGCGTACCTTGATTGGGCGCGGAGTTCTGGCTTTGACCTGGTCGGCGATCCTGCGAGACACAAAGCATGCCGATGAAATGCAATATACGCTTGGTTTTGCTGCAGAAGACAGAAGCCATCAGACAGACAGTCGCAATACTACAGAATTGGGCAAAACGGATTGACTGCAGTGATCCTCAACGATATGTGATTCACATCGTTGAGGATCTGGTTTAAACGCGCGCAATGAAAAAAAACGACGACAGTGGGAATGTTTTTCTACGCCATGAACTTCATCGCAAAAATTAAATGTCAGCGTACAAGTTTCACGACGACAGAATCTGTTGAGTAAATACATCAAAACGGGCAAATGTGCAGTTTCAAAAGTTAGATTTCAAAGTGTTTTTTACAAATGTGATCATCTTTTGATTCAAACTTACGCAAATTCAGCATTTTTGGAATATCTAACAAACGGGAATATCGCCCCAATTACGAAACAAACATTTAAATCTAGAGTTTAAAATCGGATAAATGACGAAGGTCTTTAGCAGAGATGTAGGTCATGTTATTTCTTGTTTTTTTCGGCAGTTGAGTAAGGCAAGTCGACAAGCCGATATACTCCTGAAAATTAACACGGAAAGTTCCTCTGATAGCGACTTTTGAAGCTTGAACACGATATAAGCAAACTTTTTACCCGGTTCGACAAAATTTCACTATTCAAGCGCAGATTCCTCAAATTTAGATCTGATTCCAAAGCAGCCGGTCAGAGACCCAGTTTCCGACCAAATCACTGGCTCGACTTCGCTTCGGAGAACCACAGTAGAAGGCCCGGTGCGATTGCGTCAGCAGTGTGACCTCACAAAGCATCGTCGCTCACCTTGACGTCGGCGCGACGAATTGAGGGTTCGCAGACAAGGTCATTTGCAAGCGGACCGGGCGGCCACGCGCTTTCTTCTTCAGCAGCAGGAAGTAGGCGGCGGTGAGGAAATCGTACTTCCACTGCAAACAATTTTTACTGGCGTCGTGACATCACTGACGATGATGACGACAACAATCCATAAGCTGCTGCGATTAAGTCGCCAACAACGCACTGCAGTGTTTTCTTCATTGATTTCACCCTAAGCAACTGTTGGTGATGCGTCCCTCTGTTTCGGTGGAAGGTACAGAAGTGCGTGAGTTGAGTGTAACTATGCGTTCTTACCTCGAAAAAACATTTAACGCGTTGCTTGGCGGGAGTTTCGTCAATGAAGAGCGAAACATTAAAGAAAATCTTTTGGAACCGCCCAAGTTTTTAAGGAAATCTTTTGGAACCGCCCGGCGACAAAAACGGTCGTACGACGCAATCTTTATCGCATTGACAACATGCGGTTGCCAACCTACATGAAATAAACCCACGAAAGAATCACAAAGAGTTTCTTGCACGGGTCAGAGCGAAAACGACAGATCATCCGGTATTCTTGCCAAGAACCACACAAATTCATTGCCCCCGCAAGATCTCGACCTCGCGGACCCATGTTTACTTTTTACGGGCAATGGCCCGTGTTTTACGGAAGTACGTCACTTATGGAGGCGTCAAGCCGTTGCGTAATTGAAAGGTGCCCGTGAAAGCGACTGGCAGGAAGCATGCGACGCTATGTTGTTGCTCGTGAGAATAACGCATGAGCATGCTACCGCCCGCACGCACGCCAGTTGAAAAGTGAAGCGTCGCCCACTTTTCTGCAACGCGTGCTGCTGCCCTTGCCAGCACAGAACATGCAAGTTTCAGAGAATGGTGACAGCATCAACAAAACTGGCTGGGAATGGGCAATGCACGATTCGACACGCGTTGTTTTTCAAGGAATGCTCACGCGCTTTACGTAATCGCTCGTCATTTTCGAGTCCAGCGCAGCTTACAGTACATCTGGAGTTTAGCGGTCGCGCAACCCGACAAAGTATATTCTGCTGTGCGGTCAACACACGACCGATTGCATAATCTTTTTTGTTTGAGCCAAAAATAGGCCCAAATCGGTAATCGACTGACATACTGACCATTCCAGGCCACACTGCTGAAAAGAAAAATCATGGTTTCGATGCACGCCCCCCACGCGTCATGGACAGCGCCAATGCGGGCTGCAAGCAAACGTCAACAAAGGCTTTTTACTGGCTTGGTTGTTGCCTGCGTGCCGATTTTGATTGAATATTTTGTGATGTACAATCGAAGGCTTCATGGGGACAGAGTGTAGTAAACGCACATCAGCAAGCCTTGAATGACGCAAATCAGCCCGGACTTCGACAAAAAAATGAATGACTTAAAATCGCGTCACATGACGTTCGCGCAGCCTGCAAGTGAAATTCAGCGTCACACCCTAAACAGCCAACGGATTGCGCAAGTGGATCGTGGACCTGTCTGACTCACGCAACCGTAATCAGCTGTTGGGCCGCGCAAAGATAGAACCTAGATAGTGTGTGAGAGTGGTTGTTGCTGGCTGCGGTACAGAGAACAGACCAGTAATGCCAGGGACCGGTCACGATTTCACGAACTCATTAATCACAAAAACGGTGGATTTCAATTCTCAGAAAGGTCACTTGTTCGTGAATCGGAAGTCGGCCTCAGTGTTTCGTCATGAATACAGATTTGTGTGTGGTTTCACAAAATAATGGTGGTTTCGGCAAACAGAAAAATAACCAAAGAAATAAGCTCGATTAATTATTTTTACTTCGAGGGGTCCAATTAACTTCATCACTCAGGTGCTTTACACCAGCTATTTATTTTCGTAATAACAGCAATTCCCACGAACCACAGATGGACAACCACACTAATGGTAACCAGCCGACAATGGCAAAAAAACAATCTGCAACTTCATGTTGATGTGTTTTTTCCTGGTTATCATATCATAGCACACTAACCGTGGCGCTAACTCCAAACGAGGTGTACACAGCATTCTGCTTGAAGCCCTATATCTCCAACCTCACGAAGACGTGAAAGCGGTACAAGCATGGCATATTCCGGTTTCGCAACATGGACGGCATATGTACAAGCTTCCCAAGGCACGTAGCATTTTTTGAAAGAAACGCGGCACCTTAACTCACTACTCTGCATCGAAACTCCGCTCATGCAGGGTGAGTTGCTTAAACCAGCACATGACCAGTCGCTGTGAGTCTGGTTTTCAACAGACCCCTAGTAAGTTCGCGCTGCGTCAAAGCTATCAAAATCACTTCTTTTTTAAAAACTGATTCTCATAAACTTTAGTTCAGCCACAAACGCAGTCGCTATATTCCTTGGCAATTTTACCTTTTGCTGTAGTCCTACCTATCACTAACGTGCCTCAAGTATATAGAAGGTTTAATCCTCATTAGCATGGCGTGCTTGGCTGCAGGAGCGTTTTTGCAACAAGGTTTGAGGCTCGAGCAAGTTGCCGGAGTGCAGCTTGTCAAGTGAAAACAACGAAGCGCACGTAAAACCAGGGAAACGTTTCGCGTGAAGAGAAGTTGATTTGCTACAAAAACATTTTTTACTGCAAATATGGCAAGAAACGTTCATAGCAAACACGAGATGCAAGGGCAAATCCAACGTGCAGCACACTTTGTAGAATATTTTGATTGCAAATCACTTTGTAGCGGTTTCAGTGCACAGTTAAAGATAAGTGAGCAGGGGGTAAGGCAATTGTGCGCTCCCTCATCCTAGTGTTTTCATCGCAATTAATATTTTTCTCACAACGCCATCAACTTTTAAGACGCTGAACAGTGTTTCCAATACGGGGCAAAATTTAAAAACCCGGGTTTCGGGCAGCTGAGAAAAGAAAACCGGGAAAACACGTTTTTTTCGGGTTTTGAAATGAATGCGATTTTGAGCGATAAGAACTCAATATTATTGTGAAATTACTATTATTGGTCCCTGCGCAATTTATTAGCGAATTATTAATTAAGTTAGGCACAGTTTTTCAATGATTTTATATTACTGACGCATGACAATCAAAGCGCACTTTCATCATTCAGTCTGTTTCTGAGTTTTGTGACAAACAGACCCATGGCTGAAAAAGCCCTTTCTTGTTCTATTGATTTGGGCTTGATTGTAATTAAGGTATGGAATTGTTTTCCAAGGTTATTTTTGACCTCTTCTTTGTAGTCTCAAAAAGACTCATTTCCTTTATAACAATTTGTGATCGGATCTCCTCCTGTGCTGGAATAGTTTTGTGGTTTTCACCCTCCTGGATTCTGCGCTTAGATTTCAAATGGTTGATCAAAAATTCTGTGCTTGAACCACCTCCTTGTGTATAACGGAGCACAAATTGCACTTTGGTGTTGGTGGAGCCTTGTATAAGTAATGGCTCTAAGCTTCTGATTTTCTTTGATTACTAACGTCTTAAAACTATGAATGTGTGACTAAAAATCTACTTTAAAGTCGCTTCAAACGAAAGCCACATATTTTGTGGAAAGTTATTGTAAACTGAAAAAGAACGAATCGATTTTGCAATGAACCACAGCTTGTATATAACTAATTAGTAACTATGGCATACCTTTGAAGAAGTACCTCACGTGGTAGTTATTTTTTAATTAGGTTAGCGAAAAGACAAAAGTTCGCGTAGACACCTATTACGTGCAAAATGACGCCACGATTCGTCTAAATAGGTCAACTGAACGAAAATATAAGCGAACCAACAACGAACGTACGATGGTCGCCGAGCAAAACCCGCACCTCGTGCCTCATGATATAATAGTTGAAAGATTAAACGTGCTAATTTGGCCGTTACACGCGCCAATCTGCAACTTCAGTGTTATCAGAATCACTAATATTTTAATGCAACAGCAATTCCAGGATTTTTAAAATACCCGGGATTGGTAATTGAAAAAAAAGCGGGTTTCGTGTCGTAGAAAATAGCCAAAAACCCGGGTTTCTGGTTCGGGAAAACCCGGGTTGGAAACACTAACGCTGAACAATTTTACTTGAGAAATTGCAAAAGCGACGATCGCTAAGTCTATCTTCCTGACGCAATATTAGTGCACGGTGTAGACGTCACTGACGCAAAGCGGCACAGTCGGTGACGTGAGCATCGAACCTCGCTGCAAAGACGTACAGACTTCTGCGCTTGGTTAAGACAGGGGTGGGGGAGTAAGTTTTACCAGATGTTCCGACGTTATCCCCCCACAAACAATCCGCTATTTTCAAATGTCTCCGCGAATCCCCAACTTTTCGTGAAACGATTGAAATGATACCAACAGATTGAACAAGCGCATTCGTTAATTTTTAAAACGCTTGTTACATTTGAACGTAAACAGGAAGGTTTGCTTCTTCGATTATTGCGATCAAACAATTGCGTTTATAATATGAAATGATGAAATGCTTTCTCCCGGGCCTGGAGAGACTCGTTAAATAAATAAAGAGGCTAACTCAAAGTAGTCCAAACTGAGGAGAGAGGCCAACAAAGGTGCCACACACTGAGAGTTATCCATTAAATTTCTTAATGCCAGCTTGTAAAACCCTCTCATCAATGACCAATCCGCTCCACGCAAAAACCTGCTACACTCGATCATGCTTTAAATGCATATTTTTTCAACAGAAGTGTTATCATTTAATTTTTAGAAACGTGCCGGGAGCCCTGGGACGGGGTCACGGTGGTGTCGCGATTCCATCGTTGTGATGAAAAATCCAAGCAAGTACATGAGTCACATTGAATGGTTACACGAACCACGATTCTGACGTGGGTCGCATTCAATGGTTACACGAACTGCAGATTCCCCTCTGGATCAAGGCAACTGGCCCTTGCGACAATGAAAAGAAATTGGAAATCACCCCCGATCAACAGCGTTTTTTATTGTAAACGTACCTGCTGTTTATAAGGTTGTGTGTAGTCTCTATTGAAACGACATTCGTACAAGTTGGGACTAAACTTGAGACCTGAGAACGCTACAGAATATCGTACCGCGGAGTGAGACTCTACTGTAGCCGGAATCCATTTATAAAATACGCAAATGCTCCTCGTCGCACAAGTTAATACTTGCAGGCGAACCTTCAAGAGTTCTTCTTTCATAGTCTCTCTCGACAACTTCTGATGGACGCTCAACTCTGTTACGACGTCTTCGTCGAGAACCGTTGACTGCACAAAAGTAAATATATAGATGCGGGAAACAAAAATATCAAACAAGATTTTCGAAATCGATTTTTTTAAACCGTAGAAAAACGGCACATGCAACAACCGAATATATCAGACCAGACATGATGTCCGCATTAATCAAAACTTCCCAGTAGAGACTCTAATGCTACGGAGTTGAAGGAAAAAGCAAAAGGAAGGTCTTCATCAGCGTTCCCTCTAAGGCAGTGTTTCCCAAGTTGTGTGCCGCTGAAGTGGTTGAAGTGTGCCGCGAAAGTTCTACGTTTTGACAAAACCTTATGTTGCAAATCTTGTGAAAAGTAAGTTTTCGATTTCATAAAGCATGTGTGTCGCAGTCAAATTCAGAATGTATCAGTGTGCCGTAACATAAAAAGTTTGGAAAGCGCTGCTCTAAGGCAACGGTGCACAACCTGCGGCCTTCGATAATGAAATTTACCGCCGTCCACATGTAATTTTTATATAAGATTTGACGGCCGTGCTGGCGTATATTTGAAGCAAAACAAACGCAAGGCAAGAAAATCAGTGGACACGATGTGTAACAATCTGGATGGTGATGTCACAAAGAGTTATAGAATATATACTCAATTTAATGTGTTCTGTGTTGGTTAGCACTTGGCAGTATGTCATAAATTAACTCGAACTCATTGGCGGCCGTACTTCATATAAATGAAAGTAGTTGCTCAGTGTAGAATTTTCTTTGAGGGGACACTGGTCTTCATGAAGATAAACTTACGAAGTGATGACTTAGGTTGCGCAACCAACTAACGTCAAACAACACGTAAATTTATCTTACTCCGCCTGAAAAGGTCTCACACACAACATGAACAAATTTTAAAATATTAGACAAAAATTTCGTTCAAGGTTCACACATTTCGACGTGCCTGATATTTTGACTTCCACTCGACCGGAACGCCGATCTCATCGACCACCCACGGATGACACCTGAGCTCGTCCACTGTTACCCTTCGCTTGGGGTCGACTTGGAGAAGTTGCCCTAGCAACGCGATGCTCCCGCACGAAAGCCACTCGGGCGTGTCGTATGTTCCGGTCTGGCAGACGCGCGACATGGTTGTGAATACGATCTCAGGAACGCTCTCATCACACGTATTTTTGCATACACCCTGTAGCCTTGCAGGGCGTGACTGTTTACATGCGGGAGCATCAATGACTTCAAGTAACACGACATTGAAAGCTTCACAAGTCCGTCGCGGAAATTAGAGCTTATTTGTATTGAGATGTGACAGAGATACGTATAAGAGTCGACAACCATTTTTTCTAAATGACGATGAAAACGCAAATAATAATTAGTTAATTGAAAAAATGGTGGTTCTGGAGTGCTTCTAATCGTTTCGATAGAAACGAATGCATTTTTAAAGGTTCGATTTCAACAAAAAACGCCAGAGAAAATAACGCAAATTAATTCATTTTAGCGAGCACACAAATAACAATTGAAACCGCTGCATGAGGACCGTCAAAACAACAAACATTTAATAAATGAGCTTTAATGGCGTACAGATGCACTGCGACGTTCACCACAGATAGCTAACTGCGACCAACACACTGCTTAACACGCATAGCTTCCTTTATGGTAGTGACGCATGAAAGCATATCCATCAGCTGAACACAGCTCGACGTCACGTGACCGCGCCGTGCATCATACGTGAGCAGAAGTTGTTCTAAACTCACTTTGATCTTCTTGTAGAGAGCTCCTATGTTTTCGTCGTCGAATGGCAGGAAACCGTTTAAAAGGGCGTAAAGCAGAACTCCCATGCTCCATAGATCAGCTTCGTTTCCCATGTACGACCTGCGATTATAAAGGAAGAACGAGTTCACCACAACCTGATTGAGAAACGGAACATAATGCAAAAATGTCGATCAGTTATGTCGGCCAATAATTTAATTTCATGAAACGCGTTCAAGACCTGAAAGCACCAGAAAAAAGATATTTTCTGGATTTCTGCATTCACCCATAAAGCTTAAACCAGTGGTTCCCAAACTGGGGGTAATATGCGATTCTTCGGGGGGTAACGCGGAACCAAAACCACAATGCTGTTCTGTATTATGAGCGATCACTACGAAATATTGAGGGTAATAAGACATAATAGCTACCTTGATTTTGGTAACGGCCCGGGCAAGTTTGGGAACCACTGGCTTAAACGAAAGGTCTCACCCAACGAGTAGAGCTTCCTCAATGTTCAGTTACCCTATACTTAAGTGACGGTGCGATATGGAGTGACGATGCAATGTGATGATCAAAAATACAAAAAAATAAAATGCTCGGCCTACTGATGAAAAACGAGTGTCCTACGCAGAAAACTCCTTGGTCGATTTTTTACTTGTTCGGCGATCACAATGGCTGCTTTGAGTCGCAGCGTGAACGCCATGAAGGACAGGAAGCGATTGTCTAAAACTTTTGAGCCCAACAATTGCTGATAAACACAAAAACTACTGCCTTTTATATTGGTTAAAAACAACCCAGAAATGCGTCCCTGTTCTGTTACTTCACAAGCAACATGAAGAGTGGCTTGTTGCAACGGAAATACGTGTAAGCTGCGCTTGCTTTGCTGAGAAATTTCGATCATTTGTCAGAAACAGCTCAAAAACGATTTGTCATCTTTCGTTTTCGGACATTTTTTTGACCGAATTGACTTTTTTCAGTCATTTCGAAAAAATTCCATCAATGATCGAAAAAAAACAGCGTGCGAGGAAGAATGGATCCGCAGGACAAGAACGTCACATCCGGCCGCCCACAACCACAAGGCAGGGTGTCGCCGGTCGCTGTTAATCAAAAATAGCATCATTGTTGCCCCTCTAAATTTTCACAAACAATCAAAAGAAGCGCCAATAGTCACTCCACGTGACGAGCACTTGGAGCATGCCAGCGCGCAAGTTCGCCAATCCCGTCGCTTGACGACGATGAAGTCATCGCGCGAACGTACGTACAAGACACATACAATGATACGCGAACGCACAAACGAATAACGCACAAGATCGCACGCGCAACGACGCCGGATTTTTGCGTAGGGCGATGCAGAGGTTGCCTGTGGCTCAGCCACGCGCACTTGGCCCTCCGTGAAGGTGTTCCGAGGGCAAGGCAGGCCAAGACGACCGAGCTTCACGTAACGTTGCATCTCTCACGCCCGTACGGGCTTACAGACTTTTCGCGGCAGCTTTCTTTACACTGTGCAGCAGGCAAGAAGGCTGCGGTGCCAAATTACTAGGTCTTGGTGAGACCAGCCCGAGTCGAACTCTAGACCTACCAGCACCGAAGCGGACGCACTAGTCACAAGGTTACAAGCTGGTCAGTGTACAACTACAGGTACAAAAATTGACCACAACAGTGTCAGAATTGACTACTGTAACTAACTGCACCACGTACAGCGAGTTTTTTCGCTGTTCACATACGCCTAAAGTAATTATAGCGAACTCTTGCAGCAAAACTGTCAGAAATTTCGTTAATGTTACCATACTTACTCTAAAGCAGGCGTCTCAAACACGTGGCCCGCGATGTTTTTTGGGAAATGTCAAATAACTAATATTTAAGTTATTCAGTTTATTCAGCGGTGTTTCAAAGTGCTCGGCTAGCTAGCGAGTCAACAAGTTCCTCTTAGAGATGATTTCCCTGTGACTCACGATACTTTCGCAGGAAATAAGATCTAAAAGCTGCTTCTAGTAAGGTTCAGGTACCGCCATTGTTGCGTCAGCGTCATAATGCGGCGGGCCCTAGGATATTCATAATGCGCCCCTCGGGTGACTGTATAAGCCCTCATTTGGCCCTTGGAGCAACTTGAGTTTGAGACCCCTGCTCTAAAGAGAACTTGTCAAAGGAGTACTTCGACGTGCGGCATTGTATCCGCCACAGACAGGTTTGTGTCAAGTAGGGTTTCTTAAACCACAGCAAAACGCAAAGCAGGTCGGTACCTGATGGACTGGATAACGGGTTGCCGTGGGAAACCATTTCGAAAGAAAACAAAGCAAGCGCAGCTGAACTCACTTTCCAGCGATAAGTTCCGGGGCGGCATAAGCTGGGCTCCCACAGCACGTGTACAGATGATCCTTCATTCCACCTCTGGGCTTTGCGCACAACCCGAAGTCGATCAGCTTCAGATTTTGGTGCTCGTCGATCAGCAAGTTTTCCTGCGAGTGCAGGAGTTCAACAAACAAACAAACAAAAATGCATTTTCTGCTTTTTCCCTGTTTTTCACCAACCGCTAGAGTGAATGAAATAAAGACGGGAAACGAACTCGCATCAAGTATTAATGAAGGAATCTACAGAAGGGGTGCTTCATACCACGGATGAGGAGTCGGAGGTTTTTGGTGGGAGTCGGATTCCTAACAACACTGGGAGTCGGAGTCGGATTTTTTTGTCCGACTCCGGATGTCCAATTGGATCATTTTTTACATCACGCTCCTAAATTGAGAATTCCTGTTGAAGTGGTACAATTTCTTTTGAAACTTTTGTTGAACAGAGATTTCTTGCTGTGTACCACAATTTCCATTGATTTTAACAGCCAAATTTCATTCTCTTTATGTTAAGGAGTCGGAAGTCGGATATTTTGGAAAGTCGGAGTCGGTTATTTCACCTCCGACTCCGCAACCCTGCTTAATACGTCGATCGCGATCTACCAGTGGATCCCAGAGGTCATGTGGGTAGATGGCATTACATTAACACTTTCGGCGTCGGTGGACGGACATGTCCGTCCCTACGCGCCCTCAATACACTTATTAATAAAAATTGGCACTTTTGTAGTAGGTAGATCGTTTTGACTTGTTCATTTTATAAGTAGCTCGCATGCTGGAGAAGTGTGAGCACCCACTGATCTACAGCTTATCTGTAAAACTTACGCTGTTGGACAACAGACCGCGACAACTCATAAGCGTTATTGTTACGTTTGAGGTTAACCTACACTATAAAAACACAAACGGTGACGTTCTCAGGCCAAGACTGTTTAAAATACTGTCCACTGTTATCCTACGATTTCATAGTACGAGTTTGAATTACTGTAATAATCAAAAGCGGTACAGGCTTTTTATATCGAATCCTGTCTTTCACCCAGTCTGCAGTTGATGCAAATTTTGCTGTTCTGTGTTGAATCTCCAGCTTTCTTGCACTAGGAAGACGTCAGAATTCAAATTTCGCAGTTATTGAAGACAATGGCAGCTATCAACACCACGCTGTTGATTTCGTACAACAATCACTCTACACAGATTTTTAACTTTCTGTTTCCAGGCTTCGCCCTACTGCTGCAGTGTTCCTGAGAGAACTAGTCAGGAATGTGCGTATAATATCGCCCAAGTATTTTTCGAGGGTCTATAACGACTAACGCAGTGATGCGACTCTTTCACAAGGAAAATATTTATTTTCGAGGCATGTTCGCCTCTTGGTTTAACATGTACGCGAAAAAGCACCAGCGCGCTAAGTCATACCGGTTTTAAGTCTCTGTGGGCATAGCCGAGATGATGCATGTACGACACTGCCGATACGATCTGGCGGAAGAATGTTCTCGATTCTGAATCACTCAGGCGATCCCGCTGTACGATGTAGTCGAATAGCTCACCACCAGAACAGTACTGCAACGAAAGGAATATTGTGTATTGCACAATTCTTTAGGTACGACATTCGAATTTTAGCAAAGAGGTGTGCTGAGTTAACATGCAAAACGTGTTTGTTTCAAAGGATTTCCATTGGCGTATGCAGCGGCAGAAAATTAATATGCCGTGCCGACAGCAATTCGCCACGAAAAGCAGGAAGCATTTTATTTACACCGTGCAGTACAACTGTTCTAACTTGCCGTCATCTGCTCAGAGTAAGAACTATTGCCCATTATCGTTTTGATTTGCGTTTACAAGCTGTTGAAAAAAGCAATTTATATTACAAAATGAAACAACTGGTGAAAATTTAGACGTGCAAAGCAAAAAAACATACGGTTGAAAAAACAGCATTCCGTTACAAAATCAACGAAATTTCTTTCCTTTCAATCTAATGCCAACCTAAATGCGCACGGTTGATCCTACCAACATGCACTGTTTGTAGTTCTACTACGAAAACCATAACTGCCTGCCAATACATCACAAATAAATAAGCAGCAACAGAAAAACCATGCAGGCATACACACGTTGAACAACACGCGATCAGGAATGGTTCAGTGCACAAGTGTGGGTAGGTTGTAAGAAAAATATCTCCAAGCTGGCCAACATTCATTAGACCCATAGCATACTTCAGCATAGACAATGCCAAGCAGAAAGAAGAAACACGGAGCTTAGCTGTATCACCATACTACCCAGGATTGACAGATAAATTAAAACGTTGCCTCATGTCGCATAATATCAAAGTAGTTTCAAAGCCTATTCGAAAAATTGGAGACATTTTAGGTTCAACCAAAGATTCAATTAACAAGAATTTGAGACAAGGAGTAATTTGAATCGATTCCCTGTCATGATTGTGATCAACGTTATATCGGGGAAACCAAACGATGTCTTGAGACTAGACACAAAGAACATAATGGCTGATGTTAAATATAGACGCTTCGACAGGAGTGCTTTAACTCGACATATTTTCGACTTGGGCCATTCCATGGATTGGCAACAGTCGCAAGTTTTAGAATTTGAATGTGATTTTCACAAACGCCGTTTTATAGAATCTTATTATATCAACACTGATCAATCTAGCATGAACGATAAATCCTCCGACATGTTCCCAGACATACACCGTTTTTCGATAAACAAATGATGACATCCATCGCTTTGTTCGGTTTATGGCTTGCCCATTGTTTCGGTCGTGCTATTGCTGATTCAATATTTCGTCAGTGCTTCTGTCGATTGTGCATTGATTGGTTTTCCGGGTGATTCCTCTTCACGCCAATTTCGTTGTTGCCTTGATTACTACGCCGCTTCATTTCATTAGGTGTAGTGATTTCACGCTGCTAATGATTATGCCTAAGGCTTAACCCCGGTCGGCGCTTGGTTGGCAGTTGGCTTGTCACTCTTGTAATCGCCCTGATGAAGTTGACTGCACGTCAACAAAACGTTGGCAGTATCCGTTTTTACGTTTTATTGATACACCAGATATTCAATGCCAATGTTATGTAATGATTTATTGCATATTTTCTCATGATACTGCAGAGCCTCTTAAAATTGCAACAATAGTTTGCTACATAATATTATTTAGTTAAGCGTGTGCTGCATACAAATCAAATCTCAAAAATGTTTGTTTGCATGAACAGTGCAGGGTGAGTGTAGGTTGCCAATGCCAATCCACTGGGTGTAGGGTGGGTTCAACCAGTGAAGAAATATTATCTGGTGCAGGTCTCTAAACAACAATCTATAGCACAACTTCTGGTTCTATTGGTCACACGATCATAGTTTCTTTAACAAGTGGTTTCTTTTTTCCTGTCTACTGGCAAACAATTTGTCAACAGAATTTTTCATTAAGAGAAGTAATTCAAAAGTTTGTGTCATGCCCAGTGCCACTATTGCAACACATTCTGGATAAAACACAACAGTTACCAATCCATAGCAGTACTCACTTCTAGCACCATGAAAATTTTTTGGGCTGTTTCAACAACTTGGTACAGTCTACAAATGTGATGGTGATGCAGGTTCTTCATTGCTTCTATTTCCGTTTTGACTCTAGGAAGGTCAACCTAAAGTTAACAGCAAGTAGTTATGACGTTTTTAAGTGACATCAAGTTGTCACAGACAAAGTCAATTGTACTTCTAGCTTACAACTCTGGCAAAATCCACACCAGGTAAGGCAGCAAGCTGCACAACTTACCCCTAAACTTGATTTATCCATTATTTTTATGGCAACTGTTTCACCAGTTGGAAGGTGAATAGCTCTTTTGACCTTGGCAAACCCACCAGATCCAACTGTTTCCTTCAGTCTGTAATGAGTGGTTATTGCAGCATATTCGTCCACCACAACCATGGTGATTTGATAAAAAACTTTCAAAAACAAAAGCACCTATGAAGTATTGTATGCTTAATAAGGCTGCAAAACAAACAAAAATCATAACAGTTTAACACTTGTGCATTTTGTAAATGAAGCACAGCACAGCCAAATTCTTTCCTGTCCAAGCACATAGGCAAACCATTTTTTCTAGAGCACCATGCAAAGCAAGATAATCACTCAAAGCTGAAAGGAAAATAGAAGCATGATATAGGAGTAAATATAGTAAATGTAGAGCAAATATGACACCTGAAATTTGATGAATGAAAATGCTTCCTTCCTTGCAAAAATAGATGAAAGCCACATCTAATGATTGTGTGCATAACCAGGATTTTTTAAACGTGTTTTAGGGAGCCCCGATTCGGATCCCTAGAATTGAACATTATGTCCCTAGAATCAGAGAAAATTATCAAAGGAAATATCTGAACGGACACTGCAATCAATATTATGAAATGGTAACAATAGATGCTTTGTTAACTTAGTTGGAAATTTTCTGAGTCCATACCAGGTACCCAACATTTTCCTTAAAAAAACCTGGCATAACATACATAAAGAGCAAAAGTTTACTTATCTATCATACACCAAGATGATGTTTGGTTGTAAAAAATTGTGTGAAAAAATATTGATGTAAATATACCTATGGATTTCTTTTCAATGGATGAGTGCTTCTCAACCTTTTTCAGCTTGCAACCCACTTTTACTGAATTTTTTTCATAGGACCCACTAGGAAATATTGTGGTGAAATAACAAGGATAAAATTGAAATATGAAAAAGAAACAAAGTACTAACAAGACAAGCAATTTATTGTCAATGGAAAACTTGAGCTAGCGAATTAGATAACAAAGATTTTTCCTGGTCTAACCAATAGAAAATTGGATAATTTTCAACAAATAGTTTAGTTCGGCACTGGAACAAACATTTCAAAAAGTTTTGCGGCCCTCTTGAATGAACTCCGTGGACAACTAGTGGACTGCGGCTGATTGAGAAGCAGACATGGGGCGATTACATCACAAATGTAATCGATTACAATTATTTGCCACATGTTCGATTGCGATTACACTCTCAGAAAGAAAACAAAACCCATTTGCACGGTTTCACGTAAGTATATTTTCAGACAACATACAAAATGAATGAATGCAATAAATGAAATTACTAATCCGTATGGATTAAGTTCTAAAAAAAATAAGAATCACAATAATTGTTGACTGAGATGTCCGTGCAGACAACAAATCAGCTGCACAACTAGAAGTTTGAGTCAGGGGAGAAAAATTAGCTGAAAAAAGCCTACTGACCACTGTGAGGGGACCCAGATATGGATGGCTGTACTAAAGCCTAAAATCAACAGAAAATACTCCATAGAGTATACCTCACTTTGAATGAGCTTAACATGGTGTTAAAGTTGGAATTACCTCCCAAAAATTTTTTCTGTGTTCGATGCTGTCACTAAAGTAACTTAGGTAATTTTGTAGTAGTGTTTTTCATTTCTGATCTATCAACTGTGTAATGCTTCAGTATTTTGGCCCATAGGTGCCACCCTAAAAAATTTTGTTTCTGGCATTTTTTTGAAAAAAAAAAAAAAAAAAACTGTTTCAAACACTAAAACAATTTTACTTTTATTTGAAAAACATTTTAGTTTTTAAAAAATTATATTTTCGTTTCGGAAACAGTTTCACTTTTGTTTACAAATTAAAATATTTTCATTTCAAAAAGAAAAACAATTTCATTTTTGTTTCAAAAACACTTTCATTTTGCAAATGTTTTTTACGTAAAAACATTTTCGTTTCAAAAGATTTATATTTTTGTTTTAGAAACACTTCATAAAACAAAACAAAAAAAATTGCATCAGTTTTGTGGTCATGACCCATGCATGCCACCCTCTGTTGAGGGCCAGTGTTTCCACTTGAGAAGGCTTGATTTGCAGATTCTCCTATGCCGATGTCTGGTTCCAGCAGCTCGCAATCGTATTGCGCATATGTGTAGACTAGTCTTTCCGACTCCTTATTAACTCTGCAACCCTGCTACCAACATATGTGCTTGCTGCTGGACTATTTGAATTTAATGCACACAGATGAGCAAACGGCCTCCCTTCAAACATAACTATAATAAACGATGATAAAGGTTGCAAACCCAGCCACCAAATCCAAAACTACGGTTCATCGCACAGTGACACAGGGTGAAGATTTCCAAGTTTAATTACGAAAGTAATTGTCAATTATGATTCGACTACAATTACTCCAAAAGCTGTAATCGATTACAACTGACGATTACAATTACCCCATGTCTGTTGAGAAGTGCTGCAATAGTCTGAAATTGACTTTACTAAAATAAGTTGTTATTGCAATAAACGTGAAAAAACATGACACCATAAAATTTTAGGTTGCCTAGCCATGTGATTTGTAATAGCTTGTTAGTCTTCTCCTAAGTTCTTAGGATAAAGTTCACATTTGAGTTGGTTTTGGATTATGTTTGAAGATAACACTGAAGTTTACTGGATGATCTACACAGTTATGCAAACTGTGTCTAAGAATTGCTAGGTCATACTCACTTTACTCAGTTGCTGTTATTGGCATGCTAAGTTTGACCTGAACACATGCAAACATCTTTAAACAGTTTTTTGCTGTGCTCAGTTCCACCATGTCACTTGAGGAAAGCATGCATTTCTAAAGATATAGGAGACATTTAATGCATTCATACACTTATAACGAAATACTAATGAAACTCAGAATATGTTGTGAGAAGTATTTGCATTGAGTTATTTCTTACTGCATCTTGTGGTTCAGCTCTCAAAACTTTTTTGTGATATGCAAACTTGTGTCAGTTAATCAAAAAGAAACTTCATTTGCAGACTGAAACTTTAAGAAGCAAGTGCAAAAGGGACAAATGCATATTGTTTGTGGTAAGTGAGTTTATAACACTGATGAACTGACCTAAGCTGCAATTGCCTAATAAAGTTTTTAACCTCATGCTTTCGGAAGTGATCCATGATACTAACTTAAAATAACTTTGGGAACCAGTATCTTGTTACAATTCTTGCTTATGACCTGTCAGTGCAAATTGCTTTGTTCATCCTCTCTAAAATTTTTTGACACTAAATCATAAATATATATTGCTTGTTCAATGTCTGGGAAAAGGTGATTACTCATGATGATACCCTAAAAGTTCAGATTCTTAACGCATTTTTGAAACTCTTATCTCTTTATGCAGCTTTTCTTCATTGGCATTTTGCCATTTACAAGGACTGCAGCATTCCAGCCTTGGGAAGCTTTCATCACACAATCAGTTGCAATGGCTCCTACCTCCAGGACATAAGAAATACAATAGCTTTGTCTAACTCCTTGTCCTTCTGCAGTTTTCAGTTCAGCTAAACCAGGGGTCTGCAAATTCTTTTGGCTGTCAACCCTTTCGTAAAATCCCAGACTTTTGATTGACCTGGTTTGCATCAGCATTTTGGATTCAGATAGCTTGCAACCTGAGTCCGGTGTTTTAAAGGTGTTTCAAAGAACCAAAACAGTCTGTCAAGTTTTTGCAATCGTCTCTCAGAACACAGTAGAACCTTACTGCATAACCACTACCAACATACATAAAAACCTTGCTTTATGACTATCTTGGTACTCAGATAACACAGTTGCGGTTTCTCAAAATGTCTTAATGGTCACCAAGGTTAAACCTTTAAAAAAAACTGTCCGAACCCCCTGGATTTGTTTTTTTGAATTGCCCATCCCTGCTTTGCAAGCAAGTAAATCAAATGTTAAGTGTGATTTTTTACCTTCTTCTTGGTAAAGATGAATTGTTAGACGGCTTATTGTATTTTATCTTAACATTTACAATTCCAGGTGTGTCTCTGGGCTCACTTGAAGAATATATAAATTTACCAGGCCATATCTCTCTACATCTCTTAACAATCTGGTCATGATCGCTGGTAACTCACAATGATGATAGCAATCAAAATTAACCAGCCACTAGCAATTCATGCAACAGCCCATTGCATTTGATTTGTCCTTGCTGCTGGCATCAATCAAGATAAACCAGCCACTAGCAATTGATGCAATGGCTGCCACGTTTGATCTTTCTCCTAACACCGTGACCTGTTTTACACAACTGTGGTCACTGCAATCAACTATGTTGGACTGCCTAGTACCCAGCATATTTTCTCCTTTCCACCCACCTGGTGCTGAAAGTGTTAAACAGAGGTTGATGCAGATTGAAACATTTTTCATGAACTGCTGCAGACTACACCTTGTTAAGGCTATACATGATTAAATAGTTTGAAAACCAATGGTGACGTCATGCCACAATGAATGCCTGATATAACACTTGTTGCAATAAATATTGATTCACAACTCCTTGCAGCGTTTAATACCATTAAACTACTATTCTTTATCACATTCTTATGTTGTTGAATAATAACCAAAAAGAAAAAAATGAATTGAACCTAACTTATGAAGAAAGAAAAACATCCTAACCAAGAACGCAATCCTTTGATGAATGCAAGCTTTTGCTTGACCCCTGAGTAATTCTGCGCTTAACTCTAGTGTGTTGTTTTTGGTATCCGGACTACAGCCACCTGCTGGACAACCGCCACCAGGACAACTGATATTGGGTAACTGCAAACTAGGACAATTGCCACCCCAGAGGTGTTGTGGGGCGGGAACACATTCCCACACGTTTTTCATGTTTTCATTAGTAGTGCAAGTGAAGTGAATAATTCATCAAAAACTGATTAACAAATGAGTTTGAAGTGCTGTTCATTTGGCTAGTTTTTTAGGTGCGTTCCCACACTCCTTTTTAGCACTACACCCATGTGGCACCCAGACAACTGTCACCTATGATAATGCATTTTACACATCACACATTAACTATCAAATTCAGTTTGGTATATTGCGTTACAACATGTATAGGAGTTCTAGTGGCAGAGTGGTTGAGAACCTCTATGCTACAATATTATTGCTTCAACATAGTACAGCAAAAGTGGATTGCAACATTGCTGCTGGTGCCATGTAACTCACAAATCAAAAGCTATGGTAAAACAATGCACCGAACTTAAAATGAATGGAAGAAAATGCGTTCTATGAATGCGTGGAATCAATACAATGCAATAATGTGCTTAAGCTAGTTTGTTATAAAAATTTTGAAAAGGCCCATTAATAATTGAGTTTATTAAGTTAATAATTAAGTATAATTAATTAAGTGTTCTACGACTTGACTTGTGCGAACAATATTTGTGAAGAATTAATGATATCAACACAAAATTCTGAACCCATAAGTATGTAAGTAGAAGTTAACATTATTTTAAAGCAGTCAGAGGATGAAGGAACATTTGTTATACACCAGAACCTTGCGAAGTTCAAATGGCTTTTATGGCAATAAACACAACGAACTCAACATGTCTTAGATGGATGTTTCCCAGGTGGCTATCATCTTAGAAGGCAGTTACATATCTTAGGTGGCAGTTTTCCAGGTGGCAAAATTAGAGTCCTGCACAAGTTGAAATTTTTTATCCATACCTGCAAACTTTGAACCTGCCCTGCACCCGCAAGAAGTTGAGAAATCTTGCTTGCTCCTGCCCTGGTACCCAAACACTTCTAACCACACCCATCCCACAAGCCTTTTCAACACGCACCCACCCTGCAGTGTTTCCGTCACAAACCTGCACCTGTCACAGAAACCACTAAGAATTCGTGCAATGTGTTTCATCGCTAGTGGCAATTTATTCAGTGTTCATTTTAAAACCAATAAAAGTCTCGAAAAACACTAAAAGCAAAAAAGTAAAACCTAGCAAAAATTCAGCGCTTCTTTCTCAGAGCACTGTTAAAAGAAGCATTTCATTCACTAAGGAATTCTTTTAAATTTGCTCTTCTGCTATCCACGACATGATCATTGATACTAAACACTATTCATTAGCAGTGCTGATTGCCATTACGCAGAACGTATTTTTTGCAAGACCACTGCTCCAATCTGTGGTCTAGCCACCACTGATGAATATCTCTACACCAGCTATGTCAAACCTGAGGCCTGCATGTGGCCTAGTAAGCTTTTCATTATCGTGTATGTACAATGCAATGAAAACCTGATTTTAATCTCAAATTCGACATTTTCGATGCAATGGTCTTTAGTGCCTGTTTATCATGTTCCACGTGTCCAATCATCCAGGGTGCAAAACTGATTTCTAGTATTCTGATTTTTACTCATGTGTTCCTTTGCACTAAATTGATTTCACTTTCAGACTACCCTTGTTCTTCCATTAGCAGTAGCACTAAATTTGCCAATGGCATCATACTTTAGGGAGTGATTAGAAGTAACATATAGTCGTTGTTATTGCAGTTTGGATACAAATGCCTTCAGTAACTTCAAACCAAATTTGGGTTTGCTACTAGATGAAAATAAGCCAATGTGCGTCCCTCAAGAAGATACTGACAATTTTTAGCCCAGTAAAGCATTTCGGTTGGCATAGCTGCTCTGTACCTTCGTATCACAAGGACTGTAGCATTAATTTTTTGCTCATGCTAATTTCACATGCATTGGGTCAACATTCAGTAACCCAGACAAAGAATTTTTATCCCGCGCTTGTCCAACACCAAGTACAACTAACCCATACCTGCAGTACCACATGCATAACTCTACAGGTTCTCGTACCAACCCCACAAATAGAGGTACTCGCAACCCATGCAGGTTAACCTGCCACATGCAGGACTTTAGTGGCAGTTGTCCTTGGTGGCAGTTATCCTGGGTGGCAGTTATCCTAGATGACAACTATCTGAGTACCACTTGTCCTAGGTGGCAGTTGTCCTAGGTAGCAATTGTCTCAGGCGAGTTTTTTATCATAGACCAAAATGTTTAAGTCATTTCGGTCAGAATGTCTAAAAATTTAGGCTAATCACAACTGTTTTAGTAAGCTTTGACACAACTGTGAAACAAATGACCGAAATGTCTCAGCAAAAAAACAAGTCCTAGGTAGCAATTGTCCAGGTGGTTGTAATCCTAGAACCGTTTTTTTTATATAAAGGCAATGGCTACAGAATCGCCTGTGGATCTTCATATTTGAAACCTTATTCGTCCACCTCCTATAACGTGACAGTAACACATGACGAGAGTGTAGTAGGCTTGGTAGAAACATACTAAATGTAAAAAGAAAACCTAGCCATGAAACCTAATTGTAACCTTAACCCCTAAACCTAAAGTTTGAAAACTTTTGAAAAAAAGTTAAAAAAAAAACTGGTCCCATGAATTGAAACGTGCAAGCACTACTACCAAAACGGAAGTCGCCGCGATGAGAGCTGAACCAAGAACCATGGGTACAGCAGACGTATACGTATCCGCTACGCTACTAAGATGGTGCCACTTGCTTGAGTAACAAACTTAGCATTTTATTTGAATCACATCATGCAAGGTGGTTCCGTAGCCACTTCTTTATATAAAACTTAAAAAAAACAGAGAATAGACCAAAAAGAGTACTAGTAAGTTAGATCCAAAAAACGTCACATAATAGTGAAAACAGCAAGTGTTCAAGAAAGTGAGAACTACAAACGGTCAAATTCTAGCTGAACACCAAATTTGAACATAATGTTAAGAGACATGTTAGTCGACTGATTACAATGCAATGACAATGAACATATACATGAAAGCTGTAGGAGGTGAGTGTTTACAAAGTTATGCACAATGAAATGTCATCTTATATAAGGCAGGCCTACCTCCACCAACCATGCACACCCACAACAGAACATGGTAGCAGCAACGTTTGTGAGAAGTGCTGAGTCATTGAATTGCTTAGATAACCGTAATGCAAGTATAAACTCTAATCCTAAACAGTATAATAGTATAACCATAATCCCAAAACCCTAAAAGCCAACCCTAAAACCCCAACCCTAAGAGTAAAACCTTTACCTTAAAACCCTAACCCTAAAACCCTACACAAAAAAACTCCAAACGTAATTACTCACCAACGGCAGCTTTAATGTATATAGGTTGCATTCACACTAGATCATTGTCAGTGCATCGTAACAAAACAAGTCCACCAACATGTTTTTAAACACTAAATTTTCGAATTGGTGTTGAACAAGAATTTCACGAAAATAACTACCTATTAGACCTACCCTTTGGAGCTTTGTTGCAAATGATCAAATCAGTATGTAACACAGCACCTTTTCTTGTATAGCGAGCAGTGAATTTGCACAAAAACAGTGAGCAGTGTCACTCATAATAATAACTGTGCTGTGGAAGTAGAGCAACACTCTTCAACCGGTGTGCACAGTCACAGTGCACCAAAATATACTTATACTGTAGGCTAGAACATCTAACTCGCAATGTGACTGTCCCTCACCTTAAGTGACTTCCCCGTTGCCGAGTCATGAGTGCTGCGCTAACACAAGGTTGCCAGCCTTAGACCTGTGTTCACCAAAAAAAGTCATACCTTCTTTCTTGTCCCAAAAAAATGCCAGATAGCAGTTTTAAGAGTCTTAAGACATATACACATTGACAAAACAATAAACAAATCCAATGCATAAGCCAAACACAAAATAGCCTATAGACAATACTACATCAAAACTCCTTAAATCCTCAGAAACATCGCTACCAACCAACAAAGTATCAAATGTCGCTATCAATCACAATTTCAATCTTTACAAGCATTTTCTTTCCCCGTTATTACACTGTCGTTCATGTATTTCTTATTGATAAAATCGATCATTTTTTAAGCATACAGTAAAATCATTGCAATATTCTGCGCACCCTGCATGGTCGTACAATAATTTAATACGTAACGTTAAACGCAGTCTCGTCAGAAGTGAGAACTGAGAAGAGATTTGTTGTAGGCCTAATGATGCAGATCAGAAAATGTTTTGCCAGAGCCAAGCCTTTCAGACTGAAAAAATCAAGATTTTCTGTCTTTTTTTATTTCCAAAAAAAGCCAAACGTGTTTGAAAAAAGCCAGAGTTTCAAAGTCTGACTAATGGCTTCAAAAAAGCCAAATTGGCAAGCCTGCGCTAACATACATGTATATAATGTCATAATGCCCAATCAACCATTTACTGTTTTGAAATCCACTCGTCACACATGGCTAATTTTCCTTCCAGAGCTGGGTTATGGCCAGAGGTGACCGGAGTGCATATTTACAAAATCTAACCGTGTTCGAAAAAGAAGTAGTTTTCAGGTAAATCTAAACCTAAAACCTCATCCTAACCCTAATTGTAACCTAATGCTAACCCCTAAACCTAACGCTAACCCCTAAACCTAACCCCTGAACCTAAGTTGGGAAAAAAAATGATACAGTACCATGAATTGAAACGTGCAACCACAACTGCCAAAACGAAAATACACTAGCAAAAGTGAGAGTCCAAACGAAAACCGTCGCCATATTTCCTTAGGCTATAAAGTCGGTGGCAATTGATTGTCAAACTGAGCGTTTTATGGCAGTCACATCTGTAGAAACAACTTGTTTTTCGAATACGGTTACATTTTGTAAATACGCGACCGGAGTCACTTTTTCAGACCCCGTTCCTGCTCCAAAATTTTTTAATCCGGGTCCGAAAATTTCTTAAGATTGAGAATAAGACTCCGGTTCAGACTCCAGTTACCAATCGATGCGACCTAAAATTACCAATGTTTAAGGCGCTTGCACTGAGAGTTCCCCTCAGGCTGATACGGAGTTGTACGGCTTGTAGCCACATTGCGTGATAGCAAAAATTCTCGCAATTGCGATGACACAAACGCAGATCCTCGGTTGCTGTGAACGTAACCTGGCATTCCAAATAGACAAAATAACTGAGTTAAACACTGAATAACAGTTTTCGCGGAAACATCACGGCAAGGAAATGCAAATGGATAACGACTGAACTCATCAATGGCAACAAACACATACGGTAATTTGCCTTTCACGGGTCCCTGAAAATCTACAGCAATTCCATGGACGTGTCGCCTTTACAAGCGTTTTTCCTGCTTGCTTGTAGAATTGAGCTTTTAATTCTGCACAAATTTTGCATTCGCGACAAGTTCTTTTAACTTCATCGAGGGAAAAAGGTAAATTTCTTTGTTTCACGAAATGGTTTAAGGGTCTAATGCCAGGATGACCGAGAAGGTCGTGAATCGAATTTAGCAAATCATGCCCTAAAATGGCAGCTGCCTCACCGGAGGGCCTTGAACATGCGTCTGGGACCACATTTTCTACACCAGGAGTGCATTCGTCGCGATAGCTGAAAGTTCCAAGATCTCCTCTCCATAACAAGATTTTATTATTCGTGATTTTTTAATCTTTCAACGGAATTAACATAAAGGCAACGGAGCGTTGGTCCGTGACAAGGCAAAACGTCTGGCCATTGGCCGGACGCTACCAGAGGTGAGCAGATATTGACTTTTTGACTCCTGCTCCATTTCCGAAAAAACTTTTGCATATCCATTTCCAATCCTTATCTGAAAATTTCTGAAAGCTAGTATCCGAAGTCCATCCGTATCCGATCGTGACATTAGCTAAATATGCAACAAACAGGCAGTGGTTGTAAGTCCACCATGGACCTTCATTTAAGAAAACTTATTCATCCATTGCCTGTAACATGACACTAATCCATTACAAGTGTGCAGTAGACTGCACTACACTTGGTAGAAATGTAGTGAACCTAAACCTAAACCTAAACCTAAACCCTAAACCTAAACCCTTAAACCCTAAACCTAAACCCTAAACCTAAACCCTAAACCTAAACCCTAAACCTAAACCCTAAACCTAAACCCTAAACCTAAACCCTAAACCTAAACCCTAAACCTAAACCCTAAACCTAAACCCTAA
>Ga0210059_1000068_pt1 | contig 80844 bp, 52 predicted proteins | sample Ectturendosymbi2_FD_188042 | JGI IMG/M metagenome (GOLD analysis project Ga0210059, IMG submission 188042) | Ecteinascidia turbinata endosymbiont from Florida, USA - Sample 2 (SPAdes) (version 2) | ecosystem: Host-associated > Tunicates > Ascidians > Unclassified | place: Key West, Florida...
TGACTGACGAACTGACTACGTTTTAAAAGCGAATAATTTAAGCATCAGACCAGACAATGCGCATTATGACGTAACTATAGATTCTAGAATCTAGATCTACTAGCTAGGTCTATGCAGTTACCATAGGAATTGTAGACCTATACAGAGCACGAGTATACATTGATCTTGATATAGCAGAACTACTAAAGCAAATTTGCAGTGAGGTAAATATCGTTACACCTTCTGAATATAACGCCCCCTATAGCGCCCCCCTGAGTATTTCCGCCCCTCTAAAAGTCAACAGCGCCCCACAGGGGGCGGTAGCGCCCAGGTTAAGAACCACTGATTTAAGGGTTAGATAGAAAAACGCATGGCGTTTGCGATTCTTGGGCGTTGTTGTGAGAAACACGAATTGCTGACGCCTTTTGTTTGTTGAGAATGTTTGCACCGGATTGATCCAAACCGTTCTTGTGCCAAACAAAACAGAAACCTTTCCGCAATAACGTCGGTCTTGAGCAAACGAGGCGAGAAATGTCGCCATCGCCTTAGTGTGTTCGTAATCGCTTTTACAAATCAGGCATATTAACTAAAGCTGTCTTGACTTGTCAATCGAATGCTTTGTTAGCATTCCGATTGGAAACAGTCGCTCAGTGTCGCTGAGGTTTTCTGCGCAGTCCACGTAACAGCAAAATCTCGACATGCCAGTCAACCACGAGTAGCAAAAAACTTGCTCTTCTCGTGAAAGGCGATAAAATGAAATAATGCCATTTAACGCACGCGGAAGTCACAACAATACTGAATCTGAAAGCATGTTATTTAGAGTGTGTTGGGCCAGGGCCACAACTTGAAAACAAGTGGTTTAGAAGAATTTTGCCTCAGTAATCGATAGTTTTAAACCAGTGGTTCTCAAACTTATTCTGATCGCGTACCATTTGTGGCTCCCGCACTGTCATCACGTACCACCTTGTTCCCGGAAAAGTCAATGTTCCAAATATAATTCGATCAAAAGTCTGGAAACCAGAATTGACACAAATGCAACGTGAACAAAATGGCTGTGAGAAATTTTAATTGCTATTTTTAGAAAACAGCAAGGGAAGTAGCCAACACAAAAATTCAGGAATTTGTTAACAGAACCAGGAATTTATTAACAAAAAAATTCAGGAATTTATCAAGTAAAAACTACAGCTGTGAATATATGTTTTGTGAAGAAAAACAGAAAGTATGTCTATTCGTGTACCACCTTGAAGGCCTTCGCGTACCACAGTTTGAGAACCACTGTTTTAAACAAAGTCGATGCTCACCTGAAAACTAACGACGCTTGTAAATTGGAGGTTTATCGCCAGTTCGTAAAAGTATGTGAAATGTTCAGAGTGTCTGCGCGAACTATACTGTCTGTTGAAAGGTATTCTTCTTCGTCATAATAAGACGGCGGGGTATCTTAAAACTATTTTAGAGTTTTGGGGCCTTTCCCACAGTAATTCGCTGCAAGCACTCATATTTTAATAAGAATGCGTTCATCGGCTGGAATTTTCCGAAATGACGTCATCGTTTTGTAAAAGTTATGTTTTCGCTGATTAGCAAGGTTCCCATTTGTTTTTTCCGGTAGTCGAGAATGTGCTCACTAAAATTTACATACAGTTAGCTGCGAGAAGAGAATTTATGATATTAATACTAGGGTGTATTTTTACTAAGAACAAATATTTCACAGATTAGAGAGCGACTCAGCAAGAAACAACATTCACCCGAACAATAAGCAGAAACCTGAGATTACAAACAAAAACACCGGAAAAAGAACATGTCAATATGGCCAGCCAGGCTGAGTGTGAAACTTGTTGCCAAGCTAATGTCTTGATTGTCACCTTAATTTTCAGGTGCTCTGGTTAACGCCAGTGCTTTAACGTTGCTGCTTGAAAGTTTTGCAAGAAAAAGCGATGCAGTAGCGGCGTTTCAGCAAACACTGCCAGATCCTTGCGGTTTTTCTTGTTAGAAGCTTTGCGCTTTTCATAGCTCCTGATGGCAGTGGCGTACCCAGAAAATTTCCGAGGGCAGGGCAAAGTTTCGTCACAATCGTGTGACGTCACAAATCAGCTTCAGGGGAAGTGCCGAAGGCACGACCATTCTAGTGGTCCGAGGGCATGTCCCTGGGAAAATTTTGCAAAATTACATCTCAAAATACGCATTTTTCTGCATTCTGGAAGCAAGTTTTAGTGTAATGCTTTTACGAGACTTATTAGCGGGTGAGACAGAAAACTGAACTTTTGTTGTCTGAGGCTCATGCAAAAAACCTACATGCGTGCTTGGATGTTATAAGTTTTAGACATGTATCGCTTATCGAAGACGCTTATTGAAGTTTGTGGCCTCAAATCCAACGCCAGCCGAAGCTTTTTTCTGGTTTTCATTGTTTCCTGTGTTAAGTTACTTAACAGACACATGTGAAGCAATTTGGTCAGTGAAAGAATGAAATCGTAAAATGAAAATCAAGCAGAGGAAACGTACAGTAGTCATAAAAAAATTTGCGTAGTGCGTATATCAGTGACCAGAAAACAAAGTCAGTTTATTTTAAATTGAGGCCCTTGCCCTCCCTTAGTTACGCCACTGTCGAAAACTGCTTATACACTTTTTTATTTTTAGGGTCTGAGGGGGGCCATGGCACAGTGCTCCTCCCTCCGTACGCTAGTGCCTGATGGCATTACAGGTTTCCTTTTGCGAGGCAGCAACTTCATTGGTCGCAAGTAAAGCAGCGAAATTTTGATCACTATAATAAATGCTGTTCCTGTTACGATCGAAATTGAAATATGCTCAATAAACAAAATAGAAGACCGACGATTCCAAGCACTCCAAGTGCAATACATCATTGGGTAGTGCCCATGTTTTATTTACGCTATTCTAACTTCATTAAACTTTTAGGAATTAACCAACATAGGAAAACACGACAGCATTTTTTACACGTTTTCTATATATTATATACAGTAAGACATCACATTAGCTTCGATGAAATCTCAGAACAACGAAAAACGCTAATGTTCACAGCAAGCACCGAGGTACCTACGTTTAGAATGAAAATGATCAGTACTCATCGTTAGACAAGAACGCACTTGTATTCGAAAAAAGTTTGGAGAAATCTGTGTCATTGTCTATCGAAAGAAATACTTTCACAGCTAAGAATCAAACGCTAAGGTCTTACAGAGTATACATTTCGCCTATTAAGTAGGCACCATCAAAAGCTCCTATTTACCCATTCTTCTGTCTTTCAATCCATTATGCTTCTCTCCAGTGGCGTAACTAGAGGTTTGAGCCAGGGGGGGAAAGCTTAGCTGAAAGGGGGCCACTGGTCACCGTAGGCTCGCCCCCTTGCCACCCCGTCAGTTACGCCACTGCTTTTCTCGTATAGCCCGATGTTGGTGGCTCATCAACAGTAGAAACATAAAAATACCTTGCTCTAATTTATCCTCGTATATGATGTATGCCAAGTTCAAAAATACGTTGTATACCCGTTAAAGTTCATTGGAGAATCGCTCAAAATAGCGAACGACAGACAACAAAGAAAGAATCGAACTAAAAACAACGATCACCTTAGCTGCGATTTACTTAGTTCGTTTCTACAACCACTATGGTGTTACTGCGTAACGTAAACAAAGTTGAATTTTCAATTAAGAACTTTTAGCAGCTGAGCTCTTGTTCTTGTAATTATCTGTGGAGTATAGCCGGACCCTCGTTGACAACGAGAAATAGGTGTTATGTAAACAAAGCCTTTGCAGTTCTTCATTACGAACACAAGTGACTTTCACAGCAAATATTGGAGGTGTTACACTGTTATTAAGTAGCTTTGTTGATTCACTGCTTCGTCGCAGTCAATCCAAAAAAAATAAAACTTAATCGGTTATCAGCAGGGGTGTAGTGGGGCGGGAACGCGTGGGAACGGTGTTACCACACCTTTTTCGCGTTTTGCTTTGGAATGTGTTTGAAGCTGTTTCAAAATCGCTATTTTTTTGGATGCGTTCCTACACCTTTTTTGTTAGCACTACATCCCTGGTTATCAGGGGGGTCGTACTTGGTAAAATGCATTTGTTTTTAGTGTAGACAGCAGGTGCGACTCTAGGTCTACAGCGTCACTCGGGCTCATCACGCGATTCTTCCGACTGACACTGAATGCAACCGTTCGAGGTTTGCGTCACTGAAAATTCCATTTGCACTTATTCTGGCTGCCACTACTGCTGCTCGGTGACGTTAGTTGCGTAACAATGAATGAGAAGTTCTCATGAGAATTCATCCATTGTTTACGAAACCTACGTCAAAGAACAATGATAATGCCATTTGGTCCTCTGCGCACTAGGCTGAGTAGGCTCATTCATATCAGCCCGAGTTGCTGGACAAATTATATGGTTTATATCGGGACAAATTATATCGGGAAATGTCCATTGTATTGGAATTCAAATCCAATATTCTATGAAATCCATTGCTTCAAGAAAACATTCAATCTGATTGAATTATTTTTTAAAATAGTTAATTGCAGGGGCAGCTCGGGCTGTAACGGATGAGCGGATGAGCCCGAGTATATCTCTGCGCACTGTAGGCTCACTCATGTCAGCACGAGTCAGGGCCGGCCTTAAGCCGATGCAGCTGCATTGGGCCCCGCACCATGGTGTTTGGGTAGATTATTAATTTTTCCCAGATAAACCTTGCGCTTGAGAATTCAGTAGAAACGCCATATAAATTTCATTGTTAACAAAGAACGCTCTCGTCAGAACTAACAAATTTCCTCTCGAACCTCAGCAAACGTGCTCAATTCTCGTGTTACTGCTGTACTGTACATCTGTGCTCTACCGCAATCGTAACACGGTTGACTGAACACCATGACGTCATAAAATCACTGCTCAGATGGGCCCCGCGCCCAGGTCTTGCATTGGACCCCGCATCTCCTAGGGCCGGCCCTGGCACGAGTTACTGGACAATTTATCATTCGTTTGAAACTATTCTCGAATGGAAACTGTCCACAGATTGGAATCCGTGGCTTCAACTTTCAATGCAAATTCATTGCTTCAAAAAACATTCCATCTGATATGAATTATATTTTATTAAATGATTAATTGCAGAGGGCAGCTCGGGCTCTAACTGATGAGCCCGAGTAAAGCGCGTACGAAGTCAAGAGAACACCTACTTGCGAAAGTCATTTTTTTATTCAGGTCACCTCAGGGGCGTATCGAGGCTAGATGGCGCCTGGGGCAAGAAATACGTTTCGTCTAAAGTCGCCAGACGTCCTTGAGCGCCAAGGACTTTCCTTGAATTTGCTATCAAAACTGGTTATGTCCTTTGATTCTTGAAAAAAATTTTCTTGTGCTTGAAAATTTTCCGGCGTCTTTGAAAGTTCTTGAATAGTAGTGAAATTGTTCACTATTGAACTACGGACTGCATTGAACAAACAAGAATTAAGATCAAATAATATAGTTGAACAGAATAACGTGTAGATTTGTTCAATCTTTAAACAGTTGTGCAGTAAAAACTAAGTACCCATTGTTATTCAGCAATGTTCGTTTTATAAAATGTGCTACCCCACTTTATCTGAAAAGTGTTCAAAGTAGGCATGGAGTAAAATTTCATTAATCACAAAACGACAAAATGACTTTGAAAAAATATCACCTGATCTGGCAACCCTAGTTTGGTCCCACATGTTCGAACCAAAGGTCTTTCGGAGCAACTGTATTGAAGAAAGTACTTGCGACATTGTTGGTACTTTTCGGCGTCCCCAGTGATGCGGCGCCCGGGGCATTGTGCCCCCGTCGTTACCCCCTGGGCACTTCGCTTTTTCATGACTTTTTTCAGTCCGTTGGCGGCCAGCAAAACTGGTCAAATCTGTTCGTCTCTCTCAAAGTTTCGGTTTTGTTTCTACCAGATTTTCAAACTTCAAGGCAAATCGAACAGACTGCGACGCATTGTACTTCAGTGCAGAAAACAAATGGGCGTTATGTACATACAAGACACAATTAGCAGTGATCTCAGGCTGTGCTCTTTGCTCGTGGCTTAGTATTGCTGGACGTAGTTGGTTGACGTGTAGCGGTTCTTCAGCTTGGCGCTGTACTTCATTTCTTTCGCCATCTGGCGGCTGTCGTTCGCGACGATGCGTCGACACTCCTGGTCGCGCAACTCGCGATCACTTTTCAACAGTCGTGCCCGGGACCTGAATCGAGCACATGCTAGTAACAGGGCTGAGCAAAACACTCATGACAAGTAATGGCCACGGGCGGTCAATCGGAAATTTTTTTCATATGTGCCAACGGCCTTTGCTCGACCCAGTTTATAACATTACAAGCTAGCTTGAGGACAACAGCTCGCGAGCGGGAAGGGGTTAATTTTCTTGGTCGCAGTTGAAATAGTAAGATGTTCGAAGAGCTATGAGCAGTGGCGTAGTGCCAGAAACAGTACTGGCGAGCGAACTCTCTGCCATAGAAAAGAAGCGCCAAGTTGGTCACTGGCTTTACAAATGGATCACTGGCTGCAAAGACAGGAGACTGGTGGATGAGATTGCTATATAAAGCAAATACGAACTTTTGCAACACATTCAAAGCAAACTACTGTACAATCTATTCCTACAAACCGAAAGATTTCTGTTGCCACATGCTACCTGCACAAGCAGCATCAACATAGATAACAGGCTTTAAAGTCGATCTAGACCAGCTATGCCCAACCCGCGACCCGAGGGCCGGATGTGGCCCAGTTTAGGTTTTCGCTGGATAGCAGACTACCTACTAACAACCTGTCCTTATTTTGTTAATCTTAAATTTTACATTTTGATGCAGGTGGTCCTCGGTGCCACTTTCTCACGTCTGTAGTGCGTGCTGGGAGATTTCCATGTGTCCACTGACACCTTGGCGCAAAAATGTTTACTAATTTTCTGATTTCTACCTTTATTCCACTGGCAGCAAACTTGCCTATGAAATCACACTTATGGTGTTGTTAAAGGTGCCAAACCGTCGTTACCATTGCAGTTAGGATTCGAACGCTTTCACTATATTAGCTTAAACTAAATTTACTTTGCTGAGATCAAAGTAACTCATTCAATGCACGGCCCTCATTAATATGTCATTCAACGTGCGGCTCTGGTTAAGATAGCGACATAATATTTGGCTCGGTGAGCAATTTCGGTTGGACATGGCTGATCTAGACTCTAGAACCGAGGTTCCCAACCTTTATCTGACCATGTACCCCTTCAGCATTTTGACAGATGAGCATGTACCTCTAAAATTTCTTATGGCAAAAAAGCTGAGTAAACTATCAAAATCGACTGAAGTTTTAATACAACTTTTATATGTTAGAATATTTGAATGTAACTATATTTTCCCATTAAATGTACCCTTCAGATAGGCAAACTACCTCTAGGGATACATGTACCCCAGGTTGGGAACCCCTGTCCTAGAACTTCTAAGCGCCATCCCCGCATTCACCGAACTGCTCTCGTAAGGAGGAAAATTTCTTGCAGTAGGCTGGCAATGTATCCTGGGACAATGCTAATTCCGAAATCCATTGCCAGTCACAATTAGAAGTAATTTGTTTCCTAAAACAATGCTTCTCTCAATTTTTTGACAGCGCATATTATGAACATTGTCCGTAGTAGACAAGTGCCGTACGCAGAAAATTTTCATAGGGGAGGGGTTCATTCAGTGGCATATGGTGGTCATTTGTATTTGGGGTGCGCTATTTGTGACGTCATATTCATGTTTCTAAACCAACGTTTTGGCGAAGTTTGTTGACACAATATGCATATTCTTCCACACGCACTCTTATTTTATGTGTTATAGCACTGAATATGAACTATCAGCGCTCCAAGTTAGGATATTGGAGGAAAATACACTCAACGCTACGACACAGCAGTTGATAAGAGCAAAAATATCGAGCTGAGCGTTGAAACAGGGTAGTAAAACACACTCATCACTGCGTCAGAGTAATTTACAACTGCAATTTTTGCATCAGTCGACAAATTAACAAGCAAAAAGTATGCGAAAACAATTAATCTCGTTTGCGCAGGTAATCAAATTTTTGTAACATATCAAATTCAAGGGGGGGATTTAACCCCAACCCCTTGCGTACGCCCTTGAGTAGATCTTATGTTTTTGTTTATTTTTGTTGCGTTAACCATGCTCCATTGATTGTCTGTCGTTTTGTTCTTCTTTGTTTTCAGTTTTTAAGGGTTGGTTGACAATTGTTGACCTTGCGGTCATTTCACCAACCCTCGCGTTCTTGTACTTAAAATACGACGTGTCTAATTCTCGCGCGAATAATACAATTGATTGAATTGCCTCTACAACGTAAATTAAGCACCAAACACTCAGTAATTTTCATAAAAAATTTCAAAATCGAAAGCACGTTTAGTTCTTGTTATCGCTGATTCCGACACCGTGAATGGATTCCGGGAATAGCCCTTTGTTTCAGGTTGTAGCTAGCAACTAAATCAATAGCAAAAAAACATCACGTCTCGTCAGAAAAGTAATAACACACGCCGTCGCACTCTGCTACTGCCTTTCAAAGTCAAAGTCCATTATTTGTGTGTACCCGTGATACGACAAGTCGCAGCTTAGCCGTGGCGTTGCCATTGGAATTCAGGAGAACAAAGCAGCGTGCGTCTAATCTCTAACGACATTCCTCGCTGATTTCAAGGCTTGTTTGTTTTCCCTGAACTGTAAGCAACGTGGTTGTTAAGTCATTATTTCCGCCAGCAACCTCCGTACCTACCTGTTGAGCATGGATGCCGTGGGCGTCGCTGGATCTCGGGACAAATCTTCAGCGACCTTTGCGATCCTTTCTCTGTCGTACACATCTGTGAGAAAAAGATGCACGTGGCTGAACGGTTCTTCACACGTATTTAGTTAACGCCGCCCATTTTCCTCTCTTTTTTACATTTCGTGCGAATAAGTTAATCCTTGTTGGGAAAAGGCAAGTTTTATAAAATTTACAGTTACTGCTTTCCAGTGCCGCTTACTCCGCAGTGTGAAGAGTCACTTCGACGTTTTTATTGTAAGTCTCCGTCATCGTTTGCCTGCGCAAGCGATCGCATATTTGTAAAAATATTCTTTTTGCTGTTTTTGTGCAAAGGACTGATACGTGGAGTGCGGGAGACAGGAGTGAATGCACTGACTGGCGGAGCATCTCTCTTTTATCTCTTTCAATTAGTTTTATAGCGAGTTTGTTTCCGTTGCTGAGGCAAAAAATCATATTACAAACGTCTTTATTGCTGAAAAAGCACCTAAAATAGGATTTTTGTCGTTTACAATTCCCCTCCTGACATTCTGCGTCGATTTGCAGTAGTGTAGCTTATTATGAGTTCACCAGTTGGGGTGGCGGAACGAATTTTATAATGTCCGATTTAGGCGTACTACCTACATCATGGTTTATTGATTCTGTGACGTCATCGGCGATAATTACCTTGGAAGTTGGAATGCACTTTTAGCACGATTTCCAAAAGGACTAAAATACGAAAACGCACCACTACTAGCTCCAAAAGAAACAAGATTGGTACCAATTTTCAAGTAATGCCGCTAAGTTATGAATCAAAGAACATTCCGAAAACGTTCTCGTCATATCCATTCGCAAGACTTTTTATACTTAGACTCGGGGTGCCAAGCTCTTGAGTGAGTCACATGTATTTGACATTGCGTAAACATTTTTAAGTTTTATTGCGCGCACGACTATCTAGTAGAGCTTCCTTATTGCAAACAGGCGGTTCATCAGTTTGTCACAGAAATGTTTTGTATCAACCATCAAGCCATCAGTGAAAGACGGAGCGACGCGTGTACGGTATAACGACACGACCAGGTTGAGATGATTATAAGCTGCCTCATCGATAAGGTAAGGCACGCAGCAATTCAGTAAAAGTTTTGAAGATGATGTACTTTATGACGAACAACTAAAAACGTAGTAAAATAGTGGAGAGTTCCTTGTATCTCGGTCCCCATTTGAAAAATAGTGGGGAGCGCCGACCACACTCATTCACACGAGGTCCTTACTTCAGCGGAAAACCTTTGTTGTGTGCACACCAGTGAATCGAAGTTGTACATCTGCTGCTACTTGTCGCAGGTATCTTTTCCCACTATCTCAGTTTTTCAACAAAAAAGTCCAGTCTTCTAAACATCCTTCCGTTAAGAACCTAATTTTCCAAATGATGGACTGGTTCGGTATTTTTACTTAAGTGTCGTTTTACAAATGATGTCCTGCAAGTGATTCTACATGTATTTTCCAGGACAATATCTGATTGATGGTAACATTTTCGTCGTCACAGTTTGTGCAATTTATTTGCATTAACGAAAGCGCGTAGGTGTGCTGTAAATATCAGTCTGCTTCATTGCTCCAAATTTACAAGCAGAAATAATGTCGCTTGAACACATAAACTCCGTTCGCAAATTCTTTTAATAGGAAATCGATTTCTCGTAACGCTAGGAATAAAATCTCAGGACTGAGGATGCGTAGTGTCACGTGAAATCGATTTCTTATTAAACGAATTTGCGAACGGATTCAACTCAGTCGTCTTGGCGGAGATTATATTACTGCGTAAAATCAGTTGCCATAGTTCTATTTCACGAAAATCAATTTTGCTATCGTTATACTTCTTTTCACCAGGGGCGGATCCAACCAGTAAGGTTAGGGGGGGGGACGATTTCAGTAATATTTGGCAGTCAAGCCTCATAACGGCTACGCTACTGTAAGATAGATGAAGTATATTTCACAACACTGCTGTGACAAAAACAATGGACGACGAAGTTGCCTGACATCACGAATGTTGCTTTCCGAATTGTACAAAATTATGATGAATAAAGTTACCTTCGTAGATTTTAGGTGGGACGATCGCTCCAATCGCCCCCTTGGATCCGTCCCAGCTTTGCATACAATCAATAAGCTTATAATCGGTCACAATGAAATTTGAAAAGCGTTAAAAATAAGCAACCAAAACCCTTGCAATCTCACAGGGCATCGTGGTGGATTTGGGAACCTCTGGCCTGAAGATAAGGAAAAAGACAAACGAAGTCAAAAACAAGGACAAAAATGTTTTCTAATATCCGCCTATTAAAATAAGGGCAAATGTTAAAAATAAGGACGGTATGGTTGACCTGCTTATAACTACCCAGCAGAGCAAGGGACTCCTTCATTTCCAAAATTCACAGCAGTACTAAGCGTCAGTTGTGACGCCTTGCACACTCGTATACCATGAATTCCAAATCTATTTTGACTTTTCTGTGTATTTGCAGTAAAGCTAGTCCGTTTAAACCCTCCTCTCCGGTTGTGGTGAGGAGCATAGGCGTATCCAGGGGAGGGGAGGAAGGGGTCATGCCCCCCAAAAAATTTTTAGAAGATATAGTCATTTTGTGCTTTGAGAGGCGTTTTTCCAAACAAAATAGTTTTATTCGCCTAAGATCAAACATTTTGGCCCCCCCCAAAATTTCTGGGCTGGCTACGCCACTGGCGAGGAGAAACCTTTGTTATTCTGCAGCTATTCCAGCATATTTCATTTTTAGCCTACCTAACATGTAGGTTAATTTTTTGATTAGGTTTTTACGATTAGGTTTCTTGTTTTGGTATTTACATTGTCACTGAGCGCTAATAGCTCTAGCCCAGCCTGGCCTGTAATTAAATGTACTGCGTTAGTCCTAACGTATTTTTGCTGTCTTCCTTTGACTATTGAAATCAACTGCAACACTCACGAAAGCTTATAGGAAAAAATAACATTGTCTGCGTTAGCTTATAAGGCACAATCTTGCTACTTATCTAACTTTTGTCCAGTTACTTAGCAACCCAATATTATCAAAATGAAAAAAGAGTTTAAATGCGTTCGTTTTATGTGACAATGGGATGGTATTTTTATTCTTAAACATTGCATGTAAGAAATTTTACTTCCAGTGAAATAAACACGTTCAGACTGCCCATGGTCAGTAAAAGAAGCTTTGTATTAATATTTTTGTCCAATCCACAGCGCACAAGAGGATTTATTTCGTTAGAGACTCCAAAAAAGTCACCTCAATGCACATTTGTGCGTCGGGAATCATTGATCAAAAAAAGCAACTAAAAATTTAGGCCTAAAGGAAGGCTTGATCCCGCTTATCCCCTTGGATTCGCCTATTATGTTGTCAACGGCAAATGTCAAAATTTTTAATCAGCAAACCTAAATTTGCAGAATTTTATCGAAAAACACTACAGATACATTTAAAGAATCGGAATCGAATCTACAATCAGGAACCTTGAGTGCAAAAATAAACTGATAAACAGAAGTCGAGCTATCAACAGTGAAAGGAATAACATTCCTTTCCAATGCGCGTGCCTACTCACTAAATGAAAAGAAATCAAAGCATGGTATGCTGAATAATTTAGCGTTAATTTAAAGAAGAATGGCCACAATTCTGTTTTCCAAAATCGAAACGTTTCACGATCTTGTTTATAAACCTTTGAAATGGCGACCCTGAAAATTTGAGTGCGTCTGATCGAGTTAGAACAATATGCGAAAAGAAAATCGTCTTTTTTCCATAACGGAAACAAAAATTTCATCTGCATCGTTCCTTGTCGCAATTGTTACTTTCTCATGTTGCCCGCAGCCGATCTGGTTTTCCGGGACACGAACTAAAAAAAATAAATTGCCGCAGACAAAAATGGATGGTTACTCTATTTCACAGGCTTTTTTAAGTCAATAGCAGCGTCCGTCATCAAAGCTCGGTAGGTTATGTCTGCCAGCAAGAATGACTAATATTGTCATCATTTTTGGTGTACATGGCACACGGCCCGCGTGCTTCGTGGTTCAGGGTCTTGGTGCTTTAATCAGTTAATTTTGCTGACGATGAAATCAGCTGTTCTATAAATGTCCAACAAGTTTTCATGAGACGTCTGTGTTTTTTGTATTGCTTATACAACTCGGCAAGACTTCCAAGCGTTGGTCTATGCAAGCATTATGATCGATATAGAAGAAATAAATTGAATATTCAAGGCTTTTTTTATCGGAAGCAGCTTTAAAAATTGTAGCAACCGAGAAATATCTAGTGCATTTTTTTGAGTATCATGCATTTCGAAAAAATTCATTTAAATTCGTGTTAAAGAACATATTGAACTATTTGGCTGAATATCTAATGTATATCTAGGTCACAAAAAAGTCAACCATGCCAAAACTTTTGAAAATTGAAAATATGATGCTCAGTGATATCTGGAAATCCCTACTCCACACTGCGTTTCACCCGTTTTTATCAAGTTTTTCGCCGCGCAGCAAATATCTCGACTACCCATAAGGTCCACCTGCACGCATTCCGCAGACGACTTACAAGTGATGTCACAACACGAGCATACCATCGCACAACAGTGGTATCGTTTACGCAAACACATCGTGCCACAATGGCTTCTAATAGCATTGGAAACTGTACACGTCGTTAAGCCAGAGGACGTTCCAGCTGCCGTGGAAAACATACTTAGTCACCAGCAATAAAATTTGTGGTGGCACCATTTTCTAACTTGTCTTGGATCAGAAGGGTTATTGTAATCATTGTTACTCTTTCGATGGCCATCAGAAAAAATGAGTTTAATATGAATATATTTAATATGAATATGAGTTTAATATGAATAAAAATAGGCTGAATATACACAGCCAACTCAACTCATTGCTTGCTTGCATTTAGTATCTAGAACTGCCACTTTTCCAATGTCTTTATATTCTGACATTGACACATTCCCTGGTGACCTTCTCCCTATAACCAAGTTCGTTTAACAACACTAAGTAATTGCAGCGTAAATTTGCCAATAAACGAAAACACTCAATTAGGTGCCAGTTAGCGAAGTAGTTAGCCTAGTATTTGATAAAATTTGAGGGGGCACAGAAAATCATGGTGGTTGTGGCACTCTCGAAGGTTGGTCTATCGTTCCAGTGGGCGGATTTTAGGAGACTGCATACAGGAAATTGCATGGAGGGCAAGTAATTGCTTCTGAAATGCAACGCTGCATTGTGAACCTGTTTTGTTTCGGTCATTTTTTGGTCATAGTCCGAAATGTTCGTGAAATGACCGAAAAAATTAAGTCATTTCGGTCAGAATGTTTGAAAATATAAGCTAAAAAACACTTTCAGGGCGAGTCTTAATACAACTGTGGAACAAATGACCGAAATGTTTAACTGACCAAGATGTCTCAGCTAAAAATCACCGAAATGTTTCAATGAAAAAAAAACGAACAGTGTGACCGTAACATTTCACCAAAATAATCGAGGATCCAGCAGTCTACCACTGTCAGGGACGATGCACTTAGTCTGCGCTGAACATGACCTTCAAGTATAAAAATTCGAAATATCTGCCCAATGAACGGAATGGTCATTCACCATCAGCTAACATTTTACTTACTGGTCACAATTACGATAAGTCGCTAGTTTACACACCAGATCGTTTGACTGTATTACAGTGGTAGTGTAAGTTTAAATGCTGTCTTTCACCTTATTCCTAACAGCATAGTACAAGGAGAAGGGTAAGTTTTTACTCCCTAACACCTATTGCAGAGAGGAAGTATGCCAGATAAACAACTTACCTTGCTTCCCTTGCGTTTCCTCTAGCCTCCTTTGCATTTCAAGTTTGTTGTCAAGAACTGTTTGTCTTCTACGAGCTTCCCAGTGCAGTGCTGACATTTCTTAGCTTGTGTTGTTCTCAAACGTATCAATATCACACGGTAACAGTGAAAGAACAGCGCAACGCGCTTGTAAAGGCTAAGGCGACTTGCTACCAGTGGGACGATTTATGGTTTAAAGGGCTAGCAGCTTCATTGGTAGCGGCATTGTGAAAGTGGGTTTCATTATGACGTAACAAAACTAACAATAGACAGACGCCAGAAAAGGCACTTCACATGATGGATTACAATTGATCGCAAACTTGGCCTTTCCAAAGAAGTAGATTTGACAGATAGTTTAAATCAGTGGTTCCCAAACCGTGGCACGCGTACCAATGGTGGTACGCGAAAGCCTTAAAGGTGGTACACGAATAGACCTACTTTCTGGTTTTCTTCACAAAAAATATATTCACTGGTATAATTTTTACCTGTCGGGTTCTGCTAATAAATTCCTGAATTTTTGTATAGCGTAGCCTACTTCCCTTGTTGGTTTCTAAAAATGGCCATAATACTTTCTCACAACCATTTCCTTCATGTTGCATTTGTGTCAATTCTGCTTTTCCAAACTTTAGATCGAATTATATTTGGCACATTGACTTTTCCTGGAACAAGGTGGTACGTGTTGACAGTACGGGTCCCACAAATGGTACGCGATCAGAAAGAGTTTGGAAACCACTGGTTTAAATCGTTTTGTGAATTTCGCTACATTTCGCCTATTCAAACATTCCAAACCGTATTCGATGTCTAATACACCTGACAAAGTAGAATGAAAAAAAGAAAAAAGTGAGTGTCAACTAGTAATAGTTCAATGCAACGTTTGTTTAAATACAAAAAATGCAACAATAGGTTTTCTTACACAGTGCAATAACCAAACACTCCGGCAAATACATTCTGGTTCAGCTACATTTACCTTAAATTAGTTTTGTAAAAAAAAAATTCCATCCGGCGAGAAAATTTACCGGTTTTCAGAAAGAAAATTAATTAACTTACATCAATGTATATGAACATCCACGAAGTATCCTTTTCAAATAAAAAAAATCTTTATTTTTTCAGAACTACAAAGTAGCAGGTTGAAGGATATCCGAAGTATAGCCACCTAAACAGAGACGCCGGGACGTCGGTAGGGCTGGGGGGTCAGTAGAAAAGTTGAGGGCAATGGAAACTTACGAAGAATAAAAGAAATCGTTACCAATTGTGCTTGCTACTCTTCAACATGTAGGCCTATGTTGACCTTAAAAATAATAAAAGACACTATAGAAAATGCATTTCAATTCGATCTTGATAAACCATAAACTTACCTATGGTGCTGTTATGAAAAAGATACCTTTGCCCCCGTTGTCCCTCTTTTGAAAGGTCAGGGGGCAATGCTACCGCTCGTCGGCGTCCCTGCTTACCGTTATCAGCAGTCATTGTCTCGCACACGCTGCATTACCTGCCAAGATGTCCGCCTTCAATAGTCACATGCCGCAAACCGCCTAATATCGTAACTTGAAGTGAACATTAGAAGATTTGTTGCCATGTTATTGTTACACAATAAAGACTAACAGTAAAACAATCCGCTCGCAAGTTTGGCAACTAGTTGTCCCTGCGGGCAAAGGAGCGGTCATGAGTGAACTGCAAGCTCATCCCACTGCATGACACCAGAACAGTGAACCTGACTCTTGTGCACATGGCCGACGAGAAGGGGTACAAGAGATACATCGTAGCCGGGCCCGGGAGATACTGGGGCCCAGGAGGATGAAAGTACTCACGTTAAGTGATTCTGTAATCAAACCCAAAATTGATGGTCGCATTTTTCGACTGCAGTGCTGGTAGCTATATTTGGTAGCTGTTTTATTTACATTCTGATTACTATACAAACAAGCTATACAAATTTTGACGAGGACCCAAGCTAGGGGGCCCGCAATCGATCATCGCACCCAGAGGCGTATCGAGGGGGCATGGAGTCACAATTTTCCCGACCCCGAAACAATACCGGGGTGCTGAATGACTGCGGGGGGCGCCAAGCGCCAATAAGTCCCAACAATGTGGCATGTACTTTTTTCAATACAGTACATTTGCTTCCGAAAGACCTCAGGTTCAAACATGGGGGCGCCAAACTTGCTTCTTGCCCCGGACACCATCTAAACTTTTTATGCCCCTGTTTGTACCCCCTGGAAAAATTTCTCTCAGATGTCCTGCGTAGTGCAGTGTGAGTTGTCGTACTGGATAATAAACTGTCATTGCAAGAAATATATCAATCAGTTGGAATTGAGCTGCTGATGTCAAGTTCTCCGGAAAATTTTGGTTCTTAGTCCCAATTCTAAGGAGGGGAAATGCCCGTTTTGACCACCCTAGGGACGCCCATGGTTTTGACGTATCACGAGTTCAAAACTGTTTGCTTGAGTTCAGTATAAAAGTGCACCCATAATAATCATTCTTTTTGGATTTACATGGGCAGTAACAATGTTGACCTGTAACAGAAATTATAAAAAATGCTTTTGAACTCAGAATTACATTCTTACTTTTATGCATGCACGAATAGCTGCAATAAATTTGTTTGAAGTCGATCCTGATAAAACATGAAATTACTTATGATACTGTTATGTAAGGGCGGACACCTATGCCCTCGTTTCCTCCCCCTTTCAAAGGGCAGGGGGGGAAATGCCCCCTAATGCACCCCCGTCCCGGCGTCCCTGCACCTAAATTTGCCACACACTGCTAACTGTGTACGTTACGTGGGAACATAGTGCGAAGCAGAAATCCCTTTGCAGCAAATGCGTTCCAGCCAGGGACGCCGGAGAGCGTGGGAATGACAGGGAATTAACCCACTGACTTTTCATAATCGGGGCAACGAGGGCTGAGGTGCCTTTTTATAAAAGTATAAAGGTAATTTCATGGTTTATTAAGATCAAATTGAAACAAATTTATTGTAGCTATTCGTGCACCCAGAAACATCAGAATGGTTTTCTGTAATTTCTAGTATTATTTTTGAGGTCAACGAGGTTGCTAAACAGAAACAAGCATAATTGGTAACGATTTTTTGTTTTTTGTAAGTTTCCATTGCCCTCAACTCTTTTACTGTCCCCCTGCCCCCCGCTGTTTCGGCGTCCCTGGTTCCAGTACACATTGTTCAGAGTCCAAGTTCGAACACAAGTCCGACAACGATTCAAATTTCATTGACTCAGAGTTGGAATCGAAATTTTCAATTGGGTAGTTACCTGACTTGTTCCTCACGAGCTATAGTAGGCGAGGACAGTAGGACTTGAATTGAAGTCCCATAGCTGTGGACTTGGTTTACACTACCCATCGTCAATTTAACCTTGAAAAACTGGTTTTCACTCAAGCTTTACTATGCAACATTTTTATTGTTGGAGGTACTCCAGTGTAGTATTTTCCTTGCAGTTGATAAAACCGAAGGACACTTACAAGGGAATACAAGTGTTCGCTTAAGTGTCCTTGAGCTTATAACGCCACGCTTCTACGCCATTTTCGCAATGGGCTACTTTAAAACTATGGCCGCCTGTCTCTAATGTTTGCAGTATGTGCTGTCCCATGGAAATTGCAAACTTGATCGCAGATGTCTTCTAAAGCTAAAAAATGGCTTACTCATATTTCACAGCTGACTGCAAACCAAGTGTGGTCATTTACTATTGACAATTATGCCTGTTTCAATAACTTCAAAAATTTTGTTTGTTTTTGAGAAATTACTGAAGCATGCGTAATTACCAAACTTCAAACTTTCATGCTGATAATAATTTTTGGTCATCATTTTTAGGAATGCTTGAATTTAATTGCAGTTTTGGTTGTTATAACAAACAAGCAGTGGCGTAGCGAGGCTAAGCGCCGCCCGGGGGCCACCATAAAAGTGCCGCCCTCTCCACCTCTCAAATTTGCTTACAAGAATTTAAAATAAAAGAAGATCATGTTTCGTATTTTTTTAGGCTAGCCCGCCAGTCTACGGCTTCTAAACACAAAAACTGAAAAGAGTTAGACCGTTTAAAACTTTATTTGGAAGTAACAAGGAAGAGTTAGAAATTTTAACTCCTTTCAAAATTAAATTTTTTATCAGCAAAGTGCCGCCCCCCAGAAGGTGCCACCTGGGGCCCAGGGCGCCCTAAGCCCCCCTCTTGCTACACCACTGCAAACAAGCTGACGTCGACGCCTGCTTATTATAAAGTTTCACAATAATGCGTAAATGCGTCTGAGAGGGTAATAGGAAGTTTTGACAATCGGGGTACTGCCTTCACCGGAGCAATGTACCCGAATATCTTCTGTGGTGTGACCTTGCATGTGTGTGTACGATTCTTTGACGAATTAAGGGCATTCCCTGATATTATGCACTAAACGCAGTGTTAGCAAGCAAATCATTGTTGCAGCGGCAACCAAAAATCTACGAAACTTGCCCTGCGATTCTTTTACAATCGCATGCTGTAAACTTGTTACCTCTCTCTATCTTAATAGGCTAGCAAATCACTTGAATGAGACCAACTGTTGAAAGAAACTGCTCTGAAGCGTAAAGCAAAAAGGTGTGCGCAAGCCCTAAGGGCAAACTTCCTTGGTAATCGTGATGTTGCGTTATATTCATTGAGATTGCTTCAGCTTTTCAAAGAGCTGCATATATTATCAGCGTGATACGCCGAAAACATAGTTTTCAGCATTTTATTTTTAAATATGAATTTTTTTTTATGAATGAGTTTATATTTCTTTGTTTATTTATGTAATAAGGAATTAGTTGATTATTACTATAACAAAATATCAGAATTTTTTGAGAAGATAGCTCTTCACAGTTCATATGAACAGATTTGATCGTCAGCAGACTACAGCTTAAGGCACAAAAAGAATAAGGATCTTATAGAAAGCTATGAGGCAAAGCTTTGTGAACATGCATTGCTAGAAAAGACCGCCACTAACAACAGGCTTGTTCAGGTGCAAACAATGCCCATGGTTGTCAAAACAGCTGCTCGCGGGTAATTCGTACAGCAAAACTGTTTGTGGTAGGGCAGTCGCATAGCCTGAAAAGGCTTTATACCATTCAACCTGGTCAAACACGACCAACGCAGCCCCACGCTTCTACGTACTTCCTTTGATGAACAGCGGTGAAGGCGATTATTAATTCCTCAGAGTGGTTAATTACAAATGCCCCCAACCGTAAAAGTTCTTCGAAAAGACTGCAGCGATACGACTAAACCTTGAACTGGAAGCGGCAGTTGGAAGTTGGTTAATTTGAAAAATCTTAATGCTCCTTGCACCTTGGCTTGCTTTCGTTCATAAGCTATCTTTTGCAAAACCATGTAGCACCGAATTTGTTTTATATGGAATCGGATCAACTTCAGGATGTCCTGAGCTGAGACTAGCAGGAGAAACCCATGAAAAAGCCTCTCTGTCTGGTGTTTGTGTATTCTATAACGTCAACCGCGCGTGAGGTGTTTGTAAAACAAAAAAATATTTAAACTACCAAATCTATGTTCGAAACAGCCGAAATGTCCTAAACACTTGAAAACTTTTCCTACACACTGAACGTTTCACTCAGCGGAACAGTGAAAAAACGCACTCAGTTTTTTGGCGTTTTTTGCGATTGCTGGTATTGGCGCAAGCAGTTTCACTTGAAGACGTATATCACACATAAGTTCGCCTAGTAACTGTCTCATGTTTTTCAATACAGTAAATACTAAGCCAAGCCTTCGAACACAGAACTGATCAAAACTTTAAGAGGCAACTTTCAGTTTAAGCTTCTTTTGCCATTTGCCGGAATTGGAAAATTAAAATGTGGGTATCGGGTTTTCGGTGCATTTCCAAAATCTTGGGTAACGTGTGTTTGGTGTTTTGCATTTGTATAATTTGTCTCAGCAGTCGAACAGGAAACGATTTTAATTATTCCGTGTGAGTGACTTTACCATAATTAATACGACACGTTGCTTTGCATTACAGCCTATTCACATCGGTTTATGATAGCGTGCTTACCAAGCGCATGGCGCAACTATAGAAAGCAACTTGACTAGAAAACTTTTGATGACATCAAAAACACCAAATAGGTTCGTTGTGTCGTTTGCTTCTCCAAATAACTTTTGGTTTTCTTCTTTGCGTGACACTGGTGCGGAGTTGGCAATTCGAGGATACTTTACAAGCCTGCATGACCTGTAAAGGAATCGAAACGCTGCTGCTGACCTCAATGATAGCGACAGGTAATCAGTGCAATTATATTTCTGAAGTGGAGTTTTATCAATTTCTTGTCGCATTTCTATTCGGTTGTCATTTTGAGATAAATACCAACTTTTTAAGGTCTATTGATCATATCCATATCTTTAACCTTAACCTGTATGGTAGTGTTACCACGTCCGGTATTTCCCGCACATATCCGGAATTTCGGCGTTAAAGTTTTTGTCCGGAAATAATTTTTTTAAATGCTCGAATGTCCGGAATTTTGACAGTTATTAAGTTACGTTTAACTTAAAACAATGGCATGTGTTGTGAAGATGAGAATATAAATTTTGGCTGATAAAAACTTCTTTAGCTGCTTCCAAAATTTACGATACTTTTGTCTGAATGGTGATAGTGATGCTGTTTTGCGGTGGATAGGTATTTGTAAGCACATACTCAAAAATGCCGTATAGCGCTTGTTTGGTGTCAAGAAAAGTAGCCATTGGGACTGTCAGGAATTTTACCTCTTCAGATATGGCAACTTCACTGTATGGCTTAGCGTTACATAGATCTTCTATATGCAGCAATCTACGATATGTACAACTTTCATGCTTCATTGCAATAGATTTCACATCACCTCTGAAAATCACGTTGCTTGTGCACTATGAAAGCGTGCGTATGCTGATGACGAGCAACTTGAATATTTACAATAATCATTTTTCTCCAAAATTTTCGCTCGCACCAACCCCTGGATTTGTAAAGAATTGTACCAGACAGCAAATCAAATCAGTTTTTGAAAAGGCCTTTTATCATTTCTGCATTGTTTAGTACAGTGATGCTTAACGTGGTCCACCATGGGCGTCCGCAGATATTTTTCCAGAGGTGAGCAACATCAACATTTTGCTAACTTTTGTGAGGTTGCTGACGATGCAATGCAAATGTACGTTCACAAAATGCTTTACCCTTTCTACACGACTACACCGCAAAGAAAATGCCTCATGTTACAACAACAGTCACAAAAAATTCACGTCGTTTGCAGCCATAGCCAGGTGTATTACGATAATTTTCACCATGGGCTATCTGCAGATTTTCAAAGCAGGGTACTTATGTTCACAGAAGTATTGCCATGATCTTTTAACAAACCCACTAATTATGACTTTGTTGTACCTAGCACGACTTGTCAGCAGCGTTGCGACTGGGGTCAGTCTCGTTAACATCAGATTGTTGCCTTCTTCAACATCAGATTTTTACGTTACAGTTTCAAATAATCTAAATGCTTCTTTTATTAATACTTAAAAAAACGCGATGAATCTCTTTAATCCGAAATACAACGAAGCGTCGTACGCATGACCGACTCTTCCGTTTCGGAGAATGCAATATGCTGCTGCAAACGGTGAAGTCGGTCAAGCGTAACGTAAAATGTTCATCCCAACATTGCAAAGGCAGCTTCTTCACTCTTCAGTTTGGTGGAACCACGGCCAACTTAAGATACGGCCGGATATGTCACATTTTGCAGGCCATCATTAACAGGCCGATTTCGTTTGTTTCAAAATGCAGGTAAACTCGATCACATACATTTGTTTCATGACTGTAACAGTAGCTGTAATGATACTAGCGGTTTATGGGACTTTTTTAAAGCTTTGCCATGCTTAGTCTGAAAATAATCTAAAGCTAGAATGTGTAAGGGTTCAGTAAAACGTAAACCATGCTCTCTATATACATCTACTTACAGCATTACAGACACTTTTGCAAACAACCTTCAGCAAGCAAAATGCAACACACCTCTGTGGAATAGTGCAAACATTTTGCTACCAGTCCAGTGTGCCCAGATTTGCTTTAAATTATTTATACCAAAATGTTCATACAAATCAGTTAGCTTCACAATATTTCAAACAGCTCATTGCAGTGTTCATAAAACTTCTTTGTTTTAGTTAGGCATACAATTCTTAATGAAAAAAAAATTCTCACATGCTGTACTGCATTAATTTTGCACATCTAACATGAAAAAGACATGATGAAAGATTGAAAGTGGGATATAGGACTAGGTAAAGTCTGCAAAACTGAAGTGGCACATGCAAATGTTCATCGAATTTTATGGCTTTTTGCATTGATGAAAATCCTGTCTCATTAAAAACAACATCGCAAATTAGTATCCATGCACTTGTTTTCTCGCACACAAGCAACCAGATGGTATGTTCAAAAAGCTCAAATCATGAAATGACTTGATTAAATCCCCAACTTCAAAACTTTCATTTTTATCAGCCTGATAAAGTCTCTGCTAAGAGTATTTGTGGACAAGCTAGCTAGCAGCATTGGCTACAAGCTGGCAGTAACCAATGCTGAAGGTTGTCTTGATGCTTTTTCGGTGTGTGTTGTTGAACTGGTTGCATTTCCTTTTTTATTTCATTCTTTTACCATTTTTTAATAAAATCATCCTTAAATGCTTTATGCATACTATGGAATTTTTGATTGGCTTCCATTCAGATTGGTTGTCACACTTGATCCACTTTGTTAATAAATCAGGTTTGTTGAAAAGAAAATCCAAGCACTTGTTGATGTTTCTTGTTATATGCAGAGTTGCAACCATAAACCAAACACACCATTTTGCCATGTACAGCTGTCACAGGATATAATATGTAGTACCAACTGTTACATATTAACAATTCACATTGCAGTCCTTTCATGATGTGCAAGCAAGACAATTAAACCAGAAATGGCATTGCAATAATTTTTACTGGTAGGTTATCATTGTAACATCCCCACCATTTGTTCATTACCAGCAAAACAGAGCTGTAGGCTCTATAAAAATAATTATCACAGCATCTGAGGATTCAGGACCGATGTGTTACGATTATATCAGACTTGCAGCAATGTTTGTTTTCATTAAGAGCACAAAACCAAACTTACATTACCCTGCCTGTAAAACATGTTTACTGCATCTACCATTTATTTTTCTATGGTGCTGTTTTGCCTGTGGGACTAACCAAGTCAATATGCTTATTGCTTAGCATTTCAAATATGCATTTACATTACACAATTTCTCAGTCACTGTTGAATACTGTCAAACGGTGTTACTCGGGACAATTTTAAGTGTTTTTTATTTTTTCAAAGTACCATAGATTATTTTGAAACATTCTAACAATGAAAGGACTTGTAAGTATGTAAAGTTTCTTGTAAGTATGTAAAGTTTCTCATGCGGCCCGCAAAAGAATTTCGTGCGGCCCACGAAGCATTCAGGCGAGACCAGCAATCTTGAACTTTCTTTGACCCGCTTCTTACCTTTGCGATTTTGACAGGTTTCATAGTACTGTATGACTAAAAAGTTGTGCGGCCCGCTTACTCAGCGGTAACTGACAAAGTGGCCCGCGATAGCAAATAGGTTCGTCACCCCTGGTCTAGGATCTCATCCAAAGCGATCAATCACCCTTTCAATAAAACCTTGCTTGTCTTTGCTGATTTTTTTCACGGGGAACGCTCATCATACATAAATCGGACAAGCGGACCGGTATGTTGACACAACTATCGGAGTCGGACAACTTACTAGCGTTAGAGTATACCATGCAAGCTTACAAAAATTGAGCATATGAATCATGAAAACTCGCCTCAGGAAATGTAACTTTAAGCTCAGTACTCAAGACCAATGATAGAACAAAAAATCCCCTCGCAAATTTTGCAACCTGCCTATGCAGGCGTACATGAGTGAACTGCAAGCTCATCAGTGCATGACACCAGAACAGTAAACCTGGCTTTTGTAGTGTGAGTGTCGTACCGCAAAATAAACTATCAGTGCAAGAACTAAATCAATTAATCGAAACAAACTGCTGACTTCAGATTTTCTACAAAATTTTGGTTCTTAGTCCAAATTTCCAGGGGGAGTCAAATGCCCATTTTGCCCATCTGCGGACACCCATGTGGTCCACCTTGAATTTCCACTGGTCCACAGAGAGTTCCATAAATCCTAAGATTGAAATTGCCGTTGCGTTCACTGATGTGCAATACAGTTTCAACTAGTTGTTCATGAGGTGTCAGCATATCAAAGTGGTCCATCGGATATTTTTTAAGATGGTCCATGGGCCAAGAAGTGTTGAGAACAGACATGGGGTAATCGTAATCGTCAATCGTAATCGATTACAGTTTTTTGAGTAGGCTAGTCGTAATCGTAATCGATTGAATTGACCAAAAATGAAATGTAATCGTAATCGATTGCATTGCCAATTTAATCGTAATCGACGATTAATTTGGCGATCAAACTGGGAAATCTTCACCCTACCTACATCACTGTACGGTGAACCGAGGTTGTGGTGGCTGGGTTTCCTCCTTTATCATCGTTTGTCATGGTTACGTTTCAGGCGGGGCTATTTGCCCGTCTGTGTGGGTTAAATCCAGATAGTCCAGTGATAAGTACAGCGTTTGTAGCAAATTCTCGCTTTGTTCTAGCTACCCTTCTTGTTGGCCACCAGAAGTAACGTAGCGAGTCTAGTGAGATGTAGCGACAAATATAAGAGGTTTACTTAAAATCGAGTTGACACTTCGGCAACAGAATAGCGGGACATTACGAGGATAGATGTTGGTTTATTTATGTACAGTATATTCAGAGTGAACTTATGAATGTAGGTGCTGGAGTAGGCTATTTATATAATTAGTGCAGTAGATTATGTACAGTAAATTATTTTTTTCAGAGGAATAAGGTACTTTAATCTAAGTCGAAAGTACTTTTCCACAACACTGATAACTAGCATGTAATCCGCGCCCCACCTGATACGGGTAAAAATAACTCAACGAAACCTGTGAGGTTTTGTTGACCATTGACGTTTGGCATTTTTGTTTAATAAATATGTTTGTTGTAGTGGAGTAACTGGCGGGAGGGATGAGGGTCGATTTGACTCCATTGGCCAGATAAATGTAAAATCCAGGGCCCCACCAGCTTATCTTTCGGTTTTAGTATTCTTTTGGTTTTCAGTAAGTTGTTTTTTGCGTTTTTCGGAGATTTTCCGTTGATTTGGGGTTTTAGCATAGCCATCCACACCCGGATTCACCATTATTTCTCATGTGTTTTTTCTGAGTGTTGACTTGCAGGTCACCTACAGAGGCCAGTGTGCCTCTTTCAGCTAAGTTTCCCATCTATCTCAAGCCTCTAGTTACACCACTGGTTTGTTGACTGCACGAACATCTCAGTAAACAATTACTGTAATTTTTTTCCGGTGCTTGATCCTTACAAACAGTAATTTCGTTTATCGCATTCATTAATATCGTATGTTGTCTAAGTTAGAGTCATTACTTTTAAGTTTCTTTCATCAATTTTTCACCCTAATGTCTATTTCGTTATCGTTCCAAACTGAAGAAGCTCTCTTCACTGCGTTGATAATATATACGTTACGCATGACCGACTTCTCCATTTAATGTTAATACTTCGCCCTGTTTGGAATTTAACGAGGGTCGTCGCGCTTTGTTAACTGTAGCGTAGCCAGCCCGAAATTTTGGGAGGAGCCAAGTATTTTGAGTTTAGGCGAGCAACAGTATTTCATTTGGGACACTGCCTCTCGAAGTACAAGACAACAACATGTGCTAGAAATTGTTGAAGATTTGAAGCCTTGATTTTTATCAACTGTAACAAAGATTTTAAGCATTGATCATTTTTGTTTAATAAATATGTTTGCTGTAGTGGAGTAACTGCGGGAAGGATGAGGGGCGATTTGACTCCGCTGGCCAGCTAAATGTAAAACAAACCCAATTTGCATGGTTTGATGTAAGTATGTACTTACATCAAACCAAGCAAATAGGTTTGTTTTCGTTCTGAAGATGTTTCAAGACAAATATAATTGCGGTTGTAATCGTGATAACTTTCAATGTGATCGTAATCGATTACATTGTGATTTTGTTTATTCGTAATCGTAATCGACCAGGTGGCAAGTAATCGTAATCGTAATCAATTACATTTGTGTTGTAATCGCCCCATGTCTGGTTGAAAACCACTGGTTCAGGGATAACTCCCTGCACTGGTTTGATATATTATATCTGTTAAGGGTATATGCCTGTGTCGCTATGCTCCACACTAAAATCTGCTAGAAAGCATGTAGATCAATTAGCACTTACAGAATTCGTTTTCTTTCACTGGAATCTCAGTAGGTTTGTACACAGTCCCCTTTTTTGAACACATGCTGCTGCAGCCCGCAGCTCATTGCAATCATGCATTGATGCCGTGGCAGATCGGATATTGCTCTGGGGTTAATTGCTACGAACGGGTTACGTGTGATTAGCATAAGCGCAATTTTGTTGTAAAATGTGAGGGGAACAGCTTGGTGTGAAATCAATATATTACGAAACCTGAAGAGAAAAATGCGGGGGACATGGCATATTATATCCCCAGTATCTGAAAAAGTGGGGGACGCGTCCCCCGTGTCCTCCACCTAATTGCGCCCATGGTGATTAGTGTTATTTATATGCTTCTTAAGCGAACTGGTACTGTCAGGTTACTTAGTCCGAAGGTAGCGCAAAGCACTTGCCGCAAAGCGCAAAGCAATTCATATAACGGAGTTGTGTCAAACTCAAATACACAGTGGCCCAAAATTTAAAACTTGGACAAAGCCGTGAGCCAAAGCTGATAGTTATTGAAAAAATCTTGCGTCTTCCTCCAGATAAACAATGAACGTTTTCATATACTACAGGGTTCTGTCCTGATGACGCGCCTAAACACCAGCAGAGCATCGTGTGATATGACGTTTTAATGGTACATGCGCTGTATACTACTGGCGGGCCAGCTCTAGTAATTATTTGGCATTCCTTCACCGGCTAAATATACAGCAAATAGTAATTACATTGCGGAGCAAATTTAGCTGTGGTATAATGGCAGGGACATTCTGTTGGCACGTTCCATCTGGTGTGGGCTGAAGCAGAAAGATCTGGGCGATGCAGATGTTGTCATATGTGACTGTAAATGCATTGAAACCATCATCTACCCAAGCAAATAAAATCTCTATGAAGGTCAGCTTGGAACTGATGCTATTATATACTTGGTCTTTTAACGAGCTATTAAAACAGAAGAAAGTGCCCCTGCATGGGCGTCGGAAATATTTTTTCCAGGCGGGGGCCAATAGTGTTTTTTCGAGGGGTAGCCATAAGTAGTTAAATTTCATTTTACCCACTCGAAACTAAAAAAACAACTTTTTTTGCTAAAAATTTAGCTGAAAAATGTTAAACTTCAAAATCCAGGAAGAAGTCTTTGCCCCCTTGTTCCTCTTTCCAACGCCCATGTACCCCTACTATATAGGTATATCCGCGCAATGTTGCTAAATATCATCCGATACAAGCTGGAAGTTTAGGATATGGTGCAGATATCTGCTGTTGACTGCGGGACAGGATGACGTTGTCTTTACCAAGGAGATGACTTCTGCCGTGGTTGGCAACAGTCGTATTTCATTATTATTTTTCTCTTCTGCAATAAATTTCATCATAAATAGTTTAGCCATGTGGAAAGTTTTGTTAAACTAACGCTTGTTTTACTTTTTTCAGTAAAATGCAACGTTCTTTTGAAATGCAACTCAGGAAGTATCCAAGCTACATTCAGTGACAGGTGAGAGTACCATTTACTTAATAAAAGGAAAATAAACGATCTAGTTTCACATGTCTTAAGTCGTATATTGTTCTTTATTCTAAAACGTTACTCATCAAGTTCACTCCAGAAAACATTTTATGATGTTGTTTTGATACCAGACGAGGAATAGTCCTCCAAATGCGTTGTGAAACATGTTGCACTTTTTGTCGCCCTTAAACCCGCGGCGAGGTGACTATCGCCAAAATGCGTAATTCAATTTACAAATAAATTTTAAAAGACTTAAAATACTCTTATTAATCTGATCCCCTCAGTAGCTTATTTTTCTAAGCGTTCTGTCGAGCAGACCCATCGAAATATGCAAGGGGGACAAGGAGGAACAATTTTCCGGGAGCCGAATCACTGCAGGGCGCCGCAAAGTACCAACAATGTCGCAAGTACTTTCTTCAATACGGTACATTTGCTCCCGAAAGACCTTAGGTTCGAACATGGTTGCACCAAACTTGTTTCTTGTCCCGGGCGCCACCTAACCTCAGTACGCCTCTGGCAAGGGAGTTACTACCAAAATGACAGTGCATACTTAACGTTTGAAAGCAAAAGCTGTGCGTGGGGTCTTCAACAGAGGTGGCCGGAGTCACATTTTCAGACCCTTACCAGGGTTGTCAGGTTGGCCTTTTTTAGGCCAAATTTCAGAAATTTGGCCTCGTTTCAAGTTGGTTGGCCTAAAAAGAAATATTTGGCTTTTTGGCCTTTTTTTGGCCTCATCTGAACTTGGCTGGCCTTAAAAAATTCGTTTGGCTTTTTGGCTCTTTTTTGGCCTTTTTACAGTGAAAAAGTTTTTTTTCGGCAACACATCTACAAAACGTTTATAAGAAATACTATGTTAGACGGACGCCTGCGTTCTGATATTATTAAGATTTGGGATGCGAGGTTCGAAATAATTTTTTGCCTAATCACTGGAAATGTGTGCAAAATCGCTGTTTAGGGTGTTGTAAGCACTAAGCAAGCTCAACGCTTGCAGACAGGTCTGCGTCTTCGTGATAGAAAGGCGACAATGACGTCAAGGTAGCGGAAGGGCTCTTGTGATTCTGGTCGTAATACAGAAATGAATGGTAGATGACTTTCTCATGGGTGCAGAAAGCTGCCGATAGATTTGTATGCAAACTGTGGAACCATTGTACACAGGTGTAGGAGCAGGTATTTTTTCGGGGTGTGCAGGATATCTTCCCGAATTTCCCCAAATTTGCCCGAAAAAGTTATATGAAATAATATAACATTACCAAGAATTTTATGCGGCAAACTTTCCTCGAACAAATTTTCTGTAGCTGGTGGTTACTCATGAACTGTCTGTTTTTTGTCACATTCGTGTTTTTTTGCTTTCGAGTCACTCATTTTTTGAGTAAGACACATTTATACGAATGTTGAAACTTCTGTGCCCGAGTGTTCAATATTTTTTGGATTTCGTTCAAATTTTCAACAAACCAAAAACTTTTGGGGTGCGCTTGCACCCCTAGCTCCGACACCACAACTGCCATTGTACCCAAAGTGTGGAATCTTACAAACCATGAAATTTCAGAGAAGCATAATGAGCGCCAGTACAACGCGAAGCAATACTTAATCCAAACTTCGACTAAAAATCCTGATAATATTCTTGCAATTTGGAGGTTCTTCGTGACAAAGAAATAAATAGCAATACCGCAAACAAAGCTCAGCCTTTCTTCTGGCCTTTAAACAGTCGGTTTGGCCTTTTTCTGGCCTCTTTTTGGTACTGTTTGGCTTTTTATTGAAATTTTTATCTGGCAACCCTTACTTCGTTCCTGTTCCAAATTTTTTTAATCCCGCCGGGGCTGAAATTCTTCTAAGTTTGAGAATCCGGCAAACATCGATACAATCCAAATTCAGAAATATTTGTACTTAAAGCGATGATATTTATACAGACCATGCAAAATTCTGCTACTGCCTAAAATAAAAAGTTACTCCGGATCCGTTTTTTCACAAATCTGTGATTCCGGCTCCGGATCCGAAAAAAGCGCAGAATCCTTCCGGAGTCGACGCCAGTACTCCGGATCCGTGGCCACCTCTGCTCTCCAATGCTATCTTTGCATAAAAAAGGCTGGCATTTTGATGGACGTAACTGTGTCCAGTGGCGTAGCCAGCCCAAAATATTTTGGGGTCAAAATGATTTTAGGCGAGCAACGGTATTTTTGTTTGGGACGCCGCTTCTCAAAGCGCAAAATGACCAGATCTGCTAAAAATTTTTGGGGAGCATGGCCCCCTGCTGGGTCCTCCTGGCTACGCCTATGACTGTGTCCCATGAGAAAGTTTGCTGATAAGACAAGCTGAGTCGACGCGCGTAACTCATGGCTAACCTCAGTTGTTCATACTTGACCTGTAGAAGGAATTTTGGCTATAGGAACCTTGTGTATATACCTTCCACAGTTTTGGATGGAATGTATGCTTGTTTACGAACAAAAATATTTCGAAATACAAGTTTTTTTCGGGTCAGATGAGCTCTAGAAGAATCACCGAGTTTTTGAAAAATGCGCCTGCGCTCCTAAAACGTTTGGAATCGTATTGACAGTTAGAACCTATATAATCAAGTTTTTAAGGTTACCTGAACTGAGTGTAGGTACATGGCACATGCAAAATCGTAGGTGTGTAACCAAGAACAAAACTTAACTAGAGCGAAGTCTTGCACTAGTAGTGATAAAGTCACTTGCGTTATGTTTCGTTATTATGCAAACGGAATAATGAATAAATTCGTCATAGCAACATGAAATAATCTTGTAACAAACAGTGAATAATTTTGTGATAAAAAGTATTTGTATAACTTCATAAAAGACAACCTAACTTTACCAGAAGCTATTAGTGGGGTGTTAGACAGTTTTAGTGATTCGTAACTTTTACCCTTTGTTTTGTATTCCATACAATAGACGATTTGCTGTAAGCATTTTGCGAGGATCAGCAGCTTTTTCACCTCACCTGCCTCTATGTAGCAGATGTTTCACAAAACAACTATCTGGATTCTGGAGTAAAGAAAAGTGTACTGAAACGCAGAAAGCAATGTGACTTCTTCATAATTGAAGGTTCTAGTTAAGGATAAAATGCTGCTAAACGTTCAAACCATGAGAGAGCAAGTATTGTAAGTAAACAATAACAACACATCAAGATTCTAGCTATATTTGAAGGAGCTTGCCTTGTGAATTTATTTAGCTTTCTGTCTCAAAACAACATCATGGTGCAACAAGAAGAGCAGATACATTTCAAAGACCATCCATCATGCTTCTCATCACGCATTGAAGCTGGTTACACGGTCTCACTATATCCTCCATACACAGATTGCGGAACTCGAGTTTACGTAAGAATTTAAAAATTAAAGATCTGTTTCAGTGCAAAGTAATGTTGACAACCAAATACTATTGAAGCGTTTAGCAGTTTGTGCTTCATTACTGCCGTCTTCGAAGTTGTTTGGAGTATAGCGTTTTTTTAACGGCCAAGCTCGGATAAAAGCCACACCAACTGAGTAAAATTTTTAAATTAACTTCAAGTTTGTTGCAGCCTCAATTGTTCTGAAAGTTAAGAGGAGAGACGCCAATTTATTTGCCTCCAGTCTGCCATAGTGCTACTTTCGCAACAAATGGAATTACGATCTTGAATGAGCAATATTTTTGACACGAAACTCTGTTCACAATGTTGCAGCATGACACTGATGACTACTTGTACACCAACGACGTCGTTTTTACAACATCAACAACGAAACTAATACTTTTACGTTTACAATGCACGTACGAAGACAAATACCTTGTCAGCGCCCCGTTTGGATTGTTACCCAAAATACGGTATGGTGATTTTTTGCAAACCAGCAATGAAAAGGAAAAAACTTCAATATTTTGAGTTGCTAAGCATGTAGTGTGTAAGTTTGAAATAATTGCGACTTGTATTTAGGACCAAATTCGTGTCAGTACATACTTAAAACACTCACCAAGGTAATAGAAAAAATGCCTCAACTCAACATGTAGTGGATCATCAACTTTGTTCGTCATTTGGACGCTTTTTGCGTATAGTTCCTAAACATTCACAATTGTGCAAACAATGTATGCGTGACTTAGAGAATTTTTGCTTGGAAACACTTCTATGTTAAACACAATAACAACCTTTACTGTGCGCGTAAGAAGATGGTTAGTATAAGATGATGGCGAATGCTTTTGAACAGCAGATCACTCCTCTCACTTATGGGTGAAGGTTTAAGATGCGCTTAAAAGTGGGATGAGAAATAATTGCTCATCAAACAGGAAAATGAATTTTCAAAATTAGCTTGAGTGCTGTAGCTTTGAGTGCCTAATTTGGATAATATCATATTGTGTCAACCAAACTTCTAAGGCAATATCTTATTATGTTGCATGAGTTACGACTTCAAGTTCAGTTATATACAGTACAAGCAAAAAAAAACGCATGTGGTGATCTGTCTGAAAGCATTTTTGGTGCAGAAATGATGATATGCCGTCTAAAATGTTGGCAGAAATTCTGTCCTGATGTGACAAGGCCTTTTTCTAAACGGCTTTCACATCTGCTTTGTTAAACATCACTCATTTGTTTGTTTTTCAAATGATCGAATAACCTCTCATAGGGGCGGCGGAACGAATTTTATGGGGAGGTCCAGGGCCCGCTGGAGACGTACCACCTACACCATGGTTTGTTACTCCTTTAACGCCATCGGTGATCATCCAACCTTGGACTGCCTTTTTTGCACAATTTCTGACAAGATCGAAATGTGAAAACACGACCACCGCCATTATCAGCATTTTATCGTAGATATTTTTATATTTTGTCAGTACCACTAGCTATAAAGATATATTGTTCTCTATAAAGCAAACCTGCAGTGGTCAAAAATCTCAATTTTCCTGAACAAAGTTGGTACCAATTCCAAGTAATGCCGGTAATTCATAAACCAAAAAACGTCCTCGTATTCGTTCGTAAGACTCTGTATCCTTAGATTGTAGGCGCCAATCCTTTGTGCGAATAATGTTTATTCGGAACCATTTAACATTTTAAAGTTATACTGAGTATGCGCACACGACCATCCTGAGCTTCCTTACTGCAAACAGACGGTTCAAAGAGGTATTTTTTATCAAGCCATTCGTGAAAGACGGAGCGGCGCGTATGCGGTATAAGACACCAGGTTGAGATGATATTATAAGCTTGCCTTATTGACAAGGTTAGGCACGCAAGAAAATTCTGAAGAGGATGTACTTTATGACAAAGAACTAAAAACGCAGTAAAATAGTGCAGTGGTTCCTTGTATCTCGAACTAGAACCACCTTGAAAAATAGTGGGGGCCGGACTCCTCGACCCCCTTGTCTGCGGCCAATAACCCCCACTAATTATTTGTATTTTGAGGATTTGACCTCGTGTCATCAATGTACGATTTATTTGTTGATGCTGTTTGTATAAAAACATTATAATCGTGTTATAGCTTTGTGCATAAAATCTGTACCTGATGAAAGTTTTTTTATATAGAGACCTAAACTTTGTCACATCGAGAGGAAGACTAAGTGTTTCGATGAAACTCTACAGCAGAAGAGATTATCACCCAAACAGCAGACTTGGTAGTCGGCCGTCAGTGCTAGTTGGTGAGTACAAAAAAGCGATCAAGGGAGATGATCGTGTAGCCACGATCTGTCGCTATTCACTGGCAGTGTTTCATTTTTATAAACACATTGGAAATAGTGCTGACCAACAGGAGCTGCTAGAGGTTTCATAGTGTGGAGTATATACCCATCCAAACGTCCGCTGAGGTTCCATCGGAATCGGACGCCGCGTTAATACATATCGATGCTTAATTGTGCGCTTGTCACATGTCAGTGACTGTACAGTTCGTCTATCTTTTTATAGGCGTGCCACTATACGTGTCAGTGGATTTACAGGATGTATTTGCTGATGACAGCATGGTCACATCGCTGCAGAGCTGTTACGCAACCACCAATCCAGACTTTCGATTGACGTCAACCAATCAGTACCTGTATCTAATAACGGGCAGGTAAGACACCGTTACGTGACAAGAACCGTCTTGCGGTCTGCATCCTTGGACCAACAGCACTGATCAAACGCTCTGTTTTCAAGCAATAAACTAAATTTGAAAAATAAATGTGAAAAAACGTCTGATCCAGTTCATATAAAATATTTTTTTCATTAACCGACGCATGAAACATTAGTACACGCAAAACGGTCCTGAACCGCTGCAAACGTTTTGAAATACGTTATAGCTCGTCGGTATACAAAAAAACACTTACCTGAAAACCGTTATTTTGAGGTATAACTGTGAAATTCAGAGCGATTACATAAAATTTCATTTAACAAAAGGTTAAAAGTCTGTACTGAATCAGCTGCAGTCGTCGCATTAAATTTAAATATTTCTTTCAATATTGGCATCAACTAAAATTTTGGAACAGTGGAAAAAATATTTTCAAGTGCTAATCTGTAGCAGTTGAACAAAATCTTTCGCATCCGAGTTTTTCAACCTCACTTGTCATGATAGGTCACCAATTTTTCCCACACCATTTCTGGCTAAAATAACGTGCTTTGGTAAATCAGTACGCGATGTTGAAATCATGTCTGCAGAAGTCGGGCAGGGTTTTCGGGTGGGACCGGGTTCGGGCTTAAGTTTGTCAAAATGTTCGGGTAGATTTCGGGCCTGCAAAGAATTTTTTTTCAACGAGGGACATTTTTGTTGTCAGTTACTGTTGAAGCAATCGAGTTGATTAAATCTTCAACGAAAAATGAATAATTGAGAATTATTTAGTCATGTTTACTTTTCTACGTCACAGATATCCCGCAGTTGCGCATATCTTCACTCATTCGGTACATTTGGCTTTCGGGCCAAAATCGGGTTTCAAAACTTAAATTTCGGGCTCGAGCCGGGCTTGGGCTTCAAAATGAAGCTTGTTTACAACTCTGCATGTTGGTGTGTTGCTCCTCTGGCAACAACCCAACGCACCCGCTGCTTATTTACAGATGTGCTAATCCTGATGATCAATCAGTCCAAATATATTCAAACGGCGAGAATACGGCAGCACGGTTTTCATTCAAAATGTTTCGGTGGAAGCAAAGCCATAAAGAGTAAGTTTTTTCTAATTTTTCGAAAAATGACATTAACGATCAAACTGTACCTTTTTTAAGAAAAGATCTGTAAACACAATGAAAACAGCAGATGGCACTATAAATATTTTAAATATAAAGAATATAAGCTTTTTTACTGTATTATATTCCATGTAGGTATATTTATCTACACTGTGAGGTGAACATTTGCAACAAGAGTGCTGAAGTTTGTACTGGCAGTGGGGTAAGCATGTTATTTGATTTATTGCCATGTTATCATAGACAAAATCGATCTTGCCCAAGTACTGGTATCAACAAACAAGTTTGTAAAAATTTTGTAATTATTTACATCCCATCCACAACCATAATGAATACTGTTGCAAAAATATAACACTGTGCAGGAGAGTGTCTAGAGAACCGATTCCGTATCACATTTTTATATATTCTAAAAAATAGATTATGCAATTCTTTGCGTAGTCCTGAAAAACCTCAAAGAATCGATTGTTGGCCTCAAATACTCAACTCCACAGCAAACTTTATACTGGTAGATATAAAGTACTTGACTTCCTTCCCCAAAACGTAGAGCGTTTTCCCAAACGTTTTCTAATAAGGCAAGCGGGAGGACGGCAGCAATATGATTGTTTGCACAGAAACGTGCGACTAGCTTGACGTGACGACATACTTTTGAAAGTTTAGATACGTTTACGTAAAAAGTTTATGTTTGAGGTAATGCCTCAAGGTGTGCCCTCATCACCATTTTTTATTTCTTTCAAGCCTTTGTGCAATGGTATCCGAAGAAATCCTGCAAGAACACAACGGAGCGTTGTCGCAACAAGGCAAGTCCCTGAAAAAGGTGGTTTCATCTCGCTGGGTCCTATAGCGATGGCCACTCTACATACAGACGGAAAACCGAGTTATAAAACAAACCTCACTGTTGCTCAGGACCAGAGTAAGTGCAGCTGTAACATGGAGTTACTGCTCTTTGGATTTATTTACCTTGTCTATACACCACTGTAGATGCAGTCGCAGAACAACCTGTATCTAAGCTTTTTCCTAATAACGTGTGAAATTTTATGTGCACGGTGGATTTGAAATTGGGGAACTAGAGTATTTTCCTGTTTTTCTGCCAACAATTTTGCATTACGAACTTGACTTAATTTCATATTTTTCTGCACCACAACAATGTTCTCGTTATTAGGAAAAAATCTTCTCGTTATTGGATAACTGAATATCGAATTTAGGAGAATTAATGAAAGTTTGCCTTTAACTGTAGGTAATTATTTTCGTCACTCTGAACAACATACCACATTTTAGGCGGCGCATGAAAAGGAAGAGTTTAAGTATTTCTTGACAATGGGATGAAGCAAAAAGCGAAAAATACCTTTTACTGATATGAGGAACTGAAAAGATTAAACAGGCGGAGCGCTTCAGTCGAGGTGAAAAGGACCGGTTCAAGTTGTGTCCCGGTAGTTAAAGTAAATTACGATCTTTGTCGCAGAATCTTTATCGATCTACATTCTGGGCGGAGTTTTCGCCATGCTTGCCACCGTCGCGCTATCGCTAGTCGCAACCGGCGCTCTGCGGTGTCATCGCCGGAACCAGAATCGTCACGGAACCGTCCCGTCGACAATCGCAGCCGAAGATCGGAGCTCGCCAGAACCCAGGCTCTGAATGAGTTTTTCGTGAATTTAGGCCGCAGTAGTTTTTCGTGAATTTAGGCCGCAGTAGTTTTTCGTGAATTTAGGCCGCAGTCTTTGCAAATAGCGCGTCCCATGATCGCTCCCAACCACTGCTTTTTTGTATGAGCTCGGATTTTCAGGTCGCTGCCACTATATACAGTGACATAGGCGGAAAAAAGGCATTGACGTCATGAGCGCACCTTTGGAAAAAACGCACCGCGACCTCTTTCCGCAGGAACATCGTCAAATACCAGGGTGTCACCCCACAAAAAATTATTTTTAATGTTAAACAACACCAAAAAATTTGCGATTTCCGAAACACCAAAAAAAGTTTTGTTCCTAACAATTAAAAAAAAATTTCAACGCTTTCGATACCGGGTGCGCGGCGAGAAAAATGCGCTATAACAAAAAAATATTTAGGTGACATTACGAGAAGCCATACTCAACTAAAAGCGCAACTTACTGATTAATCGACGGCGTCGCTGAAGCACCTCTCCACCAATGGGCTGCGTGCATACACTGGAGCCTGATCTTGGGGCAGGCGCGTAACCAGGGGTGGCGAAACCCCTTGCAAAGTTTCTCGCACCCTAGAAAAATGTGTTGGACATAGATTAAAATTATTGGGCACAGTTAAAAAAATCTGCCCCCCTTTCAGAAAACTCTTCGCCCCCTTCGTGTCCCAAGCTGGTTACGGGTCTGGCTTGGGGTCGATAAATTTTGGGCTACGTGAATTGCTCGGGTTGCTTTGTTTTAAAGCTGCGTCGTAATCAACTTCGTGCAGGTCAAGCACTTGCTGGAGGGTGAACTCGAATAAACTCTTTTGCACGATAAGTCTTTGTTTGCTATTCTCAATTTATTCTCGTACGATAAAATAAACGATCTACCCGCTTATTACAAGGAGACACAAACCTGTTGTGACCGAACTATCGCAGAAAATCGTATTACAAAGTTGTAGCCAGGGTTCCGGAGTCGGAGTCGTAACGAGTCGGATTCCTAGAAACACCAGAAGTCGGTGTCGGATTTTTTATCCGACTCCCGACTCCGAAAGTCTAATTGAATCATTTTTTGCATCACACTCCTAAGTTGGGAATTCCTGTTGAAATGGTGCAATGTTTTACGAAACTTTAGTTGAAATGGATAATTCTTGCTTTGTACCACGATTTCCATTGAGTGTTAAATGCTACAAAATTCTTGTCAGCCAAACTTCATTCACTTTATGTTAAGGAGTCGGAGTCGGAAATTTTGGAAAGGTTGGAGTCGGGAGTCGTACATTTTGGAAAGATCGGAGTCAAGAAATTTTGGAAAGGTCGGAGGTGGACTGGACATTTTACCTCTGACTCCGCAACGCTGGTTGTACGGCGTACATTTCGTCAAACAGCAGATAAACGGCACGAACGATCAAATGTACCAAACTGCTGGGTTTTCACTGAAACAGCATACAATTTCTAAGTTAGACAGGAACGCGTGTCTGAAAACGAAACCATCAATGACGAAAATTTCGCAAGTAAACCGGTTAACGATAAGCAGATGCAAAAACAAGGATGTGACAGCGTATGACTACAGTAGCATGATTAGAGCGACACTAACGGGTATGATTAATACAAACGTGCTCCGTCGATACAATGGACGTATGAAAATGGCGCAACGTACACGATACTGACAACAAAGGGAGTTGCGGTCGGAGACCTTTCTCGATAATACCTTTTTCAGAAATGCCTATTTTTTCCGCACAGTGGTGCGCGAATAGCTTTAGTAACACAGAAAAGATAACAGAAAGCTAAGTTTTAAGGTCCTTAAAGAAATCTGTAAGTCAAACATAAACGCTTCGGCAATTAGAAGCCGTAACCGTGGCAACAATCCTGCTTGCGCAGACCTCACTTCGAACACCACTTTTCCTGGATGAGTTGTCTCAGCCAATGGCAAGTGTATCTGCCACACAAGGAGTGTTACAAACATAAAACGAGAAATACTTGGAAGCCTCTATCACACAGTAATTGCGCTGCAAAGATCTTGGCTCGCACAAACTCTTTCAAAATTATGCTTCAATAACTGCCGGAGAACATGTAAAAGGCGTTGCGTATCAGCACTTGTGAGTGATCAATGATACGTTGTTGGTTTGACTAAGAAATATCGGTTGTGTACTGTTTAATTTTTTGGAAAAATGTCTACTACGAATAACGCGTCGTCATGGCTACTAAGCGCACTCAGAACCGCTCAAGCGATTTGTAAAACCCCGCGACTTGTTACAACAACCCTGCATCTCCACCGTGTGGGCAAACCGTCCAGATTAGAAAAAACACGAACTCCACAGGCTGCAGCCACCGGCCATATAAAATGTATATGATGCAATCTCACGTTAACGTCCAAAACGCGCTAGTGCTGCTTCGGCAACTTCAACAGATTTCATCAACAAACTCCTCTTGACCATACTTAGAATATTGTTCGTTGGTGCAAGACCGATATCTTGAATCAGAACGTATTGCGCTAGGAAAAACTACAAGGCTATGCAAGACTCAACACATGCACCGTTTTCAACTGTTAACTGGCACAAGCTAAAGGGTGACTTGCATAATGAAGTTTTCAGTGCGGTTTCTAGCGTTTCGCGTCAAGTCTGCACGCAGCTTTCCCAGTTGAAAAAGAAACAAGTTTTTTTCACTTGTAACTGATTCGCGATGCGTTCAAGTCCGGTAAAGCTCACACTCCCCAACAGTTCCTCATCATGTTGACGAAGCCGTCGTCGTTCTGCATCATGATGCTCACGCCTTCGTAATAATCGACGAATTCCACGTAAGACACGCGGCCGTCGCGACCAGAGCAGATGTCCGAGAACGACGCCATGAAATGTTCTTCCATTTCCGGTTGGCTGAAATTTCCTGCGATCAAACTGGAAGCTGCACTGTGCGGTCCGGTGCCACAAACACGCCCGTAGTCACGGGGAGCATTCGGGGGTAGTGCCCCCCTAATTTTGTGGTGCCCAGAAAAGTTTGTTGTAAACATAAAAAAAAACAAAATTCTTCCCCCCCCACTCCCCAATCTTAAAACCTGGCTACGGGCCTGGCAACAGATGGACACGATAAAAACGCGTTGACCGAGCACGACGTTCGTGATATGACAATGCGCCGCTGCTAAATATTGATCTTGCGTTTTGACGATCGCAAATACATCGACGCTTACCACGCGAAGTCAGCGGCGCTAAGTTTTCGTTCTGATATAAGTTTTGCTATGCGCAGAAACGGAATGGCTTGTTTTCGAACACACCATAGGCGTAGCCAGGGGGGGGGGCAAAGGGACCATTCCCCCCAAAAAAAATTTTGGAAAATATAGTCATTTTGTGCTTTGAGAGGCGTTTTTCCAAACAAAATAGCGTTATTCGCCTAAAATCATACACTTTGCCCCCCAAAAAAAGTTTTGGGCTGGCTACGCCACTAGAACACACACGAGCTGTCGGTAACATTTTTGACTCTTCAACGAGTAGTTCCGTCCATATGTTAGGAGCATGGCTGCTGACGCAGCAGTGGACAGCTATGCTTCCCACCTAAACGTAGATGAATGGACTGTAAACATTGCAATGCTCAATTGTTTCCTGATTGTGAGTGCTTAACAAGTAGCAACAACCGCTCTGATAGTGATCTACAATTTGCTTTACCAAAAGCACGTTCAAACTCAGGTGCTAAAATGATAAAACATAGTGCACTGGGAATCTGGTCAAGAATTCCTTCAGAAATTAAAAATAAAAAGTGTTTGGCACTTTTTTCGGAGGAGTATAAGAAATATGTAAAACTCGGCTAATAGGAACATACTTTGTGTTCTTATTGATTGGTGTACATAAACTAAGTGCTTTGATTTAATTACTTCACGTTGTTACAGTGGAAACTATCAAATCATGAAGTATCTATGCTAAATATTACATCGTTTGTTTTTTGTTGTGTTCACAAAAATTGGTCGCATCAAACCAGGGTATGAAGTTGTGAGATGCCTTTGTCTGCAGATACAAAGCAAGGGAATTACCGTTCTCACGCATGCATTGACAGCTAATTCTTTTCCGCAAAGCATGATTGCGCGACTGGTTCTCAATCTGCTTAAACCTCGTGACACCATTGCGGTCTACAGCTTTTGACGCATTTCCTCTCTAGCATACACGAATATTTTTGAATGTGTGAAAACAGTAAATGTTTAGTTTGACAACTTTAAACCATTTTCTTCTGGTGGCTTGGCCTTGCCTGCAACACATTTTACTTCAATTTACCGTATAACTGCATTACCCATTATACATTTTATACCCAGACCAAATACTGTTACTAACTATTTACACTGTTCCCTTTACACTATAAGCAGCTTCGCTTTTGGGACGTCTACTGTCTAAATGAACCTTGGTCCTTCGCAGCCTCCCACTTCCTCATGCATTTTATAAATCGATGTACTTGGAAGTCATCGCAGTACTACACTGTAATAATCATGATGGCGTCATTCATGCGTGTGTCTCAAAAGCTTGTGTTTTATCAAAGTAAATGTATTGGTGCCATCAAACGTATACTCTACTACTTACAATAACATTTACTGCGGGCAAAATTACACAATACAATCATATTTACTGGAGGCAAATTTTTGGGGGTGCCAAGGATATTTTGCCCGAAGTTTTTGTGCGGCAAACTTTCCACCGACAAATTTTCTGTAGCAGTTGATTACTCATTATTAACTCTTACGTACTACAGAACATGAAAATTTCTCTATTTGGAGGTCAAAAAAACATTTTTTCAAAATGTCGAAGTCAGACTTTTATATTCTTTTACTCATTAAGCACTCAATAGGAAACAAAGGTGTCGAAACACCTGTGCCCGAATTTTAAGGGATTTTGCCCGATTTTTCGACAAATCATAACTTTTGCGAGTGCACTTGTACCCCCTGCACCCCCAGCTCTACACCACTGGTTCCGTCAACGTCCTGACCACCGGAAAGATTTACGTAAAAAACAGTTGCGTGACTGAGGTTCAAGCCATGACGCCATCACGACGTCCTACACTGACTTGCTTCCAATACCTGAAAGCACAAGAGGATGCTTCTTGGCGCTGTAGAGTTTCTGCAAGTCGAGAAGGTTGGCGTAACCGGTTTTGTGCGGGTCCAGCTTCTTGAAGACTTTACGGACGAGTTGCTTTCGCGTTTCGTTCATTTCGCCTTGAACAAAAAAGGGGAAACCCCTGCGTCAGAAACTGCGACGACATTTCAGTGCAAGCGTCGTCATGCCAACAAAACCTGTCGTCACACATTATTGCGCGCCTCGGTGATTTTCATCAAAAACGCCTGTATGGAAACCACCTACACGCGCAAAATTTCGTAAATTTCAAACCCAAGACGGTTCGAACCGGAGAGCGAGTCCTTCGAGATTCCTTGTTTTCTGAATGGGTTTTTTGAACGCGGCTTCCTTTCGTTGTCAAGCAGTGTCAACAGCACAAGGAGACGTTAACACCGGTGTCAAGCGAAATTTCTAACCTCTGCAAAATTTGTGACATAGTATTGTTTGTCAGTTATTTTGCTTCTCAGAGTGAAGGAATAAAGTTTGGCGATTACTTTTTCGATGCGTGTTGTGTAAATTAAAACTTTTTGGTTAGATGTCAAGATACTCACAACAAGCTACAGTACGGGAATAACTATAACCACTGAAAAATATCGAACTTAGTCTCAAACTCTAACCCGCCTAAACACCCAACCCTAAGCCCTAATCATCAGTTTTCTCAGCGTATTTGATATGCAGAATATTACTCTGTGCATGCGCACATGGCGTGAAGTCAGAAATTTCGCTTGATACCGGACATCATCCACGAGACCAACTCGCGTTTACTCCGCTGACAATAACGCGCAGTCAAGTGAGTTGTTACCAATGAACGCTCTCATGAATTCGCCGTAGTCGATGGCGCCGTCGTCGTTCTCGTCCACAACCCTCCACACAGCCCCGAAATCCTGAAAAGCATAGATAAGTTTTCGTTTCTTTGCCGTCACTGCGTTTCGAATAGCAGCGATGCACAAGAAGATATGAAACGCATTCCCATCTTCTTGAATCGAGTTCAGAAAAACAGTAAGTCTTACCGCGAGCCAAACGGTGATAAGTCACCATGCCGCACTTAATCACACCCATCGCAACACAGTGCAGAGCATCAAACTTCATGTACGGTTGATTGTGAATGCAACACTTTTAATTTCTGCCAAAACTTTAACTTCTTCACCGCATATGCTTTCCAGTAGCTGGCGCTCATCTAACCCGAACCGGTATTAGCCAAGTCCAGGTGTATTTTCTACGCCTGACTGAGCAGCTCAAACTACAGATAAGTTCATTCATTGATAGTCGAACCACAGACCTGTGAGGTTGAAGCTGCGTAACATGTCTTTGACAAGTTTGACAGACAGGCTTGCATAAAACTGAACTTTTTGACAAATATTTGAAATGTTAGTTTCAACCTTTAACCATAAATGCCTGTTTTTCCTCAAACACTAAAAATCAATTTGAAAATCGATTGCGAAGCATCAATCAAGCGTACAGCCAATGTTTCGCTTGTACGTTGTACGGTTTCTTTAATTCGGCGAATTATCTACAAATACACGGGAAAAATATGCGTACATTTTTACAGCATGTCAAACTAAAAATTAAACAATCTGTTCCAAAAAAACTACACATTGTCTGAAACATTCGACAACTTTCACGTTACCAATTAATCTCATAGCAAGACAAGCGCTTTGTCGCCATATTGATCACGTGTCGACCCACAAAACACTCCCCGCACGAACCTTCTCCGGTAATTTTATATCAAAGCTCTCGAGGGCTTCGGCGAGCTCGCTTTTGCTCAGCATGCCGTCCCCGCTGACGTCCATGGACCGGAACATCTGGCCCATGCCGACCAGGACGCTCACGCTCCGGTCGCGCAACTTTGAACGAACGAAACCTGAAATGACGGACGAAAGGTCAAGGGTCACGTGGGAAAACATTCTTTGGCGTCAACGAACAGTGATGAGCTCTGTACCTTCCATCGATCACCGGGTACTCTAGCTTCACATCTATCAGCTACGAAAAACCTTTTCAGCTGTCAAAGCGAGAATGACGACTAAATGTAAATTTTGCTCGTCTTTTTCACCTCCACACCATTCGCAACACTTCGCTCATTCATTGCAAAATCTTCAGACTGCAGCAACCCAACCTAGTTTTGCATTTGACGCAAATGGAATTACGTCAGTGCTTCCTACCAGTCAGTAATAACTGCGTGAAACACAGAACGCGAAGCTTTGAAAATAAAGCAACAAAAAGTATCAAAATCGGACAGCAAGAAAAAGTTCGTTTGGGCCTCTGAAAAAAATTCGAATCTTGCTGATTTTTTTATTTTCCAAAACAAAGCTGGCGTTTTTCTGAAGAAATGACGCCACATCGACGACAAAGTTTGGACAAGTCACTTAATATTTCAGAAAAATTACAAGCACGAAACAAAAATGCAACGGAAAGAGCACAATTAATATGTGATATAATATGACAATACAATAAGAAGGTAACCATACCATTAGTTCTTTCGTAGGTGAACTAAAGCTGCGTAGGGAGTTTTCTTTTTTCTTAAATAAAGTACCCAACTAACACGCGGTTAAAAATGAATCGTGTTCAGGAGTAAATGCACTGCGAGTGGTGTTTTGCTGCTATGCTGCAATAACATCAAGGAAGCTAGTTGCAATTTGCGAACATGAAACAACGATCGCTTTTACATGATAAAATCTACATGAAGGAGGCAACTAAATAAATCCCCCAAAATTTCTGCTTCAACAGCTAACTGTGCAATATTTAAAAAAATGAGTTTGACGGTTATGGTTCAATGAAAGCGGATTCTCAAGAGGATCGGCAAGTGACCAGGTCTTATGAGAAGCACAGGCAAAATTTAAGGTCGCAAATCATTATAAGGCACCATATGTGGTCCAAGGTCAAAAAGCATTTGGATTGAGCGCAATTTTGAGCATAATCTGAGCGAATTCGGAGCTAAGATAATTGCTTTTCGTTGGATTTTGAGAGGTGTGTCGTTGCACCGCCTGGTGAAATTCGCTTGAAACCAGAAGCAGCAGGAAGCTTTTCCTCATTAAGATATACTACTTGGTAAGCGTGCATGAAAAGTGCTCTGAAACGAGTTGTCAGTCGCGTGATTTTGTGTGAAAATAAACATGGAAGTACTTTGCTTCGGAATTTGTTGCTGCGTATCCCAAACCCACTGCAAATTCTTCAAGACACTTCAAGACGCTGTCGCGGCTACAATTACCATTCGCAACTCTTAAAATAATTGGACTTGGTTTCTGAAGCACTCCGGAACCCAGCCGTATCAGTACATCAGGAGGATTTTCTACAAGTTATTCATCGCATGAGAAAAATATTCCACAACTGAGTAGTGACATTCTCCACCAGCTATTGTGTGAGATTCCCCCTTTATCAATCGTGGGACAAACAAGCAGGCAGAGGAAAATGTCCAATTTCCCAGCACAAAAGCTAACAAACAAACACACGGTGATGTTCCCTACCTTGCACGTTCTGCGTTATTTTCCTGTCGTTTCTTTCAAGCGCGGTGTCCGACCCATCATCCCTGTCGCTTGAAGGGATGTCCCAGTTACCAACGGAAGACGTGGAAGAAGAGTCGTAGATCCTCAGCACAACTGTCGGACTGAAGATGAGTTTATGAATCGCTGTTTTGGTCACAAAGTATTTGCTTCTTTCAAACTCTCGCGCGCCACTTGTTGCACGAAATCTTGTCGCAGTGCTGGTACTTTTTGCAGGTTTCAGTAAATGGAAGCGACAACCGCTGTAGGATCAAGTCAGGCCTAGGCCGTGCAAAGAGCATGTGCTACCTCGCTCAAAGCAGGATTGCGGAGTCGGAGGTTTTTGGGTGGAGTCCGGATTCCTAACAACACTGGAAGTCGGAGTCGGAGTCGGATTTTTTTGTCCGACTCCGGACGTCCAATTGGACCATTTTTTACATCACACTCCTAAATTGGGAATTCCTGTTGGAATGTTACGATTTCTTTTGAAAATTTTGCTGAAACAGAGATTTCTTGCTGTGCACCACCATTTCCATTGATTTTAACAGCCAAATTTCATTCCCTTTACGTTAAGCAGTGGGAGTCGGAAATTTTGGAAAGGTCGGAGTTGGATATTTTGAAAAATCGGAGTCGGAAATTTTGGACAGGTCGGAATTGGAGTCGGATATTTTACCTCCGACTCCGCAACCCTGTTTCAAAAGCCGATGATGCGTGAAATAAGCCGCCAATCAATCATCGGTGACGAACTGTTAAAAACTGGTCGTGAATTTCTCTACTTTCAGAGGCAGATAACAACAAAAGTAAGCACTGATGATAATAGAGGTGATCTTCACGCACTTTACCCATTTAAAAACACCACCGCGGCATCTTGATTTTGAAATTTTTGAGGTTGGTCTGCCAACAGTCTAACTGACAAACCTTCGGTAATTAGAAATACGTCGCAAACATCTGAAAGATATTTTTAGGACACTGAACAACGCAATGGTAATAAAAAACAGTATTTACTTTTTACAGCGCTTCTAGCTGAATAACATCTGGGTTACGAATATTGCGTAAACAGTAAAAAGCATATCATAAAACTGTAGACCTATAAAATCATTCTTTTCTTCACACAATTCATCGAATGGTTACATTTACTCAGAATTTGTTTGCAGGAAGAGTAGCTGAACCAGCAAGCAAGCTCAGATCAAAATATCGAAAGAGAAAACAGTACGAAAATCGACATGAATTAAGAGTAGATGAACCTTTTGCGCAACGAGTCGGGTAAAGCCGGTTGGTTTTTCGTCGAAAAACTCAAATTTCGTCCAATTTGAAAATCGGTCGGGTTGTACGGCTTCCCTTTTCTTCTGCCGGTCACGTGACTGTACTTTCCGCGCTCAATCACAGGGAGAGCTTTGTTGGTGCTGTTGAGAGAGTATGCGGTAGCACTGTTAAGGTGGCTTCACAGAGAATCCGGTCACGGCTTACGAACCAGCTTATGGCCAACGGCAGTCTTCCCACACGAAGCAAGAACACCATCACCGACGACCACGGCAATCCGGCATAGTTACACCAATTTTAAGCAAGCCGTTAGAAACCGATAAAATTCAGCCGCATACGAACAACGGAGCATGTGTGAAGGCTGCCGGTGGCCGCCGGTTCGTAAGCCGTAACCGGATTCTGTGTGAAGTCACCTTTACGTCTACCCAGTACAGGTACGAAGCGACATCAAGGCGCCTGCTCGGCTCGGGCAACTAGTACGTTTGGGACGATAGCGAATGCAAAAAAAACATTTGTTAGCACAATAATTGCTCAGTTAGGTAACAATCAAACGGACGTAGAAAAAAGTGTTTTTGCATTTAACAGCGTCTTGACAGTGGCCATTTACATATGCTTGTATAGATTAGGAATCGTATAGGAGTTGGGTACCTACGCGTAAAAACGAAACGGAAAGCTTTCAAACGCATGTGGGGCGGATCCAGGGAGCAATTTCCGCCCCAAACAACCACGGTGCACTTTTTCCAAATGCCCAGTTGCTCACCCTCAAAAATCCGATGACATTTTTTCCGCTTTTCGCTTTCATTTGTCCGATTTTGGCGCCTATTTATCAGTCCCGTCACCACGGGGGAGTTTTGTGGGCCTATCCCCCCAACGAAAGCTCCAAGCCCCCCCCCTAAATTGAAATATGAAGACACTATAAATTAGTGGAGTTGTTATCTAATTTTCAGAATGTCAAGCCCCTGCACAAACGTAAAGCTCCCCTTTTAAAGACTTTCTGGCGACGGCTCTGCTATTTATCCGACTGCTCCCTGAAACAGAAGGCTTAGACCTGCCAATAAAACGCACCAAGTGAAAGGCCGTCCGCTCCACAGCGAGATGGCTTAAAATGGCGGGCAAGTACAAGGACAACCTTCTCCGAATTACCAGAGTTTCCGTCTCACGGCAGCGTGAAGACGCAAACACAACTTACTTTTTGCCGAACAGACGATATTCGTAGACGGTCACGGTTCGATCAGTGTGAAAAAAGAAGCCGAATAAATCTCGCAGCGCATCGCGTCCGTTCCGCGTGAGCAGTCTGGCACTGAAAGTGACCCGGTCCTTGAGCTTTGATTCTGTCGCTGCTCCTGCTGTGCTCACCCTGCCGCATGAACAATCAAGTCACTTGAAACACAATCCTCTAGTGCAGTGTTTCTTTCCTGGGCCATGGACCCCATAAAACAGAGGTGCATATCAGACTATAGTTGTGGTGCGATTAAGCTGAAATAATGGCCAAAGTAAGCGGAGAAAAAAACAGCGGGTTTTCTTGATTGGATTTTGGTTTGCGGACCCCTTAAAACATATTCATGGACCCCTAAAGGGTTCGCGGGCCCCAGGTTAAGAAACCCTGCCCTAGAGAATGAAGGGATGGAAGTCTGTATATGGTGAAAGTTGAACTGCGCGGTTTGTATAACACTTTCGTTGTTATGCATCAAATACACTCAGCACAGCTTGTCTGTCGAAATAAGGCTGAAAAATGCCAGAAATATCCATCATTGAACGCTGGTCCGTCTTGTTAAAACTCACCTTGCTAATTGCGCAAAAAGCAAAATTGCGTAAAAAGCAAAACATCCCACATAAAAGCAAGAGCATGATGACCAACTCTTTCTCCAGCTGTACTGCACCACAGTACATCCGCGTATAAACTATAAACCACTGCTTTGAAAATGGCTTCAATATCAACGCACTAAACACCTTAGTTTAATCACACGGAGATGACTCGTTGTACTCACTTAGTGTCATGGAGCCTTCGGGATTTGAAGCGCAGAGGGGCAGTGTTGAAGGGGGACGCCGGGTTGGCCGGGTTTTGGCGTGCGGGGTCGCGGTCTTGTTCGGCGTCGCTTATAACGTGCCGAGACAGCTGGTCGACCAAGACCTGTTCAATTATCTCCTCTCGTTGTTTTTTGGCGATATCTCCTTCCTAACGAATTTGTTAATGCACTGGTTAAGCGTAACAGTGTTGCAAGTCTTCAATATGCGCGTGTAAGAGCGCAACGTTCTGAGCATTAAGATTATTGTTTTTCTTCTTTTTCATCGGTGTTCCATCACGCTAGCAAAGAGCAATGACGAAGAAAGGGCTGAAACCGCATGCTCTTGTCCAGCGTTTCACAAAACTTACGATTACTGGTCAATCTTCGCTTACTACACGGTAAACGCTCAAATACAAATGTTACTTAAACATTCAAGTTTAAGACATTTTTGAGAGTTTTTCCGAACTCTTGCTCGTGTCCAATTTGAGCGCAATTGAAACGTAAACTACTGATGATGCTCCAGGCAGAGGCCAAATGTTCGTAAGCCTGCACGTATGGACCGAATGATGGTTCATTTGCAGCATTGTTACTCGCCCAAACCACAACCGCTGTTACTCACCTGAAGTATAACGCTCGCTGCTAAAATATTTTCGTTTTCGTATAAAAATCTGATTCAAATTAACACAAACCGCTGAATCGGACAAGAAACAAAGGGCAAACGAACCGCGGCTGATTTCCTGGCGTCATGAAGGTCTGAGTAGGGTTGTTCCGTATATTCCGCCTGCATCTGTGCCATTTCGTCCACCGTGTAGCCAACATCTTCAGGCTTTTGGAAAAGAAAAAATAAAAACAAAAAATAAATTGAGGTATTTTCTAAGGAGATATGAACTCCAGTGCACGAGATGACAAAGCAGTTTTGTTAACATCGCCTGTGGTGTTTGCTTGAAACACAATCTCCGGACCCTTACCTCAGGAGAGGGAGGCTTCGGTTTCAGGTGGTCATCCAGATACCAGTAATCTTCTTTCTTCTTAGGTGGTTTACCAGCTGCAAATCGAATGGATAAAGTCTAAAACCGTGCCCTTGTTCAAATAGTATCTGTGAAAACTAGAATGCTTGCCTGTTGCACTTCGTGAAGACGCTTAACATGCCTGTAGTGGCGACAGGTACATGCACGAGAACAGTATTACATCGATCGTGGCGATTTTGAATGAAATGATTTTTTTTTTACTTTTACTCATGTTTCTGTTTTTTTTACTTTCTGATTGTTCCTCATGTTTCTGATTTTTACTCATCTGATTTTTACTCACTTTCTGATTTTTACTCAAACTTATTTCTAGTTTTCTTTCTGATTTTTACTCATGTGTTCCACTGCACTAAATTGATTTCTGACTGCCCTTGTTCTTCCATTAGAAGTAGCACTAAATTTGCCAATGGCATAACACTTGGGAGTGATTAAATGCACCATTCAGTCGTTACCATTGCAGTTAGGATTCAAATGCTCTCAATAGCTTCAAACTAAATTTGGGTTTTCTACGATGAAAGTAAGCCATTCAATGCACGGCCCTCACGAAGATACTGACATAAATTTTGGCTGAGCAAGGCATTTCGGTTAGCGTAACTGCTCCACACCTTCGTACCACAAGCTTTGTAGCATCAATTTTTTTGCTAGTTGTCACTTTCACCTGCACGTACATTGAGTGAACATTCAGTAACTCGCACAAAGAAACTTTGTCCCGCGCCCGCCCCGCACGCATAACGCTGCGGGTTCCCGCACCCGCCCTGCGGACGACTCTAAAAAGCGGCGTTGTGAGATTGGAGCAGTGCGCCCAGCTCAGTGTGGTCAAACCACAGGCCCGCGGCCGAATTTTTAAGGCCCGCGAACTTTCTCAGTATTGATTTAATGCCGTGTGTGCGTCACGCGAAGTAATTTTCATTAGAACAGTCATAATATCTTTGAATAAAAATGTACAATATTAACGGCGTTAGACTACACTGTAGAGAGCTTCTGGAAATTAGTCAGCAAAGATAGGTTTCCCAAACTGAAAGATTTTGCACTAAAAATGCCCTCGCTGTTTGGAAGCATACACGTGTGTGAGAGTACATTTTCTACGATGAAGCAAGTCAAATTTGAGACAGAAATCGAATGACAGACGAAACACTGGACGATAGTCTCCGACTTGCCACCACTAATTCTGGAATGATAATATCAGAGAAGCCTCGACCACAAGCACCACACGATAGAGATTTGTAATAAATTGCTATTATGTCATCATTTAAATGGCGGACTCACACTTATCTTCCCTTTTTTAGTTTCAAATCTTGTGAATCCCTTGTTTTATTCATTATCTTCTTGGAAGTGGCCCGCAAGTCGTGACATTATAGCAAAATGGCCCGTAGGTCAAAAGCAGTTGGATCACTCTGGCCCAGCTCATTCAGAAAGCCAGTTTAGCACGCGATGATTAACAGCAAATTCGTCCATTCGGTTGTCTAGAAAGGCAATTGCATCAAAGCTGCGTGCAGGTCTGGTTTTCGGCATATTCAGATAACGAGCGATCAGTTTTATAGTTTGTAAGCCTGGGATCCTATCCGCTTTTCTCTAAGTGCCACTCAGGCTCAATTCAGACCCAGACGTAACGACTCTCACTGAAAAAGACGTTTTCGACATTTCCTATCTGATGTGCTCATTTAAATAGACGCGTTTTATCACGTTTGCTGCTTTCACCGATGTCTCACCCGCAATGCAACTCCTAAAACAAGTTTGCCAACATGGCATGATTGTACGCTGCGGTAAACCAACTTAAAAACAAGCTTTCCGCAATACTAGAGTTTTTCGATATAAGAGCTATCATATAATAGATTTCCCTAACGATCTAGCCGCGGTTCAGAAAAAGTTGGCTTGAAGCTGGGAAACTGCCCGCTGACAATGTTTATATTTTTGGCCAGATCCACAACTTTACCTTACACGGGAATTTTTGTGACCAGGGTTCGAATGGTTTTGCTTGAATAACTACTTCGGCAATGGTTCTACATAACATTAGATCAAAAAATAAACGAAGTGTGGTTGATAAGAGTGACTACTGTTATGTAGGAGAGGCTATCACTAAAAGTACTTGAAATTAAATTGTGAGCAAGTCCTTCCAAACAAGAGCCGTTTATATATCCACTACTCATTAGTAACCAGCTACAACGCTTCGGCTAGAGCACTTGTAAGAATCATGAACTGTTTGCAGCGTAACTCTGTATACTGTAGCACAATGTGTTGCTTCCTGCTGCAACAATAAAACATTTCCTGAATGACACACTTTGCATATTCATTGCAATACCAAAGATATTTTACTTTTTAAATATTTGTCTGCTTGTGCTTGAGGCTCTATTCCTAGGGTGGGCAAACTTTTTAACTCGCAGGTTGTATCAGATTTTAAAATGTTACAATGGACTGGATCAGGAGTAGATGGATGGAATGTTTGGATAAACCAACATTACTGATATGTAAAATATGAAACAGTTTTCTTAGTATAACCTGGAAAATTTCACCAGGCAGGATTAAAGAGCTAACAAATTAACAATATTTTCTCAAGATGGTCATCGCACCAAAGTAATTGGAACAAACCACACAATAAAGGAGACAACAACCAAATGGCCTTATCGCGGCACTATTCATTGTTACATGACATCATAAATCAATCACCTGCACACGAAGCTTACACTGTTACTTTTGCAGAACAACCCAGTTTTCACTCTCTGGATCCCTACGAAAATAAAATGGTTTCACAAACTGAACGCACGAAATAATATGTAAAGCATGATCCTCATGTGAAATATTCTTGCACCACTCATGTGTTACTATGACTTCTATTGACCTCTTTCAACAAACAGTGAGATAGCAATGTTGTTAACTTCTGCCACAGCGTTTAGCATTTAATTTTAAAGGTGCTCTCTAGAGTATGGCTGCCAAGTTTACGATCGCTATCCTGCTTACACATTCTACCAACGCTCTGTTGCATGTTGAAGTTTGCCACCAAATGGTTAGTCACAATGGCGTGTTTTGGTCAATGTAAGTCATTTCACTCTTTTGCATTGCTTGATAATTTGCGTCAGAGAATTTTGAAGTTTCAGGGAAAGAAATTAATTGGAAACGATGTAATATTCAGTTTTTACTTGCCGCAGCTTATGTCCTCATTTATTCAATTCAGTCTTCAGTGTGTTTGCTTTCTCTGCTTTTGTTTGAGCCTTTCAATGTTTCACCCATAAGTATTGCTTGTAGATTTCAGAACTGAGGATGCGCAGTGTTACATGAAATTGATTTCCTTAAAAAAGTGGCTCGATTGATTTGCTTGTGTAACCTTTCTGGAAACTAGTTAGTTGAATACTAATTATGCTGTTGTTGCGTTTGTAAGCATGTGGAGGAAGAAAGTTTGAGAAATGTTCTAGGCAGTACATGTTCTGAGTATGCCAATGCTCTTCCAATTAAAACTATTGAAACCTCAGTGATGATAACACTACCTATTTAGTTTGTCTCCAAGATATTAAAGCACAGCCAATAACATTTTTATGATACGCACCAGTTCCTTGCGACAAGCATTCAAATATGCCTGTCTTTTTGTTGTTCACCCAGCAACATAAACACATATCTTTGGAATCCATCTACAGCCTAAATTTATTACAGCTTTATCTATAGCACACGTGGGACACAAAACTGGAGAGTAAATATATAACAGTTTGGTGGCAAACTTCAATACCATAAATGAGACAATGAACGGAAAGCAAAACAACAGTGCAAAGTGACTTGGAAATTTTACCAAAAGCACATCTTTTCCAAATTGTTGCATGACAATCTGTGCTTAAGCAGTACCCACAAAAAGATACTTACATTCCTGGTTTTTGTTCTTTGGAGATTTCATCACTTGCTTTGCTGGTTCAGAGATAGTCACCTGAAAACATAGTTTCATTTTACTTTGGGCACCAAGAAGTACAGCCTTTATTTTGGTAATAGTACATCAATTCAATACTGCTATATTATCTGTGTCACTGCAATTAAATTGTGTAGATCATTCTGTAAATAGAAATAGTGTTCATAACAATGACTGAATACATACAAACAAGGAGATATAGAAAGCTTCAAATCTGGTAATGCTTGGCTTATATATTATCATTACACAAATACACCATATTGCATGCTGTTGACTATGCCAAAAACTATGCCATGTTAACCTTGCAATTCATGGTTACCAAAGTATGAATACTACTTTGCAAAAACCCAACAACCCCATACTTACACAAAATATGCAATGCAACAGCTTCATAAACAAGTGCATGAAGTAAATCCATTACCTGCTAGTGCAGTGGTCCCCAACACTCAGGCTACTAATCAAATGGTACTGGGCCATGAATTTACAAATTGTATACTAGTGGTGATACCACTCGCTTTCTGAGCTGTTGAAAAATAACAACCATCATAGGGTACTCCCATGCCACGTTAAAATTGTCAAGCATTGACCAGTGTGCGGCTACAAAAAGGTTGGGGACCACTGTGCTAGTGAATATTCAGTAATGTTACTTGTTATCGTAAATTCAGCTTTTTTGAAATGATTACTTACTTTAGGCTTGTTTTTCACAAATCCATAAGCTTCATTGCTCTTGGTGTTACCAGTTTTGCTAAAAGCAGAAATTTCTGACTTCAGTTCACTTTCACCAGCTTGCACTTTATGTGTTATTGGCTGCAGATAGTTAAAGGTTCTAATTATAACTTCTGTCAGTATGTGTGGTCTGAATACAAGAACACAATTTTTCTTGAAGTTGTGGTACTTTTGACGTATAAAAGAACACAGAACTCATGTACCATTTTTCTCAAAACCAGTATGCAGAATTAATCCATACATTAAGAATTATCCAAGACATTGTTTTTTATTGTTTAACATCTTCACATGCACACACAATGGTGGAAAACCTTATGCACACTTGGGACGAACAAGGAACACACAGACAGATTGAGAATACAAGAATAGGCATGTGGTGCTAGCAAAGAGCATAAGCATAGATGATGTCAATACAGTTACTATGATGTTACCACTGCTGCATGGTGCTGTGGTAATTTCTAATTAGCTTGTTTTGTAACATGTATTGGAAGCTGCAAAGGACCAGAGGTTATTTGCACTGTAGTGCAGACCTCCTTAGGATGAAGTTACATAAGCGTAAAGCAGTGGTACCCAAACTTTTTGGGCTAAATTCGCAATCTTATCAGTGTCCACAGGATAGACTAGCTGTTGTAACTTCCAATGGAAAAAGCAGCTATGACGCAACGATTGTCTGTGTTTACACTATTTGCCTGTGTTGTTCACAAAGTACAACATTATAAATGAATGGCATAGGTTCTAAGCAAATCACTTGATCCCACACATTGCAAGTAAATTCCAAAACTTATGTAGTTGAGCTTTTGATCAAAGTGAAAAGCTTGGTTTGTTCTGGTTTCTAAGGCCTATCGGGATAAAATTATCAATTATATACGGCAAATGCTTCTTGTGTGTAATTATATCTTACATTAATTTATTTACACAAAATTGTTAAAATACTAAACATTCCTAGGAAAGCTCGCAAGCTGGATTGGAACCTTTGTGGGCTAGATCTGGTCCACTGGCCAGACTTTGGGGATTGTTGGTGCAAATGGAATAGTTAGATAATAGAAATAAGTCTAAGTCTGTTGCTGAATATATAGAGTTCTATTGCATTAAATGCATTTTTCGTGAATAATGGAATCAAACTTAAATGCAGGAAAAAGTCACCAGAAGAAATTGATTAGTGTTGCCAGTAACAATGTTTATAATTTTGTGTATGTTATAAATATTGGTGATAGGCTAAGGATGGAAACGCATCATGACAATTGTGGACTACTGCAGTGCTGTAGTGTGTGTCCCCAAATTTAAACAGCTGAGAACAAGGCATGCAATCAACTGTTCGTGAAATGGATTTTCAGTTGATATGATGACTCACTCATAAAATAGCAATTCGTTTACTGCTCAACAGATAACTTACACAATTTGCAATGTTTGCAATGAGGTTGGAGACCAAGGACATCCCATTACATTACACAAGAGTTTAATTCAGAAAATACAGTCAACATGTAATAAATGCAACAAAGCAGATTAAGTTAGATATGACAGTAATATTTCATGGAACTACTCAAGTAGCAACCAAAGTACAGAATCAAGCCAACAAATATTCAAAAAAGTGTGTAGGTCACGTGTATCAAACAAACCATTAACTAATTTTGACCCTCACATTTTAAATGGTGTACTCAACAAGGTTTATTCACATCAATATTATAAGTTAAATACATGTAAAATACGCATACATTTCGCTGTTGCCATCTTGAATTAGGTCGATGCTTGAGATGAGAACAAGGTCTGTAGACTGTTCCACCAAATTCAATATCTTTTTTGTTCAGAATGTATGGGTTGGATACTGGTGTTCCCCAGCTTACAGTTGATTTGGAAGATGGGGTAAAAACAGATTTTTCATTGTCAATAGGTTCATCAGGTTTCTGATCAGTAGGATTGTCACCAATAATAGTAGCTAATTCAAGACGAGGAACTCTAAAATGAAGCAACCATTATCATAAATGACCAATATTTAGCAACAGCAACAACACTTATTGACATTGCAAAAATTACATGCCATGTGATATTTAAAGCAAATATGGTTGCCTATACTTTTTTCAGTTTGAACGAAAAGTATGGCGAAACTACCCGGATTGAAAAAACAGTTACTTTTGAAACAGATTTTGCCATTCATAACATATTCCATGCTGCTTCATCAAAAACACACTGAGCAACATTTTAACAACCACTTACTAAACCTAGCACCATTTCATGAATATCTAATGGAGCAGTCAGACTCAATACATGTTTCATTCTGAAAAATTAGAGCACTGATTTACTATACCATTAACAATTAAACTTTTACACAAATCTTATTGGTTCATCAGAGTTGTCTAACCCAAGTGAGTATCTTTGTAAAAATTGATTGTGGGAAAAAAAGCTTGTGAAGAAGTGGTGCTAAAAAATACAGTACACTTAATATAAAAGTGTATGTAATTAAGCATGATTCTTAAAATTATTTGTAACAATGACTTGGACAACTTCCTTAAGAACAAATAATAACCTTGAAAACAAAGCTCTTGTAGCAACTCCACATGTCTAATGCTGACATATGAAGTTAAATATCACAAAAAAATGCGGATGATCAGGATTTTGTTACCATATCCAAGTGACATATGTATTGCACAATACTCTATTCTATTAATTAAAGTAGATTTTGGATATTCCAGGCAAAATTTAATCAATGTTAAACATAACCTTACAATAAATAGCGAAGTCAACAGAACACATCAATGCATACTGTTGTTCAACTTACTTGCTGCTTGTCCATGTGAATATGTTGAACATATTCATATTAGTATATGTCTAAAAGTTAAGACTTTACAAAAATGGAAAAGTTTAAAATGCTTCAAAGTGTTCTGTGTGACCATGACTGATGGCAACAATTCTGATTAAAGCAACAATATGGATTCTGAGAAAAATTTTTACTCAATTTCTTACACTAGATGACCAGTACCAAATAACGTATCTACGTTTCCTTGTACAAATACTATGAGCTATGAACTGTACACTAATTAATTGGCATTAAAATACTGAAACTTATTTTGGAAAACAAGTGCTCAATCACTTATGCTTACTGAAGTGCAAAAACATGCAAAGTATTAATGAAGTACACATTGTCGAAAATGATTCCAAAGCTGCGAGATTGAATTCTAAATTTAAGGCGTTTGGTAGCATCTTTCATGAGCCATATTGGAAGGATTTGTTCAAAAACTTGCTCAAAGATTTGTATTAAAAAATCAAAAACAAAATGCTTACAAAAATTAAGTTGCAGTTACGTTACAAGTTTCATCACAGGCAATATCTTAGAAAAATTAGGTTACACCACTAGGTTATGGCCCCTTGTGAAGCTTGGCGAGCGTGACACAGAGGAGCAGACCATTGACCACACTGTCCCACCGTCCAATCCACTGACCTCTCTATAAAGCGCATGGTAGTTCTAGATGACGAGACAATGGAATGAGTGCTGAATACCTGTTCTAAGATCTAGTGTGGCCTAGCAGTGGATAAGAACTCACTCAAAAGATGAAGAAGCAAGATTAGGAATGAAACTAGCAACCAAAGTTATGATCAGGTGTAGTGTAAGCTAGATTACAACAAACTGTAGCAAATGAAAACTATTTTGCTTTAATTTTTAATTTAGATGTTGACTTGCAATATCCTATAATATCAATAAAACAATATAAAACACAGATTATAATAAAATTTTTAGGGTTTGGTAAACACATGCAAAGAATCAATAAGTGCAAAAACCAACAAATCAATTAAAAAATATATGAAATTATTTTTGTGAAGATTTTAGTTATGCAAAACTATTAATATCCTAATCTTAAAGTGCACTATAAGCTGGTAAAACTAACTTACCCTTCTGGACGAGGAGATTTGTGTGTTTTATTCAAAGTCCTTATTTTGTTACTTTCAATCAAAGAACTCATATCATTTTTCAAACAAAATTTTTGATGAAAATGATATGTTGTAGTATGCAATCATCACCAGTATTCCAAGGCTTACTTGTGAAACAAATAGGCTATTTACTACTGCATTCAGTTACTGTAGCTAGAGTCTTGGCTATAACCACAAAATAAAAAGTTTTGTAACAAGAGCATTTCAATTTATTTTTACAACTACATTACCATTGCAGAAAAAAGTTCATTACTTAAATCTTATCCCAAATCAACTTTTAGTTAATTTTGATTCAAGCAAACAAATTCAATCAGAAGGCACTTGGCCTTCACTGTGAACCTAATAGGCATCTTAGCTAGAAACTGATCCTTTCTACTAAGTGATAGTAAAACTAACATGCACCAACCAAGCAGATATAATTGTTAATGCAAGGCTCATAAAGGTCAATAACTTTTGCTACCTGGGTTCTTTTGGTCTGACAACTCTCTTGAGAAAGAAATTCAGTCTAGAAGTAGGAAACTGTTTGATCAACTCAATTTTGGTCTACCTTTGGTCAATACAAAGGTATCCACCGTTGGTTGACACAATCCTAATCCATGTCACAATCCACACATTATATTGTGCACCTCTATAGTATGAGGCTTGCATACAAAACTTCACCAACATATTGTGCATGTAGAAAAAAATATCATAGTTTTCACATGCAAGACCTCTACAGTATTTGTCTTGTCACATGGATGGAAAAACAAGATCAGACTCAAACATATGTTATTCTTCAGCACATTGGCTACAAACTAGACCAGGGTTCACCAACCTTCTTGAAACCGCAAGCTAATTCTTGTGTACCAATTAATGCTACGCTTCTGAAATTTGATACACACTTCTGAAATAAAAATTTTGCTCTTAGCATTTACCTTCAAATATTTTAGTATTGATATTGGTTAATGTGAAAACATTGATCATGCTAAATGTTATTTTTAGAACAGGCCTGTGGGCAACCTACATGGTCCTTGCGGGTGACCTGGTGCCCACAGGCACCACATTGATGACCCCTGAAGTAGACCTTGTTTAGTTATCTCAAAACAAAGTGCTTTGCTGGCTTGGTTTGGTCACGTTTGCTGGCTATGTGAGTGCCGTTTACCAAAAATCATTCTGGTGTATACGGATAAAATGACCTTAGGAACTCAACAAAGTGTTGGCTGATGTAATAAAAAGCAACCTACGGCAGCTTAAAATCTCTTCCTCCAAGTGGGAACTTATACCCAAAATGTAATGTCTAAAATACTATAACCAGTTTTCCGTTCCGAAGAACAAAAGAAACCGTATCTTGTATCCATGTTTGTGCCAGATATGAAACTGAGTTGGAGCTGTTCTCACCACCGCCAACAAGGTCAACTGGGAAGTGACTAGAGCTCCTGTGCAAGGGATTGTCAGTTCGAGCCACACCTTGGTTGTATTAGATTTTCTGAATGTGCACAAGACACTTTTGATGTTCTCACACAAGATCGTATGTTACCATTTTGGGACCGCCTCTTGTGTACATTTTGAAAAGTAGATACGGGTTTACACTTTAGGGTTTGGGATTATGGTTAGCATTCAAGGTTAGGGTTTAAGGTTAGGGTTTAGTGTTAGTGGTTAAGGTCAGGGTTTAAGGTTAGGGTTTAAGGTTAGCGTTTAGGGTTAGCGTTTAGGGTTAGAGTTTAGGGTTAGAGTTTTGTGTTAATATTTAAGGTTATGGTTTAGGGATGGCGTGTAGTATTGAGGTTTTGGGTTAGGGTTTACATTTAGGATAAGGGCATAGGGTTTAGGTTAGGGTTACAAAAAAATTAGGAAGTGGCTATAGGTTCACTGACGACGATACGGTTAAAATAAAACACTGAATTTATGTCACTCTAGCGATACCGTCATGGTAGTTAAGTGGACACGCCTACATCTACTGTGTGAATGGTTTTAGGTTAGGCTTTTACCATCATTTTTAATGGGACTGCGTTTTATTTACTTTTTTCAAGTTTCTAAACTCTAGTGTTCAGATTCACAGTTTGGGTTTTAGGTTTAGAGGGTTGGGTTTATGGGTTAGCTTTAGTATGTTTCTGCCAAGCATAGTGCAGTCCGCTGCACACAAATCATGCATTAGTTACAGGTGGCAGACAAACAAATTTTTAAAGATAAAAGTACATTGACGGACTTATAGCCATGCTGCCAAAAAATTAATAGCCACTTTAATCTTTTATTTTAAGAAGCAACTAACATATGTAAAAAAGTGGTCAGATATTTCACAGAGGGTAGCAATTTTATTTGATACGGTTTTTTAGTCTTTTTAAAGTGAAAACTAGATATGGTTGTTTAGGCACTACATCATGCCCAAAATGGTCTGACCTGGCATGAACTCATTCGCCAAGGCTAGCTCTAGTTCAACTATTCCTATTCCTCTCAAAAAGCGATCATCCTCTCTCATAGAGATTCTACCTCCTTCACTAAACTGATGACATTAGCATGTGATATTTGTTTTAAAATCTTTGCTGAGGTCTTTGCTTGATGAGAAAACCATTGTTGTTTAACCGCGTTCGACATTCGAAAAAACTTGAAAAGTTTAACAAAGCGCAAAAGTCGGTCATGTTTATGAATGATTTTGATAATTTTAATGAAAAGTGTAGAGATGATGAAAAAGGTTTTATTGGATAACTGATATATTAGCAAGTGATGTTCATTCAAAAATCTTTCTGACAACTTGCTTGATGAGAAAACCATTGTTGTTTAAGCGCGTTCAATTTTTTAAAAAAACTTGCTGAAAGGCTTACGCTAAGGTAAAAGCTGCTTGAAATAATATCTCTGAGTTGTTAATAATATGATTTTACCATTGATATGTTTTCAAGTTTTTTTTAGCATATCTGCTCGTTTTTCTGTTGACGGTATTTTTGCCAAGTTGATGACGTTTGCGAAAGTCATGGCTGGGCGAAATGACAGCTAGCTTTACTTTGGTCATCAAAAGTACTATAGCTGATGATGTTTCAAAATAATTGTTGTTGTATTATACTGACTGTGCTAACTCACTACACTCATTGTCAGTGTGATTCTATATAATATACAAGTGATGCAATATTGTCACAGGAATTTATACTGTCAAAGACTTTCAGGCCTTGTTACGGAAAATCAGAAAAATGTGTACTTGTTTTTCAAATGATGCAAGAAGTCTAACAACGTATAGTTGCATACTTTGAAGCAATCAGAATGTTTATATTTGTCTTTATTCTTTGAACACTACAATCGCATTTTGCTTTGTGACTGAGTTCTCAATGACAAAACGCATTCATACTTTACTTGGCCTCGACCAGTTCAGGACTTAGCATCCTACTGTGCAGTAGTGTTGTACTTATGGGTTATCGAACAACAGTGTAAAGAAAGTGTCCGTAACCCTGTGGTTCTGTCTCCAAAGCCATTGTAAAACGTTCTGTTAAGGAAGTGACTACGGATACACCTGGCCTGACGCAATTCAAATAAAAGGGTCAGTTTGTCATTCAAACGACGTGATGCGCTACGCCTACTATGCCAATGATTTTCAGTTCGACTCTCACCTAGCTGACTTTCATTTTTTTTCTGTACTTATTTTCAGGTTTACGTGTTACCTTTACAGGTTAGGTTTATGGTGAGGGTTAAGTTTAGGTTTAGGGTTTATATTTTACATTTAATTCATTTTTACCAAGCCTACTGCACTCACTTTGTGCGTCACTGTTACGTCACAGGTGGCATATTAATAAGTTTTCAAATTAGTGATCTTAGCGATCTTGATGATCTTAGTGATCTTGTGGTATTTACAGGTGTCCTTCTAACCTTGGTATTACTATACTGTCTGTAGCTACTAGCTTGAGCAGTGTTGCCACTCTATATTAACAAATTTTCTTTATAAGAATGAAAAATCCCTACATTTCCCTACACAATCTGAAACAAAAAACGCAATCATCTTTAGCTACAACAACTGGCCTTGAAACACAACATATTATAATTATATACCAGGGATGGATCCAGCCAGAAAGGTTAGAGAGGGCGATTTCAGCAGTATTTGGTGGTCAAGTCTCATAACAGCGAAATAAGGTATGCTTCACAACACTTCCTTGACAAAACAATGTATAAAAAATGGCCTTATATCACCAATTTTGTTTTCCGAATTGCACAAAATTATGGTGAAAAAAGTTAATTTCATAGGTTTTTAGGGGTGCGATCGCCCCAATCTCCCTTCCCTGGATCCAGTCCTGCTATATATGTTGCATAATTAAAAGTGCAAGATCAAAATTACATGTGCAAAACAAGCATCATTACACCAACACTTACACAAAGCACCACTGCATAACCACATGTCAATTTTTTTCAAATAAAATTATCTCAATACATTCCAAGATTCGCCAGCATTTTTCACAATAAATCTTAAGCACAATCCCTTGCAACTCTCCATCTGGTTGGAATTCATAAGGAAAAAGTCTTATTACTGATAACATCACTAGCTTCAGAAGTTCCAAATTTTTCAAAATAAGTTTTCTTTTCTTTGCCATCTAAATGCATAAGCCTTGGTTTTGACTTCAAAATCACTTGGAAAATTCTCACTAGACTGAGTTATTGCTTTCAACGTGCACACAGCCAGACAATCCCTCAGCTTTATTCAACTTGAACTTCAAGCGGGAGAAAGTTCTTTCAACCTCAGCAGTGCTTTGAGGTAATGCAATTATAAACAGTAAACACATTGCATAACAACTGTGCTTTTCATTGTGTTGTGTGCAGTTGAGTATTGTACTTGCTTGTACTGCAGTCTGAGTCTTTTCAAATTGGAATAGAGTAGGCTACACCTAATACTAACTTGTAATAGGCTTAGCCTTGGCTTTCACTCAGAATGCAGTTCTAACCGCCAGAAAACGTCTTGGCCACACTGCAATCCTTGCGTCAAAAATAACCCAGTAGGCCTACCACTAGGATTTATTGCCTTCTAAATTGGAAAAAAGCAGTTTCCAATAATTCCAGCACGTTTTGCAAGCGCACTAAAATAATAAATTGTTCACTAAACACGTCCGTTAAGTATAACAAATGTAGCAACAAAGCGATTAAAATTCTAAACACAAAAACTCCTACTGATCACTACAAAATGGCGATTTTTCCCGTAGAGATTCCCTACTCCCTACAAAAGCCTAAAAATCCATACCGTAGGAATTTTTCGGTACAAGTGGCAAAACTGAGCTTGAGGCCGCGGCGCTGCCAGAAGAATCTAAATCAAGCGGTTGAGGCCATTTTTTCCAACTTTTCTTGCTAATTCGGCACCAGATGTGATCACTATCCGGTTTGCCGGTTGGGTATCCGGCAGGATAGGCGGCTTGCAACCGGATAAGCTTGCAAGGCGGCTTGCAACCGGATAAGTTTGCAACCGGATACGGATCCGGATATCCGAAACGCTTTTATCGATATTTCGAGGGTTCAGACTTTTGGAAAAAGTTGCACGCTGCATACTCATTCATTTATTATCTTCATTCAGAAGCATCTTTTCAGCCTTCTGTGCCATGACTCCGAGTCTGTCTGTGGTGTAATCTCTGTACTGTACTGCAGTGTAGGCCTAATCCGAATCCTTCTAATCTGCTAATTGGACACGCCAAGTTTGTCAGCATGAATATGTTCCTGGTGTGGCAAGATAGGGCTCTTTCAAAAGCCTACACATTTTAAAGGACGTTGTTTTCTGGAACACATGTAAATACCATAAGATTGCTAAGATGGCTAAGATTGCTAAGACAAGATCAGTAAGATTGCTAAGTTTGTTGCGTAGTCTACCTGGACTAAGGCTAGCTGTAGGCCTAATGTGATCTGTAGTCTAGACTAGCTAGAGCATTCTAGCTCTCAATGTGTGGTCTGTAGTCTACACCAGGCCTTGCAGTCTTCATGCCTGTTCTGCGTGAGCCTGCATTGCCTGGTTGTTGGATGATACCAGGCCAGATAGCTTTTTTCTTTTTTACATGATATACAAAATTCTTGTTTTGTGACATTAACTTGTTAGACTGAATCGTTAGTCAGTCATTTCAATATGAATGACATATTTTAAGTCAGTGCATGTTTAGAATGCTGTTTTGGTGTGTAGACTTAGAGTCTAAGTTAGACTAACATTGCTATGTAGTATGTACAGCAGTTAGGTTTGGTTAAAGTGCAACAATGGGTGGGATTAATGAATGAAATTATGAATGTGAACTCATCGATGGTGTTAAAATCAAACCAATGTTATCAAAGAAATGGCTAATGAACAGCTTGGTGTGGCAACAGAACCACCACCAGAAAGTTTATGGGGGGCTTTGCCTTTGTGCAGTGGGGGTCTTTCTATAGGGGGGCTTTACATATGTGCAGTGGGGCTTGACATTCTGAAATTTGAACAAACATCACTGCTTTATAGTGCTTCATATTTCAATTTGGGGGGAGCTTGGAGCTTTGTTTCAGAGGGGATAAGCCCGCCAAAGTCCCCCCCCCCTTGGCGACGGGACAGTGTGGCAAATCTTCAGCTTGCTTGAGACTATTTTGCCTTCATTTGAACACAATCGGTTGAAGTGGTCATGTGACAAGTAGGCCTACAATACGTTAGGTTTATGAGTTTATGGTTAGAGTTTAGAATCAGTGTTTATGGTCAAAGTTTATGGTCAAGTTTTAGGTTTAGTGGTTCAGTGTTTAGCGTTAGGTTTAGCCTGCAGTTCAGTTAATGCAAACTAGAAGCTCCTAACTGCTTGCCAGCCTTGAAACCATGACAACCATCGTCCATGCATGGGACTGAGCTGTTTCAGATGTCATGGTCAACTAAGCAAGATATGCGTTCCAAACTTGCCATGTGACTACTTCAACCAATTGTGTTCAGCTAAAGGCAAAAAAGCTCCAGCAGTTATTTTACCTCACAAGGTGTGATAATTATGCCGATCGCATTTACGTTGTGATTGCAATTACCCTGGTTGCGTCGGCGTTGATTACCTGCATTCCCGTATATCGAGTTCGGTGCCGCTGGTCCGCACTTGTTTAGTCAGTGCTCTGCTGCTGTTGTGTTGGTTCCACTGAGCGCTTCACTTCGAGTTTTAACGTATTGTTTTTATTGCAGCGTACTGGTTTTCTAAGTTGATTAAAGCCGTTTTATTAATAAAGTTCTTAAGGTCATTACACAAGGCAAAATAGACACAGCACAAAAAATGTATGTTGTGCATCACATTTTCGGATAGTTTTCGGATACGGATAGTATGAATTTAACCAAAACAGGATTCGGATCGGATACGGATATCATTTTTCAAAAACAGGATAGGATCGGATAGTAAAATTCCACTATCTGATCATCTCTGTTAGCCACAGATAAGGACGAGAGGTGGCCGGAGACAAATTTTCCGAATCCGACTGTTCCAAATTTTTTCAATTCGGGTCCGGAAATTTTTTAATTTGAGAATCCGAATCCTGTTCAGATTCCAAATACTGTGGTGTTTTATAATCAATGCGCTTGCGCGGTTGCCTGACAATCTGTACCTGTGCTTGCAATGTAATCGCCCACATGCTAGAGGCGTTTAGGAACCGGTTTTCAGGACTCGAGTCCGGCAAGAGTCAGCACATTTTGAACCAACTGGATTGGACCCGGACTACGGTTTTGTTCACATTTCCCAAGCAGGATTTCACTGTGGTGTTCAGTTCCATCACAAGATGCTATTCCATTTCAGTAACAAAAGAGTTCTGGGCAGTGACCATGCCATTATCCATATTTCAGTGCATGGTATGGTCCAGTAAACACGGAGCCCCTTTCAAAATGAATTTTTCGCGAGCAAGCTGGATTAAATTTCAAAAACTTTGCAGCAGCTCCATAAATTCTATCAATCTAGATCTTGAACACTCGCATGCCTGTCAGCTATTCGAACCAACAGAGGCTGCTGAGACAGCCATATCACAAACCATACACAGTGGTAAGCAGAGGTGGGAACCGCTACTTTATTAATAGCGTCGCTATTGCTCCCGCTATTAGTTAAATTTAATAGTGGCACTACCGCACCTGTTCCTGAATAAAAATAGTAGCGAGCCATCGCTACCACTCCTTTGGCTGCACTTCAAAAAATTTTGGTCTCGTTTTACAGACGTAGGATCTGTTTTGAAAAACCTAGCCCTAAAATATTTTTTTGTAAAAAGTTGTTAAAGAAAAAAAGTGATCTGAAAAAAATACTCATTGGACAGTCATGATATAGGGAAAATGATTTCACAGTGTTTACACATATAAATGAAGCATAGACTGCACAAACGCACATACAGAATCAATTTGGCTTTGTGAGTCGCTTGTTATAGGCAAGCAATCGCCTTTATCAATGCAAGCTTCGCGCTGTGTGTATGCTACAGTATTGAAGAGAATGGTCAAGCAATAAAAGATCAAATCTGCTCGTCACAGAGTTTGATGCGACTGTAAATTGAATTAGGCCTGTAACCAGGGTGGGGTCAAACCAGGAAATCAAAGCCTCCCACGAAATTTTTATGCATCATTTTAGATTTTCAAAGAAATGTTATGTTGATCTATGTTTCATGTGAAACCCCTGAGCAAATTACCGAGTACTTGTATTTTAAACTGAGGTCCTTTTTTCTGCATGGTTCTATTTATTCGCGATGGTAGTTTTATTTAGAACGTAGTTTATATAGCCTGCGTGCAAAGAATTGTGATTTAGATATTCGAGAGCGAGTTGACCAACCGCCGTTTCCTTAACATTCCAGGTTTTGAAAGTGCAGCCTAAGTGTTGAATGCTTTAGTTTCAAATGTGTGCAATTCGCATTAAGCAGCCGGCATCAGCTCTAAAAAAATAAACCTAACATCAACAATTAAAACCTCTCGATTTACTGTCAAAGCTTTCGAGGAATCTGCCGGCGGGTCTGCTTTTATGTTTATGCGATGATTTAAACATGCACATATCTGTAGGCCTATTCCGGTTACGGGTCCCCACAAAGGTGACAAGCAAGCAAATCAGTCAAGCTAATTATTTCTATAGGCAGGGCTACCATCGGTCTAGAACAGGGGTTCCCAAACTTCCTCTGGCCATATATCCCTTCAGCATTTCGGTAGATGAGCATGTACCCCTAAACATGGGCGCCGGAAGGATTTTTTCAAGACAAGGACCAAAAGTAGAATTTCTAGGGGCAGTGGTGTAGTAGGTGGGGGTGCAGGGGGGAAAGCGCACCCCAAATGTTTTGATTTGCTGAAATGTGAGCAAAATCCCTGAAAAACCAGTAAAAATCCCTGACAAACTTTTCAGGCAAGTTTGGGGGACTTCGGGCAAAAATCCTTCGCACGCCCAAAAATTTGCCTGCTCCTACAGTTATGTCCAGGGTTGGGCAAAAATATATTTGCAGGGGGGAAAAAGTGGCAAAATTTCATTTTTGCCACTCGAAACTAGGAAAACAACTTTTTTTGCAAAAAAATTGATGGGAAAATGTCAAATTTCAAAATCGTGGGGGCCCTTGCCCTCCCACACCCATGCCCCTAAAACTTTTTATAACAGAAAAGCTGAGGAAAATAGCAACAATATATTTACTAATAAGCATAAAATGAATTTTGAAAATAATACTGACTGATATTTATTTTTTTTAATGAACCAGACACGAAGACACGACAGAGCACAAGCACACACTATCTGCACAACACAGGTTGATAATAATAGACACAGAACGTTTTGTAACGGTGTTGGTGGTAGAACTACAGGATTACAGACATTTGTTAGCTAACTTGTAACACTTCGTACAACATTACATTACAGACACTTTCTTAACATAGTTGTTCGCTAACTCGTAACAATTGGTACAACACTCCATCCAGAATAGGACACGAAAAGCGCATGTTAAGAAATAGAGTCCAACCCTGGCTAATGCGAAGTGAAGCACGAATGCGTTGTGGCCTGCACAGTACACACGCCCTCAAACTAACATCGGAAAGGCCTGCACTTCAGTCACAAAGTAAAATGCGGTTGTATTAAAATAATAAGTACAAAAATATAAACAATCTGACTGCATCAAAGCGCGCAGCCATACGTTGTTAGACTTTCTGCATCTTTTGAGAAACAGATACACATTTTATCTCAATAAAGCCTCAAAGGTAGGAATGTTATATTGAACCTGATGACTACTAACACTCGCTCGCCATGTTGTACAGTGCCCTTCAACCAAAGTTATAAGCCCCAAACAATCTGTAGAAGTGTGCCTTCCTGAAATCACACCATAATTGTGATGCATTCATGGGCGTACAGAAGGAACAAAAAAGAATATTTTTCACTGCGTTCGAACATCGGAAAAAATAAGCTTTTGACATTGCAGTTGTGTCTGAATATCTTTGTCATCTGAAAGCTCAATATCTCGTACAATCCCCAAATCTTTGTAGTGGCCAACAGATTTTACTCTTTGTACACCCAGTGTCAGCAACAAGATGACCGTGCTTTTTGCCGTCTTAGCCTTAAACGTCATACAAACAGTTGTGCTGCAGTTGAAAATAATTTCATGCGATTCTGCATAAGCCTGACGCTGACACACATCTAGTAGGCTATACTTTGCAACCCACGTATACTTGGTCATAACACACAAATACCATCAGCAAGCATCAAGTCGTTCAATAAGATTTCAACCATGTAACACTCAGCTTTAATGTTATTTATTTCAAGAAGTAAATCATCCAAATACACAGCAAACAAGTATGGACTCAATACTCCCGCTTTTCTAACCTGATTAGTAACATGCAATGGTTCAGACAAATTCATATGTATAAATAATTTGAAATGAACATTTGAAATGTATAAACATATTTTTCTTTTCTATTGCTAATCTTAAATGTACCCTTTCAGATAGGCAAATGTACCCCTAGGGGTACATGTACCCCAGTTTGGGAACCCCTGGTCTAGAACCAAAAATAAGACGGCTGCGCAAAATTTCATTTTATTACCTAAAAAGAAAACAATTGTTTCTGTTTGCACGACAAATGTCAGATCATAAGTTTGCCTATGATGTCCAGGAACCACCATGTGTTTCAAGCAATGTCTTATTCTTGACTTCCTTTTTGTAATCATCACGGAAAATGTTTTTTTCGTTTGCTCTTTTCATGAAACAATTAAGTGCATTTTGGCTAACCTGACGACTGCATGGCCTATGATGGAAACACAGCGTTGCGAAATATCACACTTCGCTTGAAACTCCTGAGGCCAATCTATAAGGGGGAAAAAAATTAAAGGCTAAGTCTTCGCTACAAAACCAGCTTTCCTAAGAATTCTCACCGAGTAGACAGCTTACGTGCTAACAATGCCTGATAGTGCGTTACGTCTCTCAGCTGCAAGATTATACTACTTTTTTGATGTCACAAAACCTTCATAACAAAATGTTTACAATGAGATAGTAATAGCCTAGTCTGTATGTTTGCCAGGTATTGCTCGTATTTAAAATTATTATGCTTCATGCTTCAGAAATTAAGAAAAATAAGTACGCCAGTCACAAATAAGGACATTTCTTAGAATTAAGGACAGTAATATTTTCTAAAACATAGCACTGCAAAATAAGGACAAATCTTAGAAATAAGGACGGTGTGGTAGCCCTGTCTATAGGACATCGATTTCAATTACCATTATGCATCCACAGTACTGAAATCTTATTCATATAAAATATCCTATCATAAATTTCTTTTATTCCGTTATGAAATTAAGTTTCCCTGTCGGTACATTCAATGCCCATGCGTACTTTTTCGCAATATCTGAAAAACTTTTGCATGAAAACATGCACAAAACGCTAAGAACCAAACATAATTCATTTAACAACTGAGGAAAATCAAAGCCAAGCGGTCAGAAAACAGTTCCTTTTCTTATGCGAAGTTGTAGCATCCAAAGTTTGGTGTTACATTGGAACAACGATCACATGCTAAAATCGACATCATGTGATTTGCGGCTTAGCACATGGAGGTTAATAAAATTTTAGCAAGATCGTGATGATAAAAGTAATCAATCACTTGACCTTGTGTGGCTGTGCCAGGTAAGAATGTTAATCAAAGAAAGCATTTTTCAACACCAACTCTGCTTGTTTAGCTCTGGCAATGGCCGCTTGCAAAAAACTGGCATATAATTTTTACCTAAACACATGGGGGCAAATAAAATTTCAGCGAAATTACAATGATAAAAAAAGTCCAACTACTTAACGTTTGGTAGGGCTATGTCAGGTTACTTTAGTCAATGTTAACTTTGCATGTAGAGTTAAAAGAACGAAAATGTGAGATTCGTTGATTTAAATTATTTTCAAGCATTACACGATAACAAGTTTAACGCGAAGTGATTTATCCGTCATCTGAAGGGAACACTTTCCTGTAGTTCCCCCAGAACGTTTGGTCTTCAAAATGGGGCGGTAGGAGATTGAGCGGACGCGCTGTAGCATGCACGGAAACCTAAAGCCCAAAGTGACCCGGCAGAGGCGAATTTTCATTTTCGAGGCCCAAGGCTATTTTAAATTGGGGGCCCTTCTGGAAGGCAGAGGTGGCCGTGGTCACATTTCTAGACACCGATTCCGCTCCTGTTCCAAAATTTTAAATCCGGGTCTGAAAAAATATCAATTTGAGATTCCGACTCCTGTTCAGACTCTGGACACCATCGATGCAACCGAAATTCATCAATGTTTTGACTTAAGAAATGACATGCATAAACAAGCCCACGCAGACTCCTGCTACTGCCGAAAATAACAAGTGGCTCCGGGACTATTTTTTACAAATTCTTGACTCCGCATCCGAAAGAAAAACGCAGGATCTTGCCAGAGTCGACTCCGGCACTCCGGATCCGAGGCCACCTCTGGTGTAGACCCTTCTGGCACAATAAAAAACTGGGTTATTGGTTCCTTTTTTCAATAACAGCTCGTTCCGCATCTGCTTTGGCAGTGGTTTACTTTCGCTTGCTAGAACCACTCTCATATGTACGTTTCGACCTTCTGAATTGATGCAAGTAAGCCTACTGTCGATCCAGCGTTATCCTGATTACTTTGAAAAAAAGAAATCAACTTATACGTGAAGCTCACTTTGCTAAAGCTAAAATCAAGCTACTAATTGGCCTTACTAATACATCAAGACATGTGTCTAGTTCAACAGTAGTTAAAATCTTTTCCTATGCATTAAGCTGTAGAGAGGAATGGCCCTAGATTGCTACAAACAGTTGAAGTCAGAGAACATCCCAGCTTAACACGCGCGGTATTACAAACAGTTAAAATTTTGGTCCTTTGAATAACTGCAGCCTTGGCTACAGTGCAGGCCGGTCTTGTCCTTACCCCATATCTTACCCACAAAAAGCAACAACAGCATGGGCGTCGGAAGGATATTTTGTGGGGGGTGCCATTAGCGGATTTTTCCAACAATACAATTTTTCCAGGGGGGACAAATTTGATGAAATTTCATTTTTCCTTCTCGAAACCCAAAAAAACGACCTTTTTTGCTAAAAATGTAATATAAAATGTCAAATTTCAAAATCCAGGGGGTCCTGGCCCCCCTTCCGACGCCCATGGACAAGAGAGAGAGCTGGGCTGAACGAAAGTACTGTACCTCACTGGCCTCGAGTAATCTGAAAAATTGAGTCAGGCGTTTTGTTCCACACATTATACGTAATATTAACCAATTCTCAACGCCATAAAAAGATCGGTATTTTACTTCAATCTTCTATAGAGATCTTTTTGCAAGCGGCATACTAAAGTAAAAAACGTGTGTTGAACCAAAACAAAAATAGGAATGCAACTGCTTGCAAAAATGCTGGAAATTGTCCTTACTCCCAAAATTTGGAGGTCCCCCAAAATCGGGGGCCCTAGGCTTAAGCCTTTCCAACCTAATGGTAAATCCGCCCCTGTGACCCGGGAATTGGGATTTGGCAACGTCCACAGATTATGCGAACTTTTTCAGCATTTATCACTGATGTTGAAAACTAAAAAATTATTGTGAAGCAATAAACATAGCGATTGTACGCACAACGCGAGTCTTACAGTAGAAAAAGTTTTGGTGTTTGGCAAAGTAGCCTTATTTGATTTTTGCTGAACAGCAGAACTTTGAATGAGTAGCAGAAAACAAAAATAATGCGCTTTCAGTGCCTCGTTTAGTAAAAGTATAAAATTCATCAAAGAAAATAGTTTCACACAGGAGACAGCTTCTTTTCGTGAGTGGGAAAATTACTGATTTGGAGTAGCCTACTAGGGAATATCTCAAATTAAGTCCGATGTCTAGCAGTATTCCTTTTACAACACAAAGTAACCCAGATGTTTCGAAATGTTTCAAGTGAAGAAAGAGGGGAGCAAACAAAATATATTGGTGAGTAATTTTAGGAAAATGTTTGCAAGACAAATATCAAAAGTACAACTTCATCTGCGAAGATTGCAAAGCAAAGTGCGGCAAAACTTGAAAGTTGGTGCACAACGTTAAAAGCGTGACAACTTCTACATTTGAAGGTTAATTTGTTCTGCGCATTGGATTCATTGTAAAGGCTTACTGCTCGATGTCCAGTGTTGGTTTGATACACTGTGATAAGCATGACGAGATGTTTCGGTACAAAAAATAGCCGCAACCATTTAGTAGGTTTGCTTACAAGCAATCCATAGAATACAAAGAAGTTTTGCTTTCTATGCGCGTTAATGCTAAGAAGGGCTGGATTAAGGGGGGTGCAATGGGGGAAATTGCCCCAGGCCCTCCGCTCCAAGGGGACTTCCCGTGATGACATTTATTTGTTTTAAATAAAACATTCGTTTCAAAAATTGTTGTGATTCAAAAGAGATACAAGAATACAACTCAATATTGCGATGTTGCTCTGAGTATCATTATTGATTTCTCTGCAAGTTTGGCTTTTACCAGTTTTAGTAATCACTGCTGAATGTCAATATTTTTGGTTTTGTTCAATGCAAAAAAGTAAATTTGAATTTTGCTTGTAACTTTTCCTGATAATCGTTCTTTTGGCATGGGTTTACCTACTCGTGTAAGCGCCCTGCAGAGCAGCGCTTACATTGAGAGCGCAAGGAGAAGCGCATACCCAGCCAAAGCATAACATCCTCGATAGTAAAATCACTATCGGAAGCTTACTTTGGCTTAATGGGTTGAGGCGAAGTAAAATAAAACTCGTACATCACGCCTGCTGCACAAATGTTACGAAAACGATACTATATGCGTGCTTAAGCAGCAAAGCTAGTTCTGCTGTGGTTGCTGTTCAGTATCAATGATTCTTTAACTTCTTGTGGCATCTGGAGGTAGCCGCAGCCGAACTGGGACCTTTGTTTCATCATAAAGGATAACCTGTGGTGGAAACGCACTTTTCTTCCGATAGCTACAGTAGCCTACTATCCTTGCGTTTCATCATAAACATAACATTTAATTGCGTCTGCTTGATCCGTCAGAAAAGGTTTTTCATCAGTCGATTTCTAGAACGAAAGAGCAGAAAACGAAATTGCAGTGTTTAGCTAGCGAGATGCCGAAATCTGTAATACCATCAGCAGCTAAAAATGGCAAAGTTTTTGAAGAGAAAAAGCGCAAGAATCTGGCAGTGTTAGCTGAAACGCCGCGACAGAAACGTTTTATTCCAGATGAGCTTTTAAAGCAGCAACGTTAAAACAGTGGGGTTAAGCAGAGATCCTAAAAACGTAGGTGAAAATCACGATATAAGTTTCGAAGCACCTTTCACACTCAGCCTGGCTAGCCATATTGACATGTTATTTTTCCTGTGTTTTGTTTGTAATCTCTTATTTCTGCTTACTGTTCGGGTGAATCTTGTTTCTTGCCGAGTCACTCTCTAGCCTGTGGAAATATTTTTTCTTTGTAAGAATACACGGTAGCGTTTATATCATAAATTCTCTTCTCGCAGCTAACTCTATGTGCAGTTGAGAACCTTATTTATTCGATTGTCAGCTGCGGCTTATAAAGGTTTTTCATTTCATGCGGCTCACAATCAGGGCGGCTTACATTTTTTATATCTTTGCTTTATCGAAAGGTATAGATCACGCTCAGTGTTTCCTTGGCTACGTTTTGTCGACCAACTCTTCTTTCGCATTCAATTTTCTTCAGCATCACTTGCACATCCGTCACAAGAGGAATTATGATAAACAGAAGGCAGTTGTAGTAGCTTAGTAGACAAACTGGCAATTTTTATTCAACGTTGATGTGCATTTCTTGTTCAGCGAAAAGTTTGGTTTTTCACTGGTGCAAATTTTTTGTTGCTGGGCTTGTGAACGTTGTAAGCATCTGAGAAAATGCAAATAGTAATGAAAACAGACAATGCTATTATTAAGGTGGAGTAATAACAATGACATTCGCGGTTCTACAAAACGATAATTTTTTCATAAGACTAAAGTCGTCAGATTAGAAAAAAGGGAATTATGTAGTTGTTCAGTTTAGTTAGCACAATCCGAGGCACGAAACCCAAAGTGAAGACCTGTGCGACCACGCTTACAAAAAAGCCTTTCCCCAAGTTAACTGCAATGTGAAAGTAAGGCTGTGACGCCTGCAAGAAAAAGAGCATGCGATGTAACAGAACAGCGACATTTCATTACAAAGGTAAGTTACAAAAAGTTTTTCGTGCTGGTTTGAACGAAATTAAATACGATTACGTAGATTCCAAACAGCATATTATCTACAGTATCATGTTGCAGCAACAGACATGAAAGCACTTCTCAAAAAACAAACGACCTTCAAGCAATGGTGTACCTCGGGTTTACTGCGCCTGGAGACAAGCTCAGTTTAAGCGCTCCCAGCCGATTCGTGGAAGCATAAAATAAAAGAAACACTGCAATCTGATGCTTTATTGCACTTATATAATTCCAAGGACAAAGTTTTCTTGCCTTTGCTGCTGAAAATTTATCGATTATTTTGTCAAAAAGCTGATAAGATTCAAATGTTTCACATATTTTAACCTACAAAATATCTAACTCCAGTGACTCTATGTAACAAATTTTGCTAGCAATTGTGTGATCTGAATTTCGATAATCATTTCTGTGGAGATGATCAGTTTATAAGTGGAATTAGATAAAACACAGGTAGCAGCCGAAGCAGCGGTAGGGCAGGAGTCAGTAAAGCCTGAAGGTATTGAGGGAAATGCAAACATACAAAAACACAAAATTCTTCACCAACATGTTTGTTTCTGTTCAGCAACAATGTTGACCTCAAAAATAATAACAGAGAGTGTAGAAAACCATTCTGAATGTTGTGGGTGCGTGAATAACTGCAATAAATTTGTTTCAACGAGATTATGTAAACCATGAAATTCCCTATGGTACTGTGATGAAAAGTTAGCTCCGCCCCCGTTGCCTCCATGTTGAAAGAACAGGAGAAGCAATGCCCCCGCTCTTCGCGCGTCCCTGGGAGTTACTGAAAAGTACACAATTATAACTAATATACTCAACGCTGCTGTCCATTTGCAATTAAAAGTTTGCAAAAGTAGTCAGGATTTCTTTAACCATCCCACATATAAAATCATCCAATTACCTGCAGAATCACATCAAATCCATTTCAACATAAAGTTTGTCAAACCATCAAAGATCAAATAATTTCATAATATCAAATATGTTGTCGTAACAACATACCATTAAGGTTTATCGCTGCTCTAAAAGCATGCGCAGTTGCATGCACTGTGAATGCTGGATTCCCGTCGATTGAGACGCAACTATAGAACGAGAACGAAGTGGTAAAGTTTGCAGGCCTGGCTATCTGAAAGCATTGTGACGCAACCGTCAGTCAAACCATATGCGGGAGCTGGTTGCTGAAGACACAAGCGGCGCCTTAAAACGTCACTAAGGTTCGTAATTGCTCCCTTTGCGAACTTTGGTGATCTTGATGAGATTTTACAACTGGGTAACAACGACTGGCATTCGACATTTTGTAAATCGTAATTATTAGCAACCGCTGACATTTGACATTTCGTAGTTGTTACGTGACATTCCAACCTCAATTTACACCCTCAAAATGCTGCGCCCGGGGACAGATGTCTCCCCTACCCCCTGGTTACGCCACTGTCTTCAAGACAGAATCATAAGTTTGCTTCAAGTTATGCATACAGCCAAATATCCTGAAGTCGAAGCAAGCTGCAAGAACTGTCATACTGACATATACTTCAAAACAAAAACCGTAGTTGCACATGCAGCGAACGACTGAACCCAGTGCCATATTTTTCCAAGCATTCAGTTCTGTCATACGCAGCTTCACTGGTAGCAGTAGCCAATGCTTCAAAGCCCCAACTGCTTCAAGTTTGTCGCTGATGCTGAGTTTTTACCGAACTAATGTTGAACCTATCGATCAGGTCAAAAGCGACTTGAGATAAATCTTTCCTAATGCTGCTAGCTTACTGCAAACAAATCATCCAAAATCAGCGCAAAACAGTGAGAAGAGCGGTTACTATCAACGTGTGCTGACGGAAGAGCTCTTGCGAACTTTTTCCTTTGGCCACCACTCACACCAAAGTAGCGAATAGCGGTAGCGGTAAAATGGGGATAGCTCACTACCGCATCTGTTATTTTTTTCAAAAAAGAGTGGCGCTCCCGCTGACAAAAAAGAGTGGCGCTCCCGCTGACGGCGCTCCCGCTGACGGCGCTCCCGCTGAAAAAGAGTGGCGCTCCCGCTGAAAGAGTGGCGCTCCCGCTCGCTATTTTAGTAGCTCGCTACTGCCCAGCTCTGGTGGTAAGATGTCAGTCTTTTGTTGGAATGCGAACTGCGACCTGACCATCAAACTCCCAAAAGTCTGGCATGTAATAGAAAACTATCTGGTCACCCTCCGCGACAGTTTATCCCATCTCTCTGCCAGGGCAGCATCATGACTTGCAACAATCAACGCAAAGCAAATATGCTGGCAATTCATTTCCAGTCCCCTAGCTCCACCTCAAACTATGAAACAGCTTTACGCCAGATATGGGCAGACAGTTACATTTTGCTATCCAATCCGGATTTTTGAAAACTCAGTCTAAATCCAATCATAGTTCAAAAAATGTAAGTACGATCCCAAAGAAAGTCCAACAATATGGCGAAATACTGCTTTTCGACAACAAAAATTATGCAATTCTTTTCCATGAACACAGTCCACATCTGCTCCTGTTCCTATATTTATGAAACAATATTCAGTCCGGTTCCAATCCAAAACGATCAAAATTCGTCATAGTCCGGATCCAGTCCAATCCAAGTCCAGCCTAATAGCGTTGAACGGATCGGAGATTCTTGCAATCCTAATCTAGTTCAATATTTTCGTTGTGCAATCCAGTCCGAACTTAATCGGGTAGTACTGTCCAAATATTTGATCCAATTCCGTTTATATCCGATAAACTCTGATTAGGCATGTGACTGCTGTGATCAACGCAGTTTGAATATCCATTTCTGATCCGGAAGATCTTTTTTCGAAAGGCAGTCCAATCCGGTCCAGTTCTGAATTGGCGAATCCGGTTGGATCAAAATCCGGAAACGGATCATGTTCACCACTGTAGAGCAGAGATGAGCAGACTGTGAAATTTTTCAGTCTGAGTCCAATCCTGATCCCCAAAAGTTGAATCCGATCCAGTCCTGATCCTCAAAATTTTTGAAAATCATCAGTCCAATCCAGTCCTGATCCGCCCATATAAAACCATGTATCGTATTTTGTGTCATGAGGCAAAATAGCATCGTAAGGCAAAATAGACACAACGTCATGAGGCAAAATAGACACAACCATTTGGCATTTCCAAAATTTAATAAGGCAGTGTTTATTTTGCCATCAGAGGCAGAAGCACTGCTGGAGTTATTTGCCATTAGGTGAACGCAATGAATTGGTAGAAATGGTCAAGTGACAAGGATGATACACTTGGGTTAGTGCATACTGGTCTCTGTCACATGGCCTAAAACACTGAACCTGGACCCAAAACCTAAACCCAAAAGCTAAACCCATTACTTAAACCCATGAATTAAACACAAAACTCAAACCCAAAAGGTAAACAAAACCCTACTACTAAACCCTAAAACGAAACCCTAAACCTAAACCTGAATCTTTTCCAAGAGTACACAAAAAGCTCTCCCATCAAAGGTGTGATCTTTACCAGCTAAGCCAAAGCAAAGGGTGAGAGCAGAATTGCTGAACACATGCACAGCAGGCACAGACTCTAACACCTTCACTACGTTCACCTTGCTGCGAACTCAACGCTATGTGTGCAGTGTGGACAAAGTTGGATGCATAGCAAAATCGTCCCAGCAGAGCAGAGGTGATGAACATGCATCCCGCGGGCTGCATGCGGCCCGCAAAAGAATTTCGTGCGGCCCGCGAAACATTCAGGCGAGACCAGCAGTCTTGGACTTTTTATTACTTTCGTTTGTTGTTTGTTTCTGTTGATGAACAATTTTTTTCGTTTTTTACAGGTTTCGTAATATGACTAAAAAGTTGTGTGGCCCGCTTACTCAGCGGTAACTGACAAAGTGGCCTGCGATAGCAAATAGGTTCGTCACCCTTGCAGTAGAGCTTTTGCCACTGATGGCAAAATATACACTACAATTTAACCAATCTGCAAAATCGCATTACTGCACAACTAACATGTTTGATGTGGTTAGAATAATCACAGTCCTGATCCGCCAATTTTCAAAAAAATTGCAGTCCGATCCAGTCCTGATCCGGCCAAAATTGGCTTCAGTCCTGATCCAGTCTTGATCCTGCTCATCTCTGATGGCTAGGTAGGTGGTGTGATTTGCCTGTGTGATGATTACTTTGGACGATTTTTAAAATGAGAATGCACGAAGCTGAATATTACTGACCTGCCCGTGAGCCTATAAAATTGCTGCCAGTGCAAAGTTCAGTGACACGAAGTTACGATGTCTTTTCATAAAAAAAAAACAAGATCGGTGATTCTAGATGATTGCTCTGCCCTAAAGTGTACAGCACATTCAAGGAAACTTCCTTGACTAGATTATCTCATTTTTTCAAACGCTGAAGATAAAAGAAAGAGGTGGTTAATAATTTGCCAGAGAGATGAGAAATGGACACCTAATAGGAAGCTGTGCATAGTCTCTAAAGTTGTAGTTTATTTTCTTAATGAGCTAGTTTTCAATTAGTATGACATATGCTTTTGTGATTGAATGTACTGAATGAGAAATACGCAAAACAATTTCGGATATGCTTAATTGGCAGAAAAATGGCTACAGTACAAAATGTGTATTTGAAATGTCAAATAATTTAGAAATAGTAAGAGTTGCTGCATGGGAATTTACTGCAGGGTCATTTTGAACGATCAAATTTGAAGAAAACAAAAATTTAAACCAGAGGCCATTACAGGCTTGTTTCTTGTTCAAAGTCTACCAAAATTTTTGAAATGTCAAGATCGAAATTATCAACGGCAGGTAAAACTCCTAATCCCACATAGATCCATACACAAATGCATTGATTGGAAAAAGTTTTAATTGTAATTGTTTCATTGCATTTACTTAGTGTGGTGATATGTACCAGTCGTGTTTAAAAATTACATTTCTTATCAGCTGGTTATGAATGACCGTACTTACTTTTCAAAAATTTAAGTGAGAAGTGTAGCCTATTATGAGCATTTATGAAGAGTGTCAAATTGGAGGTAGCCTATATAATTGATTAAAAAACAGTTTAAGAGGAAAGGTTTGTTTGAGTTCATCTTACCCAGTATTACCTTGATCATAATATTGGTTTATGTTTCAACAATTACTAGTGTGATTGCATGTATTTGTAAAATGAATGATTTTTTTGGTTAGTCTTGTGAATAGCTTAGTAAGACATATAGCACAACCTGAACAAAACTATCAATTACTGTTGTTATGTGACAGTTGAAGTTGCTCCTGGAAAGCATTGCGAATCTGGAAAAGTCAATAAATCAAATTGCAAACCTTGACTAGAGGAAGCTGGAAATGCTGGAGAGCCCATTACATCATGTTATGAGATGTTCAGATGCAACTATGAAATGAGCTTTGTAGATTCGATTTGCAGCTGGAGTAGGCCACAAGGGTAAGCTATGGTTTGCAGTTTCATCAAGATATTTTGTAGTGGTCACAATCTACAATTTTGAATCAGGTCTGCAACATTATTTTTTAGATATGAATTTCTTCATAAGCTCATGTACCCATTACCAAGCTGCAAAACTATATGTAAACGCATTGCTTCAATCAAGAAGCATGTTGGTGTATGTCTGTGAAAGAAAGTGAATGAGTTTAAAGATCATGAGTGCTCATTTAGTGCCAGATAAGAGGTATATATTTTTGGTATCGTTTTTGCCCTGTAGCAACGTAGGTTTCTTCAAGCAGCAGTGTATATGCAATCTGAGTGTGCTATGGTTTGCAGTCACTTTAGTGTGACTAACTTTATATGTTTGTATCTGCTGCTGATCTGAAAATTGATGCTGTTGAGAAGTATGGCTGCACCAGCAACCAAGGGTGATATCAAAACCATCTTTGAAAAGCTCGACAAGATTTCCCGATCTCTTGTGGACAACAGCTCCTCGCTAGCTCAACTCA